>CEOG01032796.1_pt1 | contig 31818 bp, 35 predicted proteins | sample 530301 | NCBI WGS metagenome assembly CEOG01 (sample SAMEA2619903, study PRJEB7988) | marine metagenome | biome: marine biome (ENVO:00000447); feature: surface water layer (ENVO:00002042); material: "saline water (ENVO:00002010), including plankton (ENVO:xxxxxxxx)" | depth 5 m | reverse complement strand
GACAATCATTGCCCCCGATTCCTCGACCAGAAAGCGGGCCGCCGCCAGTCCCAGGCCGGGTGGGTTGTGCATGTAGGCAGCAGTATCGTCGTACAGGCGCATGCGTCCGGTCCGGATCAGTACGACGTCGCCCCGCTGCAAATCTATCCGCTGGCGCTGCAGGCTGGCCTCAAGGTCTCCGCGCGTGATTCGATAGCCATCGGGCAGCATGGCAACCCCTTTCGCGGCAGCCACGTCGAGCAAGACGCCGCGGGCCACGATCGGCGGCATGTTTTCCACGCCGGCGACGCGCCAGCCGCGATCACCGAGGTGCTCCTGCGCACTGAAGCCGTTCCAGATCTCACCGTTCAGGCCAAAATGTGCCAGACCGTCAATATGGGTTCCCATGTGGGTGTACATGGAAACCGCGGCCCCGGTATAGCTGACATGCCTGTTCATCTCGCCGCCGGTATTCAGCGGGTCATCGACCACCGTGCCGTGCGGCGTGTGCGTCATCCAGATGCGGTAGTGCGGGTCGCCGGCGGCCTGCCAGCTGGGCATCCCGATAAAGTACTCGACGGAAAGATCGTACAGTCTGCCGCCTGCGATGCGCGTCAGCACCGAGTCACGTGAAGACTCGGTCATCAGGTTCAGACGCCCGATTTCGTCCTGGGGTCCCCAGGGGCTGGTGCCCGCCTGACGATCGGCAGCATAGGTAGCCATGTGCCCGCCCATGATCAGGGCGGCTGTCATTGCCAGAGTTTTGTTGAGCATGTTCTTCTCCTGTAGTGAATGGGAGCACACAGCCTAGCCTGGCAGCCGGTATTGATAATCGTGCCGAATTGAAAGATTCTGTTTCTGGATTTTTACTAATAGGCCGCCTATGGACGACCTGAATGATGTCGCTGTATTTGTCGCCGTTGTTGACGCCGGGAGTTTTACCCGGGCAGCCGAGCGGCTGAAAGTATCGCGCCCGGCGGTGAGCAAACAGGTCAGCCGGCTGGAGGAGAGCCTCGGGGTGCGCCTCCTCAACCGGACCACGCGGCGGTTGAGCCTCACGGAAGCCGGGCGGATCTTTCACGCCCAGACGAGCCGGGGGCTGGAGGACATAGCCGAGGCGCGGGCGGAAGTCTCGCGTCTGCAGGAACAGCCGCGCGGTGTCCTGCGGATCAATGTGCCGATGTCTTTTGGCATCCTGCATATCGCGCCGCTGCTGCCCGCGTTCATGCAGCTGTACCCGGAGCTGACCGTGGAAATGGATCTGAATGATCGCAAGCTGGATGTGATTGAGGAGGGTTTCGACGCCTCGGTGCGCATCAGCGACCTGCCCGACTCGACCCTGGTGGCGCGCCGCCTGGCGCCCTGTCGCCACACCATCGTGGCGGCGCCGGCTTATCTGGCGCGGCACGGCACCCCGGACTCGCCGGAAGACCTGCGTGATCACGAGGTGCTCAGTTATAGCCTGCAGCAATCGGCCCAGGCGTGGCACTTTCTCGATTCCGGGGGTCAGCCCACCCAGGTTGCTGTCGCCGGCAGGCTGCAGGTGAACAACAGCCTGGCCCTGCGCGAGGCGCTACTCGGCGGCATGGGCATTGCCCGGACCCCGACGTTCCTGGTTGGCGAAGATCTGCGCCAGGGCCGACTGACCGCTGTGCTGGGAGCCTGGCGCTCGCTGGAGGTGTCCATCTACCTCGTCTACCCCCAGCGTCGCTACCTGTCGCCGAAAGTGCGCGCCTTTGCGGATTTCCTGGCGGCCAGGATCACGGAGCCGCCCTATTGGGATCAGACGTAATCGCTCCTGATTTGTCAGTTCCGGTTACCAATCATTTTCCATCCAGGCGAATTATCCCGCTCGCACAAGCGACTAGTCTGTTCCTCACCCGCACAGGAGGAGCAGACCATGAACGACATTACCCGGCACACTCTGGCGACACAGCATCCACTGGATGGGGTGTTGCATCGCACGGAATCGGCGGCAGGATCGGCGCATTGGCTGTTCGCCCCCCACAGCCTGCTGCTGACCAGCGGCACGTTGCTTGGCCTGCGGCTGCCAATCGGCAAGCTGGCCCACGACGCCGGCGTATCCGCACTCGTTTGGGCGGGAATCATTTCCCTGGGCGTCGTCGTCATGTTGCTGCCCACCCAGATGACGACGCGCGGCCTGCGGATGCCCGATACCAGCGTGGCGCGCTATACGATGATTTCATCGCTCATTTCCTTCGTGATTCCCAACCTGCTTCTGTTCACGGTGATACCCCGGGTAGGTGCCGGTTATACAGGCCTGATGTTTGCGCTGTCGCCGGTGTTTACCCTGCTGTTCGCCTCGATGTTCGGGATGAAGACCCCCGGCAGGCTGGGAACGGCGGGAATCGCCATCGGGGTTGTCGGCGCAGTGGTGGTGAGCCTGACCCGCGGCAGCAACCCGCAAGGACCGGAGCTGGGCTGGCTGCTGGCGGCGGCGTCAATGCCCGTGGCCCTTGCCATTGGCAATGTCTACCGCAGCCGCTGGTGGCCTGAAGGTGCGCATCCCAACGCGCTTGCCTTCTGGGGGCACCTGTTCGCCGCCGCGGTGTTCCTGCTGATCATCGCCGCGAGCGGGCAGGAGTTCCCTGTTGCGGATCTTGCCTCGGCGAAAACCCTCATCCTGATCCAGATGGTTTTGTCCGGCCTCAATTTCCCGTTGTTCTATCGCCTGCAGCGCGACGGTGGCCCCGTGTTGCTCAGTCAGATCGGCTATGTCGCTGCCGCGGTAAGCCTGATCGTTGCAACGGTGTTTCTCGGAGAGCACTACACGCTCTCCACCTGGTTCGGCGCGGGCATTATCGGCGTCGGGATTATCGCAACCGTGATGGCACAGCGTGTGGAAACCCAAGTGCCCGTTCAACGTAAAGAGGGAGAAGCGAAATGAAAACACAAACCAGTGTGGCAGTGGTGTATCACAGCGTTACCGGCACCACTGCGGGCCTCGCCGAGGCCGCAGTGCAGGGTGCAGGCAGCATTGCTGGAGTCCGTGCGTTTTCGGTGAGGATTGAGGGTGGCGACATCCATGAGGGCCGGTATGGCAACACCAGTGCGCTGAAGGCGCTGGGTGGAGCCGACGCGATTATTTTCGGCTCGCCCACCTTCATGGGTAGCGTGTCTGCCCAATTCAAGGCTTTTGCCGATGCCACCAGCGAATTCTGGTTCCAGCGTCATTGGGCCGGCAAACTGGCGGCCGGGTTTACCATCGGCAACAACCCCAGCGGGGACCAGCTCAATACCATCCAGTACCTCAGCACACTGGCCAGCCAGCACGGTATGTTGTGGGTGGGTATCGATCTGCCCGGTGGTTTCGATCCAGAGGGGCGCAACCGTCTCGGGGCCCAGGGCGGACTGATCGCCCACGCGCGTGATGGCGCGCTGGACCCGGTAGACATCGCCACGGCCCGCTACCTGGGTTCACGCGTTGCCGCGCTTAGCCTGCGCTTCCTGCCGGCGCGCGTTGAAAGCGAAAGTCATGTCTCATAGCCGGCTTGTTGGCCGTGATGTTCCCCAACGTGAAGTCTATTGCCATGAGTATCAGTGGGGTCGAGAAAGCGGTGTACTGCAACCGGAATAGGCTGTGAAGAACAGCGGGGTGCGGTCGCAGCCTGATCTTTTCGTTGACGCCGCTAGTGGAGCACCTGCCGATAGCCTACACTCGATGTAGACTCAGCAATTCGCGAGGCAGTTCAGATGGCATTGCAAATTATCGGGGCAGGCTTCGGTCGCACCGGCACCATGTCGATGAAGGCGGCGTTGGAGCAACTGGGGTATCCCTGTTATCACATGGTGGAATGTTTCCCCAAAGGGCCTGAGCACTGGAAACTCTGGGAGCAGGTCGGCATCGGTACGCCGGACTGGGACAGGCTTTTTGAAGGCTTTACCGCGACAGTCGATTTCCCCGCCTGCACCAGCTATGCCGCACTGGCCGAGCACTACCCCGACGCCAAAGTTGTGCTGACTGTGCGTGACCCCGAGAAGTGGTTCACGTCTGTCCAGAGCACCATTTTTGGCAGGGAGTGGATAGAGTTCCTGCCTGGCACCGACGCGGGTGCCTACCTGAAAGCGACGATCAATGACTACTTCGACGGCCGGATGCACGATCATGATCACCTGATCCGGCGATTCAATGAGCATGTTGCACAGGTGAAGGAAACTATCGAGCCGGAGCGGCTACTGGTGTTCGAAGTGGCCGAGGGTTGGGGGCCACTCTGCGAGTTCCTTGAACTCCCCGTTCCAGAAGATGACTTCCCGAACGTCAATGACACTGTGGCTGTTCAGGGTATTCTCAAAGCCATCATGGAGAACGGGTTCCAGGCGGTCCTGGGCTACAAGGGCTAGTGTACTGTCACCGTTAAAAGTGCCGGGTATGGCGCCTGCCGAGGAATCAGTCATCCGGAATAGATCAGGCCCGTAGCGGTGTCACGGGGCTGGAAATAGAAAGGAAGCGTTGTACGGGAGGAAGTATGGTGCCCGGAGACAGAATCGAACTGCCGACACGGGGATTTTCAATCCCCTGCTCTACCAACTGAGCTATCCGGGCGTGTACTGCTATAGCGGAGGGTGCGTATTAAAACCGTAGTGGCTACGGGAGTCAAGCAGTCTCAGTCCTCCCTGGGCGGCGGTACGTACCCCTCCGCGCGGTCGTGTTCTTCTCCGGCGAAAAACTTGTCCATCTCTTCCTGCAGGTATTTGCGGGTGGCGGGGTCGATCAGGCTCAGCTGCTTTTCGTTGATCAGCATCGTCTGTTGTGCTTGCCATTCGCTCCAGGCTTTTTTCGATACATGCTCGAAGATCTCCTGCCCCTTGGGTCCGGGGTAGGGTGGTGCGTCCAGGCCTTCAAGGTCCTGCTGGTAGCGCTTGCAGAATACGGTTCTGGGCATGGTCTTGCTCCGCGGTCAGAGGCTCGCCAGCAACCGTACAACTGGTGCGGCGAGGCCGATTTCGGGTGGTTGTTGCACGTTATACCAGAGCCGGTCACCAGCATCCATGACGGCCTCGGGCTGGGCATCCAGTTGTGCATGCAAAGGCTGGATATCCAGGTGGTAGTGACTGAAGGTGTGGCGGAAGGCGGGCCCGGGCCTTAGCGAATGCGCGGCGTGGCCAACCTGCTCCAGGCACCAGTCGGGAGCTGCTTGCACCGAGGGCAGTTCGGGGAAGCACCACAGGCCGCCCCATATACCGCTGGGGGGGCGTTGTTGCAGCAGTACCTGGCCCTGTGTATCCCGCAGTACAAGGAACACGGTGCTGCGTACCGGAAGCGCTTTACGCGGTTTCTTGCCGGGGAAATCCGCCTGGCGGCCCTGTGCCAGCGCGCTGCATCCGGCCTGAAGCGGGCACTCCGTGCAGCGAGGTCGGCTGCGGGTGCACAGGGTGGCGCCGAGGTCCATCATGGCCTGGGTGTAATCGCCAATCCGCGTCTGCGGTGTATGTTGCTCGGCGAACGTCCAGAGCTGACGATGCACAGCGGTATCCCCGGGCCACCCGGCAACGGCGTGGTAGCGCGCCAGCACCCGTTTCACGTTGCCGTCCAGGATGGCGGCCCACTCTCCGAAGGCGATACCGAGGATGGCGCCAGCGGTGGAGCGGCCGATACCGGGCAGGCTCTGCAGGGCCTCGAGGCTGCGTGGAAAAACCCCGCCGTGCTCTGTGCACACCTGTTGTGCAGCCCGGTGCAGGTTGCGGGCGCGGGCGTAGTAGCCGAGCCCGGTCCACAGGTGCAGCACTTCATCGATGGGCGCCTGTGCGAGGGCCTGCACGCCGGGGAAGCGCTGCATGAAGCGCTGGTAGTAGGGGATCACCGTGCGCACCTGGGTTTGCTGCAGCATGATTTCCGACACCCACACGCGGTAGGGGCTGGTATCGTGCTGCCAGGGCAGGTCCTTGCGGCCGTGCTGGTCAAACCAGGCGAGGACCTGCCCGGCGAATGTGGGCTGTTTGCGCATCGGCCCAGTGTACTGCAGTTTGCGCTGTACCCCCTGCACAGGGCCGAATCCTTTCCTGTTGCGTAAATTGGACATGATGTATTGGAACAAAGGTTACAGGGCATGAAATTGTTGCTTGCCGCCGTGGTTGCCGCTGCCTCTTTCACGGTGGCGGGATGCGGCGTGGTGCCGGGGCCGAAGCAGCCGGCCGCCGAAGTCCGCACCGTGGTATACACACCGCAGGATTGGCCCCAGCCGCTGGAGGCTGACCTGTATCTGCCTCAGGGAGAGGGTCCCTTCCCCGGCATGTTGCTGGTGCACGGTGGCGGCTGGGAGCGCCGCAGCCGCGATGATATGGACCGGCTGGCACGCTACTACGCAGGCCAGGGTTATGTGGTGTTGAATGCCAGCTACCGTTTTGCGCCGGAGGCAAAGTATCCGGCTCAGGTGTACGACCTGCAGCAGGCGATGCACTGGCTGCACCGGGAAGCCCCTGGCCTGCAACTGGATGTTGAGCGCATTGCGGCCTTTGGGTATTCCGCGGGTGCGCATCTGCTGAGCCTGATGGCGCTGGCAGCCGGCACTGGCGATGATCTGGACAGGCCCTGGGGCGGTGCACAAACGCGGCCCGCCGTCGTCATCGCTGGTGGCTCGCCGATGGACCTGCGCAAGTTCCCGGGTGGCAAGCTGGTGCCCCAGTTTCTCGGCGGGCGCATCACGGAAATTCCCGAAACCTTTGCCGCAGCTTCACCGGTCACGCGCGTGCACGATGATGCGCCACCCTTTTACCTGTTCCACGGCACCCGCGACACGCTGGTACCGATTGATCACGCCGAAGAATTTGCGCAGGCCCTGCGGGCGCAGGGCGTGGCGGTGGAACTGGAGCGGCTCGCAGCCCGTGGTCACATCCTCACGTTTCTGACGGCTGGCAGCGCCCTGCCCGCAGCAGATGCGTTTCTGCAGCGCTATCTGCCGGAGCCGGTGCTGCAGTAGGCGCCGCGAGGGCGCTCACACGGTGCCCCCGCGTCGCCACTGATGGTAGCGCGCCACCCAGCGCAGCACGCGTTCGGGTGCGTGAGCCTTCTTCCAGGCACCGGCGGCGTATTTGTTGGCCTCCGCCAGTGTCGGGTAGGTGTGGATGGTGCCGAGAATCTTGTTCAGGCCCAGGCCGTGACGCATCGCCAGCACAAACTCCGCGAGCAGGTCGCCGCCCTGGGTGCCGACAATGGTTGCGCCGAGGATGCGGTCGCGGCCGGGCACGGTGAGTACCTTGACGAAACCGCGGGTCGCGCTGTCCGCGATGGCCCGGTCCAGCTCGGCGAGTTCGAAGCGGGTGATCTCGTGCGGGATGCCGCGATCGATGGCCTCCTGCTCGCTGAGGCCCACCCGGGCGACCTCGGGGTCGATGAATGTGGTCCAGGGAATCACCGAATAGTCCACCTTGAAGCGTTTGAACTGCCCGAACAGGGCGTTCACTGCGGCGTACCAGGCCATGTGCGCAGCGGTATGGGTAAACTGGTAGGGGCCGGCGACATCGCCCGCGGCATAGATGTTCGGGTACAAGGTCTCCAGATACTCGTTGGTGGTGACGGTGCGGTTGCTGGGAATACCGAGTTCCTCCAGGCCATAGCCCGTGAGTCGCGCCCGGCGGCCCGCGGAGACCAGCAGCTGGTCAAAGGGAATGGCGCGCTCGGCACCCCGGTGCTCCACGATCAGGCGCTTCTCTCCCGCCACCTGTTCGCAGCGTAGTGCCGTGTGCCCGGTGAGTATCTCAACGCCGTCAGCGGCCAGTGCGTCGCGGGCCAGCTCCGAGACCTCGTGGTCTTCCTTCGGCAGGATGCGCGGTCCGCGCTCGACCTGCGTAACCTCCGCCCCCAGCCGGGCGAAGGCCTGGGCGAGCTCGGAACCGATGGGTCCTCCGCCCAGCACCACCAGTCGTCGCGGTAGCGCCTCCAGCTCGGCAAAGCGCTCCCACAGCGTATCGCTGGTGACGTAGCCGGTATCCTCCAGCCCGGGCAGGTCGGGCACCAGCGGTGCAGCGCCGGCGGCGATGACAATCGAGCGCGTGGTCAGGCGTTGTGTACCGCCGTTGTTGAGCGCGATATCCACCGTCCAGGGATCGATAATCTTCGCGTAGCCCTGCAGCACCTCGACGCCGAGGCCGGTGTAGCGCTCTACGCTGTCGTGGGGCTCGATCTCGGCGATGATGCGATGGACGCGCGCCATGACCTCGCGAAAACTGAACTGTGGCACGCTGGCAGTCAACCCGTAGTCACCGGCGTGGCGGATCTGCTGTGCCACCCTGGCGCTCTTGATCAGGGCCTTGCTGGGCACGCAGCCGTAATTCAGGCAGTCGCCGCCCATCTTGTGCGCTTCCACCAGGGTGACTTTGGCTTTTACTGCGGCGGCAATATAGGCGGACACCAGGCCGCCGGCGCCCGCGCCAATCACCACCAGGTTGCGGTCGAAGCGTGCCGGCCGCTGCCAGCGCTGGTACACGCGGCGGCGCTGCGCAGCGGCGACCAGCAGTTTGGCTATCCATGGGAACAGGCCGAGCAGTACAAACGAAAGCAACAGCGCCGGGGACAGGATGTCCCCAAGACGCTCAATGGCGGCCAGCTGCGTGCCGGCGTTCACGTAGACCGCGGTGCCCGCCAGCATGCCCACCTGGCTGACCCAGTAGAACGTCCAGGTGCGCAAACGGGTCAGGCCCATCAGCAGGTTGATGACGAAAAAGGGAAAAATCGGTACCAGTCGCAGGGTGAACAGATAGAACGCGCCGTCTCGTTCGATGCCGCGGTCGATGGCCTTCAGGCGCGCGCCAAAACGCTGCTGCACGCTGTCGCGCAGCAGGAAGCGCGCAACCAGAAACGCGAGGGTGGCACCGATGCTGGAGGCGAAGGACACCAGCAGCAGGCCAAAGCCGAGGCCAAACAGGGCGCCGCCAGCCAGTGTCATGATGGCCGCGCCGGGCAGCGACAGTGCGGTGACCAGGACGTAAATGCCGAAGTAGGCCGCGGGCACGGCGACCGGATGTGCGTCCAGCAGCTGGGCAAACTGTACCTGGCTGGCTTTCAGCTGGTCCAGGGTGAGGTAGTTGTGCAGGCCGAGGGCAAAGAAACCCAGCACCAGACCCAGCAGGGCCAAAAGAATCAATAACTTACGATTCACCACGGTTCTCCTTGGGGGAGCCGCACAGGGCGCCCGGCTCTGGCTTGGGTCAGTTCAGTGCCCCGCCGCAGCTGCTGCCCTGGCCGGCGGTGCAGCCGTAGCAGTGGTCGGCGGTGCGAATCTCGCGGCCATCCAGTCCTCCCGTCAGCAGGCTGTCAAGCTGCAGTCTGCCCTCGTGGCCTGGCAGCGGCAGGTCAAGCTGCTGGTTGAAGTCGCAGTCGTACAGGTAGCCCTGCCAGTCCACGCTCACCAGCGAACGGCACATGACACCCTCGAGGTTGCCGGGCTGGTAGGCGTCTTTCAGCAGCTGCATGTAGGCGGCAAACTGCCCCTTGGAAATCAGGGTGCTACCGAAACGCTTGATGGGCATGTTGGCCAGCGTGAACAGGGCGTTGAATTCGATACCGAAATGCGCGCGCAGTTCCCGCTTGTAGTCTGCCTCCAGCGCCTGCTGGTTCGGTGGCAGGGTGGGGCCCAACGGGTTGTAGACCAGGTTCAGCAGCAGACCACTGTCCGGTTGCCCATAACCGAGGGCGTTAAGTGACTGCAGGGCGGCGATGCTCTTGTCGAACACGCCGTTGCCGCGCTGCTGGTCGACGTTGGCCGGCGAATAGCAGGGCATGGAGGCCACGATCTCCACCCGGTGTCGGGCGAGGAACTCCGCCATGTCCTCATAACCGGGTTCGCGCAGGATGGTGAGGTTGCAGCGATCCATCACCCTGACGCCCTGGGCGGTGGCCGCGGTCACCAGGTCGCGGAAGCGCGGGTGCATTTCCGGGGCGCCACCCGTCAGGTCGAGCAGGGACACGCCTCGCGCCTGCAACACCCGGGGTATAAGGTCGATGAGATCGTCGCTCATCATCTCGGTGCGGGTGGGGCCGGCGTTCACATGGCAGTGTACGCAGCTCTGGTTGCACAGGTAGCCGAGGTTGACCTGCAGCGTCTGCAGCTCAGCGCGTCTGAGGGCGGGAAAATCGGTCGCTTCCAGCAGCGGCAGGGTGGCGTGCATCGGTGTGGAGTCCTTGTTCGGTGGCGGCAGCGGATCTGACGGTGAATTCGGCCCCGCTTTCTTCTATAATGGCGCGCTTTTCCGGGCCTGGCCCCGGTTCCCATCCGCCAGTGCAGGTTCTGGAGAATAGCATGTCTGAGCGCAAGGCGAGTGTGACTCGCAACACGCTGGAAACGCAGATCACCGCCACGGTGAATCTCGACGGTTCCGGCCAGGCGAAATTTGACACCGGCATTCCCTTTCTCGAACACATGCTGGACCAGATTGCGCGTCACGGCCTGATCGACCTTGATATCCATGCCAAGGGCGATCTGCACATCGACGACCACCACACCGTGGAAGACATCGGCATCACCCTCGGCCAGGCTTTCGCCAGAGCGGTAGGCGACAAGCAAGGTATTGTGCGTTACGGCCACAGCTATGTGCCGCTGGATGAAGCGCTGTCCCGCGTGGTGGTGGATTTCTCCGGGCGGCCGGGGCTGGTGTATCACATTCCGTTTACCCGCGCGTCAGTGGGCGGCTTTGACGTGGACCTGTTTCAGGAGTTCTTCCACGGCTTCGTCAATCACGCGCAGGTCACGCTGCACATCGATACCCTGCGCGGCGACAACACGCATCACCAGATAGAGACCGTGTTCAAGGCCTTTGGCCGCGCACTGCGCATGGCGCTCGCGGCAGACCCCGCCATGGCCGGCATGATGCCCTCCACGAAAGGCGTGCTGTAACACCCGTGAGCGGTTCAGTGGCAGTGATCGACTACGGCATGGGCAACCTGCATTCGGTGGCCAGTGCGCTGGCGCATGTGGGTGCCGACCGGGTGGTGGTGACCCACGATGTCGAGCAGATCCGCGCGGCGGATCGGGTGGTCTTCCCGGGCGTGGGCGCTATTCGCGACTGCATGGCGGAGATCCGTCGCCTGCACTGTGACGAGCTGCTGCAGGTGGCCCTGACCGAGCAGCACAAGCCGGTGCTGGCCATTTGTGTGGGCATGCAGGCACTGATGAGCCACTCGGAAGAGAACGGTGGGGTGGATTGCCTGAATGTCATTCCGGGCACGGTGCGCCACTTTGGCCAGCCGCTGCACGACGCTGAAGGGCTGCGCCTGAAAGTGCCGCACATGGGTTGGAGTGAGGTTCGCAGAGTAAGTGAGCACCCACTATGGGGCGGCATTCCGGACGGCACCCGTTTTTATTTCGTGCACAGCTACTACGTCACCGCTGCCGACCGCTCGCTGGTCGCAGGCAGCGTTGATTACGGCGTGTGCGCCGATGCGGCACTGGCCCGCGACAACCTTTTCGCCACCCAGTTTCACCCTGAAAAGAGCCACACTGCCGGGCTGCAACTGCTGCGTAACTTCATCAACTGGACTCCCGCATGCTGATCATTCCTGCTATCGATTTAAAAGACGGCGAGTGCGTCCGCTTGCGCCAGGGCCTGATGGAGGACAGCACGGTGTTCTCGGATGCCCCCGTAGCGGTGGCCCGGCGTTGGGTGGAGGCCGGCTGCCGGCGCCTGCACCTGGTCGACCTGAACGGGGCCTTTGCCGGTGAGCCGGTGAACGGTGAGGTGGTCACGGCGATTGCCGCTGCCTACCCTCGCCTGCCTATCCAGATTGGCGGGGGCATTCGCAATCTGGAGACCATTGAGCACTACGTGCGGGCCGGTGTCAGTTACGTGATTATCGGCACGAAAGCGGTTAAGGAGCCCGCGTTTGTCGCTGAGGCCTGCCGCGCGTTTCCGGGCAAAATTATCGTCGGCCTGGACGCCAGGGACGGTCTGGTGGCAACAGACGGCTGGGCCGAAGTGTCCACGGTACTGGCCACGGACCTCGCCAGGCAGTTCGAGGCTGACGGCGTGTCCGCAATCGTCTACACCGACATAGCCCGCGACGGCATGATGCAGGGTGTGAACGTGGAGGCCACGCTGGGCATGGCCCGGGCCTCCAGCATTCCGGTTATCGCCTCCGGCGGGATCACCAATCTGGATGATATCCGGGCCCTGCAGGCTGTGGCGCATGAAGGCATCTGCGGTGCCATCACGGGCCGGGCCATCTACGAAGGCACGCTGGACGTGGCCGAAGCGCAACGCCTGTGTGACGCGGCGGCCTGAGCGATGGGCCTGGCCAAACGCATTATCCCCTGCCTCGATGTCGACAATGGTCGCGTGGTCAAGGGCGTGAACTTCGTCGGCATCCGCGATGCGGGTGATCCGGTGGAAATTGCCCGCCGCTACAATGAGCAGGGCGCAGACGAAATCACCTTCCTGGATATTACCGCCAGTCACGAAGGCCGTGAAACCACGGTCCACACCGTCGAGCAGATTGCCGAGCAGGTGTTTATTCCGCTCACCGTGGGGGGCGGCATTCGCTCGGTCGACGACATCCGCACCATGCTCAACGCCGGTGCCGACAAGGTCAGCATCAATACGGCGGCAATACACAACCCTGAACTCGTGCGCCAGGCCTCGCAGCGCTTCGGTGCCCAGTGCATCGTGGTGGCGATCGACGCCAAGCGCGTAGCCGATGTGGACGGCCAGCCGCGCTGGGAGATATTCACCCACGGCGGGCGCAAACCTACCGGCATCGATGCGGTCGCCTGGGCGGTGAAGATGGCGGAGCTGGGGGCTGGGGAAATTCTGCTCACCAGCATGGATCGGGACGGCACCAAAAATGGTTTTGAGCTGGGTGTCACCCGCGCCATTACCGATGCGGTGGACATTCCGGTGATAGCGTCCGGCGGTGTGGGCAACCTGCAGCACCTGGTGGACGGCATACTGCTGGGCGGGGCCGATGCGGTTTTGGCCGCCAGCATTTTTCACTTTGCGGAATACACCGTGCCCGAAGCCAAGGCCTACATGGCGGAGCGGGGCATCGAGGTGCGTCTCTAGCGGCGCTGGATTACAGCGAGAACAGCCATAAGGCGCACAGGGCGCTGAGTGCCGTCGCCCCACCGTAAAAAAAACCTCCCAGCAGCCACGTCGGCCCCGTGATGTGCAGGTCGTGCAGGCCGTGATACAGGCGATGTGCGGTGTGGTACAGCGGCAGCGCAATCACGGCCAGCGCCGCCAGCCTCGCCAGCGGGTGCTGCAGCCCGCTGCTCAATGTGGCATGGAGCGCTTGTGGGTCCTGTACCAGCCAGGCCAGCAGCAGCGTGCTCACAATCAGCCCCGGGCCGATAAACGCCAGCAGCATGCCGCCGGCGCCGAACAGGGACCAGCTGATGGGCTCGTGGGAGCGGCGCATGGTTACGCGCCCCCTGCCGGCCACAGCAGCCAGAGTGTGGCGACGACCAGCCCCAGGTTGCCGGCCAGCGCGCCCAGCTGGTGGGCACGCAACACCTGTCGCGGATCAATGCGCAGGCGGTCGCTGTCGATGACCAGAATCTTTGGCACCAGTGCGACCCAGGTCACCGCGTGCAACAGGGCCGCGGCCAGCGCGATACCCTGCAGTAGCAGCGCGGCCGGCGTCTGCATCCAGCTGAGCCAGGCGGCGAAAGCGACCTCGCCACGGCTGAACTGGAATATCCCGGCGAGCAGCAGCAGGGTGTACAGCATCAGGGGCAGCGCGGTGGCTTCGCGCAGCATGTAGCGGCGGTAGGCCGGGTTGTGCAGCCACCAGTCGCGGGGCTGTTGTGGCTGCCAGGGTTTACGCATCGCTTTTGCCTCGCAACAGGCGGAACAGGTTGACCCCGTAGTTGATGTCCGATGCCACCTTGCCGCGGTTGATCGCTGAGGCCGGGTCCACATCCTTGGGGCAGACCTCCGAGCAGTAGCCGACGAAGGTGCAGCTCCACACACCCTCTTCTGCATTCAGCCAGGGCATGCGCTCGCTGCTGCCTTCATCGCGGGAATCCAGATTGTAGCGTTGGGCGAGGGTGAGCGCGGCGGGGCCCAGAAACGCCGGGTTGCGCCCGAACTGCGGGCATGCGGCATAGCACAGCGCACAATTGATGCACTGGCTGAAGGCGTGGTAGCGCGCCATCTGCTCGGGGGTCTGCGTGTGTGCTGTGTCGACCGGCGCCGTGCTGTGGCGTATCAACCAGGGTTTCACCGCCTCGATGTGCTCGACCACGCCACTGATGTCCGCCACAAGATCGCGCTCCACTGGCAGGTTGTCGAGTGCCCTGACCTGCACCACGCCTGCCTCGCGGTAATCGCGCAGGAACGTCTTGCAGGAGAGCTTCGGTTCGCCGTTTACCATCACGCCGCAGCTACCGCAGATGGCCATGCGGCAGGACCAGCGGTGGCTCAGGGACGGGTCCAGCTCGTCCTTGATGTAGTTGAGGGCGTCGAGCAACGACATGTCTTCGCTACAGGGCACGGTATAGCGCTGTTCCCAGGGCTGCACGTCCTGCTCCGGACGGTAGCGTGTGGCCACCAGCTCGATAGTGCCCATCACCGGTTCGCCCCCTGGACCGTTGTGCCGCCATAGTGCCGCTCGCCCGGCGCCGAGCGGGTGATGACCACGTCCTGCCAGCTGACTTCGGCCGCGCCTCCCGGCTGTTGCCTGGCCAGGCTGTGCTTGAGGAAAAGCGCATCGTTGCGCGCCGGGAAATCCTCCGGACGCTGGTGGCTGCCGCGGGACTCCTGCCGCGCCAGCGCGGCGTGGCTCATCGCTTCGGCGACGTCGAGCAGAAAGCCCAGCTCAATGGCCTGCAGCCATTCCGTGTTGAAGGCGCGGCTGCCATCCTTGAGGCCCAGCTGCTGGTAGCGCGCCTTGAGCTCGGCAATCTTCTCGATGGTCGCGGACATCTGTGCCGGCACGCGGAAAATGCCGATGCCCGCCTCCATGGCGCAGGCCATTTCATCGCGCAGGGCGGCGAGGCGTTCCGGGCCGTTTGCCGTACGCAACGCTTCCCGCCCGGCGGCCTGTGCCTCAGCCTGTGGCCGTAGACGTTGCGGGTCCACCGCCAACCCCTGTGCTGCGCGCTCTGCCGCCTGCTCCCCGGCCAGGCGGCCAAAAACGCCCAGTTCTGCCAGCGAATTGGAGCCCAGCCGGTTGGCGCCGTGCAGTCCCACGCTGGCGCACTCGCCCACCGCATAGAGCCCCGGCAGACAGGTGGCGGTGTGCCGATCGGTCTGAATGCCGCCCATGGTGTAGTGGGCTGTAGGGCGCACGGGAATGGGTTCGTGCACGGCGTCCACGTTGACGTAGGTGCGCGCGAGATCGCGAATGAAGGGCAGGCGCTCCTGGATGCGCTGTTCACCGAGGTGCCGCAAGTCGAGATACACCGCTGCGCCCCGCTCTGTGGCCACGGTCCGCCCCGCCTGCTCTTCGTGCCAGAATGCCTGGCTGAGGCGATCCCGCGGGCCCAGTTCCATCTGCTTGTTCTGCGGCTTGCCCAGCGGCGTTTCCGGGCCGAGGCCATAGTCCTGCAGGTAGCGGTAGCCATCGCAGGTGGTGAGCACGCCACCTTCGCCGCGTGCCGCCTCGGTAATCAGTATCCCGGAGCCGGGCAGTCCGGTGGGGTGGTATTGGACGAACTCCATGTCACGCAGCGGCACGCCCTGACGGTAGGCCAGCGCCATACCGTCGCCGGTGACGATGCCGCCGTTGGTATTGTAGCGATACACGCGGGCGGCACCGCCGGTGGCGAGGATAACAGCGGATGCGGCAATCAGGGTCTGCTCTCCGCTGCGCATGTCGATGGCGAGCAGGCCAGCGCAGTGGCCATCCTCCACCAGCAGGTCGGTACAGAAATACTCGTCACAGCGACGAATTGCGGGGTACTTGAGCGAGGTCTGGAACAGCGTGTGCAGGATATGGAAGCCGGTTTTGTCGGCGGCGAACCAGGTGCGCTCTATCTGCATGCCGCCGAAGGCGCGCACGTTGATACTGCCGTCTGGCTTGCGGCTCCAGGGGCAGCCCCAGTGCTCGAGGCGCAGGTTCTCCTCTGTCGCGTGGCGCACGAAATAATCCACCACGTCCTGGTCGCAGAGCCAGTCGCCGCCGGCCACGGTGTCGTCGAAGTGTGCGTCCAGGCTGTCGTGTGGCTGTATCACACCGGCACAGCCGCCCTCGGCTGCCACAGTATGGCTGCGCATCGGGTACACCTTGGACAGCAGCAGAATATCGAGACCGGGGTTGGACTCGGCAGCGGCTATCGCCGCGCGCAGGCCGGCGCCTCCTCCTCCCACGATAACGATGTCTGCCTGTTGCTGGTTCATGGCATTCTGGCCCCATCCGCACAGCGCGCTCCTGCGCGTACCTGTTCCCGCATTCTCTACGCTCGCCCGGGGCGATGCAATGCAGCGCGGCTGAGCGCCTTCATTCGCCAGTCAAACAGTGAATGTCTACAATACAGGCTGCGGGCCGTGGCAGGCCGCCTTGCGGGATATTCCCCTGCGCTGGTGGCCGCTGTGGTCGACATTGCGGTTTCACCCATTGAGGAGGTAGGCGTGGATGATGTTTTTACAGCCTCAGACCGGCTGGCATGTGGCCATTGCTCGAGTGACGAAGAACTTGGTTTTGACTTCACCATGGCCTTTCAGCCCATCGTCAACCTGCGCGACAATACTGTCTATGGCTACGAAGCCCTGGTGCGCGGGCTGAACGGGGAGTCTGCCTATTCCATCATCGACAGGGTCAACGAGGACAACCGCTATCTGTTTGACCAGCTGTGCCGGATAAAGGCGATCTCACTGGCTGCTGAGCTCAACCTCGACGCCATGCTGAGCATCAACTTCCTGCCCAACGCGATCTATAAACCCGAGCGCTGTATCCGCACCACACTGGAGGCGGCGCGCAGCTGCGGCTTCCCCACCAGCAGGATCATGTTCGAGTTCACCGAGGTTGAGCGGGTGCAGGATGGTGGTTTCATCAAACGCATCATCGACTACTACCAGAAACTCGGTTTTGTGACGGCCATTGATGATTTCGGCTCCGGCTATGCCGGGCTGGGCCTGCTGGCCGACTTTCAGACGGATTTGGTGAAATTCGATATGGGGCTGATTCGCAACATCAGCCATGACACTGCGCGACAGTGCATCATCCGCAATTGCATCAGGCTCTGCCGCGACCTGGGCATCACGCCGCTGGCCGAGGGTGTGGAGTCGCGCGAGGAAATGCGCTGGCTGCGCGAGGCAGGCGTTGAACTGATGCAGGGCTATTTCTTTGCACGTCCCGGTTTCGAATGCCTGCCAGAGGTGGATTTCAGCAACCTCTAGCAGGGCGGCCACTGCGCACCGGGTTACTCCGCGGTCGGCACCAGCGGCCAGCCGAGCAACAGTACCCCCAGGGTGACGGCACCGGTAAACAGGTTCATCGGCACACCCACACGGAGAAAATCCGTAAACCGGTAGCCACCCGGTCCGTAGACCATCAAGTTGGTCTGGTAGCCCAGCGGCGTGGCAAAACTGGCCGAGGCAGCCATCATAATGGCCAGTACGAAAGGCACCGGGTCCAGGCCGCTGTTGGCGGCTACGCTGAGCGCAATGGGCAACATGAGAATGGCCGCGGCGTTATTGGTGATGACCTCCGTAAGCAACGACACGGTGAAGTAGGTGAGCGCCAGCAGCAGCCAGGGTCTGTCCGCCCCCAGGCTGAGCAGGCCCTGCGCAAGGAACAGGGCGGCGCCGGACTGCTCCAGTGCTGCGCCCAGCGCGAACGACGCGCCGATGGTAAGCAATACACTCAGATCCAGGCTGCGCTCCGCCTGTTCCAGCGAGCAGCAGCGCGCCAGCAGCATGAGCAGTGCACCGATCAAGGCGGCATTCAGCATGCTTAACAGGCCCGTGCCGGCCGCCAGCACAACGCCGAGGAGAATACACCAGGCCAGATACAGGCGATCGTGGCGCGGTGGTTCGGTCGCGAGGTCGTTGACCAGCAGAAAGTCGCGGCTGTGGCGCTGGCGGGTGACAAAGTCTGGCCCCGCTTCCAGCAGCAGTGTGTCGCCAGCTGCCAACTCCGTGCTGCCGAGGTTGCCGCGGACCCGTTCCCCGTTGCGGGCTACGGCCAGCACAGCCGCGCCGTATCGATCACGAAACTGTGCGTCACGTATGGCCTGGCCCACTGCGGCACAGTGCGGTGACACGACCACCTCCACCAGGCGCCGCTCGGCCCGGTCCCGGGGTGCTGCGGCCTCTGCCGTGATCGGCGTAGACGGCACCACCCCGTTGATGCGTAGCAAGTCGGCAATGGCGTCGGTATCGCCTGCGAATACCAGTCGGTCGCCGCCGCACAATGTTTCATCCGGGCCGACGGGTGAAATCACCTGCTCTTCACGTTCAATCTCCACCAGGTAGACACGTACCAGATGCCGCAGACCGGCCTGTTCCACGGTTTTACCGATCAGCGGACCGCCCGGGGCGACCGCGACCTCCAGCGTGAACTCGCGCAGGTTGTCGAAGGGCGCGTCGCCCCGTCGCTCCGGCAGCCAGCGGGCAAAGAACAGCCACATGAAGGCGGCGCCCGCGAGTGTCACCGGCAGCCCCACCGCTGTGATAGCGAACAGGGAAAACCCGTCGGCGCCGGTCAGGCTGCGATACTGACCGTTCACCACGAGGTTGGTGCTGGTGCCCACCAGTGTCAGCGTGCCACCGAGAATCGCGGCGTAGCTCAGCGGAATCATCAGCTTGGAAGGCGCGACATTGATGCGCCGCGCCCAGCTGTTCACGGCCGGAATCATGGTGGCAACGATGGGCGTGTTGTTGAGAAAGGCGCTGAGCAGCGCCACCGGCGTAAACAGGCGCAGCATGGCGCCGCGCGCGGTGGTGGGCCGGCCCAGCAGGCGCTGCATAATCAGCTCTGCACCGCCCGATGCCTGAATGCCACCCGCTACAACGAACATCGCGGCCACGGTGGCCAGCCCTTCATTGGCAAACCCCGCCAGTGCCTGCCCCGCACTCAGCACGCCCGTTGTCACCAGCACGGTGAGTGCGCCCAGCATGACAACGTGAGGGCGCAGTCGCGTGGCAATCAGCAGGGCGAGCACCGCCCCTACCAGGCCCAGTGAAAGCCAGCCCTGCCATACCATGATGTCGTCTCCGAAGAAGTTTGCTGATAGTAGTCGCCTCTGCGCGGTCGGGAAAGAAACGCTTGGCGATTGTGTTAGCAGAATTTGTTATAAAGCTGTTTGTAAGGAAGCGGTCTTTGCACGATGACCGCAGGTCACGTGACCTGTCTACCAGAAGCCGGGAGGTGAACGTGCAGCAACAACCCCAGGAACAACTCGAGGCGTTAAACAGGCAACTGCGCAAAGTGCAGATCATTGAGGCTCCCGGCACCCTTCTCTTCGGGCTGGGGCTGTATGGGAAGTTCGCGGCGAAAGGAGCAGCATTTCACCCCCTGCTCAATGAACCGGGTGTCGTCAACCTGCTCCTTGGGGCGGGCGGGGCCGTCATGGTCTGGGGTGCTTACAGGCTCGTCAGTATTCTCAGTGAGATGCAGCGGCTGAAAAAACGGCACGGCCTGTGATAGCGTCATTGGCTGCGCACAGGAAGGCAGCGGCCGGCTGGGCGCGATGATGCGGCTACAGGCTTTTGGCAGGAGAACGTGATGACAGCTTTGAGAGTGTTGCTGGTTGCAGTGTTTATCGTTTTGACGGCGTATACGGGAATCGTGATAGGCGAGCATGGCTTCGGCCTGCTCAGCGTCTTCTTCGGTGATATGGCCCGCATGGGCTGGGCCGGGCAGTTCAATCTGGATTTCATGTTCATGCTTACGCTGGTGGCGCTGTGGGTGTCCTGGCGCCACGGTTTCTCCGTCGCGGGGTTGTGCCTGGGTGTTGCCGCGTTTTTTGGAGGCGCCCTGTTCCTCAGCCTATATTTGCTCATCCAGAGTTTCAGGGTAAACGGGCAGCTCAGCGCACTGCTCGTGGGCCCCGACAGAATTCGACCGTAGTCCGAACCGAAGGGCGTCGGTAGCACCGATCCAGCATGAAGCGCTCAACCACCCGGCTTGACCGGTTCATATCCCAGAACAGCGGTTTTTCCATGGGGGAGGTGCGCCTGCTGATTGCGCAGCGCAAAATCCTGCTGGACGGCATCCCTGCGCACTGCATCCGACAGCCGGTTACCCGGTTCACCCGGGTTGTGCTGGACGGAATCGTCCTGAGAGACGCGCAGCCGGTATACCTTGCGCTGCACAAGCCTGCTGGTGTGGTCAGCGCTACGAAGGACGGCAAGCACCCAACGGTGCTGGATCTCGTCCGCCACCCCCGGAAAAATGAGCTGCACCTCGCAGGGCGTCTGGACTTCAACACCACAGGGCTGGTGCTGTTGACGAACGACGGGGCGTGGTCGCGCAGGCTGAGTGCACCGGAAACGAAGCTGCCGAAAGTCTACGAAGTCAGTGTTGCCCGGCCCCTGAGCGAGGAGTATGTGGCGGCGTTTCGTGCCGGTATTTACTTCGCGTATGAGGGAATGACTACACTGCCCGCACAACTGGAAATACGCTCTGCCCGGACCTGCAGGCTGTCGCTGGTTGAGGGCAAGTACCATCAGGTGAAACGCATGTTCGGCCATTTCGGTAACAAGGTCCTGTCGTTACACCGTGTGTCGATAGGGCCTGTGAGGCTGGGCGAGTTGCAAGCCGGTACCACGAGGCCGCTCACCCGAAGTGAGCTTGCGCAGGTGGCGCAGCGGTGACGTACACTGATGCAACCGGCGTTGAGTCGCGAACAGGTTGCGGAGGATATAATGCTTACCCGTTTCTGTGAGGACAGTTGCCCCTTTTGCGACGGTACTAATGCCTGCGGCGTGAACAGCACGCAACCCTGCTGGTGTGCTGCGGCCAGTATCCCGAGTGCTCTGGTGGACCTGGTGCCGGACGTCGCAAAGGGGCGAGTCTGTATCTGTCAGGCCTGCGTGTTGCTTTACAATCAGGACCCGCTTGCATTTGAGGCCCGTTACGCGCCGAAGTGACATCCGGACCTCGCGCGGCGGCGCAGCTCCAGGGTTGGTATTTGCTTCCCCGGCCTTGCCCGCTAGGGGGATAGAACGCTGAACAGGATCAGGCCTGAGCCAGCTGCCAACAGCAATACGCTGTAGATCGAAGCGGTGAGGCAGAATTTCAGCAGCGTCTTGCCCCAGCGTTGTTGGTAGAAGCGCTTCTGGCTCAGCAGCAGATAGGCTGGAATCCAGCACATGATCAGTGTGCCCAGCCAGGACAGGGCGGCCACCAGCCAGTGGGTGGCCAGCATCCTCTCCAGTGCGGTCACCCCCAGGTAAAACGCGAGCATCTGCAGAATGAAACTGTGGTTGTGCAGCGCCAGAATCAGGTGTTCCGTGTAGTAGCGGCGCGAGCGCAGGTAGAGCAGTTTGAGTATCAGCGCAAAGGTGGGCAGCAGAACAAACATCACCTGGGGGGCGAGGCGGAAAAACCGGGTGATCGCTGGCTGCGGATTGTCCAACAGGTATTGCAGCTGTTCATTCACTTCCAGCGCCGGTGCATCGGGCGCTCTCTCGATGGTTACGACATCGGATGGGGTGAGCTGCGAAAACAGCAGGAAGGCAATGATGGATGTGAACAGGTAAAGACGAAGCGGCGGCACGTAGGGCACCCGGTGGCCGGACACGTAGCGCTGGCTGAGGAAGCCCGGTCGAAACCACAGGGGAAACAGTGTTCGCCAGACCCGGGTATCCCAGTTGCTGAATTCACCAAAGAACTCCGTGATGACGCCGCTGACATTGCGGATATAGCTCTTCTTTTCCTGGCCACATTCATGGCAAAAAGCACCGTGCAGGGCACTGTGGCAGTTGTCACAATATTGTTGTGGCGGTGTATCCATGCCGACTCGCATTTGCGTTTAGTCGTGGCCACTGAGTTTACCCTAAGCCGTCATCGGGGCAACCGACCTTATTTAGCGAAGGGTGGCGGTGGTGAGAGGGGGTCAAGCGGAAGACTATCTTGCGGTGCTTTCCGTATAATGAGGGCTCGGTTGTGTTCTTCCGAAACGGGGTTCTTGCGCGATTACAAAACTCAATATAAAAGTAGTGCCAGGAGCATCCCGCTCGGAAATGTCAGGATGGCTCGGCGATATGCTTAAAATGAGAGTGTCGGCACCCCCGGAGAATGGGAAGGCGAACGCGGCTGTCGAGGCGCTATTGGCAGAAAAATTGGGCGTCCCTCGAAGCGCTGTCACCATAATTGCAGGCAAGGTTGCGCAAAAGAAGGTCGTCGAGATTCAAGGTCTGTCACTCAGTGAAGTGATGGTGAAGCTGGGTGATAAACCTGCATGACCGCCGTCGGCAGATGCATTCCGCAGGACCGGCTACTTGAGCTGTCTCGCGAGTACCGTCAAACCACACATAACGATTTACAGCCGGGCGAGAGGGAAATCTGCAATGAAGGTGTCGCCAGTTCAGCAATTCATCAGATGGTTCGGCGGCTCGGAGTTCGGCCGTGTCTTTGATGTGTTCTGCGTCCGGTGGTTCGCTTTCTCACCAATCATCTGGATCTTCACCAAAGATGACAAATCCGGCTATAACAATCCTTGCATCCTCACCTCGCTAGGCCGCAAATCGGGGTTGCCGCGCTCCACGGTGTTGCCGGCCTTTCCCACTGGCGATGGCAAGCTGCTGGTCGTGGGTTCGCGCGGTGGCACCAGCAGGGACCCCCACTGGGCGCATAATCTTCGCGCCACGCCTGATGCGGCGATACGCTACAAACGCAAGAACTACAATGTGAAAACACGACTGTTGGCAGGCGCGGAGCGTGACGAGAAATTCGCCCTGTGCTGCCGGCATGCACCTGTCTACAAGCAGTACCAGGAGTGGGCAAACCAGTATCCGCGTATCTTGCCCGTTTTTGAGATAGAGGGTGCGGCGGGGGAAACGTTTAGTTAGTCCCCCGCCATCTCGCGGATTCAATCAATAGGGTAAAGGCTGCTGCTTGCGCGCTTTGCTGCGCTACGTGTTAATCATGGCACAGCGGTCGCAATGAGCAAACGTAAGGAAACAGGGCGGTTGACGGCGCTACAGCCCCAACACTTCCGAAACCGTCGCCAATCGTATGCCCTGCGCCTCCAGCTCGGGCAGTACCGCTTGCAAAAAGGCGATGGTTTCCGGGTACGGGTGCCCAATCGCCACCGCAAGGCCTCGCTGCCGGGCCTGATTCACGGCGGCGAGGAAGCGCTCGGCAATGGCCTCGGGGTCGGCCACGTTGTCCAGAAACACTTGTCGCGACAGGTGCGGCAGGCCGGCTTCAGCGGCGGCGGCTGCGGCGACGGTGGCTTTGTGGGTGCGCGAGTCGACGAAGTACAGGTCGCGCGCGGTCAACTCGGCCATCAGCCAGCGCATGGGCTCGGGCCTCTGGGTGAGCCCGCTGCCCATGTGGTTGTTGACGCCCTGCACATGCGGCACGCTGGCCAGGGCGGCCTCCAGGGTATCGCGGAACTCGGTTTCGGATAACGCGTCAGTCAGCGCGCCCGGCCCCAGGGGGCGGTGATCCAGTGTGCTCATGGGCGCATGCAGCATCACGTCTTTGCCGGCGCGGTGGGCCTCTTCGGCGAGACGCGCACCGTGAGGTGTGTGGGGCAGCACCGCCACGCTGATGCGCCCGGGCAGGGCGACGGTCAGCCGCCCTTCCTTGAGGCGGTTGCCGAGGTCGTCGATGATAATCACCAGCGTGGCCGGGTCGCCCGGTGGCAGCACGAAGGAAGGTGATGGGCTGGACAGTGGCGCGCGGTAGGCGGTGCCGATGAGGCCGCTGGAGGCGGGCAAGGCCTGGGGTGTTTCCAGCGGGCGCATGCCCCAGGCGGCGACAGGGAGCAGCAGCGCCAGCAGCAGGCCCCGCCACATGCGTCAGCCGTCGCCCGCCATACCGGCGTTGGCAGGGGCGCTGCGCAGGCCGAGTATGTTCACGCCCTTCAGCAGCGTGAGCGCTTCGTAGAGCTGGTTGTCGGTGCCCAGCAGGCCCTCCGACTGGCGCTGGCTGCGGCGGGTTTCTCCGTTCACGTTGTCCAGCCGGCGCGTCAGGTCGGCTTCGGTAATCTGGTTGGATGTGTCGTAGGCGGTGACCTGGGCGCGTTCCACAATAATATCGGGCTCGATACCCGACGCCTGGATGGAGCGGCCATTGGGTGTGAAGTACAGCGCGGTGGTGAGCTTGACGGCGCGGGACTCGGAGATGGGCATGACAGTTTGCACGGAACCCTTGCCGAAGCTGTCAGTGCCCATGATGACCGCGCGCTTCTGGTCCTGCAGCGCCCCGGCAACGATTTCCGAGGCGCTGGCGGAACCGCCATTGATCAGTACCACCAGCGGCGCGCCGCCGCTGGCGTCCCCGGCATCAGCCGAGTAGCGCATTTCCGAATTGGCCAGTCGGCCTTCGGTGTACACCACCAGTCCGCCATCCATGAACAGCCCGGCCACATCCACGGAGGCGCCGAGCACGCCACCCGGGTTGTTGCGCAGGTCCAGCACCAGGCCTTTCAGCGGGCCCTTCGCCATCAGACGTTCCAGCGCAGCGCCCACATCGTCACCGGTGCCGGTCTGGAACTGCGCCACGCGGATGTAGCCGTAGCCTGGCTCCAGGAACCGCTCACGCACGCTGGCGACCTTGATGGTGTCGCGCTTCAGGGTGATATCGAAAGGCTGGCTGGTGCCGGGTCGGCCTATCTGCAGTTCGATTGGGCTACCCTTGGGACCACGCATGAGTTCAATGGCCTCATTCAGTGAGAGCCCTTTCACCTGCTTGCCATCCAGCTTGAGGATCAGGTCACCGCTCATCAGGCCCGCTTCCGCGGCGGGCGAGCCGTCAATGGGTGCGACGATCTTTACGTAGCCGTCTTCCATGCCCACCTCAATGCCGAGGCCGCTGAACTCGCCGCTGGTATTGCTTTGCAGGTCTTCGAAGGCTTCTTCAGTGAGATAGGCAGAATGTGGATCCAGGTTCATCAGCATGCCCTGGATGGCGTACTCCAGCAGCGTGCTGTCGTCGATCTCCTCCACGTAGCCGATGCGAATCTGGTTGAACACGTCGGCGAAGGTGCGCAGCTCGTCCAGCGGCAGCTGGGCATCCTGTTGTGTGTGCTGCGCCAGCGCTGCGGGCGCCCCCAGGGAACAGGCCAGCAGCGCACTGCGCAGGACCGCCAGGGGAGAGAACTGTGACTGCATGGGTTACCGCCGTCGGCGTTGCGCCGTTGCCAGATGAAAGGCCCCAGTGTAACCGATTCCAGCTGAAACCGCGCAAGCGCGCGGCCTCAGCGGCACCAGGTGACCGGGTCCAGTGGCTTGCCATCCTTGCGTATTTCAAAATACAGGGCGGCGCGCTCAAGGCCGCCGCTGCTGCCGACGGTGCTCACCGGCGTGCCCGGTGCCACCCATTCGCCAACCTCTTTCAACAGGCTCTGGTTGTGTGCGTAAAGGCTCATGTAGCCGTCGCCGTGATCGAGTATCAACAGCAGGCCGGAGCCGCGCAGCCAGTCGGCGAACACCACACGTCCGTGGTGGATGGCGCGCACAGGCGTGCCTTCTTCAGCGATGAGGTTGATGCCCTGCCAGCGCATGCCGCCTACGCCGCGGCTGGCGCCGAACCCGTTGCTGCGACGTGCCTCAACAGGCCAGCTCATGTTGCCCTTGCGGTTGGCAAAAGGCTTGTAGTCGGTTGGCAGCTCGATTTCCACGATGGCCTGTTTGATCGACTCCAGCAGTTGCTCCAGCTCTTCCCTGTCGCGCTCCAGTTGCTGTAACTCATCGTCTTTGCTGCGGATATTGGCAGCCAGGGCGCCAATCGCCTGTTCGCGCTGCGCGCGCGAGGCCAGCAGTGCTTCCTGCTGGCTCTGCAGCTGCGCCTGCTGCGTCTCCAGTTCGAGGGCTGCGGCCTGGCTGCGGGCCGCGACAGCGGAAAGCTCCGCCAGTGTGGCGCGATAGGCGACCACCAGCTCGTTGCGCGCCTCGAAGAAGTAGCGGTAATAGGCCATGGCGCGGGCCACCGTGTGTGGACTTTCCTGATTGAGCAGCACTTTCAGTGTGCCCTGCTGACCCATTTGCCAGGCCGCGCGCAACTCGGTGCCAATACGGACCTGCTGGCTGTCGCGGGCGGCTTCCAGCTCGCCGCTGCGCAGGGCGAGTGCGGCCAGCTCGGCTTCGGTCCTGCGGATGTCTTCGCGGTTGTTGCCGATGGCTGTTTGCAACTCGCCCAGGCGCCTCTCCGCTTCCCGGAGCTGCTTCTGCTCGCTGCTCAGCTGGCTGCGCGCCTGGTCCAGCTGGCCCGTTACGGCCTTGATCCGGGCCTGAAGCTCGGCGAGGCTGGCGCGCGCCTGCGCTTCATCATCCTGCGGCAGGGCGGGCATGGCCAGTGGCAGGCAGAGCAGGGCGATACCCAGCAACAGGCCTGCACGGTGCTGGCGCAGGCGCGGCATGGCTAATCCTGGCAGCGCGCCAGGCTGTGCCCGGTCATCTCTGCGGGTTGCGGTAGCCCCATCAGGCACAGCAGGCTGGGTGCGATATCGGCAAGAATGCCGCCGGCGGGATCCAGTTCACAGTGCCGCTGCCCGATGTAGACCAGGGGTACCTGCTCGGTGGTGTGCTGCGTGTGCAGCTGGCCGGATTCGTAGTCGACCATCTGTTCACAGTTGCCGTGGTCCGCGGTTATCAGCGCCTGGCCGCCCACCGCCCGCAAGGCCGCTTCCACCTTGCCCAGGCAGGCGTCCAGCGCTTCCACGGCGCGTACCGCAGCGGCGAAGATACCGGTGTGGCCAACCATGTCACCGTTGGCGTAGTTGCAGACAATAAGGTCGTAGCGGCCACTGTGGATGGCCTCAACCAGTTTGTCAGTGACTTCCGGGGCGCTCATTTCAGGTTGCAGGTCATAGGTGGCGACGTCGGGTGAGGGCACCATGATGCGCTCCTCTCCCGGGAAGGTGTCCTCCCGCCCTCCACTGAAGAAAAAAGTGACGTGCGCGTATTTCTCGGTTTCGGCGATGCGCAGCTGGGTTTTGCCCTGATCCGCCAGGTATTCCCCCAGCACGTTGTTCAGGTGCTCGGGCGGGAATGCGCAGGGTGCGTCTATATCTGCCGCGTATTCTGTGGTGGTGACGAAACCGGCGAGTTTCGGCACCGGGCCACGCTCGAAACTGTCGAACGCCGGGTCGGTGAAGGCGCGGGTGAGCTGGCGCGCGCGGTCGGAGCGGAAGTTCATGAACAACACGCAGTCGCCGTCGCGTATCGCGCCGCTGTCGTCACCCTCGACCCCGACTGCGGTGGGCAGCACGAACTCGTCGTTTTCATCGCGGGCGTAGGCGGCGGCGAGGGCAGCCCGCGCGGTGTCGGCGTGGTGCGCTGCGGTACCGGTTGTCAGCAGCTGCCAGGCCTGCTCAATGCGCTCCCAGCGGTTGTCGCGGTCCATGGCGTAGTACCGCCCCACGATGCTCGCAACGCGGCCGCAGCCGAGCTCGGCGAACAGTGCCTCGGCTTTGGCCAGCGATGCATCGGCGCTGCGCGGGGGCGTGTCGCGTCCGTCCAGGAATGCGTGTAGATACACGCGGCTGGCGCCGCGCGCCGCGGCCAGGCGCACGGCCGCAAAAATCTGGTCCTCGTGACTGTGTACACCGCCGGGGGAGAGCAGGCCGAGCACATGCACTGCGCCGCCGCCCTTGACTGCAGCGTCGATCGCCTGCGTATAGGCAGGGTTGCTGTTGAAGCTGCCGTCGGCGATGGCCTGGTCGATGCGTGTGATGTTCTGGTAGATCACCCGGCCGGAACCGAGGCTCATGTGGCCGACTTCGGAGTTGCCCATTTGCCCGGCGGGCAGCCCGACATCCAGCCCTGAACCGGATACCAGCGTATGTGGCGCCTCGCGCCAGAGCCGGTCCCACACCGGGGTGCTGGCCTGCACAATCGCGTTGTCGCGGGCCTCTTCGCGGTGGCCCCAGCCGTCCAGGATGATCAGTACGGTGGGCTGCTTGCGGGGGTTGCTCATGCTCGATCCAGTGCTCCGGTGGTGGCGAAAAGCCGGGGGGCTGCCATTCTACCCTGTCGCCGGGGGAATCGCATCGTCCGCCGGGCAGGCTGGTTGCCGCAGGGCTTAGCCTGTATACTTGCGGCCTTTTCTACAGCCCTCCCGCCGGCGCTTTGCCAATGTGTGCCCGGGGTGGCCTTCGAACGTATTCTCACAGGTGAGCGCACAACACGGTTATGGCCCTGTTTATCGAATTTTTCATACAGCAGTGGGTAGTTTTTGCCGCATTGCTGGCGGTTGTCGTCATGCTGGTGATGCACGAGGCACGCAAGTCCGGTCCGGCCCTGACGCCGCAGCAGGCCATTACCCTGGTGAACGCGGAAGAGGGCGTTTTCGTTGACCTGCGCGATGCCGCGGAGTTCAAGAGCGGGCACATTGTCGACGCGCTGAACATTCCTGCGGCCAAGCTGCCTGCGCGCATGGACGAGCTGGCCAAGTATCGCCAGCGCCCGGTCATCCTGGTCTGCAAGATGGGACAGACAGCGGGCCCGGCGGGCAAGCAGCTCAAGGCCGCCGGCTATGAAAAGGTCTACAAGATGGGCGGCGGCATGCTGGAGTGGAGTAACCTGCAGCTGCCCACGGTCAAGTAGGTTGCCCTCGTGACGGCACCGGTAACCCTGTACACCACACGCTTCTGCCCTTATTGCGTGCGTGCGCGCAGGCTGCTGGCCGACAAGGGCGTGGAGTTTCTGGAGATTCCTGTAGATGGCGACCGCGTAAAGCGCGCCGAGATGGAGCGTCTCAGCGGCCGCCATACGGTACCGCAGATTTGGGTCGGCGACGTGCATGTCGGCGGCTGCGACGAGCTGGTGGCGCTGGAGCGCCAGGGCCGTCTCGATTCCCTATTGGCCCAGGCGCAACAGGCGCACGGCCGCTAACACAACCTGATGGAGGACGGCTCAATGGCCGATGAACAAGCAACAGCAGCAGGCGCCGCACAAGAACCGGCGCAACAGCAGTTTGTTTTGCAGCGCATCTACAACAAGGATCTGTCTTTCGAGTCTCCCGCCAGCCCGGGGGTGTTTCGCAAGCAGTGGCAGCCCAAGGTGAATGTCGACCTCAACACCAAGAGCGATGCCATCGACGAGAACGGCAACTACGAAGTGGTGCTGACCATTACGGTGACCGCGAAGATGGAAGACGAAACAGCCTTCCTGGTGGAAATCCAGCAGGCAGGCATCTTCCTGATCAAGGGCTTCGAGGGCGAGAACCTGCGCCGCGTACTGGCCACGGCGGCGCCGAATATCCTCTTCCCCTACGCCCGTGAGAATATCGACTCCCTGTGTGTGAAGGGAGGCTTTCCCCCGGTCATGCTCGCGCCGGTGAACTTCGATGGCCTGTATATGCAGGCACTGGCGCGCTCACAGGAGCAGGGCCAGGCGCCGGCCGCTGCCGGTAGCACCGAGCACTAGGCTGTAGTCCGCGGCCCGGCCGCGCCGGCCCGGCCTGGGTCTGCACCGCACTCCCCCCGTTCACGCCAGCCCGGGAAATCCGAGCTGGCGCAAGCCCTCGTAACACAGAATGGCTGCCGCATTGCTCAGGTTGAGACTGCGGCTGTCGGCCTGCATGGGAATTCTCAAGACCTGTTCCGCCGGCAATGCATCGAGCAGTGCCTGCGGCAGACCGCGGGTTTCCGGGCCCAGTATAATCGCGTCGCCACGGCGGAAGTCTGCCCTGTGGTGCGGTGTGGTGCCCCGCGTGCTGACGGCCAGCAGGCGCGCCTGCGGCAGGCTGCTGCGCAGTGCATCCAGTGACGGGTGCACCCTGACGTTGGCGAACTCGCGATAATCAAGGCCGGCGCGCCGCAGTCGTCGATCATCCAGCTCGAAACCCAGTGGCTCAATCAGGTGCAGCTGGCAGCCGGTGTTGGCGCAAAGGCGGATGATATTGCCGGTGTTCGGGGGAATTTCCGGCTCGTACAGTACGATGTTCAGCATGTACGCAGTATGCCGCCCCTCAGTCGCTCATATCCAGATCTTTCATTTTACGGGTGAGGGTATTGCGGCCCCAGCCCAGCAGCTCCGCGGCATCGCGCTTGCGGCCCTGGGTTTGCGCCAGCGCCACTTCGATCATGGCCCGTTCGAACATGGGCACCGCCTGGCGCAGAATGTGGTGCTTGCCCTGTTGCAGTTCCTTGCGTGCCCACTGGGCGAGTTGCTCGTTCCATTGCGAGGAGCCACCGCCCGCCGTCGGCGCAGCCACCTTGCCCAGTTCCGGCGGCAGGTCGCGCAGGTGGATCTCGCGTCCCGAGGCCATGACCGTCAGCCAGCGGCAGGTATTCTCCAGCTGTCGCACGTTGCCGGGCCAGGAGAGCCCGGTAAGGAAGCGCTCGGTCTCCGGCAGCAGCAGTTTCGGCTCGCCGCCCAGCTCCTCCGCGGCCTTGCGAAAGAAGAACTTCATCAGCCGCGGGATGTCCTCCCGCCGCTCCGCCAGCCTGGGTATGTGTATGCGGATCACGTTCAGGCGGTGGAACAGGTCTTCGCGAAAGTCGCCGCGCTGTACCCGCTCTTCCAGATCCTGGTGGGTGGCGGCGATGATGCGCACATCCACCTTGACTGACGTATGCCCGCCCACGCGGTAGAACTCACCGTCGGCGAGCACCCGCAGCAGGCGCGTTTGCGTTTCCGCCGGCATGTCGCCGATTTCGTCAAGAAACAGCGTGCCGCCGTTGGCCTGTTCAAACCGGCCTTCGCGCTTGCTGTTGGCGCCGGTGAAGGCGCCCTTTTCATGGCCAAACAACTCGGACTCCATCAGGTCCCGGGGAATCGCTGCCATGTTCAGGGCAATGAAGGGGCGCTGGGCCCGCGGGCTGTGGCGGTGCAGGGCACGGGCCACCAGCTCCTTGCCGGTACCGGATTCGCCGTTGATCAGCACGGTAATGTTGCTTTGTGCCAGCCGCCCGATGGCGCGGAAAACCTCCTGCATGGCGGGGGCTTCGCCGATGATCTCGGTGTCGGGCAGGGCTTCGGGCAGGGTCATTTCCCCGCGCTTTTCCCGCGCCTGCGCGAGCGCGCGCTCGGTGATCGCCACCACTTCGTCAATGTCGAAGGGCTTGGGCAGGTACTCAAATGCGCCGCGCTGGTAGGAGGCGACAGCGCTCTCCAGGTCGGAATGGGCGGTGGTGATGATGACTGGCAGCTCCGGGTGCTGATCGTTGATGCGTGTCAGCAGGTCCAGGCCGTCGATACCGGGCATACGTATGTCGCTGATGATGACGTCCGGCTGCTCGGAAAGCATGCGCTCGATCAGCTGGTCGCCATCGGAAAAGCTCTCGTTGTCGATACCGGCCTGGCTGAGCGCGCGTTCCAGCACCCAGCGGATAGAGCTGTCATCATCCACGACCCAGACTTTAGCGTGTCTCTGCATGGCTCTGTTCCATTGGTAAGTAGAAGGTAAAACGGGTGTTGCCCGGCTCGCTGGCACATTCCAGCAGACCGCCGTGGCGGTTGATGATGGACTGCGCTATGGACAGCCCCAGCCCGGTACCGTCCGGGCGTCCGGTCACCATGGGCACAAAAATGGCTTGCTGCAGGTCGGCCGGAATGCCCGGCCCGTTGTCGATGATATCGACGCGGCATACCAGGCGGTGTCGCCGACCACTGATGGTGAACTGGCGCTGCGAGCGGGTGCGCAGAAGAATGTCGCACGCCTCCGGCGACGAGGCCGCCTGCAGGGCATTGCGCATGATGTTCAGGACCGCCTGGATGAGTTGTGCGCGGTCTACGGGCAACGGCGGGAGACTGGGGTCGTAGTCGCGGTTGATGGTGACGGCGTTGTTCACCTCCGCGGAAATCAGGTTGCGCACATGCTCGATG
>CEOG01002078.1_pt1 | contig 32266 bp, 48 predicted proteins | sample 530301 | NCBI WGS metagenome assembly CEOG01 (sample SAMEA2619903, study PRJEB7988) | marine metagenome | biome: marine biome (ENVO:00000447); feature: surface water layer (ENVO:00002042); material: "saline water (ENVO:00002010), including plankton (ENVO:xxxxxxxx)" | depth 5 m | reverse complement strand
GCCAACACGCATGCGGCGGCATCGGGTGTAACGAACTTTTCAATAAAGACGGTTGGATCAACTGCGGCTACGTCAGCCACTGCTGCGGCAGGTGAGACTACCTTATCGACCGTGACTGTGAGATCCGCGGCGAATACACATGCTGCGGCATCGGGCGTAACCACCTTATCAATCGTGACTGCGAGATCCGCGGCAAATACACATGCTGCGGCGTCTGGCGCAATAGCTTTACCAACATTGTCAATAGAAGCTGCCAACACGCATGCGGCGGCATCGGGTGTAACGAACTTTTCAATCGTTACTGTGAGATCCGCGGCAAATACGCACTCAGCCGAGGCTGGGGTGATATTGATTGCACTCGACACATACTCATCAGCCCCAATGTCCCACGAAGCCACCGTGTCCCGGTTAAAACCGTCGATATCTATATTTACGCCTGTGGGTGATGTCCCGAGATCAGTACCCGCATCGATAGCAGCCGCACCTTCCTCCAGGTGCAAATCTTCCGTCCCGCCCGTTACAGAGACAAACAGATCTTCATAGTCCTCGCCTGTTAACGAGTTTGTTCCCGTCGCAGTTGAATCTGTTGATAGGTTGTAATCGTGCGTAGACCCAGAAAAACCGGATTCGGCAAAACATTTTTGATAACTGGAATGCCAGGCACTCGGTCGTGCTGCGATGTTATTTTTAATGTAAGTATCGGTATCATGAATCGAGAAACAGAAAGCATCGTCACCGACCGCAGTAGATTTTATGTTGTAGACAGTATTGTTATACAGATAGACGTTCCAGTTTCCGCTCGATACAGTGACGCCCGAGGCGGATTTACTACTGGAAGAGTTGTCCAGATTGTAAATGAGATTATTCATCAAATAACGACTGTTTGACGAGTTACCTGTGCCCCAGATGTATACGCCGTGTATATGCACAGTTTGCGTCGTCAAACCGTGAATTATGTTGTTCCGGGCATAAACTTCTTGCGTTGAATTTGTTCCAAAGTTTAATCCAGTCGACACCGCTGAGTTTGTACTTGTGAGATCAAGTTCAAGCCATTCTACGGTACACTGACTTCGACGAATACGAAATGAACTGCCTTGGTTTCCTGTGTATTCAATCCTCGTCCCAGTGCCAGCCTTTCCATCATGCCTCTCGGATGAAGGCGCAGTTAATGTTACGGAAGAGAGACCAACCGTGCCGCCGCTGGCGATCACTATATATTCATCGAAGACTGAGTCGTTGTAAGCTTCCCCTACCGCGTCATCGCCGGAAGAATAATAACTTGTGTCATCTAGGTCACTTTCCCAAGCACTGATAGTCGAGTACGTACGCTGGAAAGTGGCGCTGGCCTGACCATAAGACATGTTTTGTAGCGTACAAGGACTGGTTGATCCCATGCCCCCGCTGATGTACTTAAAGGTCCAGGTAGTCCCTGAGATCTCCGTGATTAAGTAGTAAAAATCACCCTGCGTATAATCCGTAATCTTTGCAGTGTCACCGACGCTCACGTTATGTGGGCTCAGTGAAATTGTCACATCCCACGGACCAGAGCCGCTGCAACCGCTAGGAGTTGCAGTCCCAAGCGAGCTATTTGTTCCAATGCTTGTAGTGACGGTTGCCATTTTTAAATCAGACCGTTTACGACTTTGCTAATGTTTGTGCTATCTAACGCCGGACTCCCTTGCATCAGCCTTGCATCGATAATCCGCTCGTTATCGCGTACATCGTCGACCGTGAGGTTGAGAGTATTTGAGAGATCCCAGTACGGCACGAACCATTCGCGCTTCGCAATATCAATCGGTTCAGGCGTCCCGGTATCTTCGGTGACCGGCGCACATCGTAGCTGTGCGGTGTGATGAGAAATGTCGTCTTCGTGTCCTCCGTAGCCAGAACAGGAGATCGGAAGAAAATGCGATCGCTCCGCACACGTAAACGGCCACTGCCGGTAATCATCGCGGACGTGATCAGAGTGCTGCTCTAATAACGACCATATATCCGCAGCTGAAAACTCGCGTTTACCGCCGAACCAATATTCGCTTCCTGTATCACCAAAGATTCTGTGGCGAGGATGTTTTAGTCGACGTTTTAAAAACGCATCTACATGAATCGACTCAGGCGTAGTGGCGTCGTGAACTGTCTGCTCACCAGTGGCCAGGCTCGTCCGCGTCACGGTGTCCGCGTCACGAACGAACCTAAACTCACTAGAGATCTCACACACCAGTTCGAGAAGTGTTCCCGATGGATTGAGGCCGGAAACTGAATCTAATTCGACCGGCGCAGACATTATCGTCTGCGCGTTCACCTTCAGGATGTGATCGGTCGCAAACGCGCACACGATATCTCCATCCCTATACCCTACGGGCGATTCACTATCACCGACCTTCAGCAGAAGCTCCACGGCAACTCCTAACTAGGTTCATTGCAATCTATTTCTACAGATTGAAGCGTAAGTGATTGTCCGCTCGTGAGAGTCTGGTTACTCCCTAAGCTAAAGTAAGCAAGGATATTATCGCTTGAGCTCGTCCCGTCCGTGATGACAGCCCATCTCGCACCTGTTCCGCTCGATGGAAACGTACCAGTGGCAGACCAAGTTTGATCGCTGAAAACAACTTTCGCACCGATCGTACCGTCAACTTCCGTGACAGTCGCATCTGACGTCGCGAGTTCCTTGCCACCGGAATCGTAGCCTGACCCAGAGGCTATCTCGGTGACGTCGGCCAAAGTGTTACTTGCTTTGGTAGGCGTATCATCGTCGGTGCAAAGAATGAGTCGGTAGGTGGTCGGGACAGTTTCTCCGTCGAACGCATACTTTAGTAATAGATATTTGCCACGGTCAGTTGTGCCGCTCATAGGTTCTCCCAATTCAAAAAAAAACGGGCGACCTCGTTAAGAGATAGCCCGTTCGACAGGTAATGTTCGGTTGTTCGTAGTTCAACTACGCTAATTATTGTTCTTATTCACGAGCAGATGGCAACCATTTTTACGATTTATTCCGGTTCGTTTTGTTTGTCATCGTTACAAGTGCGTGTTCTGCGCTGTTTAAAAATCACAACTTCTTGTGGAGCTTCCACCGAAACCCGGACAGTCGACGGAGATATTTTTTCTACCTCTAAATATGCAGACCCAAGAATCAGCCGGTCGCCGGATTTTAAACGGAGCTTCAAAGGCACGGGGACCAAGCCCTCGCTTTAACAGGTGTAATCGCACTGTGGTAATAACCATAGACTAGGTCGGGCACGAGCTCTGTATATAAAACGGCCAGTCGCTCATAGTCAACTTTTTTAAATTCTTTCAACCAATCCCGCTGCTTGTCTTCTTCTAGTCTCGGCACTCGGACGTTTATACCGAGGTGTTCTGCCAAATCCCGCTTGAGCGTTTCGAGATGTAGCACTGCACACGCTTCTATCCCATCAACCCATGTGGTCATCAGGCTCGCGTGACGCATCCGAAATTGATGTCGGCGATCGATGTACTCAGGCAACGACAACGGCCTTTTTTGCCGGATCGCCAAATGTTCATTCAGTTCGTCTCTCAATCCGAGTAGTCTCGGATAAGGGTTTCGCACCAGCAGCATCTGCCGGAATCGCTTAAATTCATTTGGTATCGTTATCGTGTGCCTGTTTTTGTCCGTCGACTCAATCCAATATGAGTGTCTGCGTTTACATAAGAGCTCGTGTAGCATTAACGATCCGGTTCGCGGTGGTGTAATGATTACGACCTCTTTATCTTCTAGCACTATCATCCTTGAGTCTTTCTAGAATTTGGTTTCCGATGAAGTGGGTTACCTGTGGCACGACTGCGTTTCCGAGTGCTCTAAGTCTGTCCACCCGCTTGGGAATCCCATTAGCCACTCGACCCACTGCGGGTTCAATGTCCCAGTACCCTGATTGCGCACTTCGGGGTGATTGCCTAACATACGCTGCATTTTTCCGTTCGGAGTCCCTGCCGCATCTTCGTTCGCGGTTGGAGTCGGCCACAACCCGGTCGCCGCCATCCCCCCAAGGCTGTTCACTCCCCCCCATTTTTTGACATTCGCATTTGTGTTCATTCGTCCCGTCCCGGTCGCATCCATCGTGTTCGGGGTAGGCAAGGATGAACACCCGATCACGTCGGTGTAACGCACCAAGGGCGACAGCTGGTATGCAATGCCATTCCGAATCATACCCGATCGCGGCCAACTCCCCGAGAACTCGGTCAATCCCCCGAATAAGCAAAGTTGCGACGTTCTCCAGGAGAATGAGTCGAGGTCGGAGTCCATGTGCAATTCGCACAACTTCGTAAAAGAGTCCACTTTTCCGTCCATCGAGTCCTTTCCCGTCTCCAGCCGAGCTTATGTTTTGGCACGGAAAGCCCGCCGTGATCATATCTACCGTCCAGTCGCCATCTGCCGGAGGAAACGTGCAGACGTCATCCCAGCGGGTTACATCTGGCCAATGCTTGGCTAACACCTGTGACGCATATTCGTCTATCTCGACTTGCCACTTAACCTCGAATCCGCCGGTCATCTCCAGACCCAGTCCGATTCCGCCAATGCCCGCAAACAACTCTCCGACGCTAATCACAAAGAATCCTTTCTCGTATCGGCGCAACTAATTTCTGTATTTTGCGCCACACCCAATAGCGACTTATTTTTTCGGTTTCCGCCACCAAAAAACGACGTGCAGCCAGAAACGTACAATTCCAACTTCTTCCATCCCCAAGTTTTTGATCTGTGGCTTAATGGCTGCAAACACGTCGATGGTGCTTGCGCGTACCAAACAGCGTTGCCTTTTGTGTGGTTTGATGAATCTAGCTTTCATTACTTAGTACTCCTTCGTGCGTATTCCGCGATCAGTAACGCATCGGCGATTGCGTGTGTCATTTTCTCGATGTGTGGAAAGAGCTCCTGCGCCCGAGCCTTATGACTGTTTTTCTTTTGCGTTTTTGTCAGCGTGCGATTGATCAACCCGAATTCGCGTTGCCAAGTCACCGGAGTGACCGTCTCGAACGGAATGTAGTTCGCCACCAGCATCCCCCGAAGCATGCCGTAGTTTCTACCGAACGTGAAGCAAGATCTTACGCCTTGGCCTGGCATCGCATGAACATCTTCGATCAACGCAAACACCTTCCGATATTGGCTTATTTCTTCAAATATTTCCTGAGTATCTCGTTCGGTTTCAGGAATAGGGTGAGCAACTGTGATCCCGTCAGACGTGATGACGGCAATACCACCTTTCTTCCCGGGATCGATTCCGATGTGCGTTGTCATAATTTGGCCTCAAGTTTGTTAAGGGACGCGCGTATATCGTCAGCCGGTTTTGTTAACCCTTCGCCGCGACGCTGGAACTCTTTGAGCTCTGCGTGCAAAGAACGATATTGTTGTGCTGCTTGTATCTGTTCTTTCGTCTTCTTCTTCCGCTGTATCGGCTGTGGTTTGGCGTTATCGCCCCAGTTGTATTGCCCTTCGAGAATCCGCGTGACGGTGTCTGGCTTAATGAACCAGTCAAAGTTCGGAGTGAATGATCCATCCGTCCAGCACGGCAGAGGGAACTTATCGAGCGCATTCATCGCGTTATCGATCCAGCGTTCGTCTTCATCTAGATTGCGACTAACCGCCTTCTGCCGACGTGCCGAAAGCGACCTACATTTTGCAACTTGCGCGACCTTATTCCATTTCTCAATCAAAAGATTGATATCACGATCTCCGATCGTATTTTCTTTGGCTTGGCTTGGCTTGGCATGGTTAATGTCGTCATCGGGAGACATTTGGAGACACGCGGCGACATCAGGCGACACGGAATCCCGCGTCCCTGCTTTTTGAGCCCGTTGGCGACGCTTGTCGAGCCTCTTTTTGATGTACGTGGGAGCATGCTCGTTCCAATCATGCACCGCCAGACGCGCGTCTCCATCCGTCTCTTCTAAGTATCCTGATTCGACTAATGCGTGAACTAAATCATCTGCATCTCCAAACCAATCGATCCAAATGGCGATTTGGTTGTTAGTGTATTTCCCAACGTGGCCGTCATCAGCATTCTGGGCGGCGAAGTTGAACAACATTTCAAGAAGACCAACCGCTTCGTAATGCCGCAGTCCCAATAGACGTTGCAGCGTCTTGGTTTTGACGTGATTAACACAGCAGATTTTCATTTGCTAAACTCCAACCTCCATCGCTTCCGCGTCGATGACGTTTTCATTAAAAGATTGCGAGAGGTCGGAAAACCCCAGCGGTTCAACGGAATCGTCTGCGTTGAGCGTGTCTGAGACTTCCGTTGATAATGGAATCAGGCCGCTGTTGAGCATTTTGCGAAGAACTGTTTTGAGAGTCATCTGCTCTTCAGCTGTGTGCCACGCTGAGTCTTTCTTCGACGCTCCCTTAGCGTAGCGTTGCTTGTGAGCCTCGATTGCTGCGGCATCCATGACCAGCCGAACTTTTTCGCCGTTCGTTTGCGTGATGATCACGTACGCATGTGTGATTGCACCTTCCCCTCGCGTCGGAGATGGGTTTGGTGTGTGAACAATCTTTTCTTCATCTCCCATCACGTACGCAAATTCGTCACCGTCGCGAACAACCGACGCAGTTATCTTCGCGATATCGCCGCTGCGCCTGGCAAGAGCTATCAACCCTTTGTATCCAATGAAAAGTTTGACTGTCCCTTTGAACGGAACAAGGTACGCTTCGCCCATGACGCCATCTGGACGCAGCCCCAGCTTCATCGTTTGAATGATCGCGCCCCAAAAACTCGGTTGCGAGCAGTTGAGCAACTCGGGGTTTTGCCGAAGCACATTCATAACCAGGTGGAATGTCTGCTCTGGATCAATATGTGCGGGCAGTAGGTGCTGCCACTTCTGCTGTGTCTCTCGCAGCAATGTTTCTGTCTTCTGGAGCGAGTCACTCAGGCTGATCTGTTTTTCTTTTACTTGCATTACGCACCCTTTCTAAGTTTTCTAATAGCAATAAATGTTCTCTCTCAAAATTTTTAAAAGCGGTAAAAAACCTGTTTGTGAATCTGAGGTATCCCGTCAGGATGTGCATGTCCAAGATGCCCAAGGGCTCGCCGTTACCAAGCCGTCCTCCGTTCACAAGGCTTCTGGCACGCGACATCTGATCGGCCAGGCTCGCGTTATCATTCGCGATGGTACGGAGCACCTCGTCTGTCATGATGTGGTTGTACGTCTGGTAGGTGTAAAGCGGGTTCAGCATCGATCTGTTTCAACCTTTCGATGTAACACTTCAAGCAAATCTGTGTGCGGACTGAACCTCCGCACTCTGGACATCGCCATTTCGCGACGTGTTTATAAATCCCCTCCGGTTTAACTTTGCTCACCATCAATTTCCTCGTGTCTCTGTTTGACGATAAAGTCAATCGCGGAGGAACGGGCGTGATCGTCGTGTTCGCCGTTGGGCGAAGGAAAAATCTTTAGGAGCTCCTCCGTGGTTGCCAGTGGGAAGTCGTGAATGAGATACAACCGTAACTGACGATCAGCGTCGTAATAACGCAGTTCATATTTTGCAAATTCGCTAGTCACAGTTGCCATTCTCATACACCCCATCTGGATCAAGGCGGAGAGCCATTTCGGCGTACTGCCGAATTTTTTCCCAGTCCGCCGACGGTGACCCTTTCAAATCAAATCGATAACTATATTTCCAGACGCTCCACCGACACACCTCGATACCCGCCTTGCGTCCATGCGCAGCGACAAAGGCATCGAAGCACTCAAGCGATCCCTCGCGTCGAGCATAGTGAGCCGGTTCGCGGATCGGGTCAGTCGTCGTTGTTTTCTTCTTCGCTCGCGTCATTCTCGTCTTCCTGAGCATCGTCTTCCTGAGGCTCATCTTCCTGTGGCTCATCGTCCGCTTCGATTTCCACGACGGGTGCTTCCGAATCGTCTTTGCCATCGGCAACGTGTACAAACACTTGGCCATTTCGTTCCATCAGCGTCTTGTCGCCGTCGGTTTCCTTGCAAAACTTGAGTGCCTCTTCGCGATTTTTAAAGTGATAGACAGTCATCGTGGCTTCCTTTTGTTAAAGGCGGTTGGTAAATACAATGTGTATGCAGTGCGACCATTGTCGTTAGTTGCTTTCTCGCCCCGCACGACCAGCCCTTTTTGCAGGAGCGATGAGATGCGTCGCTGAAGAGTGCAGCGTTCCAGATCAGCAATGTCTTCAAGCTGCCGTGCTGTTTTGCCCGGATGCAGCATTATGAGATTCAGTGCGAGGAGCTCTAAGTTTGCTACTGTGCCGCCGGATGATATCTCTGACGCAGCTTCTTTGCTCGTGTCTGGATCAGAAGCCCGTGATAATGTATGCGGTTCGGTAAATAATGATTGTTGCATCGTACTTCCTAGCTCTTACATAGTTCTTTCATACGCTCTTCTGGCGTTAGCTGCGTCGCGGCTTCAGGACGATCCTGATTGCGGTGCGCAGTGTTACGCCCCTGCGAGATGACTCTCAAGAGTTCTTCATCTGGGATGAGCCAATAGCTGTTGCAGACTTGATAACCTTCAATCTTGCCTTCAGTTAACCAGCGGTAGATTGTGTTGCGGCTGCACCGCAATATCTCACAAGCTTCTTTAACCGTCTTTAAATTCTGCATAGTCGCGGAATCCATCGTTGTCCCCCTTTACAAACCTTGTGCTAAATCGTGACGCAATCTACCCGCTTGTACCCGCGGTTACAAGCGTTTACAGAAATAAATCCCAAAAATAGTTAAATATGGGGATTTAGCCGTACAGAGAGATGGTGATAATTGGTGTAAATAGGTATAGTTTTGATTACACACATCAATATTGATGTATATAAGGAAGGGCAGTTGCGATGCCGCAGAAGAACTTAACGGTGCTTGAGATCCAAGCCTTTCGCGAGGCTACAGTTGAGCTAGAGAAGATGCTCGTCGATCTCAAAGTGTGTGTGGAAGAATTAGAGACACTCCAGATCGAGGAGCTCCCGGTTGCGAACCACCGCAACTTTGTTGAAGGGATGCGGCGTGTTCAAAGTTTCACAACTGCGATCAGGGAGAGCTTGCTTGAACACAGGCTCGGTAAGCACGTCCGTGACAGCCGCGGGGTGGATGGGTGATTTCACTCCTCGTTTTTGAATTGTGCACATTTGTGCACAATTGTGCACAAAAATTGGGCGCGATTGAAATACAACGGGTTTTAATGGGTCTTTGGTACACCAACTTAAACCAATCACACCCCCTAGCAAAACAGAGGTTTGAGACTATAATTACCGAACGAAACAACATCGCGGGGTGGAGCAGCCCGGTAGCTCGCGAGGCTCATAACCGTCTCATACACACGCATCTCTCAGCGTGCTTAAACACTCTAAACACAGGCATTTTCAGCCACGGGGCGGACGTTTTAACTGATCTATTTTTGTGCACGGTGCACAATTTCTTAAACAGTAAACACTTGTCTTGCCGATTACCGCTGGTATACTCTGGTTTCCGCGCGTTTACGCGCGTTCAAATATAGAAGGTGCATATCATGATTCGTAAACAGATTCTCGGCAAAACATTTGCCGGTACGAAGCTCATTGTCAAAGTGAAGGCTGACCGAGGTCGACCCTATGTACGACCAAAGATGGTCGATGACAGCGGTAACGAGAGTTACCCTTTTATCTATCTAAGTGGCGATCCATATAGCAGAGAAATGTATGATGACTTACAGCAACTGCGCATTGAGCTTGGCATTGATCAGGTGGCTTCCCCGCCGGTAGTGACTAATTCCGAGATGCCCGCGCATCAGCCACAAGAACAGAGTTTTCGAGTAGTTGATCTGGTAGAGCGATATCGCACATGGCACGATAAACGCCGCAGGCATGGCCTACCTGATGAGTCTAAAGCAGACCGCGCACAGATCACGCTGCTCCGCCGCGCATGTTTGATGTTGATGCCGTTTGCAGAAAAACCTGCCGCAGAATTTACTCTCGCCGACCTCAAGCGTGCTCGGCAAATTGAAATTGACATGACTGGCAACTGCCGCAAAACGATAAACGAAAAGATTAGTGTGCTCAAACGTATGTTTTCTTGGGGGGCGGAGGAAGGAATATTTCCTGATCACGTATTTCTCGCGATCAACGCACTGAAACCTCTTGGCAACTTTGACCATGACGTTCCAGCAAGTAAAGTCGTACACGCACCGGACGAAGCGGATCTACTTGAAGCGATTAAACTCTCACCGCCGGTTCTCGCGACGATGCTCACTGTGCAAATGCACACGGGGCTTCGACCTGGTAACATCTGCAACATGCGTTGGGAAGATATTGATACAAGTGATGAAGATGAGCACGGAGTTTGGATCTATCGACCTAGTTCGCACAAAACAGAGAAGCACCTTACGCTGATTACCGTCCTTGGCCCACACAGCGTCGAGGCACTGAAAAAACATCGCGACGAAATGATTACCGCGGACAGCGGGTTTGTATTTAGCCGCCGCGTCGCAGAAGCGTATCGACTCAGTTTTGCGAAACCGCAGCAAGATAAACTTCGTAATGCCCGATTAATAGCCGCCCGTCTGGAACAGCATCTTGGCCAGCAGATATCGCTAGATGATGTGATCGTAAACCGCGATAAGCGAGGCGCGGCCATCAGGCAGTTGAGAGATAGAGCTTTTGAAATTGAGAAGACGCTTTTTCGCGAGAAAACTGGCGAACGCTGCGAATACACATTGATACGCGCAGGAATTTTAGAACCGTTGCCGGTTCGCAGCGTGCGAGAGATCTACGAGAAACACACGACCGTCATGGATAGGTACGATACGAAGGCGTATCGCACTGACCTTTATGATGTGCTGAACCACTTTTCCATTCCTACATTTTTCCCCTCTGCCATCAGGCATTTTTACTCTGCCAATTTGGTCGCAAACGCGAGTCGTTCGGCGGCGCAGGCTGTGATGGGGCATTTAACAGACTCGATGGTCACGCATTACTCCAAGATGCGTCAGGACATAAATCTCGCGATTGAAACACAGAGATTATTAGGATAACCCAGCAAAAAACCCTTTAATAAGCCCACCTCCTTAGCGAATAACCCTACCTAGCAGAGACAAATGTTGCGTTTGGACACTTGAGGAACGCCGGAAAAACCTCATTTTCGGCGATTTTCATCGTAGACAGTGACCAAACGTGTCATTTGCATCTTCAAAATGTGTTGAAAACGCTACAAGCAAATTGAATGTAGCAAATTTGACCACAACATAAGTGCGAAACCTGTAGTAACTTTTAGCTGATTAATAAACAAACGCTTACTGGCACGACCAATAATGCGAGACTGTAAGATGTTGTATATTCTAAAAATCAGATGGGCTGACGCTCACGAGCAAAAGCTCGTCTTCACGGATATCGATCTGGCTCTTAAAGAATTCCGGTTTCACGCGGAATCATCTCAAATCGATGAGCTTTCTATGACCGCGTTATCGCCTGAGCAAATAATCGAAACACTCGGCTAGCATTTTTTAATCGCCGGTTGTTTATTGCCATTTTCTCTATCAGCACTCTGCGGCTGACAATGGCATTATGCCTACTAATATTACACGAACCGACGCCGCGGCCAGTACGCCAACCTTCGCGCAGCAAATGGTCACCAAGCTCCAAGCAGACATTCTTGCTGGCAGTGGCGGCGTTGTTCAAACCACCATCGATGGCACGACGGTCGAAGTAAACAGAACACAACTTCTCAAAGAACTGGATTACTGGCAACGAAAAGTTGCCCGTGCCGACGGCACTCGTCCGCTTGCCCCAACAATAAAGTTGTCAAATGCTCTCGATGATAGCTAACGCGGCTCGACGGTTAACCGGCCTGCATACAAATTTTGAATACGACGGCGCTCAAACGAGCGACCGTCGCTTTAGCCCCACGACACGGCTAAAAAGCACCGATCAGATCCTCTCGCCGGTGAAACGCAAACGCCTCACCGCAGCAGCGAGGGATTTACAGAGGAACTTCGCAGTAGCCGCATGGGCCATTCGTCGGCATCTCGACTACGTGTCACGATTCAGCTTTGAACCAAAAACCGGAGACAAAAGTCTTGATGCCGAACTGCGAGCCTTAATGGAATGGTTTGGACGGCCATACAACTGCGACGTGACAGGTCGACATAACCTCAGCAGCCTAATCCGCATGGCTGAAGAACGCCGGTTAGTGGATGGCGACTGCTTCTTTATCAAGCTTTCTAACGGTCAACTGCAAGCGATCGAGAGCGACCGTGTACGCGACCCGGAAAAGATCACTGACGAAGACTGGGTTCACGGTATTCAGGTGAACCGCGGTGGTCGCAGCCAACGGGTGGCTATCTGGCGTCGCGACAAGACCGGCGGGTATGATTTTGAACGATCTGTTCCATCGAAGAATGTATATCACCTCGGATATTTTCAACGCTTTGACCAGGTGCGCGGTGTCTCGCCACTTGCTCCAGCTATCAACACGCTCCGAGATTGCTACGAATCTTACGACTACGCATTAGCAAAGCTCAAAGTCAGTCAAATGTTTGGGCTGGTTCTCTCCCGTGAGAACGCTGGTGGTTTTTCGGATGTCACAAAAGATGACGACGTCACCGGCGGCTACAAAGTCGACTTTGGAAAAGGCCCAGTGATGCTCGACCTCGATCCGGGTGACGAAGCATCGATCATTGAATCACGAAACCCATCGAATGAGTTTCAGAATTTCTCTCAGCAAATGATATCGCTAAGTCTTAAAAGCGTCGATATTCCGTACAGTTTTTTTGACGAGGGCTACACAAACTTCTTTGGCAGCCGTTCAGCTTTTATTCATTACGAAAAAGCATGCAAAGTTAAACAGCAACAGCTTTCTGAGCTCCTTAACCATATCACTGGCTGGCGGATGAAGCTCTTCATCGCTGACGGCACATTACGTCTGCCCGGGCGAATGACGTTGGGCGACCTGAACTGGGAATGGGTCGCCGACGGTACGCCTTGGTGGAATCCACTTCAAGAGATCAACGCAGATATCGCCGCAATCAATTCTGGACTGAAGAGCCGGTCGATGGTCGTTCGTGAACGACATGGAAAAGAATTCCGCGACGTCGTTGATCAGCTACGCGATGAGCAACAGTACATGGCCGACGCAGGAATCATCGTGGATATGGCAGGCGTCCCACTCGACGCGGATGAGGCCGGTAACGAAATACAACGGCAAGCAATTGAAATTGTTGAAGACGAGGAAGAGTTATGACAAAGCGCGAAGTAACAGCTAATGCACTGAGATTTAGCAGTGGCGAGATCAGCGTTAGCGATCCGCAATCTACGGATTCGCCAGCGACCGAATATGAGGTGTCACTATTAGCTCGCAGTGCCGGGGCAATCGAGCACTGGTATTGGGGACAACAAACAGTTCACGACATTGCCGGAATGAACGTGTCGGCCAAGATCCCGATTGATTTCAATCACGACACAAGCGAGGTGATCGGATACCTCGATAACTTTGAAAACACACCGGAAGGATTGCTGGCGACAGGCAAGTTGGTCAGCTTCAGCGACGATGACCGGGCATCTGACATCGCTCGCAAAAGCAAAGCCGGTATTCCGTGGCAAGCCAGCATCAATTTTGGCGGTGACGGCATCAAGGTTGAAAGCGTTCCTGACGGCGAGACTGTGACTGTGAACAGCCGCGAATTCAGTGGACCTGCAACCATCATCCGATCTTGGCCATTGCGTGGCGTGGCAATAACTCCGTACGGCGCGGACGGGGAAACCGAATCTATCGTGTTGTCTGAAGAGGGCAACAACATCCTTGTCGATTTTTTTGAAATGGAGACGAATATGTCTGACGACCAACAATCCGTGGCTGTGGCAGAAGAAGCTATTGAAGCTGAAGCTACCGAGCAAGCGGTTGAAGAAGTCATCTCAGACGATGCCGCTCCTGTTGAAACCGAAACGCAAGAAGTAGCCGAGGCTCTCGAAGAGCAGGACGCCCCTGAGAACGCTGATGTTCAGCTTTCACAATCGAGCGGACAGCGCTACATCGAACTTTTTGGTGATCAGGGTGCTGTCTGGTTTGTAGAAGGCAAATCTATCGAAGAGTGCTACGAGCTTCATATCTCGTCGCTCGTCGCGCGAACGGAATTACTTGAGAACGAAGTGTCTCAGCTGAGAGCAATCGACCGTGGCGAAGAAACGCCTGTTTCTTTCAGTCACCCAGATGCGCTTCCGAAGGAAGACGACGAACTCAGTTTGCGTGCTAAAGAGCTTAAGAAGGCCGGTGTCGGTAGCGACTTCGTCGCAACGCAAGCTGCTCGCATCGAACAACAACTATCCCGATAACACGAAAGAGGTAAAGCATCATGGCTGATGATTATTACACAAGTGCGAATTTAATCACCTTTAATGAGTCGGATCTAAGTTTTGACGTCTCCGACGTTCTTAATGACGCTCCGGTTTTAAGTGCCCTCAGCGCATTTAGCGTTGACGGTACGCAATTAAAATACGTCAAAAAATCTGCCGACCCAGTAGTGGGCTTCAGAGCTCTCAACGCGGGCGTGGACAATGACGTGGCGACATATACGCAAGTGAGCGTGGATCTCGCTATCGCAGATGCCAGTTTCAACATCGATATCGCCGCTGCAGAAGGCTACCGCCTTGGTCCTGCGGCTTTCATTGCTCTGCAAATGCAAAATCACATGCAAGCGATGATGGCAAAAATCGAGAATGAACTCATCAATGGTGGCGCGTCCGATGGCTTTGCCTCACTAAGCGAAGAGCTCGATGGTGCGAGCGATGCGATGGTAGTTGATGCGGGAGGGAGCACAGCTGACACAGCAAGCTCCGCATATTTTATCCGCAGTGGCTTCAACGACGTGCAGGTTGCGTGGGGCAATCAAGGCGTAATCGAAGCGAAAGATACTACTATCGTAAGATCCGCTGCTGCTTCAGGTACGTTCCCGAGTTACTACACAGCAGTGACCGGATACGTCGGCTTGATCTACGGTTCAGCTTACTCGGCTGGCCGAATCTGCAACCTCACTGAGGACAGCGGAAAAGGACTCACCGATGACCTGATCGCTGATGCGTTGAGCAAATTCCCTGCCGGTCGTGGACCTAACATGATCGCAGTCAATCGACGGTCGCTCAAACAATTGCAGAATTCTAGGACAGCCACGAACGCTACTGGCGCTCCAGCACCATTCCCAGAATCTGCATTCGGCGTGCCGATTATCGTCACGGATCAAATCAGCAGCACGGAGGCGATCGTTAGTTAATGGCTCTTGCCGACACGATTGCGCAGAACTTTAAGCTGTTGCAGAACACAGCAGGCGTACAGATTACGTACGCACGCGGTGATGTAAACATTACCCTCACGGCTATTCCAAGTGATACCGAGTTTGTCTCGGCGGACGGCGATGGCTACATGGAAACGGTCGAGGCGAGGGACTTCGTGTTCCCCGCCTCCGACCTGACCATCGGGGGTCAGCCGGTTTTGCCTGATCGCGGCGACACCATAACAGAAACGGTCAACGGCCAGCAGCAAACCTATCCGGTGACTAACGCCGGGAGCGGTCGGTATTTCAAATACTCCGATCCCTTTCGGAAGATTATTCGCGTTCATACCAAGTGGACTAAGTAATGCCTGATGCGACTATCACGACGCTTTGTGACGCAGTTGTTACGCACCTGTCGAGCCAATCGCTATCGATGTCGTTCACAGCATCTAGAACTTACCTCCCTGACTTTGAACGTGAAGAACTGACTGGTGCTCAGGTCAGTGTGTTTCCGCAAGGAACGCAAACCGCGATAGCGAGCCGCGATAGCCAGCAGTTCATCTACACACTCAATGTTGTTGTGCGTGTGCCGGTGAGCCCAGCCGCTGATCCTGATATTTCAACACACCTGTATTTTTCAGAACAAGTTGCCGACGCGCTTGCTCTTAAATCTCTTGCTGATTGTTCTTACAGCAGCATTCAGAACGAGCAGGCATTTGATCTGGAGGCACTCGCTGATCGAAACGAGTTTCTTTCAATCATCACCGTCACGTATTTAACCATCAAATAATAGAAAAGGAATTCCACAATGGCATACGTCTTAGGATTGAACGCGAAAATGTATCGCTACGACAGTAGCGCTTCCAGCTGGAATGAAATGACGAACGTAAAAGACCTTTCATTGAATTTGGAAAAAGCTACGGCAGATATCACAACCCGAGGTGGAAATGGATGGCGACAATCTGTGGCCACGCTGAAAGACGGCAACGTGAGTTTTTCAATGGTCTACGATACGGCTCAAGACGATTTCGCAGCCGTAAAAGACGCATTCATGAATAACACTGATCTGCAACTTCAGATTATGGATGGTGATCGCACTGTCAGCGGTACACAAGGCTTAGAAGCTTATTTCACCATCACTGGCTTTAACATCAATGAAAACTTAGAAGAGGCTATGACGGTCGATGTAACGCTCAATACGGCGTACAACGCAACCGCACCGGCATGGACGACAATTAGCTAGAAAGGTAGGGGCGTAAATGGCTAATAATTTTAGCGATAAGGACGGACGAAACTGGGTAGTAACACTCAATGTGCACAGTATCAAGTCGATAAAGCAAGAACTTGGATTGGATCTTCTCGATGAGAAAGTCCACGAAACTCTCCAAAAACTTGCTGAAGATTTGGTGCTTGCCATTGATGTGCTATACCTAGCGCTCAAAGACAAACTGGACACGGCAGATATTTCAGATGTCGAGTTCGGAAGAAGCCTTTCAGGCGACTGCCTTAATGAGGCGGTTGGTGCACTGGTACAGGCACTCGTGGATTTTTTCCCGAACCCGCGAAAGCGGGAATGGGTGAAGAAACTGTGGGACAAGTCGACGGCGCACATGAACAAGGCGAACGACGAGATGCTGTCGATTCTGGACGACAAACGTCTGGAGACTCACCTCGAAAAGAGCTTCCTAGAGGCTCGCGAGGCGGGGATTCAGGACGCAATCTCTGGAATGAAGTCTATCGTCTCGCCGGATTCCTCGGAGTCGACCCAGGACCCTTCTCATATCGCGAGTTAAGCTGGATGGCCAGCGGCAAATTAGAACAGCAGTGGTGGCATACTGCGCATCTGATTTCGCTGCATGTCAACATGAACCGCAAGAGAGGAAGCCGTGTCCGCAAAGCCGAAGAGTTTCACCCGTTCAAGCGTAAGCAACGGGTGAGCCGCACAACCGGCTCAATCGACTGGCTGAAGGTGCTGTTGCCAGAAGGCGATCCTGACAGAGAAAGCTTGGAACATGCCCGCCCTGCGACTCGGTAGTACGATGAACGTAAAGATGCCGCGTACCAGCGTATCGGCTGCGCGGGGTGTGTTTCGTCGTGAACTGGGCAAAGCAGGTAAAGCTGTTACGAACGGCATCTCATTCACTACGAACTTTCGTACAGTACATGTGCTCAACGCAAAGGCGCAGCGTCGTATTGATAATGCCGCCCGTGTGTTTTTATACCGCTTTGGTGGGTACGTAAGATCGACGGCCAGACGCGAAATCGGTCGCAACACGATCCGCCGTAAATGGGAAAAAGATAAAGTTTGGTGGAACGGCAAACGCTATAAGAGTTGGCGTTACAGCACCGCTGGCAACGCACCAAAATCGCACACGAAGCTTCTTAAAAACAACATCTTCTTCAAGCCGGAAGTCCGTCAGCTTAATGTTGTGATTGGTCCTATCCCTCGCGGTACGAGGATTGCAGGTTTGCTGGAGCATGGTGGTTCGCAAAACATCTATGTCGCGTGGAAGAGATCTAAATCGGGCAGGCTTATTATCTCGCGTGATAAGAAGTACCTGAAACGCAAAACAATTAAATATGCACCGCGTCCATACATGCGGCCAGCTTTCACGAAGGTGATATACCATCCGACCGCAGGAATGAACAAGCTGCTCCGCGACATGAATATCCCTTCGACGCTTAAAGATATTTTTTACCAGCGTGGCCAGGCTTCGGCTGCACGCTACGGGAGATAAGTCATATGCCAAGTTCAAGTGCGATCCGAGCCGGTAAAGCTTCTGTAGAACTTCTCGTCCATGATCGAGTGTCCGAAGGGCTACGGCGTGCAGCCGTATCACTTAAGTCATTTGCCCGCGTGGCGGATCGCGTTGGAATGCAGATGATGCGAACCGGCGTGATGATGGCAGTGCCAGTGGCGATGGCAGGGCGAGCCTTCGCGACGTTTGAAAAACAGATGGCAGAAGTCTCGACGATGATCGACGTGCCGAGCAAACATCTACGCACTCTTAGTGATGATGTGTTAAAGATGTCTAAGCATTTTGGCCTCGCAACCGAAGGATTAAGTCGTGGCCTTTACAACATTTTGTCCGCTACCGTGCCGGTTGAAAAATCGATTGAGGTATTAGGCGTCTCTGCTAAAGCAGCCGTTGCCGGATTGAGCGAGGTTGGGCAAACTGCCGACGTGATCACGGGTGTTTTGAATGCGTACGGCATGGAAACATCCGACGCGACTAAAGTATCAGACATCTTGTTCACGACGGTGAAACGTGGAAAGACAACCTTCAGCGAACTATCGAATAATCTCGGAAAGATGACGGCAATCGCTGCAACCGCTGGTATCGAGTTTGAAGAGGTTGGTGCGGCAATCGCTACCGTCACCAGAAATGCAATTCCGACGGATATCGCGGTCACTGGCCTACGGCAAGCATTTAGCACACTACTCAAGCCAGCCAGTCAAAGTGCTGAGATGTTTGAAAAAATGTTTGGCATGACAATGGACTCCGATGCACTCTCGAAGATGGGTGGTCTGCCGGGACTGATTAAGAATCTCTCCACACTGACTGACTTTGAAATCGCAACGATATTTCCCGATCGTCGAGCTCTGACAGCGATTCTTCCGCTAGTGCGCAATCTTCAAGCGCTCGAAAAAGACATGAGTTTGATGCGTAACTCAACTGGTGCAACTGAGAAGGCGTTTGAAAAGATGACGTCGACCATGAGCTACGTCTTTGATCAGATCGTGCAACACGGTAAAGCGGTATTTACGGTCATGGGTGAACAACTCGCGGTCGGTTTTCAGAAGTTGGCGGTGAACATAAAACAGGCACTCGTATGGACGGAACAGTTTATAAAACAAAACCAAGCGATGGTGCTGGCATTTGTGAAATGGACGGCGATCATCTTCACCGCCGGGGTCGGGTTGAAAATTCTATCCCTCGCACTTGGAAGTTTCATACCGTTACTCAAAGTCGCAGGCGTCGTAGTCCTGTTCCTCGGAAAAGCGGTCTTGAAGCTCGTCACGAAATTTGGCTTTTTGCTCCCACTACTCGGCGCAATCACACTCGCAATTCACGCAACTAGTCAGGCTTTCGATTGGGGGCTAACGCTCATGCAATCGTTAGCTGTCGCAATCGGAGTCGTTATCGGAGCTTGGGTAGCTTATAAAGCTATCCTTCTCGCAGTGATTGCCGTTAAAGTCGCGTTCACCGCCGCCATGCTGGCTCTTAAAGCAATCATGCTCATCGCCACAAACCCAATCTTGCTCTTCGGTACAGCACTTCTCACGACGTTTGGCCTCTGTATGGCTCAGGCCATTAAGACACAGGGCGTCTTTGACGGGTTCGGAAAAAATACAAGCAAGATATTTGGAAATATAAAGGACGATGCCGTTACCGCGTTCGGAGGAATCGTTACCGCGATGAAGATGGGCAAGTTTGAGATGGCTGCTGAGATGGCGATTCTCGGACTGAAAGCTATTTGGGGCGGATTTTGGGCATGGCTTAAAGACCTGTGGAGACGTGGACGCGACAGTGTCATCGACTTCGGAAAGGACATTGTTGACACACTGATCTTTGGTTGGAATTGGTTAGCAAAAACGACCATTGATATCTACCACTATATAAAGGACGGTATCTCTGACGCGATGTGGGCAACAAAAGAATTTGTTGTAGACATCTGGAATTCGACCTGGAACTGGGTTGAAGGCGTATGGAATGACTTGACGGGGTTAGGCGACAGTGCAGAAGAACTGGCCGAGCAAGATGAAAAACGTAAAAAGGCAGCGCTCGAAGCCCGCATGGAAGACGTCCGTATCAGGGAAGAGGAGCGGAGGAAAGCCCATGAGGAATATGTAAAAACGCAAGGATCGCTATTTGAGGGAGGTCGCCGCCAACAAAATTCAGCTGCACGACGTGCTGAGGCGCTTAAAGAAGACCTTAAAGAAGTTAATGAAATCCGCGCAGAGATGGAGGAGTTATCGCTCGAAATCCAGGTCGCTGATAAGTTTAACGAGTTTGAACGTAAGCGTGGAATGCTCGAAGGCGCGACTGAACACGATGCGCCGGTCGAGGCTGTTAGTGATGAGTACATTGACGCTCTTGTAGATTCTGTTACAGGCGAGATCGACGCCGGAGATCTTCCAGACATTGAGATACCTCAACTGGCGAGCCTGTCCGACAGCATGGGCGACATGGCCACCGGCATGGATACTGCTGCAAACGCAATCTTAATGGGTCATCAAGGTGCGTTTCAAAGTGCCGCGAAGCTTCGCAATATCACCGACATGCTAGGCCGAGAAGCGACGTGGGAAAACAACGTACTCGACAAGCTCGACTCGATCAATGACCACCTGCGTCACGTCGATAAAAACACCCGTGCTCAACTAAAAGGACTGTTATGGTAGACAACAACGTACAAGTTACTGAGAAACTTGGTAGCGGATCGACAAATCTCGACAACACCGATCCGACCTCAGAAAAAATATACAGTGTCGTCGGGACGAGTGATGACACGATCGTCACGAACAAGATCAAAGAGACTTCGCCGGTTTCATATCGTGGCTTACGTCGATCTAGTATTGAAGCCAAGCCGGTTGACCATGACGTGTGGGAGGTGGTCGTTACATATAGCCTGAACGAACAAATGCGGTATGTCACCGACGTCTCATGGAGTACTACAGGTGCAACCCAAAAAATCTTTCGATCTAAGGCAACCGAGAGTGTGTTTGATTTTGACTACAATCCGTGGCAAGGTCCGCCTGATTTCCAAGGTGCAATAAACGTCACGCAAGACGAGGTCGAAGGCGTTGATGTGACGATACCTGTTCTGTCTTTTACAGAAACACACAAATATGATCCGAGCGAAGTGACCGACACTCTTATTTCCTCGTTCATGCAAAAAACTGGTACGGTCAATGCTGACAAGTTCAGAGGATTTGAGCCCGGCGAAGTTCTGTTCCTCGGCGTGAGCGGCCAAACAGACCCGGATCTCATAGGTCTGTCTTTCGAGTTTTCCGTATCGCGAAACTTTACGTGGATTCACAACGAAGTACCGCACACAATCCAAGGCTGGAATTACCTTTGGTATTTCTTCATGCCACAGGTCGACCTCTCCACCGGCATTGGCTTTCAAGTCCCCATGGCCGGGTATGAAGAGCGTGTCTACGATTACCTGAACTTTGCCTCGTTTGTTCCAGATCGCGTTGAGATACCAGACAATCCCTTGCCAGTTTAGGAACTATTAAGATGACCAACGTCAATCCGGCAATTCCCGGTCAGCCGAAAGCTCTCTCAGCGAACGAGCATAACGCGATGGCACGCGCCGTCAACTATGTGAATGCAAATGTGGAACGTGATAACACACACATTAACAATGAACGAAATAATATCTACATCATGGTGAAAGCACTCGACTTCTTAAGGCCAGGCACTGTGGTGCAGCTTGGAAGTCCAATCGTTGATATCACGCGAGATTTTCCGCATGCACCCACCGCGTACCGTAGCTGGATGACAGTCGGCATGACTGTGAACACTAATCTGCTGGCTAACTTCCCAGCGTGTTATGCCAGTCGTCCGATTGTCGACAACACCGAATCTAGCACCTACGGTCTGGACGCCGGACGTGGAGTGTTTGGGGTCACCAAGGATGCGATTCTTAAAGGATCTGCTGGGTTGGTTCAGGTGGCCGGTATAGCTGCGTGTCGAGTCGCGTTATCCTCTCTCGACGATGTCATTGCCTATGTCTCTACATCCGGTGATACCGGAATGACTGGAGCTCTCCGTGGATGTCTCGCTGGCCGGTCAGGATTCGAGATTTTTTCAAAACCTGCGTCGCTGCCAAACCCGGACGTCTCGAAGTACACCTGGTGTTATGTTCGGATCGGCTCTTTTGTTAGTCCATATGCTACGCGACTGCGTGGAAAGCTTAATGCCAACTTGGAGGTTAGCGATACGAGCGTGTTAGTAAAAGATTTAATCCCGTTTGACGGTTTGCTCCCGACGACATTCAAAGGGAACACTATCACTGCCTATAACCAAATGGCGATGGAAGGCGCAGAGGATTACTACGTCGATCTAAGCTATTCGTGGTATCTCGACCGCTGGGAACTAACGGGAGTTCAATGCTAAATGGGCTGTTGTAACGAACTCTGTGACGGTTGTTGCTTGCTGCGTGATTCGTTTAGCCGGATCAGTCTAGAAACGCTGATGGTGAGCACGCAATATGGCACAGGTCCCACCTGGACCCTCGCGCTGATGAGCACACCGAGCTACGTGCAGATCGGTGATACGGTTGCCGGTACGTCCACCGTAGATTCCAAAAAATACTACTGGTACGTCGATGATGTGAGCGGCTCGAACGTCACAGTTCGTTTTCTTTTTAGCGACGCAGAGAACCCAGCCGATCTCGATCCGCAATCAAACGGAATTTCAGAATTAACAGTCAAACGGCTTGGGACTGAATATTACACAAATACAACCAAAGCTAATTACCTCTGGGGCGTAACTGATGATGAGTGTTTAGTGTCGAATGCCGGTGCGAGCTCCACATTGTTCATTAGTGATGCAGACGAGCTCTATAGCTATGTCTTAGAAATCTCGGGCAGTGGACGCGGTGATTCCTCAGATCCTGACCACCTGCGTGTTCGATCTTCTTGCGATGCCTCGTCAGCAAATTACAACCAAACGCAGTTAACCTTCAGTGACTGCACCAACTGTCAGGATGACTATCGTCTGGTGTCGACGTTGGTTCAAGGCTCGTCAACCACCGAAGTGTGTCCACCTGATATTTCCAACCTCGGCATTTTGCCAGCCAGTGACGGGAAACTACACGGGCAGATAGCGAATGACGACGGGGTAGTGTTTCTCAGGTATTGCATCAAGCAGCAAAACGCTGGAAGCATGTCGACCAGCGATCTGTCGTTTGTGGCATTGGTGGGACCATCCATTGAAAAGCCGGTGGGCATGCAAAATGGATCAGGTTACGGGGACGGCGTATCCGGCATGGGAGACAAGGCTGGGATCTCACTCGACGCAAGCGTTAAATGTCACAGCGTCCAACTTTCGTACACAGATCAGAGTGACCCAGACGATAACGAACCATCCTGTCCGGGGTGCATCTCTTGGCAATGCGGTGACGCTACTGATATTGCATGGCTCGACTCACGTAATCGTGATGAAACCGATTTACTTGTTATCGATGGCACGGCGTCATTTGACGGCACAACGGTTACTGTTGGTTCGTCGCAGGTAGTAAAGCTCGCCAGCCAAATGGGCATACGTTCGTACACTGAGCCCGATGGCACATTGCAAGACAATTACACGAATAGTCCAGTGCGGATCGGCCTGGCTTCGGATATCGAAGTACGGGGTAACGCCGGTGATCAAATCGTCCACGGCTGGACGTTAGTGATCGGCGACGCGGATGGCGTTGGCGGAAGCATCAACGGTGAAAGTTACCCAGTTAAATCGCAAACATGGTATCGAATGCGATGGTGCAGCACATTTCAAACAGAGCTCGATTCCGGTTCGGTCGCAGCGGCGGCATTTGTCGAAGCCGGTTTTATCGAAGAGATCGATGGGAGTTTAGTCTATTGAGCTTTTCACAACAAACGACGATCACTACCAGTTCGAGCGGATCGGTAGAGGTGCGTAACATTTTAAAACGTCCAATTTTCCTTGCCGATAATAGCTGGTCGCACGGGTTTTGTCTTTCGTGCAATCGTCCAACGGCGTGCCCTATTTGCGATGTTGATCCGTCGAGTGATGGCGACGGAGATGACGACAATCAAAAGTGTCTAGAAAAATGGACGGTGATTATCAACGGTGGTTCAGACACTGGGGATAGTCCCATGTTTGGAAACGCAGCCAGAGCGACGGTGAGTGTCAAATACAGTCCGGCGCAACAGCATCTTTTCGGAACAACAGGTGGACCTTACGGAGATTTTGAAACGCAGAGTTTGTACTGGCCTACCAATCCTGGCTTAACCGTATCTGGCTTTTCGGGAACGATGACTACATCAGATATGTGCGGCATCGCGATGTACCTTGGTCAATACACTCTAGTCACATCCGATGTCGTCAATGGAAAAAGGACGACCGATGTTAAGTTCCAAGGATTTGGGCTCACAGTTGTCCTAACACGCTCATGGGCTCGCGGTCCGTGTAAGGTAACGACTACCGACACCGGCGGGATTAGCTGGCCATATAAAGATGCGTGGTCGTTTCCACAAACGCCGATTGAAAATCCTTCGCAGTGGTTATATGCCGAATATGGTCCAGGTCACCAGCCGTGGTGCTACGATACATTCTCAGGCATCGCTTGTGGTTGGTGGGGCGGTGTACAGAAGGCCATTTATCACACCGGCAACACCGATATTATTACCGACAAGATTCGCTGTGAAGACTACGCGGGAATTGATGTACCGCTAGCTACCACGAGCCAACAAAAATGGTCGACTCGCCAATACAAACGTGTCCGAGACTTCGACCAGTGGCCAGACCCTGTTTTTACACGCGCACCATTGCCTACCTATTGGGAGGACTGGTCAGGGACGCCTCCGAGCATCACCGTCGTGCCAACGACCCGCACTGTATTTAATAACACTGAACCTGCAAATGCCGGTGCGGGAGCTAGCGTGAGTGTAGAGGTGTCATGACAAACAAACCGTCCAAATTACGCCAAGCCACAAGGTTCACACAAGCTGTCATCAAACACGCGGCCTCCGGTTTTAAAGAATCATCACATGAAACCATTGGCAAGCGACAATTCATGTGTGCACTGTGTGAACATTTGAAAGGCGACAGATGCAGCCTGTGTGGCTGTAAAGTGATTGGACAGGGTCGACTGGTAAAAACCCGGTGGGCATCCGAGGAGTGTCCAGATGGACGCTGGGATGTAGAAAATAAACAGTGACCGTTTATCACAATTAAACGTCGTTGCTAAGCATTTTATAATGATATTTTGAAAGGAAATACCTCATGGCTGTGACCACATGGAAAGGCACGGATTCCACGTCGCCGACCGATTTTAATACCGCGGCCAATTGGACGAATGGCTCACCGTCTGCCGGTGATACTATTATCTTCTCACCGGCGTATGATAATCCGTGCACAGAAAATGTTGACCAAGGCACGACCGCCTATGCAGAAATTCTGGTCGAACAGGGGTTTACGTCAGATATCGGAAGTGCCGATGTCTACTTGACGGCCAGCCCAACGGACTTTAGTTATCACGGAAGCGGTCGCATCTACATGGACTTTGGTACGTCCAGTGGCATCGACCCAGTGATCAGTAGCTCCGCATCGTACGCACTTGGCACATATGCGATTCACTTGAAAGGTGATATTGATGTGTTGTCGATCACCGGCGGTGCGGTGGCGATAGCATACTACGCCGGTGATTCAGCATCGATCAACACGGCAAGCGTCTCGAAAGGTCGACTACATGTAAGCAGTCAGACCTCAAGCTTTTCCGCACTAACGCAAACGGGTGGAACGGTTACGACTAATCAATCCGTTGGTACAGTGAAGCTGCTCAAAGGTTCGTTTGCCACTGGTGAAGACGCTGGTATATCCACAACCCTCACCGCATACTCTGGATCTGCAACTCTCAACGGTACAGGCACGTATGCGTCGATCCAAATTGAAGATCAGGCCAATGTGAATATGACGAACAGCGGTCGTGCTCGTACGATAACTACGCTCGCCCAAAACGGCGGACATTTCTTTTACGATCCGTCTGTCATAACCATCGGAACTGACACCGCCCCCAACCGAATTGTTCAACGAGTCATTAGCAATGTCTAAACGTCGTGATAAACGCAAAAGTAATTTGGTTACAAGTGATAACGCGGCGACGTCTTCACGGACGCGGAGTGATTACAAGGTGATCAAGGCTGAGTCCAAGACTAGTAAGATCCAAGCGAAAGCAGATCTGGCGTTAGCGAAAGGACAAAAACGAAAGTGGTTGTTTTTCCTGATCGTTGCCGGTATTGCAGCTTACATGATTCTGAGCAGCGGAGCAGGCACAACGATCCTCACGAAACTCAAAGGGTTATTTTAATGACGATCATTCAAGACGTGATAAAGGCGCTTAAATCAAAGCGTGTCTTACTAGCGATCATCACCGCAGCAGTCGTCTCAGTGAATGGTGAGCTAGCGTTATTCGATGATGAAATGCTGACGAAGATCACCGCTCTCGCCGGAGCAATAATCGTCGGGGATTCACTGCGGCCAACCAACCCCGCGAAACAGGCCGAGTGAGTAATTGCCGCCCGGCAGTTTTGGCTTATCACAAGCCCTGCTGTAACCCACGCCCCGCAGCGACTCGCCGGGCGGCTTCAAAACAAGAGGGAATAAGAATGGAAACCATTACAGAAATTATAAACTCAGTTGGACTTCCGATCGGGCTATTGCTAGTAATCATTTTTGCGATCTACCGGATTGCGAAGTACGCTGCTCCCCTTGGCCAGCGGGTCGTACAGGAACATGTCATCTTTCTTGATGCGACAAAGATGCAGAACAAACGAACGGTTGAAGCGATCGAGAAACAGACTGAACTGCTCGCAGGTATTTCTAAAACCAATAAGAGTCTGTCTCACCTGGCTGATGCCGCCGGTCATGCACTTGATGAAAAACCGGACGATGCGAAGCAGGCTATCACTCGTATGCGAGATGCTTTAGGCGACTAGCCCGCCGGAGCTCATGATTTTTGAACGCACTTTCGTGCCTACGCGCGAAAATCTATTAGAGATCTGAGCAACTTTCGCAATCCTGCCACTCTGGCAAATCGGCCATGTTGACACACCCCCAAGGCGGCGGGTGGTCGTTTTGATAACACCTCACATGGCCGAAATGTGTACCGAAAAGCGTGGCGATGCACCATCGTGCATGCAAAAAAAATATTTACCCTCTTGACACATTATCGGTGTGCCGATATAATGAACATGTCAACTACAAAATTCTTAAGAGGTGCAAACGATGAGCTACGAACTATTTAAAAACGAAGTACTAGAACTAAGCCGCGAGCACGGACTTACCGACTCAAGAGCTATAGAAAATCTCACCAGAGGAATTGATCACGCCATCCGCCATCAAATTCATAGCGAAGCTATAGAAGATCTTCACAAACTATTTAAAGCAACTGGGGAAGGTCAGAAATTTGAATTCCGTTCCCCCGTCTCAATGTGCAAAGTGATGACGGATCTCTCCACCGTGGATGAATGGGTCGAGGTAACCTCGGTTCGATTTTATCACTATCAACCGCGTAAGCGGTTAGTCTGGGTTACTGTCCCAGACGGCCAACTAAAAAACAGCCAGTATCGTGACAACCTACAACCTATGAAACTTGGTCGGTGCGTTGATCTGGGAATGAAAAAATCACGAGCCACTCTCACCAGCTAACTAACTTCTCATAAAGGTGCAAAAAATGAGTAACGATAAAAAAGACTTTGAGCCGACAGACGAGTTCTACATTTGGCTCGCTGAAAAGCACGCGCGGGAGCAATTGGAAGTGCTTGTCGCACTGATTGTAGACGCAACAACGTATGACGATGAGCACAAAGAGTATCTCTATAACCAGATCATGGAAAGTCTTGCGGGCGATTTTGGTCGGACGATGGACGTCATCGATAGCGCAACAACGCTGCTGACAGAGGAGAGCAACGATGAGTAAAGCTACTGAGAGAATTAAGATTACACAGTATGATTTCGAGCAAATGCTGATTTCTAAGCATTCAATAGAAAGCTTAACAGCGTCAGAGGTTGAGGAAAGAACCGACTTAGATGCATATGGCGATTGGATCTATACAACGCTGACATTGTACTATGCCGATGATGAGCATTGTGCAACGTGGATGGGCGGCGAAGGCTGGGAATTTGTCGATGACAATGTGAGAAATTATCACGAATCAGGCGTACGTCTGACTGATTGCTGCGGGGCTTTTTCGACGTACCACATCGATGAAATGGGGCATGAGATCTTGTGTTGCAAAAAGTGTTGGAACGAAGTGCCAGCTGGACAAGGTGATGGTCTGGAAAGGAAAGAAATATGATTAACGAAATAGAACAGTGGACTGCGAGGATGCGTAAGTGGTTCGGGGGATACGCGGTAAGAAACGTCAACTATTTCGAGCGGCGTTCCGGGCTGGCTTACACCGCTGACATTTACCACAAAGGGCGGCACATCGGGGTCGCTGAAAACGATGGTGACGGCGGCGCGGATGAAGTCTTCTTTTACGATCGAGCGGATCACGACTCGTATTATGCAGAAGCAGATAAACGGTTCGGAGACGATCCAGAGCCATATAGCAGTTTGCTGCATAGTCTCATAGATGATTTTGAGGGAGACAGTTTGCTGCATAGTCTCATAGATGATTTTAAGGGAGAGTGTAATGATTAATATTGCAGAGACATTCAAACAACCGTTCTTAAATAAAGCTGAAGCCAGTGTGTCCACGGCTGTCAGCATCGGATGGGATGGTTGCCATAAAATTTATGTGGCTCTAGATGAATCCAGCCACGAGTCTCTCAACGAAGCTGGGTATGAGATGGTGTTAGTCAAAGATAAAGATGCAGCACTTCGCCAGCTTCATGACTGGTGGGAGTCGTCCTGCCCATTACGGTTTATCGAGGCTGTTGAGTGTGACGCAAACACATTTCATACGGTGATATCTCAGTGGGACAATTATGAAGAAGGAAAGGTAGCAGAATTTGATGATGAGTAAACTAGAACTATTACCAGACCAATTAGATTATTTTCGCAAGGCGGTGACGGTCAAAGGCGCGCCGCCTATGTGTTTCACCCATGGCGTGTTAGAAGTCTGGGTCGATGACAAGATCATCGTCCGAACCCGCGATGGTGCGAATCAATCAGATGTAAACCAAACGCTTATCAATCGCGGCACACTTGAACCGAATCCATATTACGAGGATTCTGAACCGTACACGTTAGATCGTGATGAGCTCGCTTGGCTCGACGGAATTCGTTTTGAAATCATAGAACTGGCCGAGCAGGTTGCACGGGGAAAGAAGAGTCAAGCATGAGAAATCTCAGTAAAGCAACGGTAGTTAAACGTATCGCAGCCACACGCAAACGCGGTGGCATCACCACAACGGTTGCCGCCAGCAAGGCTGGCATCGCACAATCAAGCTGGTCGGAGGTGGAAACAGGTAAGCGTTTCGCCAGCTGGGATCAAGTGCTCGCAATGGCGAAGGCGGTTGGTTTGAACATCAAAGTAGTTATTGAATGATAAAAGGTGCAACATGGAAAAAGTAAGATTATATCCAGACAACAATACGCATATGCTCGATGCGAGTGTATATGCTTCAAGCGTAACGTCAATCGATATCATCGATTGTGGCTACAACGCAAAAGGTGAGCTAGTGACCTACGTGTGCGTGTTGAATTTCAACGATGGCTCATCCACACTTACCTATTCCCATAGGGATGGCGAATACGACGATCTCTGGGAAGAAATAATCAACTTCTGGTGTCCGAGGCAGGACGAGACGAGCTCATGATTTTTGAACGCACTTTCGCGTATGCGGGCGAAAATCTGTCAGAGATCTGGACAGGAATTGCGATCCTGCCAGGTTGGCACAGCGGCCATTCTGACACGCGGCCATTCTGGGGGTGTCTCATTGTGATCGCATGCCGCGCGGCACATGATATCTCGCGGTTAAATCATATTGTGGTGCAAAGCTATTGATTTCCTATCGGTGTGCCGATATATTTAAATGAGTCAACTACATTTTTCTTAAGAGGTGCAAACGATGTCTGAATACTTAGATCAATTATATGAATGCACAGTGTGCGCTAAACCTGATAGCGAGCGGCGGCTTGGATCTGTTCCAAGTTTTCTCGCGCTAGGATGTGCGGACATAGGCGAATGTGTAACCGAGGATGGCGAGGACGTGTACATCACGTGGGGTCGTAATTTAGATTACGCCGAGCAAAAATGGTTTTTTGAAAACACCGATTTTCAGCCGATTCACATCAGTGCGTTTAACGGTGCTGCGGAATTGATTTTGCCATGGGAAGAAGTGCAACAACTAATCACCCTTCTCGTGTGAAAGGAAGACCAACGATGAATCGCAATTTCAAAAACGCTGAATATTTTGAGGGGCTAATCGCGGGTTGGTCACTCACCGCCCCAGAAGGGTTCGAGACGCTACTACCCACCCTCAGCCTCATGGGGTTTTCGTGTGAGGATTTTGAGTTTTCGCACGACGAATTCCCGTCGCTCGGCATCACCCTGTTGGAACGTTCTCACTTGGACATTTACATACAAGTGTTCTACGCCGCGGAACTCGGCTCGGGAGATCCGCACAGTGAAATGCCAGAGCCGCTCGTGGGATATGTGGTCGCTGAAAGTCTGCTTACGGACGACATCAACGACTATGATTTCACGCAGTTTGATGAGCCTGCGGACGTGCTCGAACACATCATCAAATGCATGGATAAATTTAAGAGCCTCTACCCGGAGAAATTGGATCGTCGCGTCTGGGAATAATTTTTGAACGCACTTTTGCGCCTACGCGCGAAAATCTGTCAGAGATCTGAGCAGCTTTCGCGATTCTGCCACTCTGGCAAATCGGCCATTTTGGCACACCCCCGTCATGGGGGTGTGTTTTTTTTGATACCATGCCGCGCGGCAAAATGCCGCGACATATCCGCGCACAATTGCCGCGTACTATTGCCGATGGTGGAATAGTCTGTTGATTTATTATCGGTGTACCGATAATATATGTATGTCAACTACTATTTAAATAAGGTGCATATCATGGCTTACAAAAGCAAAATGAATCGTCAACGTTGTATGAATTTTATCGAGCGTATTCTATCGCCCTTTGAAAATCGGCGATTTGATGACAATGGCGGATTCAATGTCGCGGCGGATATCGCGCATCAAGAGGCGCGGCGCATTGGCGGAATCCGAAAAAAAAGCTCGTGGGGGTATTATCTGAAAAGCTTATCTAATGCACTGCGCCACTATCGCGACTATGTAACCGAATATAAGGGCTTTAGCATTTTCACAACCGGCAATTCAAAATTGCCCTATAAGAACTTTAGCACATTGCCCTTATTTACTTGCCCCGGATATGGGGAATGTGGTGAATGGTGTTATTCACTTAAGGCATGGCGATACCCTGCGGCATTTTGTCGACAAGTACTCAATACCATTTTGATACAACAGAACCCTGACGCAATTCGCCGCGCGTTCATGGAATTAGACTTTGATATTATGCTGCGGTTGTATGTGGATGGTGACTTTGATAGTCATAAAACGATGGCGCTATGGTGGGAATTGTTAAACGATCGACCGGACATAACTGCTTATGGTTATTCAAAGTCGTGGCGGTTACTTGCAACGTATGATGAATCTGTATTCATGAATCCGGCATACGGGGCAACCGTACCCATGCCGCGCAACTACACGTTAAATATGTCGAGCGGCTCGCGGTATGATACGCCATCCCATGATCATAATGAATTGCGCCGCATAGTCGAAAGCTTGCCATTTACGCGCGGCATTTTCGGCGCGGTTGAATTAGAAAATGAGTATGGTGACAATTCCCGATATCAAGACAAGCAGTATCACAAAGAAGTAAGGGACATCGGCCGCGCGGAATATGGCAACCGCGTATTCTCTTGCCCCGGTGATTGTGGCGATTGTTTGCCAAGTGGTGAACCAGCTTGCGCGAGTGATCGTATGCAAGATGTTCCTGTATTGATCGGGATTCATTAAACCGCGAATCGGTTAACCTCAAACCCCCATTGATAGCGATATCAATGGGGGTTTTTCTATGCGCGTACCAAAATAATCCCGATTATTTTGGCGGCTATCATATCGCCATTATCACGCGATAGGGTCCAGGACCCATTCTGACGCGATTTTCTATTCAGCCTACCCCTAATGCCATTCTCGCAAACGCGCGCATACGGGCTTATACGGGCTTCTCGTGGGATATCTTTAACGCGATTTTATGCCCATTTTGTCATCATTGTGATAACATTTTCCCCATTTATACCCCCCCACGTGGTGGTAGGCTGTCAACTAGGCAGCACCCCCCCGCC
>CEOG01033965.1_pt1 | contig 32428 bp, 31 predicted proteins | sample 530301 | NCBI WGS metagenome assembly CEOG01 (sample SAMEA2619903, study PRJEB7988) | marine metagenome | biome: marine biome (ENVO:00000447); feature: surface water layer (ENVO:00002042); material: "saline water (ENVO:00002010), including plankton (ENVO:xxxxxxxx)" | depth 5 m | reverse complement strand
GGCGACCCCAAAGTAAACCGCACATCTTTGACCGGGGTGAGATCCTTGATGGTAATCGGTAAGCCATGCAGGTGCGGACCCTGACGATCCGCCGCTCGCTCTTTTGCGAGTTTCGCCGCATGCGCGCGGGCGCGATCAAAACAGAGGGTCGGCAGGGCATTGACAGCATCATCCGTCTCGCGGATGCGTGCTTCCGATGCGTCGAGAAGCTCACTCGGGGAAACCTTTCCGGTCTTGAGCAGATCCACGACCTCTGTCGCGGTCATTTTGATCAGATCGTTCATGCCTCCCCCTAAATCCCGTCACGGCGCAAAGCCTTCTTGCCCCGGCGCACGTAGCGACTATACTCGCCGGAGCCGGAGTAACTGTTGGGAATATTATGACAGAGCGACTATTTGACACAACCTGTATTGGCAATGCCATCGTCGATGTAATCAGCAAGGCGGATGACGCCTTCCTTGCGGCCGAAGGGCTGACCAAAAGCGCCATGATGCTGATCGATATGGAACGGGCGGAAGAACTCTATGCCAGAATGCAGCCCGGCATCGAAATGTCCGGCGGATCGGCAGGCAACACAGCGGCGGGCATTGCCTCCCTCGGCGGTAAATGCGCCTATATCGGCAAAGTCCGCGATGACCAGCTCGGCAGTATTTTTACGCATGATATCCGGGCGGGGGGCGTGACCTTTGAAACGGCAAAGTCCATGAATGGCGCCGCGACGGCCCGCTGTCTCATTCTGGTTACCCCCGATGCGCATCGCACCATGAATACCTACCTCGGGGCCTGTATCGAACTTGGACCCGAAGATATTGACCCCGATATCATCGCCGCCTCCAAAGTCACCTATATGGAAGGCTATCTGTGGGATCCGGAAAATGGCAAGCAGGCCTTCCGAAAGGCGGCGGATATTGCCCATGCGGCGGGCCGCCAGGTTTCCCTCACCCTCTCGGACAGTTTCTGCGTGGACAGATATCGTGAGGAATTTCAGGAGTTTATAAAATCCGGTGTGGATATCCTTTTTGCCAATGAAGAGGAAATCAAATCCTTATATCAAACGACCGATTTTGAATCTGCGCTGGCCGCCGTCCGCGATCAGGTGGACATTGCCTGCCTGACACGTAGCGAAAAAGGCGCGGTCATCGTCAGGGGATCAGAAGTTCACGCCGTCCCGGCAGAGACGAAACTCAAGGTCGTGGATACGACGGGCGCGGGCGATCTTTTTGCGGCCGGCTTCCTCTATGGCCATACCAACGGGCATGATCTGGCCTCCAGCGGGCGGATCGGTGTCATGGCCGCCGCCGAGGTGATCAGCCATTATGGCGCCCGGCCTGCCGTAAGCCTGAAAGAGCTGATGCAGACAAAGCTGACCGTTTCCTCGTCGTAACGAACATAACAATATGTCGAAGGGCCCCGGAAAGTCATTGCAGGAAATACGGATGGCCCTTCGGCCGGAACGGCTCCGGCTGCTCAGCGGGATCATTCTGTTCATCTTTCTGACCGGCCATTTGCTCAATCATTCCCTTGGCCTGATTTCCATTGAGGCGATGGAGGCAGGACGCGAAGTCTTCATTTTTATCTGGCGCAGCTTGCCGGGAACGATCCTGCTGCTGGGTGCCCTGACGCTGCATATCCTGCTTGTCTTTGTGAAGCTGTTGCGACATCGGGCATATCGACGCCTGCCCGGACGCGATATCCTGCAAATCGTTCTGGGGCTGATGATCCCGCCGCTTCTCATTCTGCATGTCATCGGAACGCGCATCACCCATGAAGTTTATGGCCTTGATGACAGCTACCGCTATGTCCTTTACAGCATCTGGGTGGCGACGCCGCTCCTCGGTCTTTTACAGAGTATCGGACTGGTGGTCGCCTGGCTGCATGGCTGTCTTGGGCTGCATTTCTGGTTGCGGTTAAAATCCTGGTATAAAAAATACCTCCCCTCTCTTTACAGCCTCGCCCTCGCGCTTCCGCTTCTGGCGCTCAGCGGCTTTATCAACGCGGCGAACGAAGTAGAGAGAATGTTTGAAAATGCGGCATGGCGCGCCGATTTCTTCGCCCGCCTCAATATCTCACCGGATATGATAAGCTGGGCCTATGGGCTGCGGGATACGGGCTATGTCCTGATGTTTGCGGCACTCGCCCTTCTCGCCGTCAGCCGCATTTACTGGGCAATCCGCTTCCGGCAGCGTAAGCTGAATGTCGTCAGCTATCCCGATGAGAAGCTGGTTCTCACTCCGCCCGGCCTCACTTTGCTGGAGGCCAGCCAGCTTGGCGGAATTCCCCACGCCCATGTGTGCGGCGGGCGCGGCCGCTGCTCCACCTGCCGCGTCCGGGTTCTGGACGGGGCGGACAATTTAAATCCGCCCGGTGACAAGGAAATCGCCGTTCTGCGCCGGGTTGGCGCCCCGGAGGGAACCCGGCTCGCCTGCCAGAGCATTCCGACAGGCGATGTGTCCATCATTCCGCTGCTGCCCGCCAGCGCAACGGTCGTGCAGGCGTTCAACCAGCCGGGATATCTGCAGGGGCAGGAGCGGGAAATCGCCATCCTGTTCGCCGATCTGCGCGCCTTCACCAAATTCTCCGAACAGAAACTCCCCTATGATGTGGTGTTTGTCATCAACCAGTATTTCCGCCATATGGGCGAAGCCATCGAGGCGAATGGCGGGCATCTCGACAAATTCATCGGCGATGGCGTCATGGCGCTGTTCGGTCTTAACGAAAGCGCAGAGACGGCGAGCCGCCGTGCGCTCAATGCCGCACGTGCCATGGCCATGGAACTGGATATGATGAACCGCAACCTGGCGTCGGATTTGTCCAGTCCGCTGAAAATCGGGATCGGCATCCATATCGGGCAAGTCATTGTCGGCCAGATGGGCTATGGCAACGCCACCTCCGTCACGGCCATTGGCGATCCGGTCAACACAGCAAGCCGTCTTGAGGCCCTGACCAAAGACTATTCCAGCCAGCTTATTTTCTCGGACCGCGTCGCCGCGCGCGCGGGTGAGGCCTTCTCCTCCCTCCGTCATGAAAGCGTGGAAATTCGCGGCCGGATGGAACCGCTCGGCATCTATATCGTTGAGGATGCGCGCGACCTTCTGGAGTTTTCTGTTTGAGGAGATGCGGGAACGAGAGTTACATCCCCCGCGCCATGCCGCCTTCTTTTATTTTACGGCCGCCCAGAATATGGACATGAAAATGCGGAACATGCTGCCCGGCATTTTGCCCATTGTTGCTGACAACCCGATATCCATCCTCATCCAGCCCCAGAGATCTGGCGATCTCGCCAACTTTCGCAAAAAAGTTCCCGATCTCCTCAACCGTGCCGTTCGCTGAAAAGTCGTTAATATCAATATAGGGGCGCTTCGGAATCACCAGCACATGGACCGGCATTTGCGGCGCGATATCGTTGAAGGCGAGAATGCTTTCATCTTCATAGACGGTGGCGTTGGGAAGCTCGCCCCGCAGAATTTTCGCAAACACATTTTCATTATCATAAGCCATGACTATTCCCCTTCTTCAGATGTACGCGACGCCTTCTCCGCAAGGCCGGACTGCCCTTCCCGTGCGGTCAGCTTTTCATAAATTTCGGACGGATCAACATCCGCATCAGCCCACAGGACCGCCAGATGATAGAGCAGATCGGCGCTTTCAGAAATGATTTCATCGCGTTTGCCGAGGGAGGCCGCAATGGCAAGCTCAACCGCTTCTTCCCCCAGTTTCTGGGCAATTTTTGCACTTCCCTTCGCATAAAGCGACGCGGTGTAGGAACTTTTCGCATCCGCGCCCTTGCGCGCCGCAACTGTCTCAAAAAGCCGGTCAAGGCCGGTCCGCGTCTTCTCGTTCATGCTGCCTTCTCCTCCAGCCGGACGGGGATACCGGCATTGCGCATGGCCTCTTTCGCCTCGCGGATCGTGAATTCCCCGAAATGGAAAATGGACGCGGCGAGAACCGCCGTCGCATGACCATCGCGGATACCTTCCGCCAGATGATCCAGCGTTCCAACACCGCCCGAGGCGATCACGGGCACCCTGACCGCATCGGCCACCGCCCGGGTCAGCGGAATGTTGAACCCCGATCTTGTGCCGTCCCGATCCATGGAGGTGAGCAGGATTTCCCCGGCCCCGTAGTCGGTCATCCGCCGCGCCCATTCAACGGCATCTATGCCCGTCGGCTCCCGTCCGCCATGAGTAAAAATCTCGAATTTATCCGGTCCGGTCTGCTTCGCGTCAATGGCAACCACAATGCACTGGCTGCCGAACTGTTCCGCCGCCTCGCGAACGAATTCGGGGCGCTTCACCGCGGCGCTGTTGATCGACACCTTGTCCGCGCCCGCCAGCAGCAGTTTGCGCACATCCACCACCTGCCGGACGCCGCCGCCAACGGTCAGCGGCATGAAGCATTGCTCCGCCGTGCGACGCACCACGTCATAGATAGTCTCGCGATTGTCCGATGTCGCGGTGATGTCGAGAAAACACAGCTCATCCGCCCCTTGCGCGTCATAAATCCGCGCCTGCTCTACCGGATCGCCCGCGTCGATCAGGTCTACAAAATTGACGCCCTTGACGACACGGCCGTCCTTCACATCGAGGCAGGGGATAATGCGCGCCTTAAGCATTTTCGCGCCTCACCAGATCGAGAGCCGCGACAGGGTCGATCCGCCCGTCATACAGCGCGCGGCCGATAATCACCCCTTCGATGCCGCTTGACTGCACAGCCAGCAGATTTTCAACATCCTTGATGGAGGCCACGCCACCGGAGGCAATCACCGGGATGGAGATGGCGGCGGCAAGATCCCGCGTTGCCTCTACATTGACGCCCTGAAGCGCGCCGTCCCGGTCAATATCCGTGTAGATGATGGCTTCAACCCCGGCATCCTCGAATTTCCGGGCAAGGTCAAGCGCCGATGTCTCGCTCGTCTCGGCCCAGCCTTCCACGGCCACCATCCCGCCCCGCGCATCAATGCCAACGGCAATATGACCGGGAAACATCTTGCAGGCCTCGATGACCAGAGCCGGGTCCCGCAGCGCAACGGTGCCAAGGATCACCCGGCTGAGCCCCTTGGAGAGCCACATCTCGATCGTGGCAAGATCGCGGATGCCGCCGCCAAGCTGGGTCGGGACATCCGTGACCGCCAGTATGCTCTCCACCGCCGCCGCATTTACCGGACGCCCTTCAAACGCGCCGTTCAGATCGACAAGATGCAGCCGTTCGAAACCGGCCGTTTTGAAAGCCTGGGCCTGCGCGGCCGGATCAGTATTGAAAATGGTTGCCGCCGCCATTTCACCGCGCAGCAGGCGCACACAGTTGCCATCCTTCAGATCAATCGCCGGATACAAATTCATTGCCGTTACAAGTCCGCCAGTTGTTTTTTATAGTAATAGCCATCGACATAGCGTTCGCCGTTCCAGGCATAATTCTGTTTTACGGCCCATTTCTCATATCCATTTGATTCGAGGATTGAAATCGCCGCCGCCTGTGTTTCCCGGACATCCACCTCCAGAAATTTAAACCCCTGTTCCCGCGCGCTGTTCTCCAAAACCGCGAGAAGGCCGATGGCGAGCCCGTGCCCGCGCGCATATGGTGCGATGAAAAAAGTGGCGAGCTGTGCAATATGACCGCCCGCCTCATTATTTGCAAAGGGTTTGACCAACTGGGCGGAGCCGACAATCCGCCCTTCGAACCGGGCGCAGTAAAGCTCCCGCACCGGCACCATCAGGACGCCCTTCCAAAAACTTTCCTGAACAGAGCGGCGCGGCGGCGTGAGCCACCCAAAGCCATTGCCATCGATGATGGCCTCTTCCGCCGCTTCGCACAGATCGTCAAGATCGGCGGAAGTGAACTCCTTGACAGCCTCTATCACCGGTTGCTGAATATGTCTGGAATTATCCGTCATCAGGGTTTCCATTTCAAAAAATTTGCAATCAGTTTAAGGCCCGTTTCCTGGCTTTTCTCCGGATGAAACTGCGTTCCGATCATGTTGTCACGACCAACCATAGCCGTCACCGGTCCGCCATAATCAACGATGCACAGCACATGTGCCGGATCCTGTGCCGCCAGGTGGTAGCTATGGACGAAATAGGCATGCTGCCCGCTTTCAATCCCGTCAAAAAGCGGATGATGCGTGCGAAACTCCAGTTCGTTCCAACCCATATGTGGAATTTTGAGGTCCGGATCCGATGGCTCCAGCCCGACGACATCGCCCTTGATCCAGCCAAGCCCTTCCGTCACGCCATGCTCGATCCCCTTGCCCGCCATAAGCTGCATGCCAACGCAAATGCCGAAAAACGGCCGCCCTTTCACAATCACCGCTTCATGCAGCGCCTCTATCATGCCGTCAATTGCAGCAAGGCCCAGCTTGCAAGCCCGAAACGCCCCGACGCCGGGCAGGACAATCCGGTCGGCCGTCACGACATCTTCGGGACGGCTCGTCACCTCGATGGTCATGGCCAGGCCGCTTTCCCGGCTGGACCGCTCAAACGCCTTGGCGGCGGAGCGCAAATTCCCCGAACCGTAATCAATAATCGCTGTTTTCATAACCGCAATATTTCCCCTGCCCCGGCGGGCGGACTTCATAGATTACAGGCTGCCGCCCAGCGTTCCTTTGGTGGAAGGAACCGCATCGGCGCGGCGCGGATCAATTTCAGTCGCATCGCGCAAGGCGCGAGCCAGTGCCTTGAAGCAGCTTTCCACGATATGATGGTTGTTGGTTCCGTAAAGATTTTCCACATGCAGCGTGATTCCGGCCGCCTGCGCAAACGCCTGGAACCACTCCTTGAACAATTCCGTATCCATCTCACCCAGCTTGTCACGGCTGAATTCAACCTTCCAGATCAGATAAGGGCGATTGGAAATATCGAGCGCGACACGGGTCAGCGTCTCATCCATGGGAATATGGGCGGACGCATAACGGCGGATGCCCTTCAAATCGCCCAGCGCTTTGGCAAAGGCTTCTCCGATGGCGATGCCGGTATCTTCTGTTGTATGGTGAAAATCGATATGCAGATCGCCTTTAGCGCGGAGCTTCAGATCCATCAGGCTGTGACGGGAAAGCTGTTCCAGCATATGATCGAGAAAACCGATGCCTGTTTTGACGTCATAAACGCCCGTGCCATCGAGATTGATTTCAACCTCGATTTCGGTCTCTTTCGTCTTGCGCTTCACCGTTCCTGCACGCATGAATTTTCCTTCCAGGCTGATATCTTACCGCATAGGTATCTGGCGAGGATATAGCAGGAACGGCGCAGAAAACCAAGCCTTTGCAATCAGCTTGATGCGGAAAGCCCGGCTTAATAAAAGCCTGTCGTTGCCGGTTCGCTCTCCTTGTCCGGGACAGAGGCATCGGAAGCCGCTTCCCCGCCCTCTGTCTTGGCGGTGCCACGGTTCTTGCGCACCAGCATTTCCGCTAGATTGAGGGCAAATTCGATACGATCCGCCAGCTCCTTAAAATCATCCTTCACCGCATCCGCATGGATATAGCTCAGAATTTCAAAGATCGCCCTGAGGTTGGACGCCTTTTCAGTATCGGCAACATTATCCTGATTTTGGGGGGCCATCGGTTTCTCCTCCTGATCGCATGGTTATTCGTGCAGAAGACGCGGCCCGGCACGGATTGTGAAACCTGGTATCAGCAAAAATACATGCGTAATCAAGGACAAGGGCCATTGCACCTTGACCCGTCGCGGAAAATGGTTACATCGTCATGGCAACCCCAAAGAGAGATGTGTTTTATGTCCGATAAAATTGAAAGCTGGCACGGCACCACAATCCTGTCCGTACGCAAGAATGGAACCGTCGTCGTCGCCGGTGACGGACAGGTTTCGCTTGGCCAGACGGTCATCAAATCCAACGCCCGCAAGGTGCGCCGGATTGGGCCACGCAATGATGTGATTGTCGGTTTCGCGGGGGCAACCGCCGATGCCTTTACCCTGTTTGAACGGCTGGAATCCAAGCTGGAGCAGCATCCGGGCAACCTTACCCGCGCCTGTGTCGAGCTTGCAAAAGACTGGCGGACCGACAAATATCTTCGCAGGCTGGAAGCCATGATGGCCGTCGCCAATGCCGATGTGTCGCTGATCCTGACGGGTACCGGCGATGTACTGGAGCCTGAAGACGGTATCATCGCCATCGGATCGGGCGGCAACTTCGCCCTGGCCGCCGCCCGCGCGCTGATTGATCGCGAGGATATGGAGGCCACCGATATCGCGAAAAAGGCCATGGAAATTGCGGGCCAGATCTGCGTCTACACCAATGGAAATGTTATCATCGAAAGTATCGGTAAAAATGACTAACTTATCCCCCCGGGAAATTGTCTATGAGCTGGACCGTTTCATCATCGGCCAGGCGGAAGCCAAAAAGTCGGTGGCAATTGCCCTGCGCAACCGCTGGCGGCGTCAACAACTGCCCGAAGAAATGCGCGAAGAGGTTCTGCCGAAAAATATCCTGATGATCGGCCCGACCGGCGTCGGCAAGACGGAAATCTCCCGTCGCCTCGCAAAGCTCGCCAACGCGCCTTTCCTGAAAGTGGAAGCCACCAAATTCACGGAAGTCGGCTATGTCGGCCGCGATGTGGAACAGATTATCCGCGATCTTGTGGAAATCGCCATCAACATGGAACGGGAAAAGCAACGCCAGCAGGTCATTGCCAAGGCCGAGCTTGCGGCGGAGGAGCGGGTACTCGATGCGCTGGTTGGGGCCAAAGCCTCCACCGAGACGCGTCAGAAATTCCGCAAGATGCTGCGCGAGGGGCAGCTTGACGACAAGGAAGTCGAGCTGGAAGTCATTGATACCGGCGGCGCGGGCATGCCCACCTTTGATATTCCCGGAATGCCCGGCGCCCAGATGGGTATGCTCAACCTCAACGACATGCTTGGCAAGCTGGGCGGACCGCGCACAAAACCCCGCAAGATGCTGGTGAAGGACAGCTACAAGATTCTGATTGGCGAAGAGAGCGACAAGCTGCTCGATGAGGATGCGGTGGTACGCAACGCCACCAAACTTGTGGAAAATCACGGCATTGTCTTCCTGGATGAAATCGACAAGATTTGCGCCCGCAGCGACCGCCAGGGCGCCGACATCTCCCGCGAAGGGGTGCAGCGCGACCTGCTGCCCCTGATCGAGGGAACCATCGTCAGCACCAAATACGGCACCGTGCGCACGGACCATGTGCTGTTCATCGCCTCTGGCGCCTTCCATATCGCAAAGCCGTCAGACCTGTTGCCCGAGTTGCAGGGCCGCCTGCCAATCCGGGTTGAACTCCGGGCGCTGACCAAGGATGACTTCAAACGCATCCTGACCGAACCGGAAGCCAGCCTGATCAAGCAATATGTCGCCCTGATGGAGACGGAGGGAGTGCATCTCAACTTCGCCGAAGACGCAATTGACGCCATCGCCACCATCTCCGCCGATGTCAATGCGGCGGTGGAGAATATCGGCGCTCGTCGTCTTCACACCGTGCTGGAGCGGGTGCTGGAAGAGATCAGCTTTCAGGCCACCGACAAGGGCGGATCGGTCATCAATATTGATGATGAGTATGTCCGCGAGCATCTTGGCGAGCTGGCGACCAACATGGATCTGTCGAAATTTATTCTCTGATCCCGCCGGAAACCGCGCTCAGGCCCCGTTGAAACGGGCCGGGCGCTTCTCCGCCAGGGCCGCCTTGCCTTCCTTGAAATCGTCCGATTGCAGGCATTGCATCTGGAAGCGGCGGGCCTTGGCAACATCCAGCTCCCCGCGGGCGATATCGTTCAGCGTTTCCTTCATCCTCCGGAGGGAAAGCGGCGCCAGAGCCGCAATGTCTGCGGCAAGCACATTGGTCCGCGCCTCCAGCTCTTCCGGCGCAACAAGGTAATCCAGAAAACCGATCGCCTTCAGCTCTTCCGCCGACATTCTCTCCACTGTCAGGAACAGCCGCTTCGCCGGACCAAGGCCGAGGCGGGCGACGGCGCGCGCAAGTCCCGCAGGCGGATAGTGAATGCCGATCTTTGCCGGCGGAATAAACGCACTCATGGTCGTGATACCAATACGGAAATCACAGGACAACGCCAGATCGGCCCCCCCGCCATAGACCCCGCCATTCAGGGCGCAGATAGTCGGAAAGGGCAGCCGTTCGACAACATCCGTCAGCTTTTCCAGCGGATTTTCATCGAAATTATACCGGCCAAGCTCCCCAAGATCCGCCCCCGCACAGAAGCTTTTCCCGGTCCCCGTCAAGACCATCACACGAATGGATGTCTCCGCCGCCTTTTCCTCCAGCGCCTCGCGCAGGGCTGCCATGGTTGCAGGCGTCAGCTTATTATGCTGCGCCGGATTGTCGAGGCGAACGCTTAAGGTGGCATTTTCGATTGTGATATGAAAAGATGCGTCCATCCTGAAATCCTTTTTCTTGCTTTTCTTGAATAGGTCCGAGATTAGAGGGATTAGGATAAAAATGCCAAGCAAAACAAGACCGCCGCCGCAAAAGAGATAATTCTGCCATGAACATTCGCCGCCTTCGCATGGGGCTGAAAACCGTTCTCGGGATCGCCAAAGAGGGCTTTTTCATCCCCTATCGCTATGCGGCGAGCCTGCCCGGCCCGGAAGACCGCAAGCCCTATGCCGCCATTGAAACAGTGATGGCGGCTCATGAAGACCGGTTTACCGAGATGCTGGACAGCCTTGCGGCATTTGAGGCGGATTTTGCCGACTTTGGCACCGCCCCGCCACCCGAACCCCGGTTCGAACAGGACTGGTTTCCCCGCCTTGACGCTGCCATCTGCTATGCCATGGTGCGGATGCAAAAGCCCGCCCGCATTATTGAGGTGGGATCAGGCCATTCCACCCGCTTCATGGCCCGCGCCATCCGCGATGGCAAACTCGCAACGGAATTTATCGCCATAGACCCCGCGCCGCGCGCCAGCATCGAAACACTGCCCATCACCTTTGTACGCCGGACATTGCATGAAGCCGGAACGGAGATTTTCAACAGCCTTGAGCCCGGCGACATCCTGTTCATCGATTCCAGCCATATCGCCATACCGGGCACTGATGTGGACGACCTGTTTCTCAATGTCATTCCGGCCCTGCCCGATGGGGTGATTATCCATATCCATGACATCTTCCTGCCCGATGACTACCCGAAAGACTGGGAATGGCGCGGCTATAATGAACAGCAGATGGTTGCGCCGATGTTTCTCTACGGCGGGTTCGACATCCTGTTTTCCAGCGCCTATGTCAGGAGCCGGATGAGGAAACGGCTGGATCACTCCTTCTGTGGCCGCCTGCCAATTCCGAACGGCGCCTATGAAACCAGCCTTTGGCTAATGAAGGGTGCCGCCCGGCAAAAGCCGTGACAGAACGGACGACACCCTATTTATACGGGTCCGCCGCATCCCTGAGGCCGTCGCCCAGAAAGTTGAACGCCAGCACGACAAGGATCACCGGTACCACCGGATAGATCAGCCACGGCGTTGTCGCCACCGCATTGATATTGGTGGTTTCATTCAGCAGGACGCCCCAGGATGTGATCGGCGGCCTGAGGCCGAGACCGAGGAATGAGAGCGCCGTTTCCCCGAGGATCATGCTCGGGATTGCAAGGCTGGCGCTGGCGATCAGATGGCTGGCGAATGACGGCAGCAAATGCCGCCCGATAATGCGTTTGGGCGAGGCCCCCATCAGCTGCGCTGCCGTCACGAAATCCTCCTCCCGGAGCGAAAGGAATTTCGATCTGACCGCACGGGCAAGCCCCGGCCAGTCAAGCAGGCCGAGAATAACGGTGAGGCCGAAAAAGACAAGGATGGGCGACCATGTGACAGGGAGCGCCGCCGAAAGCGCCAGCCAGAGCGGAAGCTGCGGCAGGGATTTCAGAAGCTCGATCGTCCGCTGGATGATATTATCGACCCAGCCGCCGTAATAACCGGAAATACCGCCGAGCACGATGCCAAGCGTAAAGCTGATGATAATACCGATCAGGCCGATGGATAGCGAAATCCGCGCCCCGTAAATAATCCGCGACAGGATATCGCGACCCAGCCGGTCCGTCCCCAGCCAGAAAAAGCTCGCAAGGTTCTTGTCATCCGGGCAGATGAGATGCAGGTTCCCCTTGAACAGACCCCAGAATTCATATTCATCCCCCTGACAGAAAAACCGCAAGGGATAGGGCTTATCCGTATTCACCACATACTCGCGCTTCAGCGTCTCGCGGTTGAGCGTCTGCTTGTAGCCATACACAAAGGGACCAACGAATTCCCCCTCATGGAACAGATGAATGGATTGCGGCGGGGCGAAAATATATTTCGTATGTCGCGTATGCAGGTTATAGGGCGCCAAGAATTCCGATATCAGGATCGAGAAATAGAAAAGCAGCAGCACAAGCCCGCTTATCACAGCGAGTTTGTGACGGCGAAATTTCCACCACACCATCTGCCATTGCGACGCCATGTAAAAGCGTTCCTGCTCTGGCGTGAATTTCTCGACCGAATAGGGGTCAAACGGCTCTTTCGAATGCCAGTGCTCAAGCGGCAGATCGCGATTTGATCCGTTGGTCTCCGTCATTTCGTCGCCCCCCCGGAAAGCCGGATACGCGGATCCAGCACGGCCAGCAGAATATCGGACAGGAACATCCCGACAACCGTCAGCAGCGCGAGGAACATCAACAACGATCCCGCCATATACTGATCCTGATTACGCAAGGCCTCCAGCAGCAGCGGACCCACCGTCGGCAGGCTCAGCACCATGCTGACAATAACCGAGCCGGAAATGACATCCGGCAGCAGACTGCCGATATCCGCAACAAACGGGTTGAGGGACATGCGGATCGGATATTTGATGAGCGCCCTGAGGCGCGGCACGCCTTTCGCCCGCGCCGTCGTCACATACTGCTTTTGTAACTCGTCCAGCAGGTTTGCGCGCAGGCGGCGGATCATCGACGCGGTCCCGCTGGTGCCGATCACGACGACCGGAACCAGCATGTGATCGAACACCGACATCGCCTTGTCAAAACTCCAGGGCTGATTGATATATTCATCATCCATCAACCCGCCGATAGAAATACCGAAATAGACATTGGCGTAATAGAGCAGCACCATGGCGAGCAGGAAATTGGGCGTCGCGAGGCCAAGATAGCCGATCAGCGTGAAGCCATAATCGCCAATGGAATATTGCCGCGTCGCCGAATAGACGCCGATGGGAAAGGCGACAATGTAAATGAACAGGATGGTTGCGAAATTGATCAGGAAAGAGAGGCCAAGCCGGTCTCCGACCACTTCTTTTACCGGCAGGTTATAGGCAAAAGACTGGCCCCAATCCCCCTGCAACAGGCCGGAAAAACCGTTTGGCCCCGGCCAAAACCCCATCCAGCGGGCATATTGCTCCAGTGGCGATTTATCGAGAGCATATTGTTCGCGGTAAAATTCGATCCGGGCCATCGCCGATGCCGACTCGCCCTGTGATCTAAGCTCCTCCATATGATTGGAAAGGTAATCTCCGGGGGGAAGCTGGATGATCACAAAGGTCAGGATGCTGATCACCAGCAGGGTGGGAATCATCACCAGAACTCTGTGTACAAAATAAGTAAGCATTCACCCCTGTCCTGCCAGAGCATGGCCGCGTTTCAGGCCCCACCCCTTCCTCTTTTCGCATTGTTCGCTGAAAAGCGGCGCGCCGTCAACATGCCCGCCCGAAATATCGCTTGAAAGTCCGGCTCTACGGACGCGGATGCGCATTCCCGCGCTTACCTGTCGAACCAGAAAAGATCGGGCCGGTACATGCCGAAAAGCCCGCCGGGATCCCAGTTGTAAAGGCCCGCTTCCGGAACATTGCGAAGATCGTCCGACACAACGACCGGCTGCAGAATGGCGCCCACAACTCCAATGGTAAACTGCTGATCTACATGGATTTTCAACATTTCCCGCCAGATCGCGGCCTTCTCATCATCATCCATTGTTATGAGCCACCGCTCATACAGATCGAACAAATGCTGCGCCACGGGCATATCAACCGGCTCACCGGATTTCCCTTTGGTTTCATAATACTGGCCCCATTTAGGCCATTGATAGCTGATCTGGCTGGTCGGGGCGCGGCTCGCCGGGCTCGACTGCGCATTGGGAATACCATCTTCGAAGCCGCCCCATACAGACATTATCGTCTCGCCGGAGAAGATGCGATTGCGGAAAACCTCGCGCTGCGACGGCTTGGTGAAAAGCTCGACCCCGATTTTCGCCCAGCTATCCCGGATCAGTTCCAGAATATCGGATTGCTCCGTCTCCTCACCCGCCGTTTCGACAATAACCGTCAGCGGTCTGCCATCGGGCATCAGGCGTATGCCGTCCTTGTTTCGCTCAACAAGGCCGATTTCGTCGAGAAGCGCGTTGGCCCGGTCAATATCATAACTCGCCCATTTCGTCCCCAGCTCTTCCGTATAGAAAGGGCTTTGCTTCTGCACAGCATTGTTGCCTTCCACCGCCAGGCCGAAGAACAGGATATCGTTGATTTCTTCCCGGTTGATGCCAAGCGACAGAGCGCGACGGAACCGCACATCCCGCAACAGCTTGCGCCATTCCGGGTCTTCGGCATTCAGATTGGGATACAGGGTGAAATGCGATCCGCGCGCCGTTTCCCAGAGATAAACCTTGTATCCGGATCGCTCCTCATTCTCTTTGAGAAACGTCGCATCCTGCAAGCGGAGGCCGCGCGCCTGTAAATCCACATCACCCGATGCCGTCTTTGCCGGGATCAGCTTGCCTTCCGACACCGTATAGATGATCCGGTCGATATAGGGAAGCTGGTTACCTTCCGGATCAACCCGGTGAAAATAGGCGTTCCGCTCCCCTAAAAACCGGGTCGCAGGGGACGCGGTTACATTTTGCCAGGGCTGCAATGTGGGCAAATCGGGGTTGTTAAACTGATACAGATTATCAAGCCGGTTGTGATTGGCCGCCCATGATTTCATCATGATTTTCTGCTTTGGAGTCATTTTTGACATATCCATATGATCTTCATGGTGCGCTTTCAGATAATGCGCAGGCCGATAGATCAGCAGCGGCGCCGCCCCGGCGAGGGCGGGAAGGAAGTTGGGGTTCGGCACCGACCATGAATAAATCACAGTAAGCGGATCGGGAAATTCAACTTTCGGCAGTTCATCATGAACCAGCAGGGCGGCCGGCGGCCCGGCTGGCGATAATTTCGGATTATTTGCAATGTCTTCCCACCAGTAACGGAAGTCCTCTGACGTGAAGGGCTTCCCATCAGACCATTTATGGCCTTCACGCAGCTTCATGGTGAAAACCCGGCCCTCTTCAACCTCCACGGATTGCAGGATATCCGGAACGATTTCCAGACTGGCGTTATATCCCACCAATCGCGCATAGCCATTGACAAACATCAGCTTCACATCCGACGGATTGCCGATCAACGACCGCAAGTCACCGCCGTAGTGGCCGATGCTCTGCCCCTCCGCCAGTTTGGAAACCAGGGGATTTTCCGGCAATCTTTCTTTCATGGGCGGCAGTGTGCCTGCGGCAACCGCATCTTCAAAATAGGGAATTTCCGCCCGCGCCGCCGGGATTAGCAGCAGCATGAGGACAAGCGGCAAAAGGCCCGACCAGAATATGCGCTGTTTCATCACTGCTGAAACTCCTTCATATCCGTCTCTTCATGAACACGGACATAATGTCCGCCGCCAACATCCATCATGACCGGACTGCGCCGGGAATCCACCGTGAATGGGGCGGGCCAAAGCTCGGGGTTGGACGCTTTCTCCTCAACCAGATTGGCAAAATCCAGCCGATTATCGGGGTCCGGTTCCGGCACGGCGGCCAGCAGCCGCTTGGTATAGGGGTGAATGGGGTTATTGAACAGAAGCTCTTTCGGCGCCGTCTCCACAAGACGCCCCTTGCACATGACGGCAATGCGGTCAGCAATATAATCCACCACCGCCAGATTATGGGAAATAAACAGATAGGTGAGGCCCAGCTCCGCCTGTAGATCCTTCAACAGATTGAGGATTTGCGCCTGAATGGACACATCAAGGGCGGAAACCGGCTCATCACAGATCAGCAGGTCGGGTTTCAGCGCCAGCGCCCGGGCAATGCCGATCCTTTGCCGCTGTCCACCGGAGAAAGAATGCGGATATCGTCGCAGGTGCCGGATATCCAGCCCGACCAGCGTCATCAGCTCGCGAACCGTTTCCTCCCGCTCCGCCGTGGTTCCCACATTGTGAATGACCAGCGGCTCGGAAATGATATCGAAAACGGTCATGCGCGGGTTGAGAGATGAAAAGGGATCCTGAAAGATAAACTGCACCTTCTTGCGATAATCGAACAGCGCCTGCCCTTTTAGCGCCAGAACATCAATATCCTGTCCGCGATCATTATAGGTCACTCCCCCGCTTGTCGCGCTCAAGGCCCGCAGGATCAACTTGGAAAGCGTCGTCTTGCCGCAACCGCTTTCCCCGACAAGACCAAGGCATTCTCCGGGTTGGATAAAGAAGCTGACATTATCCACCGCCAGCACTTCGCCCGCCGGTTTCGTCCCGAACAGAGAGGTTTTGCGCGTCGTAAATCTCTTTGTCAGATGCTTGACATCCAGTATGGGCTTCTCGGCGCCGCCCGACATGGGGCGCGGATCGGCCTGCTCCAGAAACTTGCTGTCCGCTTCGCGGCGGATTTCACGGATCGGCGTCAATCGTTCCCCCGGCGCCATATTAAAACGCGGGATGGCGTGCATCAGCGCCTTGAGATAGGGGTGCTGCGGATTGCGGAAAATATCTTCGAGCGTGCCCTGCTCCATCACCTTGCCATGATACATGACAATGATTTCATCGGCCATGCTGGCGACAACGCCGAGATCATGGGTGATCAGCAGGATCGCCATGCCGAGCTGCTTTTGCAGGCTTTGCATGAGATCAAGGATTTGCGCCTGTATGGTCACATCAAGCGCGGTGGTCGGCTCATCGGCAATCAGCAGCGCCGGCTTGCAGATCATCGCCATGGCGATCATCGCCCTCTGACGCAATCCGCCCGACAACTCGAAAGGATAGGTATGAAACGCCGCGTCGGGATCCGGAAAACCGACAAGCCGGAGCATGTCAACCGTCAGGCGGACGCCTTCTTCACGACTTTTCTTGTGGTGCAGATGCAACGCTTCCGATATTTGATCGCCGATGGTATGCAACGGCGAGAGAGACGTCATGGGCTCCTGAAAGATAATGGAGATACGGCCGCCCCGGATATTTCGCATTTCCCGGCTGCCTGGTTTCAGCTTCGCAATATCATAAAAGACACCGGGCTTGTCGGGCTCGAAAAACAAAATTTCGCCCCCGGTGATATGGGCCGCTTTCGGAAGGATCGACATAATCGCCTGACTGATGACCGACTTGCCGGAGCCGGATTCCCCCACCAGCGCCACTGTCTTGCCATCGGGAACGCGAAAGCTGACCCCGTCCACGGCCTTAACCGTGCCTTCGGCAACGCGGAACTCGACCCGGAGATCCCTGACCAGCAGCACATTGGTCATGGGCCAGATCCCTTGCCGGGGGTCGCTGCGTCGGCAGATAACGGCAGAATGCGGAGGGTCAACAAGTTGGCATGGGTCGTCGGATCGATGCTCACGCCATTCCGCTCCGCCATGCCATAGGTCAGACGCAGCAGTCTGTGGAATTCATGAATTGTTGAATCAATACTCAACCTCACGTCCCCGCCTTTCAGTTTGAGCTGCATCCAGCCCGCCTCACGATCCCGCCGTGTGGAAAAATACTTGAGGGAATATCCGTCAAGCTCCTCCCATTTGATATGCCGGTTGATCGGCCCGACCATGTAAATTCCGTCATCCGTCACATTAAAGCGGGTAAATTGCCGAATAACTGTCCGAATGCCGTAGCCGATGAACAAAATCAGCAGAAAAACCAGCAGATAAAGAATGACAGATATCGGGTTTAACAACAAGAGCGGAACGGCCGTGAGAAGGATGCCAAAAACGGCGCGCGCATAGCTTCCGAACAGGCTCATAGGGGGATATCTGAAAACTGCGGTCATGCGATATCGCCGTTGTCGCCGGGGCCGGACAGATGTTCCGGCAGGCCGTCAATCAGGGCAAGCGCCCCCTGAACGCTCACAAAGCGCACGGCCTCATGCCCGCAGAGGACGGAAAGCAGCCTGTAAAGTGCCGCCCATATCTCTTCATCATGAACCAGATGGTGGCTGAGAAGACCTGTCGGCTCCAACGGATCAGCGCGTCCTTCGCGCCGCGCCGAGAGATGGCAACAGATAAGGTCAACAAGCATTTCGTCCCTGACGGCCGCTCTATTGCCTCGCCAGTCGATCAGATCGACATGGGTGTTAAGCTCGGCCAGCAGGGGGGCGGCCAGCGCCTCTTTTCGAGCCTTGTATCGGGACAAACCAATAAAGCCAAGGGAAGGCAAGACACCAATATGGTTGTCCGCAATGCGGTTCCAGGGAGGCACCATGATGGGGACGAACTGATCAGTGAACACCCGGCCAAGCAGCTCTTTTCCCGCCCGCAGTTCATCCGCAATCTCGCCTGCCGCACGATTTTCCGGAAATTCGGACTTCTTCGCGCCCTCTCCTGCAAAATTCTGATGCGCATAGCCATGCTGCAAAACCGTGCAATAGGGATCGACGGCCCCGACCAAATCAGGATCAAGGCGCGATGGGATAACCGCCAAGGCCAGCGGAATATCAAAATGCGCCCGCAAATCCAGCAACCGCCGAAAGGCGGGCGTTTCTTCTGACAGATCGTCATCCCGCCACCAGAATGTGGCGATCTTCCCGGCCTGATGCCAGCGGTCCAGCTCCGCCGTCAGTTGGCCCATCTCACCCATGCCGCTTGCCCGCCCAGCTTTTCAGGAGTTCAACGCTCGCCCTTGCGCCATTTACGTCAATCTCGGCCTCCGCAGGCGGGCCCTCAAGCGCCTCATCCACCTTCGATGCCAGAGTTTCCGCTGTCAGCCCGTCTTCATCGGCGATTTTGAGCACGCCTTTTTCGGCCAACAGCCGGGCGCGCAATGTCTGTTCCGTCTCCAGCCCGCCCGCGTAGGGCACAATCACCGCCCGGCATTTGGCGTAAAGCACCTCCATCACTGTGTTATAGCCGCCCTGGCTGATGGACAGGACGCAGTTCATCAGCAGGGTCGTGAAATCGGGCCGGGCGCGTTCAATGATGACCCCTTCGGGCGCGAGGGCGGTAAGCTCATCGAATATTTCCGCCTCAACCGTAACCCCCACCATCATCCGCCATGTCAGCGCCTTCGCCGATGACAACGCCCGCGCCTCGATGGCCGTTTTAAGAAGATTGGTGCCGACCGCGCCGCCGCCGCTGGAGACAATGACTTCGCCTGCACCGGGTGCCTCCGCCCCGCCCTTGACGCCCGTATGATCGACGACATAACCCGTATAAAAGATCTTTTCACGAATGCGCGCCGTATGGGGGAAGGTTTTATCCAGCGAAATCAGCGCCGGATCACCATGCACCATGACATAATCGAAATAGCGTTCCACCAGGTCCAGCATTTCTTCATTGCGGCCCGGCTTGCTCTGCGCCACCAGGATATCGCGCACCGATGAAATGATCAGCGGGCGGGGCGTATCGGCACGCGCCGCCTCCAGCAGCGGCAGCAACTCGAAGCGCATCTGGCGGCGGCCGAAAGGAAACAGCTCGGTAATCAGTATATCCGGCCTGATTTCCCGATAAATCTCCAACAACCTGTCGGCCCGGCGCTGTCGCCACTCATCATCAATCTGCTGCCCGTCCTCATCCACCAGCACCTTGAAATAAAGATCAGTCGCCCGTGTCGCCGGAAGCTGGATCAACCGCGCGCCGCCAAGGTCCACGTCAATTTCATGGCCGCCGGAGACAACCGTCACATCAAAGCCGGCCCGCATCATGTTGCGCGCCAGGGTCGCCGTGCGCTTCAGATGCCCGATGCCGAGCAGATGCTGCACATAAAAGAGGATTTTTATCGGTTCCTGCTGTTCCATCACACGGCTTTCATTGCGATATTGATCCGAAGCGGGCGAACGGCGCCCTCCTCTGTTACGTCGAACAGATGACCCGTCGCCCAGTCGAAGCGGACCGGCGCCCGGTCCGTCATGTCCCAGTCATAGGCAATGGATTTAAGCGCCCGGATCACGCCCTTGTGGGTGATGGCAATGGTATCGCGACGCAGGCTTTTAAGAAAGGGTTGCAGACGCGCCACCACATCGGCCGGGCTTTCCCCGCCCGGCGGCGTCATATTAAGGCCAAGGGATTCGTTATATCTGAATTCCTCTCCATATTTTTGCCGAAGGTCGGGAATTGTCTCGCCCTCCCAGTCTCCCCAATGCATCTCGATGATGGCCGGTTCCAACCGGACATTCTGCCCGCCCAGCAATTCGGCCGTCTGCCGCGTGCGGGTGAGCGGGCTGCTGACCCAGTCGAAGGTCGCAAATTCATCCGGCACACGTCTGTTTTCAAGCTCGGCCCGCCCGGCGTCAGAGAGGGCAATATCCGTCCGGCCCTGTATTCGCCTTTCAAGGTTCCAGCCTGTCTTGCCATGCCGGATGACCAGCAGTTTCACCATCAGAGGATCCTTTCAATATGCGATTTCAGAAGGCCGGCGGCATGCGCGATGCTGCGCTCCTCCGCCACGAAGGCGCGGGCACGCTCCCCCATGCTTTGACGCCGTGCCGGATCAGACAGCAGGTCATCAATGGCTGTCGCAAAGGCCGCGCTGTCCCCTGGCGATGTCAGGATACCCGTCACCCCCCGCAACACCACATCGGGAACGCCGCGCAGATCCCCCGCCACAACCGGCAGGCCGCATCCTTGCGCTTCCAGAAAGGCCATGCCGTATGCTTCCCCATGCGCGGGCCAGACATAAAGATCGGCGAACTCATACCATGCGGGCAACGCCTCTGGCGCCATGGCGCCAAGATAGACCGCCCGCTCACCGATTGGAGACAGCGCCTTCTCCACGGTGGCGCGCATCTCCCCCTCCCCGATGACAAGAAGCTGCCAATCATCGCGCGCCAGCAAGGCAAGGCCCTGCCCAAGCTGACGATAGCTTTCCATCTTGTCGCCATCGCGCATCATGGCGACGCATAGCAGATTTTGGACCCCTTTCCGACCACCGGCGCGGGCGACTTCTGCCGCAACATCAACGGGCACGGCCTGCTCCTGAAACGCCTCCATATCTATGAAAGGGGGCAGCAGGATAAGCTCATGCCCCGGCGCGATGATCGGCTTCAGGCATTCTCCATCCAGCCGCGTCATATGAAACACCGCCCGGGCGGAGCGAATGGCCTGTTCCGCCGCGGCATATCCACTTTCCCAAGGCCCTGCGGCGCGCTTTGGCGCGTGACTTGCCTCCGCCACCATATAGGGGATCTGCAAGGCCTCACACACAAGGGGGCCAATCCAGTCCGGCGCCTTGTGATAGAGATGATAGGTAAACCAGCCCTTGGGTGCCTCGGCGGGATGGGCGCGCCATTTCGCGATCAGCCGCGCCGCCTCCCGCTGTCCTTCTTCCTGCACCTTCGCCTGGAAGGCGGCATCGCCTGCTTTATCGAAACTCCGCAATTTTGACGCAAGCTCAACCTCACATTCCGCCCTTTCCAGCGCCTGAAACAGTAACCGCCCCATACGCCGATCCCCGGAGGGAACCGGATGATCCGGCGATTTCATCGGCGCATAGAAAGCCAGCTTCATGATCCGCCGGTTCCGTCCCGCAATTCGGAAGCATGAGGGGCGCCAAGACGACCGGCCAGCTTTCCGACCCATTTTTGAACATCAAAGAGATCGCGAAGCCGTGCATTTCCCGCATTGGAGAGCTTTGTGCGCAAGTCCGGGTTCCGGATCAGCGTTTCAAGGGCCGCGGCCATTGCGGCCGGACTCCTCGGTTCCACCAGCAGGCCCGTCTCCCCATCAATAATCAGTTCCGGGATAGCAGACACGTCTGTAGCGACGACTGCCAACTTCTGGCTTTGCGCCTCCATCAAAACATTGGGCAATCCGTCACGGTCGCCATCCTCCGCAATGCGGCTCGCCAGCACAAAGATATCTGCTGATTTCAACGCGTCCAGCACCTCGCTTTGCGCCAGGGCGCCACGCCAGTCGATCCTGTCTGCCAACCCAAGATCTGCCGCCTGGGCCTTCAGCTCTTTCAGAAGCGGCCCGCCGCCGATATGGGTAAAGCGCCAGTGCAGCGCGCCCGGCAGAGCCGCCAGCGCGTTCAGCAGGTCATCATAGCCTTTCTTCGCGACCGCCCGACCGACAGAGAGGATTTCCACCGGCGCCTCGGCCTGCGACCCGTCCCGGTGATGCCGCCGCGCGGCAAAGTCTGGAAACCGGGCAAGATCAAGCCCATGATACATCAGCGAGACTTTCTTAGGGTCGGCGGCCAGACCGGACAGATACGCCGCATTGACAGACGTGCAGGTCACCAGCCAATCAAGATCCTCCAGCTTTTCGCGAAGTTCCCATTCCGGCGTTGTCCAGATATCCTTGGCATGGGCGGAACAGGCCCATTTTTGACCTGTCATCATCGCCGCATACCGTCCGACAGAGGCGGGCGTATGCAGAAAATGGACATAGATCATTGCCGTTTCTGTCGGCATCTCGGCAGCCAGGACCAGCGCTTGCCCGAAACGGCGAATGCGATTGGGGGTCAAATCCCGCCGCAGATCCTTAAGCCAGACGGCCCGTGCCGTCCGATATCCGGGAAGCCGCCGCGCCTTCCGCCATGAGCTGAAAACCCGCCGCGGTTCCTGATAAAGATATTCCGGCAGATAGTTGACAGTGGAAACTATCTCCTGATGGATCGGATGTGTGGATTTATCGGTCGGATGACGCAGCGAGACAAGCTGCAATCGGAGACCCGATTTTTCCAGCGCCCGCAGCTCCTGCGCAATGAAAGTTTCCGACAGGCGCGGATAGCCTTTCAGCACCACGACAACAAGCGGAAATTCAGTCTCTGGGTTGGACATGGCGCTCCGGTCCGGGTTTAACGTCCCGCATTGTTAAGGGCGATTGCGCGAAATAGCAACCGGCAATGAGGCAAAGCTGCCGTGGGGCCAAAGGCGGGTAATTTCCTCCTTGCGGCAGGCGCGCGATTTATGAAACACTACCGGCGCGGAGGGCAGGCCCGTCTGTTTGGGCCAATGGAGTGGACGGGTCGCGTTGATGGAACACAGCATATATAAGTATATTCTGCGCTACAGCATGAAACAGCAGGTTATACTCACCGTGCTGTCGATCCTGTCCTTTCCTGCCCTTTATTATTATCTCGAACTGCCGAAGCTGATCATCAATCAGGCCATTCAGGCAAATGACATCTCTTTTCCCGTTGAATATATCGGATTTGAGTTTGACCAGACCGCGTTCCTGTATCTGACGGTCGGGCTGTTCCTGCTGATGGTGATCATCAATCAGGCGTTTAAATATGTGATAAATGTCTATCAGGGGATCACCGGGGAGCGGATGCTGCGCCGGCTGAGATATGAGCTTTATTGCCGCATCCTGCGCTTTCCGCTGCCGACATTCCGCAAGAAAAGCGCGGGCGAGATTATCCCCATGATCACGGCGGAGGTGGAACCGCTTGGCGGCTTTATCGGCGAGGCCTTTGCCCTGCCGATCTTTCAGGGTGGCTATCTGGTCGTCATTATGAGTTTTCTGGTCATCCAGAACTGGGTGATGGCGCTGGCCGCTATTGCCCTTTATCCGTTACAGGCTTATTTCATCCCGAAATTGCAGAAAAAGGTCAACCTGCTCGGCAAAGAACGGGTTCGTCTTGTCCGTTACCTTTCCGACCAGCTCGGCGAGAGTGTCAGCGGCGTCGAGGAAGTGCATGCCCATGACAGCTCCGGCTATATGCGCGCCTTGTTCTCGAACCAGCTCGGCAAGATATATGATGTCCGTTACCGCATCTATCTACTTAAATTCGTTATCAAATTCCTGAACAACTTCATCCAGCAACTGGGTCCCTTTTTCTTTTACGCCATCGGCGGCACGATGGTCATCAACGGATCGCTGGAAGTCGGGACGCTGGTGGCCGCCATCGGCGCACATAAGGAAATGGCGGCGCCCTGGAAAGAGCTCCTCGCCTATTATCAGCGGCGCGAGGATGCGCGGATCAAATATGAACAGGTGGTGGAACAGTTCGAACCCGTCGGAATGCGCGATGAGGACAACCAGCTGATCGAGCCTGAGGAAATCCCGCGCCTGACGGGTGAGCTGATCGCCAGCAATCTGGAGCTGTCCGACGATACCGGCAACCGCATCCTCGACGGGCTCAGCGCCCGCCTGAAGCTCAATCAGCGGATTGCCATCATCGGCCCCGCCGGTTCGGGGCGGGAGGCGTTGACACAGGTGCTGGCGCGGCTGATCGACCCGGATCGCGGGCGGCTGATAGTTGGTGACCTCAACCTTGTCACCGTCCCAGAAGCCATTGTCGGCCGCCGGATTGCCTATGTGGGGCAGCATGGCTATGTGTTCAACGCCAGTCTCGGTGACAACCTTTTTTACGGGCTGAGGCACCGCCCGCTCCATGAGATCAGCTATACAGGCGAAGCGGAAGCGGCACGCCTTGCGTACATCCGCAATGCCGAACTGAGCGGCAATTCCACAGATGACGTTGATGCCGATTGGCAGGATTATGCGCTTGCCGGGGTTGAGGATCAGGAGACGCTCCGTGATCGGGCTCTGGAAGTCCTCGAAATGGTCGATCTCGGCGACGATGTTTACCGGCTGGGTCTGCGCAGCACAATTGATCCGGATCAGGAACCGGAGACGGCGGAGCTGGTTCTGGCCGCCCGACGCCTGTTCTTTGACAAGGTCGAGGCGGACCCCAGTCTCAAGAATATGATAGAGGCATTCGATCAGCATACATACAATACCAACGCGTCGGTTGCTGAAAATCTGCTGTTCGGGACGCCCGTAGGCGATGCCTTCGATCTTGATCGCATGGCGGAAAACCGCTATGTCCGCAAAATCATCGAGGAAGCCGGTCTAACGGAGACTTTTCTCAACATGGGCTATCAGGTGGCGACGCTGATGATCGAGCTGTTCGCCGGATTGCCGCCGGATCACGAGTTCTTCCAGCTTTACAGCTTTATTTCTTCCGAGGATCTGCCTGATTATCAGGCTCTGCTTGGGCGTATTGATGCCGATCGTCTTGATACGCTGCGCGAAGAAGACCGCCTGCGCCTTATGTCGCTGCCGTTCAAGGTCATTCCCTCCCGCCATCGTCTTGGCGTCCTGACCGACGATATCGAGGAGAAGATTGTCGCCGCCCGCCAGCGCTTTGCCGAGGAACTGCCCGCTCACCTCAAATCCAGCATCGCCTTCTTCGATGCCGAGGCCTATAACCCGGCAACCAATCTGCAGGACAATATCCTGTTCGGCAAGATCGCCTTCGGCTATGCGCAGGCGGCGGAGAAAATCGGTACCGTCCTGTCACAGGTCGTTGCAGAAATGTCCCTGCGCGGCACCATCATCGAGGTCGGGCTGAATTTCCAGGTTGGCTCCGCCGGGGGACGGTTAAGCGCCAGCCAGCGCCAGAAACTCTGCATTGCCCGTGCCATCATCAAGCATCCGGATATCATTGTTCTCAATCAGGCGACATCGTCACTCGATCTTTCAACCCAGGTGCGGCTGATGAAGAATATTCTGGAGGAATTCAGCGACCGGGCGGTCATCTGGTCGCTTGACCATGCCGACAAGACGCTCGATTTTGATTGTGTCATGATCCTGAAGAGCGGGCGGGTCGCCGAACAGGGTGAACCGGCGAAGTTAAAAGAAACAAGCACCCTGTATAAAGAGATGTTGGCGGCCTCCTGAGGCTGAAAAAGGAGAAAACGCGTGAGTCTGAAAGAAGAAGTCGAAATCCTCCGGCAAATCCCCCTGTTTGCAAAGATTGATCCGTCGCGGATCAAGCTGCTGGCCTTCACGTCCGAACGGCTGACATTTCAGCCGGATGACATTGTCTGCAAACAGGGCGATATCGGCGATGCCGCCTATTTTATCATGGCAGGTGAGGCGGATGTTATCGTCGATACGCCTTCAGGGCCGCTTACGGTTGCAACCCTCGGCAAGAATGACGTGGTCGGCGAAATCGCCATCCTGATTGATATTCCGCGCACCGCCACCATCAAGGCGAAAACCGAACTGACCACGCTGAAAATCACCAAGGACGTATTTTTCCGCATGGTCATCGAATTTCCCGAAATGGCCGTGGAGATGATGCGGGTACTCGCCGAACGGCTGGTGCGGACGACGGATGATCTGCAGAAAGCGCAGGAACGGATCCGTAACGGATCATGAGGGCGTCATGGCGCCATTGCAAGTGTAGCGTATGAGTGAGGCTTGATAATGGAAAACGGCTGGTTCTCCGCCCTGTCTGTCTATCGCGACCCCCGCATCCTCGGCATCACGCTGCTCGGCTTCTCCTCCGGGATGCCGCTGCTGCTGACCGGCAGCATCCTGCAGGCCTGGCTGACGCAGGAACAGATCGATCTCACCTCCATCGGCCTTTTTACCCTTGTCGGGCTGCCCTATACCCTCAAATTTCTCTGGGCGCCGGTGATCGACAGCATTCGTCTGCCGCTTCTCTCCCGCCTGTTCGGCAGACGGCGGAGCTGGCTGCTATTGCTTCAGGCCATTCTGATGGCGGCGACGCTGCTCCTCGGCCTTGCCGATCCGAAGTCCGGCCTTCTCTATATCACCATCATGGCGATCGCCGTCGCGTTCACCGCCGCCTCCTATGACATCATCGTCGATGCCTTCCGGATCGAGCTTTGCAATGAGAAGAATATGGCGGCGGGCGCCGCAACCTTCGTTTACGGCTATCGCATCGCCATGTGGCTGACCGGCTTTTCCAGTTTCATCATCGCCGATTATTTCGGCTGGGCCGTCAGCTATATGGTCATGGCCGGGCTGATCCTTGTGGGCGTAGTGACGGTTCTGCTGACACCGGAGCCCAGGGCCTCGGAAACTCTCCCCACCGACACGCGGGAAGGGGGAGAAAAAGCCTATCTCGGCTGGCTGAAAACCTCTGTCATCGACCCCTTTGTCGATTTCATGAAACGGCCCGACTGGCTGGTCATCCTGCTGTTCACCGTTCTCTACAAATTTGGGGACAGCCTTGCGGGCGCCATGTCCAACCCCTTTTACCTGCAAACCGGCTTTAGCCTGACCGAGATTGCCCAGGTCGTCAAAACCTTTGGCACCGTGGCGACATTCGGTGGGCTTTTCATTGGCGGCTGGCTGCTCGCCGCGACCAGCATGTATCGCGCGCTCTGGGTCTGTGGCCTCCTGCAAATGGCCTCAAACCTGATGTTCGCGGCGCTGGCGGCCATTGGCCCGGATATTTCCTTCCTCGCGCTCACCATCGGGCTTGAAAATCTCTCGGGCGGCATGGGCACGGCGGTTTTTGTCGCCTATCTTTCCAGCCTCTGCAATGTCGCCTATACGGCAACGCAATATGCCCTGCTCTCTTCCCTGATGGCCGTGGCCCGCACCGTACTGGTCTCGCCCGCCGGATGGCTGGCGAAGCAGGTTGGCTGGATGGAGTTTTTTATTCTCACTACCGTTGCGGCCTTGCCGGGGCTCCTGCTGCTCTGGTATCTCTCAAAGCGACAACCTGTTGAACAGACAAGCGGGACATCATAAAGAAACCTGCGGGAGGAACGCATGAATATTGCCCGGCTGCTTGGGCGCACCGCCGCCACATATCCGGACCAGCCCGCCCTCGCCCATGGCAAGAAGATCGTCGCCAGCTATCGGGAGTTCGACGATCAGGCCGCCGGGCTCGCGGGCGCGTTGCGCGGAAAGCTTGGCCTGAAGGCCGGAGACCGTGTTGCGCTCATCATGAAGAACCACCCCGAATACTGGATCGCACTGTTCGCCGTGTGGCGGGCCGGTCTTGTCGCCGTGCCGGTCAATGCCAAGCTGCATATCAATGAATTCCGCTATATTCTCGAAGATTCCGGCAGCCGCCTTGCCTTCGCAACGCCGGAGCTGGCCACCGACCTTACCCCGCTGACCAGTGAGCTGCCCGATCTTGACGCCGTCATTTCCATTTATGATGATGGTTTCCAGGCTCTCAAAAAAGAACCGGCGATCGAATGTCAGGACGCCTCAGGCGATGATCTCGCCTGGCTCTTCTATACCTCCGGCACCACGGGAAAGCCGAAGGGCGCCATGCTTAGCCATCGCAACCTGCTGGCCGCAACACTCAGCTATTTCGCCGATGTCACGTCTCATGATCCCGGCGATTGCATGATCCACGCCGCACCGCAAACCCATGGATCGGGCCTCTATGGCCTGCCGCTCATTGCCAAGGCGGGCATTCAGGTGACGCCCCAAAGCGGCGGCTTTGATCCCGCCGAAACGCTGGATCTGATCGCCCATTACCCCAACTGCTGCTTTTTCTTCGCCCCGACGATGGTGCATCGGCTGATCTCCAGCCCCGCTTTTGAGAAAGCTGACACCCGTAACCTGAAGATCATCGTCTATGGTGGTGGGCCCATGTATGAAGCGGATATCCGCCGCGCGATAGCGGCGCTCGGACCCCGTTTTGCGCAGATTTACGGCCAGGGCGAAAGCCCGATGACCATCACCGGCCTGACCCTGGCGATGATCCGCGATGAAAATCACCCAAGACGCAGCCAGCTTTTGGCTTCCGTCGGGGTGGAGCGAACGGATGTCGAGGTACGTGTTGTCGATGAAAATGATACGCCACTGCCAACCGGCGAAATTGGCGAGATAGTCGTGCGCGGCGATGTAGTCATGCAGGGCTACTGGAAAAATCCGGTGGCCACGGAAGAGGCCTTGCGCGGCGGCTGGTTGCATACCGGCGATATGGGATGTTTCGATGCGGACGGCTTTCTCACGCTCAAAGATCGTTCAAAAGACCTGATCATCTCGGGCGGTACGAATATTTACCCCCGCGAGATTGAGGAAGCCCTGCTCACCCATCCCGATGTCGCGGAAATCTCGGTCGTCGGCCGCCCCCATGCGGACTGGGGGGAGGAGGTCATCGCCTTTATCGTGCCCCGTCGCGGTACGCAGCCCACCATAGAGGAGCTGGACAGGCATTGTACCACGCAGATTGCCCGGTTCAAACGACCGAAAGAATATATTTTCATCGACGAGCTGCCGAAGAATAACTACGGGAAAGTTCTGAAAACAGAGCTGAGAGCGCGCTTTACGTCACCTTCGGGGTAGCAGCGCATCCCGTTTCATCCTGTCGATTGCCGCCACGGCGCCGGACAGAGTGTCAATGCCCCACAGCCCGTCCGAATAGAGGGCGAACGGCGCCGAGCCGGACCAGGAGACAAGCGTCCTGCTTTTCTCCGGCAGCCATTTCATCTTGTCATCCTGATAGGGATTTGCCGCTGCCGAACGGCTGAGACGCAGCCGGATATCCCCGCGATCATAGGGGCGCCGTCTGATGTGATAATCGGTAATTTGATCTGCGGTATATTCCGTTTGATGCAGGCGAAAAAAGCCTTTTCGCAACAGGACCGCCCGTTCATTTGTCAGAAAATAGGCGGATTGCCACGCCCGCCAGCCGTATCGCAGCGGACTGGTCAACAACCAGAGCGATCCCGCAATCAACGCAATCTCCGGCAGACGAATATCTCCCGGCTCCTCCGATTTCCACCAGATCATGAACAGGAGAGCGCATAAAAACACTCCAATCGGAAAATACCAGAAGTTAAACAGCATCGAGCGCAAGACCCCCGGTCGCCCCGCCCAGAGGAGGGTTTCATCGGGCCGGACAACATGATTATGAAACCAGTTCGCAAGGGGGCCGCCCATCCCGGCAGACGTCATGTCAGCTCCTGCTCTCACGCCTGCGGGCCGGAAGGCTATTCTGCACCTTCCGTTTCCGTCGGCACCTTCGGTTCCAGATAAATTTCTTCCAGCGCCGCAAGACCTTTTTGCAAAGCCTCGCTGTTTTCTGCTCCAAGGCGGGCCATCAGCTTGGCCTCTTCGGCCTGCATCATCGGCACCAGCTTATCATAGGCCCGACGACCTTGCTGTGTAAGGGAAATCCGTTCAAGCCGACGGTCCTTCTCATCCACATCCCGCCGGACCCAACGACGTTTCTCCAGCGTCAGGATGGCCCGGCTGACCGAGCAGTGCAAAGGCCCGCCATTCCGCGCGCGACAGATCATATTCCGCCTTGTAGGCAAGGCTGACACGATGGCTCAACGCTTCTGTCAGACGATTGAGACGATAAGGCAAAAACTGTTCCAATATCAAGGTCATAGAGGGCTTTCGGCCAGTGACAACGGGATTGTTACAAATGTTACCAATATGCAGACAGTAATTCAACCGGCAACATAACCCGTTCTCGCCGTTGTGATTTCGCTCACAATCCGGACGCGGATAGCCTCTGGGGGGCCCTTATTGATCGCCCGCAGTCTCCTTGCGGGTTTTTCTGCCGCGAAGATATCCGTTTACAAGTTTGAACAGGATATAGACAACCACCCCGGCCAGCAGCGCTCCGAAAATCTTGTGCTGAACCCCCGCCATCCGGCCGATAAACCGTTCCGCCGCCTCTCCGAACAGATAGCCGATCACCGTAAAACAGGTGGCCCAAATGCTGGCGGCGATCATGTTGAAGGTCAGATATTTTGCGGCCGGAACATTGGAAAGGCCCAGCGCGACCGGCGCTATATTGCGAATTCCATAAATAAATCGGAATGAAATTATGAATTTGATCGGATGCCGTTCGATCATCCCAAGCACGCGGGCAAAGGAGGAATAACCCCTAATTTTCTGGACAATTTTATAATCAGCGTGACGACGGCCAAGGTAGAACCAGAACTGATCTCCTGCAAAGGTTCCCAGAAAAGCGCAAAGGCCTAACAGATACGGGTTGAAATATCCCTGATGCGCCAGAAAGGCTCCGATGATGACGACCGTCTCACCTTCGAAAAACGTCAATATGATAATCGCCAGCAACCCGTAATCCGCCAGAAGTGCTTCAAATGACGGCATGGCAAGGCCTCTTCCACTGCATCAGATGTCTTTCCTGTTGAGCGTGCGGATATTCTCTGTCAATCCGCCGCATGCGATTGGAAATACGCAAAAATATCCGTCGCTGATCCGTCAGGCGCAGCATATCACGGGCCTCCAGAACCACGCCTTGCCCGGACCTGTTCTTGCATAATGCGGCCTTCTCAGGGTCGGTCGTTTGATCCTGGAACAGCAGGAGGGGTTTCGGCTCTGACTTATCGTCTGTATCGCGCGGGCCGGAGGCCGGGTATCTTCCCGCGTCAGGCATCGGCGCTGATAACGGCCCGCCACAGGCCTGTCATTTCGGCTGCCCCGGGGATCTGCTGCATGGGTTGTTCGACAAAACCGATCTTCATCTCACCGGTCAGATCCGTCTCCCTCACCTTCGCCATCAGCTTTTCAGAAACAACCACATTTGCTCCTTGTGCGGCGGCTGATTTATCCATGCGGCTGACACGTCCGATGGCATATCCGCCAAGGCTGATTTCGGGCACCTCCGCCGAGCCGCCGGCCGTGACCCGCACGGTTCCGAAATCGGCACAAACGCAGAAATCGGCGGCCTCGCTCGACACCTCCTGCCGCGCGGCCCATCCGGCGAGCGCCGCCGCCAGCTCCCGCGCTGCGCGGAGGCAGTTTTCAGCATCCCGCGCATCCCCGTCCGGAAGCCCGAATATGGCCATCACATCTTCATCCCCGAACTGTTCCAGATAGCCAGCATTGCGCACAACCGTTTTGTCAATCAGCTGATACACTGAATGGAGAAGTTGAACAGACCGCGTCGGGCCGACACGCTTTACAGCCTGCCGGAAGCCGCGCATTCTGACAAACAGCATCGCCACGCCCGCCTCATCACGCCCGCCGGACCGGAAACCCCGCCCCGTCGGCGCCGACAATGCTATCTTTTCTCGCCGCAGGGAGGATTCCATAACCGGGATCAGTGATGCCGGTTTTTTGTTTTTTTGGCCCGGGGCCATACTTTCCCGGCTGTCCTTCTCGCTGATGGCCGGTTCTCCGGATTTTTCTTCCGCAACCGGAGGAGGCGGCGGGACAGGTATCGATGGCGGTTCGGGACGAGAGGGCGCATCGGTTACAGGCCGCGCATCCGGCACGGAAAGTTCAGGCTCCATCCGGTCGGGCGCTTCTTCGGTGTCCGGCTTTCTGTCCTCTTGCTCACTCTCACTCTGAGGAGTTTCCGTTATCTCATCATTCCCCCGGATGTCTGACGCGTCATCGGAAATCTCGGACAGGGGCACCGCCTCCGCACCGAGGACCGGTTTGCTTTTCTCGTCATCTTCGCGGACATCAGAGCGTGAAGGAACAGACATTGCGCGCCCATACGGCCTATCTGTCGCGGGCTTTTTAATCGTCGGCTCTGATTTATCGGCCGCCGCAACCGTCTGCGAGACCGTTTCTTCATCAGCCGTATCAAGGGTCAGCA
>CEOG01037851.1_pt1 | contig 32522 bp, 28 predicted proteins | sample 530301 | NCBI WGS metagenome assembly CEOG01 (sample SAMEA2619903, study PRJEB7988) | marine metagenome | biome: marine biome (ENVO:00000447); feature: surface water layer (ENVO:00002042); material: "saline water (ENVO:00002010), including plankton (ENVO:xxxxxxxx)" | depth 5 m | reverse complement strand
CTCCGAGCCCCAGGCGGGTACCGATATGGCGGCACTGCGCACGACCGCAGTACGCGAGGGGGACGAGTATGTGATCAACGGGCAGAAGGTCTACACCTCGCTGGCGCATTTTGCCGATTACGTGTTTCTCGCCGTGCGTACGGGAGATCCGGAAATACTGCCGCGACACAAGGGTATTTCCATTCTGCTGGTCCCGACCAATTCACCGGGCTTTTCCGCTACTCCCATCTACACCGTGGGTGATGGAGAAACCAATATCACCTGGTATGACAACGTGCGTGTGCCGGTAAAGAACCTGATCGGTGACGAAAACGGTGGCTGGCGAGTGGTCACCAGCCAGCTCAACCGGGAACGGCTGACACTGATGAACCCCGGCACAGCCAATTTGCTGTATCAGCAGACGCTGGAGCACGCGCGCACCACGCAGGCTGCGGACGGCCGGCCCCTGCTGGAGCAGCCCAGGGTGCAGCGGCTGCTCGCCTCCGTCTACAGCCAGCTCCGTGTGCTGCAGCTTGCCTGTCGCAAACAGGCCTGGGCGATCGCCAATGGCAGCCTGGAGACAGCCGATGCCTCGGCCATCAAAGTGTCTGGCTACGAGACTTTCCTCAGTTGTTACCGCAGCCTGCTGGAGGTGCTGGGGCCCGACGGTATCCTCAAACGCGGTTCCACCGGTGCGCTGCTGCAGGGGCAGCTTGAGCTGATTTACCGCTCCGTGCCGGTGTATGGCTTCGCTGGCGGCACCAATGAAATTCAGCGCGATCTTGTGGCCCAGTTCGGACTGGGCCTGCCGCGCGCCAAACGCTAGGGGCAGGCATTATGGATTTTGCATTGACGGAACTGCAGCAACAGGTGCGAGAACTCGCGCGAGAGATTCTGGCTGACGGCTGCACAGTGGAACGCTTGCGGGAGATAGAACAAAGGGACCGGCGCGTTGATCAGGAACTCTGGCAAACCCTGCGTGAGGCCGGCCTGTCTGCGGTGGCTGCCAGCGAGGAGGCCGGTGGCGGTGGGTTGGGCCTGCTGGAGTTCGGCCTGATTCTGGAGCAGGTTGGCGCTACGGCCGCGCCTGTCCCGCTGCTGGCTCACGGTCTGGCGACTCTGGCCATAGAGCGCAGCCAGGGGGCCTCGGCGCTGGCGCCATTGCTTGCTGTTGACGGTTGGATGGCGGCTTCCACACGCACCGATGGCAATACGCTGCGCTGTGTGAACGGTCGGCTCAGCGGGTCGCTGGATGGCATTGCCCATGGCCGTGGCTGCCATCACCTGGTTGTTCCCGCCCGCGACGGGCAGGGCTGGTGCCTGTGCCTGCTTGAAGCCTCCAATGAGGCGGTGACCTGGCAGGCGCAGACAAGCACGGCTCTGGAGCCGTTGGGACGGCTGCAGGCTGACGGGGCAACCGCGCAGCGGCTGGGTGGCGCCGAATTACTGGCCTGGCTGGACCAGTGCGGGGCGATGGCCTGCGCCATGGCGCAGACTGGGGTACTGGATGCCGCTCTGCAACTCGCCCGCAACCATGTTTGCGAGCGCGAGCAGTTCGGTGTTCTCATCGGAAGTTTCCAGGCCGTGTCCCAACGCCTGGCAGATTGCTGGATCGACCTGATGAACCTGCGCCTTGCTGCCCTTGCGGCGGCAACACAGCTGGACAATGGCGAGGACGCCGAACTGGATGTGCTCACGGCGCGCATCTGGGCGGCAGAAGCCGGCCACCGGGTCCTGGCGGGCTGCCAGCATGTGCACGGCGGTTTGGGGCATGACCGTGACTACCCACTCTGGCGCTATGCAGTATGGGCGCGGCATTACGAGATGCTGTCTGGCGGTGTTAATGTCGCCCTGGAGCAGTTGGGCCGGGCGATCGCCCTGAACCCGGAGCGTTCCTGTTTGTAATGACTTCGATCAAGGGCGATCGACCAATGACATCACGAGTGACGACATTATGAAAACGGTGCTGAGACGACAGCTGGCAGAGGGAGTGCTTGAGGTCAGCCTGAACAGGCCGGATCGCCTGAACGCCCTGAATGAGAATCTGATCGGCGAGTTGCTGGCGGTGTTCCGCGGCCTGAACAACGATCGCGAAACGCGGGTGGTTATTCTCACGGGGCGGGGCAAGGGCTTCTGTGCGGGAGCAGATCTGAAGTCCAGTGGATCCCGGCCCGGTTCGGTGCCTGGCACCGAGGGCATGGGCCAGTTGGGCTATGTCTACAAGTACCAGGAGTATCTGGCGGAGTTGGTATTGGCCATTCAGGAGTGCGACAAGCCTGTCATTGCGGCCGTCAACGGGGCCGCGGTGGGTGGCGGCCTGGCGCTGGCGCTGGCCTGCGATATCCGCATTACAGCCGAGGTGGGCAAGTTTGGCTCGGTATTCATCAAGACGGGCCTGTCCTCCTGCGACGTGGGCACCAGCTATCTGCTGCCGCGTATTGTCGGCGTTTCCGCCGCGACAGAGCTGATGCTGACCGGAAGGGTCTTCCCCGCCGCGGAAGCCCGTGAGCTTGGCCTGGTATCCCGGGTGGTACCGGCTGATGAACTGATCCCGGAAGCCACCCGTCTGGCACAAATGATTCTCGAGAACAGTGAGTATGGCGTTTGGATGACCAAGAAAGGCATTCGCGCCAATCAGGACGCCCCCAGCCTGCGCCATGCCATGGAATTGGAAAACCGCACGCAGGTTCTGGGGTACTTTTCCGGGTGCATGGAAGAATCCATGCAGGCGTTCCAGGAGGGTCGCGCACCCGTATGGAGCAAACTGTGAGCACTCCGGTGACACGGCGCGGGAGGCCGCCAAAAACGTCGCTGGAGGACATCGTCGACAAGGCCGTCGAACTCATGGCCCGTGAGCCCGAGAAAGACCTCTCACTGAACGCCATTGCCAAGGCCCTCGGTATCACGCCGATGGCGATCTACCGCTATGCGAGTGATCGGGATGAGCTGATGGAGGCGGTGGCCGATCGTATGTTGCGTGATTTCAATCCTGAAATTCCGGATCAGCCCTGGCAGTCGCAGATCCGCCACTGGGCATTCGCCACACGCGACTATTTTCTGGCCAATCCCGCCCTGTTCACCATCATCGGCTGGCAACAGCATATCGCCAGTGCATGGCTGGCCCAGATAGCAATCCTGGCCCGTATATTGGCGCAAACCGGGCGGACGGATGAGCGGCTTGCGGACACGGTGCAATGGGTCTCTACAACTGTGATGAGTGTCATTTTAATGGAAATCGCCAGCAAGCGTTCAGGCTCGCGCGTGAGCATGAGCGATGTCGACAAGTTGCCCGCGGAGGACGCCGCGCTGGTGCGCTCCCTGATGCGGCACCTGCTAAAGAAGAATGCGCGAACGGTATTCACCGAATGCGTTGAGAACATGATTCTGACGATAGAGGTCTCACAATGAGTTCACTGAAACTGGGTCTGCAACTGGGTTACTGGGGCGCACAGCCGCCGCCGGATTTTGTCGGTATGGCACAGGAGGCGGAGCGCCTTGGTTTCGATTCCGTGTGGACGGCGGAGTCCTGGGGTAATGACTGCTTTACGCCGCTGGCCTGGGTGGGTGCACACACTTCCCGTATCCGTCTTGGAACCGCGATCGCGCAGCTTTCCGCGCGCACGCCGGCGTCCTGCGCGATGGCGGCCCTGGCGCTGGATCACCTGTCTGGCGGGCGCATGATGCTTGGCCTCGGCGTGTCCGGACCGCAGGTGGTTGAGGGGTGGTACGGCCAGCCCTATAGCAAGCCTCTGGCGCGCACCCGCGAATACGTCAGCATCATCCGCAAGATTCTGCGCCGCGAAGAGCCCGTGTCCAACGATGGCGAGCATTACCCGCTGCCCTATCACGGCCCCAATGCCTGGGGGCAGGGCAAGCCGCTGAAGTCGATCACCCACCCCCTGCGGGCCGATCTACCGATTTTCATTGGTGCTGAAGGGCCCAAAAACGTGACGCAGACCGCGGAAATTGCCGACGGCTGGTTGCCTCTGTACTACTCACCCTGGCGCCATGATGTGTACGAAAGCCAGCTGGTGGCGGCAAAGCCGGGCTTCGAAATTGCCCCCATGGTCATGGTCAATATCAACGATGACCTGCAAGCGGCGTTGCGCCCGGTCAAGGCGATGCTGGGTTTCTATGTGGGCGGCATGGGCTCCAAGACCAACAACTTCCACAAAGACCTGATGGCGCGTTTGGGCTTTCCGGATGAGGCGGACCAGATTCAGGAGCTGTTCTTTGCCGGTGAGCGTGAGAAGGCGATCGACATGGTGCCGGACACCTTTGCCGATGAGATCGCGCTGTGCGGCCCGCTTGACCGCATACGTGAACGGCTGCAGGACTGGAAGCGTTCACCGGTAACCACCATTCTGGTCAACGGTGACCGCGAGTTCCTGCGCCAGATGGCTGAACTGGTGCTTTAGGGGTGAATACCGGCAGGTAAAGACTACCGGCTGGGCGGTCTGTCTGGCGCTTTGTCCCTCACAACACCATATAGCCCCCGTCAGTCACCAGGGTGTGCCCTGTGGTGAAGCTCGACAGATCGCTAGCCAGGTAGAGCACAGGCCCGATGATTTCATCGGTTTCAGCCACCCGTTTCTGCAATGATGCCGCAATGGCCCCGTCCAGATAGCCGGGGATATTTGCTGCACTGTCGAACAGGTCGGAGTGGTAGCTGCCGGGGGCCAGGCTATTGACCCGTATGCCCTTGCCAGCCCATTCCGCAGCCATCACTTTGGTCAGTGCATCCAGCGCGGCCTTCGTGGCGGCATAGAAGCCCTGTAGTGCAGAGGGCTTCAGGCCGCCGACGGAAATCACATTGATCACCGAACCGCCGCCGTGCTCTGCCATTCTCGGTGCCATGCGTGATGCCAGGTACCAGGGCCCCTTGGTGTTGACATCAAACAGCTTCTGGAACAAATCCGGCTGCAGGTCGGAAAGCTCGCCAATCATTGGGTTCATGCCGGCGTTGTTGATCAGAATATCCACGCGCCCGAATGCGTCGTAGGCGGCCTCAATGACCCTGTCGATGTCCTCGGTGCGACCCATGTGTGCCGACAGCGCCAGCGCCTTGCGCCCCTTGGCGCGCAGTTCGTCCGCGACAATTTCGCAGTTTTCCAGCCGCCTGCTGACGACGATGATGTCGGCTCCGGCCTTGGCCAGCCCGTGGCACATGGCCTTGCCGAGGCCGCGACTGCCGCCGGTTACGAGTGCGACCTTGCCGGTCAGATCAATGTTATGCATGGTTTGCAGTCCTTGTTGCATGTTCGGGGGGCAACCCCATCGAGTCATGTTGGTCGATTTTCAGTCTTGCACGTTTACCCGCAGGCACCCCAGCGCCAGTTGCGGATCTCGGGTTTGTCGACGCCGTGTTCATAGGCGTAGGCCTGACAGTCAAGCTGTAGCTCGCGCATCTTCTGCCGCACATGGGCGCCCGCCACCAGCAGGCCAGGCACGCGGTTGATCACGTCGATCACCAGGCTGAATCGATCAATCTCATTCTTGATGGCGAGGTCCAGCGGTGTGTTGATGCTGCCTTTTTCCTTGTAGCCGCGCACATGCAGGTGGGCGTGATTGCTGCGCTTGTAGGCGAGCCGGTGAATCAGCCAGGGGTAGCCGTGGAAGTTGAAGATGATCGGCCTGTTCACCGTGAACAGGCTGTCGAAGTCGCGGTCCGGAAGGCCGTGGGGATGCTCCTGGGGAGACGTCAGTGTGAACAGGTCCACTACGTTGATAAAGCGGATCTTCAGTGTGGGGAAATGCTCCCGCAACAGTTCCACAGCCGCCAGTGCCTCCTGCGTGGTCACATCCCCGCAGCCCGCCAGGACGACATCGGGCTCTTCGCCCTGGTCGTTGCTGGCCCAGTCCCAGATGCCGATGCCCTGTATGCAGTGGCGAATTGCCGCAGGCATGTCCAGGTACTGCAGGTGCTGCTGTTTGTCGGCCACAATCACGTTGATGTCGTTGCGGCTGCGCAGGCAGTGGTCGGCCACGCTGAGCAGGGTGTTGGCGTCCGGCGGCAGGTACACACGCACAACGCTGGGGCTCTTGTTCACGACGAGGTCGAGGAAGCCGGGGTCCTGGTGGGTAAAGCCGTTGTGGTCCTGGCGCCAGACCGTCGAGGTAATCAACAGGTTCAGCGATGAGATCGGTGCGCGCCAGTCGATGTCCTCCGCGCCGTCCAGCCACTTCGCATGCTGGTTGAACATGGAGTCGATCACGTGCACAAAAGCCTCGTAGGTTGACAGGAAACCATGACGCCCGGTCAGCAGGTAGCCCTCCAGCCAGCCCTCCAGCGTGTGTTCGGACAGCAGCTCCATAACGCGGCCATCCGCAGCCAGTTCGCCGCCATCGTCATCTCCCGGCGCCCGGTCGGCCATCCAGGTCTTCTTGCTGGCCTCGTAGACGGCATGCAGCTTGTTGGATGAGGTTTCATCGGGCCCGAACACGCGGAAATTCTCCGGGTTGGCGCGCAGTATATCGCGCAGCAACTCGCCCAGCGGGAACGTGTTCCCCGCAACACTCGCGCCAGGTTGCTGCACGGCAACGGCATAGTCGCGGAAGTCGGGCAGCTGCAGGGCCTTGCGCAACAGGCCACCATTGGCGTGCGGGTTGGCGCTCATGCGGCGGTTCCCCTGCGGTGCGAGCGCCTTCAGTTCACTGTTCAATTGCCCCTCTGCGTCAAACAGTTCATCGGGCCGGTAACTGCGCAGCCAGTTTTCCAGGCACCGCAATTGTTCGGCATCCTCGCGTACCTTCGCCAGAGGTACCTGATGTGCTCGCCAGCTGCCTTCAATCGCGTGGCCATCGACGGTTTTCGGGCCGGTCCAGCCTTTCGGGCTGCGCAGTACGATCATCGGCCAGCGCGGACGTTGGGGCTCGGACGTTGTCGAGCCTCGCGCGTCCTCCTGAATACGGCGTATTTCCGTCACGCAGTGCTGCAGCGCCGCTGCCATCGCCTGGTGCATCAGCGCGGGGTCGTCGCCCTCTACAAACAGCGGGGACCAGCCATATCCGCGGAACAGCGCTTCGAGTTCCTCGTGCGATATTCGCGCGAGAACCGTGGGATTATTGATCTTGTATCCGTTCAGGTGCAGCACGGGTAGCACCGCGCCATCGCGGCGCGGGTTGAGAAACTTGTTCGAGTGCCAGGCGGCGGCCAGTGGGCCGGTTTCGGCCTCGCCGTCACCCACCATCACCGCAACCAGCAGGTCGGGGTTGTCGAAAGCCGCACCGAAGGCATGCGAGAGGCTGTAGCCCAGCTCGCCGCCCTCGTGAATCGATCCCGGAGTCTCCGGCGTGCAGTGGCTGCCGATGCCCCCGGGAAAGGAGAAATCGCGGAAGAACTGCAGCAGGCCAGCGCTGTTTTCTGCCTTGTGTGGGTAGACTTCGGAATAGGTGCCCTCCAGGTACACGGGTGCCAGCACGCCAGGTGCGCCGTGGCCGGGCCCTGCCAGGTAAATGGCGTTGAGGTCATATTTGCGGATAAGCCGGTTCAGGTGCACGTACAGGAAACTCAAACCCGGGCTGCTACCCCAGTGGCCGAGCAGCCGCTCCTTGATGTGCTCAGGCCGCAGTGGTTCCCGCAGTAGCGGGTTGTCGCGGAGGTAGATCATGCCTGCCGCCAGGTAGTTGCAGGCGCGCCAGTAGGCGTCTAACTGGCGAAGTTCGTCGGCCTCCAGAGGCGATGTGTTCCCGGGCCTGTCCATAAGTTGCAGCTCCTGTGGGTGTTTGGTGGGGCGGTATGGCTCCGATCAGCGCGTCGCCTGTGCTGCCAGCAGGGCTGCGGCCTGCCTGGCCATCAGCGCCTGTTCGTCTGCCTTCAGCACCCAGACGCTGACTGGGCTCTCAGGTGGGCTGATGCGGTGTTCCCGCCCCGTCGCCACGCGATTCGCGACCGTGTCAATATGGACGCCAGCCCAGTCCATATCGACGAGAATGCGCGTGCGCACTTCCGGGGCATTTTCACCGACACCGCCACCGAACACGATGCTGTCCGCACCACCCAGCACCGCGAGGTAGGCACCAATGTATTTCCGCACGCGATAGCAGTATAGCCCCACCGCAAGCTTTGCCGACGCACTTTCGGATGCCAGCAACACGCGCATGTCGGCGCTCAGGCCCGACACGCCAAGCAGCCCGCTCTGGCGGTTGAGCAGGTCGTCCAGTTCATCGGTGCTCCAGCCATGGTGCTGTTGCAGATACAGCAACAGGCCTGGATCAATGTCGCCGCTGCGGGTGGCCATCATCAGGCCCTCGAGCGGGGTGAATCCCATGGACGTGTCCATCGGTCTGCCATCGCGGGTAGCGGTGATGGAACAGCCTGAGCCCAGTTGCAGTGTGAGGATGCGACCTGTGTTCGTACCCTGCGCTGCGACCTCGGACCAGCGCCGCCACAGCGCTTCATGGGCGAGCCCGTGGAAGCCGTAGCGCCGCAGGCCGTGGCGCGTGGTCAGTTCCGCAGGCAGGGCGTAGTGGCGGGCGAGCTGCGGCAGGTCTGTGTAGAACGCGGTGTCAAAGCTGGCGATGTGCGGTGTGTCGGCGTTCAACAGCGCCCGGGCGGCGCGAACCAGCGACAGCGATCGCCCCGTGTGCAGGGGCGCCAGTGGCGCCAGCTGCACCAGCTGCTGCTCTGCAGCAGCATCAATCAGGCCAGGCCCGGAGAAATACGGCCCCCCGTGGACGATGCGATGCACCACGGCCGTGATGTGCCCCGGTTTGTATTGCTCAAGGAAGTTGCGCAGGAGCTCTGCCCCGGACTCACCCTGCAATTCGTAACGCGCGCTGGCAACCGGTTCCGGTTCGCCGCCGGTTACGCTGAATGCGGCGAGGCGCAGAGAGGAGCTGCCAGCATTGACGGTGAGTAGCATCATAATTGCCGAGTATGGCGTTTTCCCGGATAGCCGACCAGTCCACAGCCTGCGCCATACAGCCAGAGGCGTTCCCGCCCTGCTCGGGGCGGTGGATCCGTGTTAGATTTGGCGCTGTTAGTGGGTCAACAGTGAGTGCACAGTATGAAACGTTTTCAAGGGAAAGTGGCGTTTGTGACGGGAGCAGCCTCGGGTATCGGCCTGGCAACCATGGCTCGCCTGGGACGCGAGGGCGCGCAGGTTTTCGCTGTCGACATCAACGCTGAACAGCTGGCGCGCGAAGCCGCGGGCCTCGCCGGGGAGGGGGTGGCGGTCCGTAGTCTCGCCCTCGACGTCAGCGACGAGGCGGCCTGCCGCGCGGCCATTGCGCAGTGCGTGGCCGAGTTCGGCAAGCTGGATGTGCTGTGCAACATTGCGGGTATGGCGCTGACTAAAAACTTTGCCGATGTGAGCGCAGCGGACTGGGATCGCGTGATGACGGTAAACACCCGCTCCGTCTTTGTCCTGTGCCAGGCCGCCATGCCGCACCTGCTGGAAACCGCCGGCAATATTGTCAATATTTCCTCTGCGGCGGGCCTGCAGGGCCTGCCCTATAACAGTGCCTACTGCGCCAGCAAGGGCGCGGTGTTGCTGCTGTCGAAGTCCCTCGCTGCGGAGTTCGCGGGCCGCGGTGTGCGCGTCAACGCTGTGTGCCCGGGTGCGGTGGATACGCCGCTGGTCAAGGACATCCAGATACCCGAGGGTGCCGATATGGCGCTCTACGGCCGCATGTTCCCGCTCACCAGTTACTTCGCGCAGGCGGAGGAGATTGCCGGCTCTGTGGCTTACCTCGCATCGGATGAGGCGAGGTTTATCACTGGATCGGCGCTGGTGATTGATGGTGGGCAAACCGCGATCTAGACAGGGGGGCGCTATGACGCAGGCACGGAATCACTGGCATTCTCTGTCCGCGGAGGACGCGCTGGCAGCGGTCGAGGGCTCTGCTCAGGGGCTCAATGCCGCGGAAGTAGAGCGTCGCACAGCGCTGCACGGCCCCAATCGCTTGCCGGAACCGCCACCTCGCCACCCCCTGTTGCGCTTTCTGGCGCACTTTCACAACCTGCTCATCTACGTCCTGCTTGCCTCCGCCCTAGTGACTGCTGCCTTGGGGCATTGGGTCGATACGGGCGTCATCCTCGCTGTCGTGCTGGTGAATGGCGTGATCGGCTTTATCCAGGAGGGACGCGCGGAGCAGGCCATGCTGGCCATTCGCGGCATGCTGGCACCACGGTCGTCTGTATTGCGCGAGGGTCGACGCATCAGTGTCGACGCCGCGGATCTGGTCCCCGGCGACATAGTGCTGGTGGAGCCCGGAGACCGCGTGCCCGCTGATATCCGGCTTATTGAAGCGCGTGGACTGTCTGCCGAAGAAGCCATTCTCACCGGCGAATCGGTGCCAGTCGAGAAGAGTGTCGCAGCCGTGCCGACCGAAGCCGCTCTGGGCGATCAGAGTTCAATGCTGTTCAGTGGCACGCTGGTGGCCGCGGGCGCCGCCCGCGGGGTTGTCGTTGCCACCGGCGCGCAGACCCAGATAGGCCGCATCAGCGGCATGCTGGCACGCGTAGAGACCTTGACGACCCCGCTGGTGCGGCAGATGGATGTGTTTGCGCGCTGGCTGACGGTTTTCATTCTGCTGGTTGCGGGGAGCCTGCTGTTCTACGGCTACGTGCGCGAGGCGCTGCCGTTCGCCGAATTGTTCATGGCGGTGGTAGGGCTATCTGTGGCTGCTATTCCAGAGGGTTTGCCGGCGGTACTCACGATTACCCTGGCGGTGGGTGTGCAGGCGATGGCAAGGCGCAACGCGATCGTGCGCCGCCTGCCAGCTATCGAAACACTGGGGTCTGTCTCTGTGATCTGCTCAGACAAAACCGGCACGCTGACGCGAAATGAGATGCTGGCCTCAACTCTGGCGGCCGGGGACTCCATCTATTCGGTAGAGGGAGAAGGCTACACGCCCGAAGGTCTGGTGAAGCGGGAAGATGGCGCAGACTGCCAGGACGATGCGGTATTGCTGGAGTTTGCTCAGGCTGCCGCGCTCTGCAACGACGCTGTGCTGCACCGGCGCGCCGCGGGCTGGCAGGTCGAAGGCGACCCGATGGAGGGGGCTCTGCGCGCACTGGCGGGCAAGATCAGCCGCGAAGGGCCGGACCCGTTTCTACACTGGAAGCGTACTGATGTCATTCCGTTCGACGCTGCACACAGGTATATGGCCGTGCTGAACCATGACCACGACGGGCACGCCTGCATCTTCGTGAAGGGTGCGCCCGAGGCGGTTCTGGCGATGAGCGTGCATCAGCGCACCGCGTCTGGCGGCTATGAGCCTCTCCAGGCTGACTACTGGCACGACATGGTGGAGCGTCTGGCGGCGGATGGCCAGCGTGTCATCGCGGTTGCGATGCGCGCCGTGCCCCAAGCGCACACGGTGCTCAATGGCGCCGATGTCGAGGGGCAGATGACGCTGCTCGGGCTGATAGGGCTCATTGACCCCCCGCGACCGGAAGCGATCGAGGCGGTCGCCGAGTGCCATGCAGCGGGGATCCGCGTGAAGATGATCACCGGTGACCACGCAGCAACGGCTCGGGCGATTGCTGTGCAGGTGGGCCTGCAGAACACACAGCGGGTGTTAACCGGTGCAGAACTGGAGAAGCTCGATGACGCCCAGCTGGCCAGCGTTGTGGGCGAGACGGATATTTTTGCCCGCACATCGCCCCGGCATAAATTGCGCCTTGTCATGGCGTTGCAGTCGCACAGTCTGACGGTGGCGATGACCGGGGACGGGGTCAATGATGCCCCGGCGCTCAAGCGCGCCGATGCGGGAATTGCCATGGGTCTGAAGGGCAGTGCCGCCGCGCGGGAAGCCGCTGAGTTGGTGTTGGCAGATGACAACTTCGCCTCGATTGCGGCGGCGGTGCGCGAAGGCCGCACTGTGTATGACAATATCAAGAAAGTCATCAGCTGGACGCTGCCCACGAATGCGGGTGAAGCCATGACCATTGTGGTCGCGTTGTTTCTGGGGCTGGCTTTGCCGATCACTGCGGTGCAGATTCTCTGGGTCAACCTGGTCACGGCGATTACGCTCGGAATGGCGCTCGCCTTTGAGCCGAGCGAGCCGGGCACGATGCGCCGACCACCCCGTCGGCGTGACGAGCCACTGCTCAAAGGCGAGCTTGTCTGGCACATCGTTCTGGTTTCCACGCTATTTCTGGTTGCGGTGTTCGGCATGTTCACCTACGCGACCGGCCGCGGTTATGAGCCGGCACTGGCGCAGACGATGGCGCTGAACACGCTGGTGGTGCTGGAGATCTTTCACCTGTTCTTCATCCGCAATATCTACGGGACGTCACTGACCTGGGCTGCAGTGCGGGGCACCCGAGTGGTGTGGGCCTGCGTGATCGCAGTGACGGGCGCCCAGTTCGCGATCACCTATGCGCCGCCGCTGCAGGCCGTGTTCGGGACACAGTCGGTGCCGCTGCTTGACGGTCTGCTGATCGTTGCGGTAGGTGCCGCCTTCTTCGCCATCATCGAAGTCGAGAAGCAGCTGCGACTCGCCCTGCAGCGTAGATCCTAGCCTTCATTGGTGACCGTTGGGGTGAAGCCCTCGGGTTTGCTGGCAAGGTCCGAGCTGTCGCTGTGCGCCGGGAGGGTTTCGGCTGGATAGCTTTGAGATTCCTGGCTACGCTTCAGGTATAAGACAGGCTTCCCTGGGGACTGGACATGCTTCGATCACTCAAGATTGCAACAGCCTTTTTTGTAGCACTGCTCGGCCTTTTGCATGTGGTTGGCAACCTTGCCAATCTGCAGGCCGCAATCGGCTTTGTTGGCGCCGTCACTGCAGGGAGTGAGCAGCCGTTTTACACACTCTATGGTCCCCCTGCGATGTCGCGCATTCTCCATGGGTTTGCGCTCGCGTTGATACTGCTTGGTGAACTGGCGGTCGCGGGCCTTGCGTTTACGGCGGTGTTCATGATGCTGAGAAACCGTTCTGCCGACGCTCAGCTGTTTGCAGCGGCCACGCGGCCGGCTGTCGCCGCCTGCGCAGTGGGAATGCTGGTCTGGTTTGGCATTTTCATCGTTATCGGCGAAGGCTACTTTATGATCTGGCAGACCGCAGCCGGTGCCGGCCCGATAGCCGGCGCAATGCGCTACGGCACGGTCTGCGGGCTGTTCATGGTGTTCCTGCTGCTGGCCCCCGACAGCGACCCCTAAGCGCCGCTTACAGATACTGGCGCAGCGTCAGCCTGTCCCCGCGCTGGGTAAACTCGATGTGTTTAAGGAAGCTCATGCCGAGCAACACTTCATCGGTTTGTAGCCCGGGCACAATACCGGCACGCACATCGGGAAGCCGTATTTCGGCCACCGCCACCTCGTCGAGCGTTGTGGCATAGCTTATCGCGGTACCGTTGGCGGTTTGCGTGCGATAGGCGCGCCCTCGCTGCAGTCCGAGGCGGTTCGCCAGTGATTCCGGAATTGCCACCCCGGTGGCTCCGGTATCCAGCAGGAAGGTGACCGGCTGGCCGTTGATTTCGCCGCTGGTGACGTAGTGGCCGAACCTGTTCCGCTGCAGGGTGATTTCGCGCACGCCGTCTTCGGTGTACAGGGTCTCCAGCTGCCGGTTGGGGTTCACCTGCCTCTCCAGCACATCACTGAAATAGAACACCCCCAGCCCCAGCAGCACGACCCACGCGAGGGCCTGCATCGTAATGCCCATGCGCTTCTGCTCCCGGATGTCGTGTTCTTCGTTCATTTGGTCGCTCAAGTGCCCGCAGCGTAGTCCACCGTAGGCCTGCATTGTAACGCACTTGAACGGCAACCTTTGTTGGCAGGGGGATTGACGCTTGCCGTTCCGGCGTGGGCATAATGCCTGCACTCACCTCAGAATGAGATCCTCTGCATGCCCCTGCATCAGCCCCGCCTGTTGGCGATCCTCCTAACGTCTTTGCTGTTAACCGGCTGCGGCAGTGACAAACCGCCGGAGTCGGAAGCGGCGGCTCCGGGAAACGAGCTGACAGCGCCTGAAGCCTCTGCGACCGCACAGGCGACCAGCGACGCAGAGGTGCTCGTGTTTGCATCCGTGCAGGACTTGATCGCACTGCTTGAGGAACAGGACTGGTGGGGTGAACCCAGGGCTGATGAGCCGCTGCAGGCGCCTCGCCTGCTGATTACCGCGATCGGGCCCAGCTGGCAGGAAGCGTCGAAGAGTATCCCGGTGAAAGACAAGAAGGGCCTGTTCTATCGCCTGATGCTGCCGCAGGTGATGCACGCCAATTATATGGTGATGGAATTTCGCGCGGGGTTGGAACAGGCACAGCGGGAACTGGACAGCGACGGTCGGGTATCCGAGCAGAGCCTGGCTCTGCTGCGGCGACTGGCGCTGCTGTTGCCCGGTGATACCGAGGAGCACGTCACTGCATTGCAGGAGAATGCCCCGGAACTGAAGGACATGATCAGCAGCTTGCTCTACCGTGTTGATGTCGTTCCTGCGGGCCTTGCACTGGGGCAGGCGGCCTACGAGAGTGGCTATGGCACCTCGCGTTTCGCGGTGGAGGGCAATTCGCTGTTCGGCCAGTGGACGTATCAGGGTGATGGCATCAAGGCGAAGGAGCACCGCGCCTACAAGGGCGACTACTCCATCAAGGCGTTCGACTGGCCCTTCGACAGCGTGCGTGGCTATTTTATCAACCTGATGTCCCACCCCGCCTATGAGGATTTCCGGCAACTGCGCGCCGACATGCGCGCGCGTGGTGAGCCGCTCTCCTCATTGCCGCTGGCCGACGGCCTGCTGCGCTACTCCGAGCGGGGCCAGGATTATGTGGATTCCCTGAAAGGCATGATCCGCCACAACAAGCTCGATCGCGCTGATAATGCGGTGCTGCGCGATGAGCCGGTACGCTTTCTGTTGGGAGCCGAGAGCCCGGAGGCCGCGGCAGACCTGCGTGCAGAAATCGAGGCCATGCGCGCGAACGGCAAGTTGCAGGAGTTGATCGACAGCATGCGCCTTGAGTAAAGCAGGGCTTCTTGTCACTGAGGTTTAGGTGATATCGGCGCCCGGCATAGCCGTCTAATCCGGCTGGTGGGGCGGGTCGATGTCCGGCGCTGGCGGCGCGGTGTTGCCTTCTCGCTGCAGCGTCGTCAGCCTTGCCTGCAAGAGTCTCGCGTGCTCGCGTTCCTCCGCCGCAAACTCCGCGGCGTATTTCACGATCACCGGGTCTGCTGAGCGGGCCGCGACGTCGGCGTAAAAATCCGCCGCTGCATTCTCCTGATCGATCATCAAGCGCAGTGCTGTCTCCGGCTGCATTTCGTAGCGCAGGCTTGCATAAGCGCCGGTCTCCGGCGGCTCCTCGTCGGGCCAGGTGAACTCCCAGGGCTTGAGACGCGGCAGCTCGTGGCTGGTGCAAATGGCGGCGACTTCCTGCGCGTGCAGGTCGCTGTAGGTGGCCAGCTCGTCGAACAGCGCTGCCAGATCCTGCTGACGGTGATGACGCATCGTGTCGGCAAACTCGCGCAGGCGCTCCGCGGACTCCTGTTCCAGTTCCAGGCTGTGGGCGAGGAACAGTGACAAATCTGCGATCATGTCGTTCTTCATAGTGCGAACCCTGCCCGTGGATCTTCAGTCTGGTCAGCCTGTGCGTGCGGCCGCGGCCACACCGGTCGCGGACTGCGGTATAGAATTCCCTTGCCGAAGCCGTCGTCCGCGTGAATCAGCGCTGCAGCCTCTGCGGCGGTTTCGGGCGCGCCCTCTACCGGGTGTACACGTTGTTTCCAGGCAGTTTGCTCTGGGACAAAGGTCACACACTGGCTGAGCACTTGAATGAAGGCAAAGCCGGGAAAGGCCATGGCCTCAAAGATAAGCTGCGCCAGGCCGTTGGGATCCCCGCTGTAGCCGCGGGCGATAAAGCCGGCACCACTGGCCAGAGCGATGGCGCAGGGCTGGAAAGCGCGTACCTCGGTGCCGTGAGGGGTCAGCTTGCCATCCAGCCAGGTTTCCGGGCTGGTGGGAGACGCCTGCCCCTTGGTCATGCCGTAGACCTCGTTGTCCATTGCAATATAGACAATATCCACGTTGCGGCGGCAGGCGTGGAGGAAGTGGTTGCCGCCAATCGAAAAGCCGTCGCCATCGCCGCCCACTGCGACTACCTCGAGATCGGGGCGCGCCACTTTCAGGCCGGTGGCCAGGGGTAGTGCCCGCCCGTGCACACCGTGGAAGCCGTAACTGCTGACGTAGGCGGGCAAGCGCGAGGAGCAGCCAATGCCGGAAACGATCGCCGTATTGTGGCTGGTAAGTTCGCGCGCAGCCATGGCCTTGGTGATCGCGTTGAGCACACTGTAATGGCCACAACCCGGGCACCAGATAGGTTTGATCCCGGACTTGTAGTCTCTCGCTTTAAGTGGCATTGGCAGTCTCCAGTGCTGCGTAGATATCCCGGGGTTGGATCGCTGCGGGCCCGGGCAGCGCCAGGCTCTCAAAGGCGAATTGCGGCAGCAGCGAGCGCAGGTAGTGCCACAGCTGTGCGCCATGGTTGTGCTCCACCACCAGTAATCGGGTGGCGGGCTCAAGCATGATCGCCAGTTGTTTCGCGGGCAGTGGCGCCAGGAGACGCAGACTGAGCACCGCGGCTTCCCGCCCGGCGGCCGCCAGGCCTGCCTGCGCTTCCAGCGCGGTTGCGCTGACCGACCCCATACAAATGATCACGGGGTGCTGGTCCATCTCGCCGACGAGGTCGGCCCAGTGCTCGCCGAAGTCCCAGCCAGCGAGCTTGCGCCAGCGTTTCTCCAGCTGCATGCGGTGGTCCCGGGCACGCGGTGACGGGATGGCATTCTCGCCGTGTTCGAGGCCATCGGCGGTATACATGCGGCCCGGCTCACCGGGCAGGGCCAGCGGCGACACACCGGAGTCTGTGTCGCGATAGCGCAGGTAGGGTTCCACCTCTTTGGAACGGTTGATGCCGGCCTGGGGGCAATCGCTCCCGGGGGCATCAAACACCTGAATGGACTGGCCCAGAGACTGGTCGCTGAGCACAATCACCAGCGTTTGCAGCTGGGTCGCCAGGTGCACCGCCCACGCGGTGGTGAAGTGGCAGTCGGCAATCGACTGCGCCGCCAGCACAATATGCGGGGCGTCACCGTGCATGCCGTAGAGCGCCTGGTTGAGGTCGCTCTGTTCACTTTTGGTGGGAATGCCCGTCGAGGGGCCGCCGCGCATTACGTTGACCACCACTGCCGCAGTCTCGCTGGCTACCGCAAGTCCCATGGCCTCGCTCATCAGCGCCATGCCTGGCCCGGAGGTGGCGGTCATCGCCGGCACGCCACCAAATCCCGCGCCAATCACCATATTGATGGCCGCGAGTTCATCCTCGGCCTGTACCAGGTGCCCGCCGTAGTGCTCGATATGATGGGCCAGCCATTCCAGCAGGTCGGAGGCGGGTGTGATGGGGTAGGCCGCGACAAAACGCACCCCCGCCTCAAGCGCGCCCAGCGCCGCCATCTGGTTACCACTGGCCAGCCAGCGTTGGGGCCCGGGACTGTGTCCGGGCGCAGCCGCCGCCGGCACCGGCAACCCTGCGAGGAGTTCCCCCAGGGGCTCTGGCAGTGCCTGGTTAAACCCGGCCCGCAGTGCCCGGCAGGCGGCAGCCAGTACCGCCTGGTCGTGTCTTGCGAGGCGTGCGAGCAGTAGCGCCTCCGCCGCGGCGCATGTACAACCCAGGCCGCTGGCGAGCATTCCGAAAAACACCATGTTCAGCCACCCCGAATCTGCGGCGGCAGCAATCCCTGTGGCGTCAATGGTCAGGAGATTGTCGAGGGTGACCCCGGGCGGAGGGACGTCGGTGCCGGTATGCAAGACCAGAGTGCTGGCGCTGATCGGCACTTCCTCGGCAAAGCGTGCAAAGTTCTGCCAGTCCAGCGCAATCAGCAGGTCAATTTTGGCCGGGATGGTCGACACCGGCGCGTCGCCCAGGCGCAAGATGGCGGCCGATTCGCCACCGCGAATCTGTGGGCTGAAGGTCTTTTTCAGCATGCCGTAGCCGCCGACGTCTGCGAACAGCCGCAGGAGCAGTTCACCGGTCGAGATTGCGCCGGCGCCGCCACTGCCGCTGATCGCCAGGGTGAGAGTTGTCATAGTCGCTGCGTTCCAGAGTAAATGGCTTGTCGTTTCATTCGGGCCAAGCTTGTCTTCAACCTGATGGGACTATTCCCACTGGTGCCTGCATACCGAGGGCCCGTCGAATCCTTCCTTCGGGGTGACACGCTGCACGGTTTTACAGACTTTCTAATTGGCGCCGTGGAAGGGAGGGTCGCTGCCGTCAGGGGTCGAGCCTGATTCCACGTCCAGAACGAGTTGTGTCATTTTCAGAATACTGTCGGGATTGAGGGCAATGGATTCAATGCCCTGCTCTACGAGCCAACGAGTTATTTCGGGGAAATCAGATGGCGCCTGCCCGCAGATACCGATGTATTTGCCCGTCTTCTTGCAGGCCTGAATGGCCATGCCCATAAGTGTGGCAACGGCCTCGTTGCGCTCATCGAACTCCGCCAGGAGTTCTGAATCCCGGTCTACCCCGAGCGTGAGTTGTGTCAGGTCGTTTGAGCCAATGGAAAAACCGTCACAATGCTCCAGAAAGCGCTCTGCCAGTAAAGCATTGGCCGGGATTTCGCACATGAGATGGATGCGCAGGTTGTTCTCCCCCCGTCGCAGACCTTTTTCCGCCATCAGTTCCATGACTTTGATTTCCTCCTCCACGCTGCGAACGAAGGGAATCATCAACTCCAGATTGGCAAGCCCCATGGTTTCGCGGACCCGCTTTACCGCATCGCACTCCATGGCGAAGCAGTCCGCGAAGCGTGGTGAGTGGTAACGGGATGCCCCCCTGAAGCCGAGCATCGGGTTGTCCTCCCGTGGTTCGTAGTCCACACCACCAAGCAACTGCGCATATTCATTGGACTTGAAGTCGCTCATGCGCACGATCACTGGCTTCGGGTAAAAGGCGGCAGCGATAGTGCCTATTCCTTCGGCGAGACGACTGACATAGAACTCCCGGGGACTGCCGTAGCCTGCGATACGTTCGCGTATCTCTGACTGTAGCGAGGGCGCAAGCTTGTCGATATCCAGCAGGGCCTGGGGGTGCACACCGATGTGATCGTTGATGATGAACTCGATTCGGACCAGGCCGACGCCATCATTCGGCAGCCGACTGAACTCGAGGGCACGTCCAGGGTTGCCAACGATCATCATGATTTTTGTGCGTGGGCGTATCCCCGCCTCAAGATTGAACTCCACAGTCTCGAAGGATAGCAGTCCGTCATAGACCTTTCCCGTTTCGCCCTCGGCACAGCACACCGTTACCGCCTGCCCGTCGCTCAGTCGAGCCGTTGCATCGACAGTCCCGACGATCGCAGGAATGCCCAGTTCACGGGCAATGATAGCCGCGTGGCAGACCCGTCCGCCGCGATTGGTGATAATCGCGCTGGCACGTTTCATGATGGGCTCCCAGTCCGGGTCGGTCATGTCAGTCACGAGTACATCGCCGTCTTCGATATCGGCCATGTGCGAGGCATCGAGTATCGTTTTCACCTGGCCGCTGCCAATGCGCGCACCCACGCTTTTGCCGGTGAGCAAGACCTTGCCCTTTTCTGTAAGGCGGTAGCTCAGCTGTTTGCTGGCATCCAGATTTGAGTGCACAGTCTCCGGACGAGCCTGAACAATGAACAGTTCACCGCTACGGCCATCTTTGGCCCACTCGACATCCATGGGTCGCCCGTAGTGACGCTCTATGCTGATTGCCAGCCGGGCCAGCTGTAGCACTTCGTCGTCGGTAATCGCGAAGCGCTGGCGATCCTGGCGACGCACTTCGACATTGCGGGTAGCCATTCCGGTAATGCCGTCTTTGCTGTAAACCATCTTCAGGGCCTTCGAGCCCAGCTGCCTGCGAATGATAGGCCGAAAGTCGTCCACCAGTGTGTTCTTGTAAACCAGGAATTCATCCGGCGTAACCGCCCCCTGAACCACGTTTTCACCCAGACCATATGCGGCGGTGACCATGACCACGTCGGGAAAGCCACTCTCCGTATCAATGCTGAACATGACGCCCGATGAGGCAAGGTCAGAACGCACCATGTTCTGTACGCCAACGGACAGCGCCACTGCCATATGATCGAAACCCTTGTGCACGCGGTAGGCGATTGCGCGGTCTGTGAACAGTGAAGCGAGCACCTGTTTGCAGCTGCGCTGCAGGTGCTCTTCGCCCTTTATGTTGAGGTAGGTCTCCTGCTGCCCCGCGAATGAGGCCTCAGGCATGTCCTCGGCAGTTGCGGATGATCGCACGGCCACCTCGGGGTCCCTGCCGTCGTTTTTCTGCCTCAGAATGTCGTAGGCGGCACTGATCTCCGCGGCGACTGCAGGGGGCATTTCACCATCCACAATCCAGCCGCGGATGTTGGCCCCGACAGTGGCCAGCTCGCGGACGTCTGCGACATCCAGCTGTGCCAGCGCCTCGGTGATCTTGTTGCGCAGATCGTTGTGATCAAGGAATGCGTAGTAGGCTGCAGCCACGGTAGCAAAGCCATCCGGCACCTGTATTGCCTGGCCGGAAAGCGCGCTGTACATCTCGCCCAAAGAGGCGTTCTTGCCGCCTACCAAAGGTACGTCACCGATGCCCAGCTCAGAGAACAGCCGAATGTAACTGAAGTCACTCATGACACTACCTCCCGCATCCTGTTTTCAGTGTGTTCGCAACACAGGCCGGGATTATTGACCTGCCTCAAGGTTCGGTGGGATTCCGCCGGCTTCGCTATCATTTTTCCCGTTCGGGGTGTTGTCCGCACACAAACTTCTACAGAATAGACGTGGCGATGAAACTACGGGTTTAACCGCGCAGCAATTCGCAGCGCGGGAGTGTTGGCCCGATACTGGAAGGCCTTGCTTATGCGACGCTGGACTCCAACGGACTTACAGACACTTATCGACAGCTTGCTTGCCGACGGGATTCGCGTACTCGGCCCCAGGGTGGGCGATGCAGCCATACTTTACGACGAGATTGACACGCTGCCCATCGGTTGTGGTGACGAGCAGGCCCCCGGCTACTATCGTCTGACCGCGAGACACGATCAGAGTCGCTTTGGCTACAACCTGGGGCCGTCGACCTGGAAACAGTTCCTGTTCCCGCCAGAGGAAGCGATCTTTCGTGTGCAGGACGGGGAATTCATCAGTTGCCGTGAGCAGCCTGAAAAAATGGCTTTTATCGGTGTCAGGGCCTGCGAGCTGGCCGCAGTTTCGATCCAGGATCGGGTATTCATGGGCGACTTCACCGACCCCGGCTACGCCTCGCGTCGTGAAAACCTGCTGCTGATAGCGGTTAACTGCTCCCAGGCTTCGGGTAACTGCTTTTGCGCATCTACCGGTGATGGTCCTGCAGTGGGTGTCGGCGCCGACCTGATCCTTACTGAGGTGAGGCCGGAAGATCCCTACTACCTGGTGGAAGCTCAAACTGAGGCCGGCCAATGGATGATCGCGGCTGTCGGTGGCCCTGTGGCGGCACCTGAAGAAATCGACGCCAGGGATGAAGTGATCGCCGCAACTCGGCAGCAGATGCAGCGTGAGTTTGCCACCGAGGGGATTGCCGATGCACTGCTCTCCGCCCTCGATCATCCACATTGGGATGTGGTGGCCGAGCGCTGTCTGGCCTGCGGCAACTGCACACAGGTCTGCCCCACCTGTTTCTGCAGCACAACCCGGGAGCATGTAAACCCCGTTAGTCTCGATGTGACGCACATGCGCGGCTGGGACTCCTGCTTTACCGCCGATCACTCCTATCTTTCCGGTGGAGTGGTGCGCCAGAGTGTGAAGTCGCGCTATCGCCAGTGGTTGACGCACAAGCTGGCTGGCTGGGATCAGCAGTTCGGCCTGTCCGGCTGCACTGGGTGTGGACGCTGTATCAGCTGGTGCCCCGTTGGCATTGATTTGACGGAGGAAGTTGCCGAGATCAGGCGGCCGCTATGAGAACTGTTGGCGACGAGTTGCGGGCCCATCCGTTCTTCACTGGGCTGAGTGAGGACTGCATGCAGCTGATCGCAGGCTGTGGCGAGCATGTGGTGTTCCGGTCAGGTGCGACGATAGCCACCGAAGGCAGTGCCGCCAATGAGTTCTACGTCATTGAGCGGGGGCGCGTCGCGTTGCGGCTACACACCTCTGCAGCTGGCGCTATACTGATACAAACACTTGATGCCGGCGATATTCTGGGCTGGTCCTGGCTGTTCCCGCCATTTCGCTGGTCGATTGAGGCAATAGCGATGCAGGATGTGCATGCCATTCGACTCGACGGTAAATGTCTGCGCCATAAGTGTGATACTGACCCCGTGATGGGGTACGCCCTCATGCAGCGCTTTTCCTACATTATGAGTCAGCGCGTAGAGGCCACGCGACTGCAGGTGCTGGACCTGTATGGGAGCGCGAACGGCCCGTGAAGGACCCGCTGCTGCCCCAAGGCGTCGAGATTCAATCCTGGCAGCAGGAAAGCGAGCTCGTGTTTACTTTTCAGGTCGAGCCGCCGGAAGGCTACGGGACCTTTCGTGCGGGCCAGTTCAATATGCTCTACCTGCCCGGCATCGGTGAATCGGCGATATCTATCAGCGGTGACCCGGCTGACAGAAATCACCTGACGCACACAGTCAGGGCAGTAGGCACTGTGACGCGAGCTCTGCGCGGTCTCAGGCCACCTGCCCGCATCGGTCTGCGTGGTCCTTTCGGTCGAGGTTGGCCTCTGGCCGCTGCCGAAGGTCGGGAACTGCTCCTGATGGCGGGTGGGATCGGATTGGCGCCACTGCGGCCGGTACTGTTTCAGGCTCTCGCTGCGCCTGAGCGCTATCGACGAGTTACCCTGTTGCTGGGCGCTCGTTCCCCGGAGGAGCTGCTGTATGCCGAACAGCTGCTACGCTGGAAATCAGATGCCGGCCTGCAGTTGCTGGCAACCGTCGACGCGGCCTCCGCCGAATGGCGCGGCGACGTCGGTGTTATCACCGACCTGGTGCAGAGGGCAGGTATAAACCCGCAGCAAACCGTGGCAATGGTCTGTGGGCCGGAAATCATGCTGCGTTTCTCCGCAAGACGGTTGCGGGAGCTCGGCGTCGCCAGCGACGCGATTCATGTCTCCCTGGAACGCCACATGCAGTGTGCCACCGGCTTCTGCGGCCATTGTCAGCTGGGCCCGTATTTTCTCTGCAAGGACGGGCCGGTATTCGCCTATCCTGATGTGGAGCACTATCTCATGACGCAGGAATTCTGATGGCTATGCCTGCTCAGCCGCGACTGGCCGTTTTCAAGTTTGCGTCCTGCGATGGGTGCCAGTTAAGCCTGCTCGATTGCGAGGATGAATTGCTGAGCATCTCTGAACGGGTCGATATTGTGCATTTCCCCGAGGCATCCAGACGGATGCTGAAGGGCCCCTACGATATCGCTCTGGTGGAGGGTTCTATCACTACCGCGCATGATCGCGAACGTCTCACCGAGATTCGCGAGCAGAGCCGCTTCCTGATCTGTATCGGCGCCTGTGCCACAGCGGGTGGCCTGCAGGCCATGCGCAACTTCACTGATGTCGGTGACTATGCCCGTGCCGTTTATCCCCATCCGGAGTACCTTTCGACGCTGGAGACCTCTACGCCGATTGCCGACCATGTGGCCGTCGATTACGAACTGCGCGGATGCCCCGTCGACAAGTACCAACTGCTGGAAGTGGTACTGGCTTTCGCCACCGGGCGCCGTCCCCAGATCGCTCGCGAAAGCGTTTGTATGGAGTGCAAAGCGCGGGGCAACGTCTGCGTGCTGGTTGCACAGGGGCAGCAGTGTCTGGGTCCGATCACCCAGGCGGGCTGCGGTGCTTTGTGCCCTGCTTATGCACGCGGCTGTTACGGTTGCTTCGGGGTGAAGGAACAGGCTCAGGTGGGACTATTGATCGACCACTTGCGAGCGCGGCATGGTATGACTCTGGATCAGGCCAGGCGCAGCCTGCGGGCCTATAATCCTGCAGCTGAGCCGTTGCAGATTATCGCTCTGGAGTGCGACGAGGAGGGTGCTGCAGCTGGCAGTGCAGGGAGCGGTGGCCATGACGGGTAAAGAAATACCGATCAAGGCCGGGTTAAAAACCCGGCGTATCGATGTGGGGTATCTCGCCCGGGTGGAGGGCGAGGGCGCCCTGATGGTGGATGTGGTTGACGGTGAACTCAAGGACGTCCAGTTAAAGATCTTTGAACCGCCACGCTTCTTCGAGGCTTTTTTACAGGGCCGCGAACTGACGGAGGCGCCGGATATCACCGCTCGCATCTGCGGAATATGCCCCGTGGCTTACATGATGAGCGCCGTGCATGCGATGGAGGATATGCTCGGTATTCGACCCGAGGAGGGTATTCGCCGCTTGCGCCGGCTGCTCTACTGCGGCGAGTGGATCGAGAGCCACGTTCTGCATATCTATATGCTGCACGCACCGGATTTCCTCGGTTTCGACGACGCCATCACCATGGCCCGGGAGCATCCGGATGTCGTGAAACGCGGCCTGCGCATGAAAAAGGCGGGGAATGACATCGTGAAGTTGCTGGGCGGCCGGGAAATTCACCCGATCAATGTCCGTGTGGGCGGTTTCTACAAGATTCCCGAAGTCGCGACATTTACAGCACTGCTTGATGAGCTGAAGTGGGCCCGTGACGCGGCCGCAGAGACGGTGCTGTGGACGGCCGGGCTCCACTTTCCCGATATGCATCGGGACTATGAGTTTGTTGCACTGCGCCACGATAGCGACTATCCCTTCAGCGAGGGGCGCATTGTTTCCAGCCGCGGGCTCGATATTGCGATGGCACAGTATCCGAGCCATTTTTCAGAGCGTCAGGTGCCCCACAGCAATGCCCTGCACTCAGTGCGCAAGCCCGACAATACACCTTACTTTGTCGGCCCTATGGCTCGATACAATCTGAATCGCGATCGCCTGTCGAGCGCGACGCGGAAGCTCGCATGCGAAGTCGGTTTTGATCGCACGATTGATAATGCCTTTGAGAGCATCGTGGTGCGCGCGCTGGAAGTCTTTCAGGCATTCGACGAAGCCATTGAGCTGATAGAGAATATGGTCGTGCCAGCACGGGCGGCAGAGGTGGTCCCCGCGGGTGGCGGCGTGGGGATGGCGGCTACAGAGGCGCCGCGTGGGCTGCTTTTCCACCGCTATGAAGTCGGTGATGACGGACTCATCACGCTGGCCAATATTGTGCCGCCAACCTCGCAGAATCAGCTGACGATTGAACAGGACCTGCACGACCTGGTGGCGGCCAATCTTGACCTCAGCCAGAGCGAGCTGACGGCGCTCTGTGAGCAGGCGATTCGAAATTATGACCCCTGTATTTCCTGCGCCACCCACTTCCTTAAGCTACAGTTACGTCATGGCTAGAGAGGGTAGAATTGTGACTGTAGGCAATCCCTACCGGGGAGATGACGGTGTTGGGCCTTACATCTTCGCGAAATTGTCAGAGGCTCTGCCCGGGGCGGATCTGGTGGCATCCGACGGGGAGGTCAGTGGACTCATCGCCGCTTTTCAGGGCTGTGATGAATTGCTGCTGGTCGATGCCGTGGATGCAGAAGGAGCGGGGCTGCGCCCGGGCAGCGTGGTTTGCCTGGACGCGGATGACCCGGCGCTTGCCGACGTTGGTCTTCGCGCCAGCACACACGCAATGGGCGTGTCCGAGGCTATCGCGTTGGCGCGATCACTCGGTTCCCTGCCAGACCGGTTCACGGTAATCGCTATTGCCGGTGCGCGCTTTAACCAGGAAATGGGCCTTTCCGCTGACGTGATGACAGCTGCGGATCGCCTTGTCGTTGAACTCACCGGATGGTATGGCAATGCATGAGGCCGGGTTGATCAGGGATCTGCTGGCGAAAATCAACGAGCTGGCCAGTCGGGAAGACGCGACATCGGTGACACGGGTAACGGTCTGGCTGGGTGCACTGAGCCACATTTCACCGGAACATTTTGCCGAGCACTTCCGCAACGAAACGGTCGGCAGCCTCGCGGAGGGTGCTGACCTTACAGTCGAGGCATCGGCAGATATCAATCATCCCCAGGCTCAGGATATTCTCTTGAGGAGTATAGAAATTGCCGAGGCCTGAGTGCCGCCATATTCAGGTTACCGGTCTGGTGCAGGGGGTGGGTTTTCGTCCCTATGTGTACCGACTGGCCCAGCGCTTGGGCCTTCAGGGTGAAGTGCTCAATGGTTCGTCAGGCGTGAGTATCACGGTTCAGGGCCACAGGGCAGCGCTGGACCAGTTTATGGCTGAGCTTTGCCGGAATGCTCCCGGACAGCGGCATGAGTTCTCCGTGAATGCGGCCGCCGCCACAGCGCGCGGCGACTTTGTGATTGCGCCGAGTCAGTCAGACGCTGGTATCGCCAGTACGCTGCTCGCGGATCAGGCCATCTGCGATGACTGTCGTCGTGAGTTTCATGACAAGCATGATCGGCGTTATCGCTATCCGTTTATCAGCTGCACGACCTGTGGTCCGCGCTTTTCCATTTGTAAGCAGCTGCCCTGGGATCGTATCAATACCAGCTGGAGCCGGTTTTCCCTCTGCGCAGCGTGTCGACAGGAGCACGAGTCGCCTCTGGATCGACGCTTTCACGCCGTGGGTATTTCCTGTCCGGACTGTGGACCGGTTTTGTTCACTGCTGACGGTCTGCGGGGCGAGGTGGCATTGCAGGAGGCCTGTGCGGTTCTGGACCGCGGCGGCGTGGTTGCCGTCAAGGGTAGTGCCGGATTTCACCTGCTGGTGGATGCGCAGAATCCGGCGGCCGTTGCGCGCCTGCGCGAGCGCAAGCGACGCAGTAAGCCACTCGCGGTGCTGGCTCCCACTTTCGAATGGGTGCTTGAAAACGCCCATACCGAGGCTGCAGAGCGTGCTGCCCTGAAGGGAGCTGCAGCGCCTATTGTGTTGCTCAGGGCGCATGGCGATATGCAGGAATTGTTGGCGCCTGGCCTGGGTACACTGGGCGTCATGTTGCCCAGCAGTGGGATTCAGCTATCCATCATGCGGGAGCTGCAGCGCCCTCTGGTCGCTACGAGTGCCAATCTTTCCGGTGCGCCGCTGATCCATGAAAATGACACCGCACTGTCTGCGTTGGCTGACATTGCCGATGTGTTCCTGCTGCACGATCTTGACTTGGTACAGGGCCTGGATGATTCCGTACTGCGGGTCATGGCTGGCCAGCCGGTCAGTCTTCGACTTGGGCGAGGCTTGGCGCCCCAGATACACACTGTACCGGTAGCCCACTCATCGCTGGGTTGTGGCGCGCATTTGAAGGTCAACCTCGCCATGCAGGAGAGGCATACGCTGATTGTTGGCCCATACATCGGCGATCTTCAGGGAGCTGGCAACAGGCAGCGTTATCTCCGGCAGAAGTCCACGATGCCCGCTTTTTTCCAGATTGATGCAGGGACTGAAGTCACTGATCTACATCCAGATTATGGCTCCAGCGTGGAGGCGGATGATCACGCGCTCACGGTGCCGCATCACGTTGCCCACGCCATGGCTGTCTGGCTGGAGCATCAGCCGGAACCGCCTTTTCAGGCACTGACCTGGGACGGTGTTGGCCTGGGTCCCGACGGCACTGTCTGGGGGGGAGAGTGCCTGCAGTTTGATGCGGGGATGATGTGGCAGCGCCTTGGTAGTATCCGCCCGTTTCATTTGCCGGCTGGTCATGACATCGCCCGGTTTCCAGGCAGGATCGCCAGAGTCCTGAACGGTGAAAGGTATCCCGGCAGGTCCATTCCCTGCTCCAGCATGGGTCGATTAATCGAGGGTCTCGCCGCGCTGGCCGGGCTTCGGGAGGAAAACCTGTTCGAGGCGCAGATCGCCATGGAGTGGGAAGCGCTCGGCCAGGGTGCAACGAGGGCTTCGCATATGGATTTCTCATTGCTTGGCGCCGATCTGGATTGGCGCCCGCTGTTGCCGGTGGTCGCCGACCGGAGCGTGTGTCTTTCTGCCCGTGCCCTGGGTTTTCACCAGGCGTTGGCAAGAGCCGCGCTGCGCCAGTGCCGTCTGGGGCGTGGTGATAGCGTTCTGTTGTCTGGTGGCGTTTTTCAGAATCGCCTGTTGGTAGAACTGATGCTTGCCGGAGCCAGGGAAATTGGATTGAAGCTATTGCTGCCCGGGCGACTCCCCCCCAACGACGGAAGTATTGCCGCCGGGCAGTGTGTGGCCCTCGCCATGGGGGCGAAACAGGCCGGAGTTACCCAGCGGTGTGCCTAGCGATACCGGGAAAAATCATCAGCATTAGCGGCGTCGGTCTTGAGCGACAGGCACTCGTTCGCTTCGGCGATGTTGAGCGTGTCGTTAACCTGTGCCTGACGCCTGATGCTGCAACAGATGACTACGTCATTGTGCACGTGGGTTGCGCCATCCGGATACTGGATCAAGAGGAGGCACAGCGCGCCCTGTCCCTGCTGCGAGAGTTGGTTTCGATGGAGCGCGGTCATGCGATTTCTTGAAGAGTTTCGGGACCCCGTGCTGGCGGAGGCTGTGATTGCCCGAATCGCTGGCCTGGTAACTCGGCCGTGGGTCCTGATGGAGGTTTGCGGTGGTCAGACTCACGCCATTATCCGTCATGGTATCGATCAATTACTGCCAGATTCAGTGGAGCTGATTCATGGTCCCGGGTGCCCCGTCTGTGTAACGCCGGTTGCCTGCATTGATGAGGCGCTTGAGTTGGCTCAGAGGCAAGATGTGATTTTCGCGACCTTTGCTGACATGTTGCGAGTGCCAGGCAGCGATAGGGATCTACTGGCCTGCAAGGCCATGGGTGGTGACGTACGCACGGTTTACTCACCCCTGGACGCGGTGCAGTTGGCGCGTGAGAATCCCGGTCGCGAGGTCGTTTTCTTTGCGGTGGGCTTTGAGACCACGGCGCCCGTAAATGCGCTCAGCGTTGTGCAGGCCAAGGCATCCAGCGTCGACAACTTTTCCCTGTTGGTCAGTCAGGTTCGGGTACCACCGGCTATTGAAGCAATAGCCGGCTCGCCCGGTAACCGGGTACAGGCCTTTCTTGCTGCGGGACATGTGTGCGCCGTGATGGGCTATTGGGAGTACGAGGCGGTCGCGGCGCGTCTGGGAGTGCCTGTGGTTGTGACGGGCTTCGAACCACTGGATGTTCTGCTCGGCATTGAAGCAGCACTGGAGCAACTCGAACGCGGTGAGGCCCGGGTAGAAAATCAATATGCCCGCTGTGTGGACCGGGAGGGTAACCGCGAGGCACAGACTCTGATGAAGCAGGTCTTTCGCGAGGCCGGACAGGACTGGCGGGGTCTGGGCATGCTTGAGGCCTCCGGACTTCAGCTGCAGGGTGATTACGCCAGCTACGACGCCAGGGAAAAGTTCACCTTGCGTGGCGTAACGTCCATCGAGGCGAGTGGGTGCCTCGCCGGTGACGTCCTGACCGGGCGTATCCGTCCCTATGAGTGTCCGCGCTTCGGCAGTGAATGCACCCCTGAGTCGCCTCTGGGAGCTACCATGGTGTCCGGCGAGGGCGCCTGCGCCGCGTACTATCGTTACCGCCGAAAAGCCGGGGTGCACCGTGCCTGAGTGCCGTTTCCCCTTCGCCAGATATCCCGTCGTTACGCTTGCTCATGGTGCCGGTGGTCGTTTCACCCAGCAACTGATACGGGATATTTTCTCTGCGGCCATGACCGATGTGCAGGCGGATCAGGATGGCGCTGATCTCGTTTTTCAGGACCCACCCGACAGTCGCCTGGTGTTCACCACGGACTCCTACGTTGTCAGCCCGCTGGTATTTCCAGGTGGGGATATTGGCAAGCTTTCGGTGATCGGCACCTGCAACGATCTCGCCGTGTGTGGCGCTGAGCCTGCGTATCTGAGCAGTGGCTGGATTATCGAAGAGGGTTTTCCCACCGAGTCATTATTCGCGCTGGCACAGTCCATGGCCCTGGCTGCAGCTGAAGTCGGAGCCAGAATCGTCACCGGCGATACGAAAGTGGTGGAGCGCGGTCACGGTGACGGTGTGTTCCTGAACGTGTCCGGTGTCGGTGTACGCAGGTTTTCCTGCCATCCCCGGCTTATTCAGCCCGGTGACGTGGTGATTGTCTCCGGTGACCTGGGACGGCACGGCGCCTGCATCCTCGCCCAGCGTGAGGATTTGCAGATTCAGACTCCAATAGAAAGTGACTGCGCCCACTTGTGGCCCGCCGTCGCGCGCTTATCGCCTTTGGCTGAGTCTGTTCACTGTATCCGCGATCTCACTCGCGGTGGCCTGGCGACGGTCCTGGCCGAGCTCAGTGAAACGGCTTCCCTGCAGATAACTATCGAACGCGACCAGGTGCCCGTCAGCAAGAAAGTGGCCTCGGTCTGCGAGTTATTCGGTATGGATCCTCTGTATATGGCCAATGAGGGCCGAATGGTGCTGTTTGCCGAGCCGTCGCGTGAAGACGAGATTCTGGAGAGTCTGGGTGCCAGTGCCCGAACGATTGGCGTGGTGTCCGAAGGTCGCGGCGTCATCGCCTGCAGTCAGTTGGGTGGAAGCCAGATGCTGGACATGCTGAGTGGTGAGCAATTGCCGCGGATCTGCTAGCGCTGATAGTCATCTGCAGTGCGTGAAATCTATGGGATCGAACGTGTTGAACTCGCACTTGATCTCCGTTTCACGGCTTGCAGTTTTTCTCGCCGGCCATGACGCGCCTGAACTTTTCAGTTGGCGTCATCCTTGAGCCTGGCTTCGCGCGTGCTGACAATTGCCATGGTAATCAGGCCCGTGGGTACCGCGAACACGCCAAGCCCGATCATAAGGGTAAAAAAGGTGAATATCTTGCCGCCCACGGTGACAGGGTACACATCGCCATAACCCACGGTCGTGAGGGTGGCCAGTGCCCACCAGAAAGAATGGAATACCGACGCGAAGGTTTCGGGTTGTGCATCGCGCTCGAAGAAATAAATTCCCACAGCGGCGAGATAAAACACAAACAGCGCGCCAATGCCAAATACGGCGAGGTCCACGCGCACAAGGCGAAAGGCATCGCCAATGCGTTTGGCGGCATCGACGTAGCGAACGAGCTTGAATAAACGGAACAGCCGGAACAACCAGAGAATGCGCAAGCTGCGCAAATCCAGCCCGAGCTGCAGATAAAATGGCAGAATCACCAGCAAATCGATAAGGCCATAAAAACTGAAGATGAATGCCAGACGCCTTTCGCTAAGCCAGAGACGCAACAGATATTCGATGGTGAATACCGCGATCACGAACACTTCAAACCTGCGCAGGTTGTTGCGTACCTCCTGCGACAGGTTGGGCAGGGTCTCCACGGTAAACGCCACAATGGAGAGCACAATCAGGGCTTGAATAAATATCTGGCAGATTCGCCCGAAGAGCGTTTTATTGCCGGAAAAAACCGTCTGCAGCCGACTCCGCAGGCTGGTTTTCTCTGCCGTCAACTCTTCCTCCTCCTGTGACTCACCCTCGTGCATCAGCCGGGATAGTCGAAGCGCTGCACGGCGGATTGCTCGCCACTTTTATAGGTTAATTGCACGCTGACATAGCGTGTACTGCGTGGCACGGTGATATACATAGGCGTCTTGGCGTCGATGGGTGCCATCCCAGCCTTGTTCCAGGGCTTGAAGCGAAAGTTCTTGTTCGGCTGAGCACTGTTTAATCCGTACTGTATCTTCTTGATACTGCCGCGGTAGCTCATCAGGTGCGTGAAGTACAGCAGGCGCTTGCCCTCGTAATCCCGGAAACTCACCCAACTGGTTGTGGTCGATTCCAGAATTCGCTGGTTTGCGTCCTCGCTTTGCTGCTTGCCCTTGAACTCAAAGCTATACGGCCCCTGCAAAGCGCCGTTGATATCGCGGTAGCGGATTTCAAGGCGTGTATCACGCTGGCTGGCAGGAAGGTTGAAAAACATTTGCGGCATCGGCTTACCCGTTTGTGGGTTGATGGCCCCGCTATCTCCGGTGCTGCGGGGTTCGGTGCTGCCCTGCATATTCCACAGTATTTCGAGCGCCGGCTCGGCGATGCCGACGGTGACGGTGTAACCGGAATTGTTGACGCCAAAGGACAGAGACACGGGGTTCTCCAGAACACCTTCGCCTAAGCCGTTCAGCGCCTGAAGCCGCGCTGCCGCGTCGTTGCGCCATTCCTCCACCAATGATTGATCGATTATATGTTTGAGCAGGCCGCCGGCTTCGTCCGCCGTCTGAAACCTCTGCAGGTAACGCTGTTCTGTGCGCTTGTCGGCGAAGGTTTGAAAGCCCAGGCGGCGTGCGGAAACGTCTTCGCTGAGATGGTAGTAAGCCGGTGCAAATTGCGGGTGCTGCTCTGCATAGGTTTCAAGCGCCATTACACGTTGAGGGGCTGGCAGGAGCAGCAGGCGAACATAGGCCGGCATGCCCCCTTCCTTGCCCGCCATCAGGGTTGTGTAGGTTTCGCGAGCCCCCGCGGTGCCTTCCTGCACTTTCAGAAACGCCAAAAACCGGAGATGCGGATCGAGAAGCGGTAAGTCACTGCGAAAATAGCTGATATACGAGCGGCGCGCGGCAGAATAATCGCCAGCGAGTTCCTGCAGCCGCGCGTTGTGATAGTAGTCTTCCGGCGAGCGAGGCTTGTCGATCAACCCGCCGC
>CEOG01035253.1_pt1 | contig 32879 bp, 25 predicted proteins | sample 530301 | NCBI WGS metagenome assembly CEOG01 (sample SAMEA2619903, study PRJEB7988) | marine metagenome | biome: marine biome (ENVO:00000447); feature: surface water layer (ENVO:00002042); material: "saline water (ENVO:00002010), including plankton (ENVO:xxxxxxxx)" | depth 5 m | reverse complement strand
CCTTGACATGGTAGAGGTCGGCGGTTCGAATCCGCCTGGTCCTACCACCTCTATTTCCCTTTCAAGCTGTCCATGATCTCCTGCAGGCGTGATTCGCTGGCAGATTTCGCGTCGGCGAGCTGTTTGCCCGCTTCATCGAGTTGTTCTCGCAGCTGCCGGGTGCGGTTTTTCAGATCGGTTTGCATGTCTGCCCGCGCCTTCTCGCTTTCGGCTTCGGCCATTTTACGCTCTGCTTCGGCCTGCTCTGCTTCAATCCTGTGGTTTAGCTGTTCCATACGTTTTTCAATCATTTCGGTGGCTGAGTCCAGTAGTGACATGATGGGACCTCCCGTGTGGATAATGAAAAGTGGTTTCTCTGACGGTTGGGGGGGATGCCGGGACCTTGCGGTCCCGGTGCTCAGTCATCATGGCGCTGGCGGCTTGCGACCGGTCACCAGATGGATGACCAGCAGGACGATACCGATGATGAACAGTATCCATGCTATCTGCCCCGCGATCGCGGCAACGCCAGAGGCGCCAAGCAAGCCGGCAATGAGGCCGACAACCAGGAAGACAAGTGCCCAATACAGCATAAAAGCTCTCCTTTTCGCGCCTTCAGATGCCTGGCGTACAGACACTCTGAGCGGCAGTACCGGGGATGAAGCGAGAACCATGCCAAGCTCAGGTAATCGGCCCGAGAGTCCCGTAACCAGTGTGCCGGACGATGGTTGACACGCCGGGGAGTACCGTCGGTGTTGTCTTGAGCTTGCAAAAATGACCGCGTGTTCTGGACCTTTTTACAAAAACCTTCGCGGAGGTGAGGCAGGACACTCCGTCTGCGGTGGTGATGACGTGGTCTTTGCGGGCCCAGTCGATATTGGTGCGGATTATGCATCCTCCAACAGGTGACGTACCAAGAGGGTTACAGCATGGACCAGGCGATGCCAACGGCCAACCTGTTGGGCGCCGGGGTGTACGACGCCCGGGGCTCTGAAGTCGGTGTTATCTCGGAGCTGCAGATCGACCCTGCCGCGGGCATTGTGCGCTTCGCGCGGATCGCTTTGCCGCAGCAGGGCACGGTCCTGATGCCCTGGGCAGCAATGTTTCGAGTGAAGTACAGGCAGGGCTTCGTGTTGACCGCTCGGGGCGAGGAGCTGCTGCGCGAAAACCTGGGGTGACGTGTTGGGTGCCGACCCGCGTGTGTCAGTCCTTTTCGTACTCCTTGAGCTTGTTATAAAGTGTTTTCAACGCGATCCCGAGCGCTTCAGCTGCCGCTTTTTTGTTGCCTTTGCAGGCCTCAATGGTCGCAAGGATTTGTTGTTTTTCTGTCTGCTGGAGTGATTCACCCACGGCTATGCGCAAGAATTCGCCGGCTTGCTCAATCTGGCCCTCGGGGAGGTGCTGGGGCTCGAGCGTCTGTTCGGCGAGGATATAAGCGCGCTCTACGGCGCTCTTCAGTTCGCGCACATTACCCGGCCAGGTGTAGTCCTCGATGGCGGCGATGGCATCCTGAGAGAAGCGTTTTGTTGTGCGGTGCTCCGTGTTGAGTTCGTGCAGGAACGCGTGCGCCAACCCCGCGATATCCCGGTCCCGTTCGCGCAGCGGCGGCATACGCAGGCAGAACTGTGCGATGCGGAAGTAGAGATCCTCACGCAGCACGCCGTCTTGAATTGCGGCCTCCGGGTCCCGGTTGGTCGCCGCAACAAAGCGCACGTTCATCGGCAGATCTTCGGTGCCACCCACGCGGCGAAATTTGCCGGTTTCGAGCACGCGCAGCAGTTTGACCTGCAGGTCAAGCGGCATCTCGCCGATTTCGTCGAGCAGGAGTGTGCCGCCCTCTGCCCTTTCAAAGTAACCGGCATGGCGCCGCTCTGCTCCGCTGAAGCTGCCTTTTTCGTGGCCGAAAAGTTCGCTCTCTGCCAGTTCGCTGGCGATCGCCCCGCAGTTCACGGCGACGAAGGGACCATCTGCCCCTGACATTTGATGCAGGGTCTGTGCAACGAGTTCCTTCCCGGTGCCGCTTTCACCGACCACGAGTACGGTTGCATTGGAAGGCGCCACTTTCCTCACCACGCGGTACAGTTTGCGCATCGTGGGTGAGTTACCGCGCATCATGCCAAACTGGTCGATGGCCACGCCGTCGTCGACGGCGTTCCCGGCTGCCTCCTGCGCGTATTCCCGGCTGATATCCTGAAGCAGTTCGCCAATGAATACGGCGTCGAGTGGCTTGCGAAAGAAGTAGCTGGCCTGCTCCCGGATGCCGCGCTGCGTGCGCGCGGGATCCTCGTCGTCATGTATCAGTGCGACATCGGTGTGGTCCCGAAGCAAGCTGTGTTTGCCCAGCAGTTCGAGACCTTCTCCGTCAGGCAGGTCCAGTGCGATGAAGGCCACCGCAAGAACGCCCGCATGTGCCTCAAGCGTTTCGCGGGCTTCTGCAAGGGTGGCGCAATGCAGGGCGCTGAAACCCTCTGCCGCAAGCAATCCGGAGAGTGCATCGACGGATTCCTGATCGGCGTCAACGATCAAGCCCAGCGGCGTGGCAGCGTTTCTTGTTACCACCAGGGGTAGAAATCGGGCATGGCGGATGCTTTGCCGCTGAAGTTGGGGTCGCGCTTTTCTCGGAAGCTGGCGACGCCTTCCTTGCCGTCCTCCAGGCTGGTATAGAACATGGCGATGGAGTCCACTTCGTGCGCCACGCGCGGGTGCTCCGCTGCCGCGTTGCGGTACAGCATTTGCCTGGCCAGGGCGATGGCAACCGGCGAACGGTTGGTGATGATGCGCTGCGCGAGTGCGCGCGCCGCCGGCAACAGTTCATCGGGCGTGTAGACTGCCTTCACCAGACGGCCGCTCATGGCTTCCTGCGCATCGAAGATGTCTGCGGTGTAGACCCACTCCAGCGCCTGCTGAATGCCGACAATACGCGGCAGAAACCAGCTTGAGCAGGCTTCGGGGACGATACCGAGCTTGCCGAAGACAAAGCCGATGCGCGCCCGGTCGGAGGCCAGGCGGATATCCATCGCCAGGGTCATGGTTGCGCCAATGCCTACCGCAGCGCCGTTGATGGCGCCGATCACCGGCTTCTTGCAGTCGAAAATCGCCAGTGTGACCCGGCCGCCGGTGTCGCGCACACCGTTGATTATCTCTGGGTCGTCAGCGCGCTCGCGCAGGTCTTCAAGTGTGGGCGTCAGCGTCTCGTTCAGGCCAAAGGTGTTGCCGTCGGGTGAAAGATCCATGCCGGCGCAGAAGGCGCGGCCGGCTCCGGTCACCACAATGGCGCCGATGTCGTCATCGTCGCTGGCGCGTGTAAAAAAATCGATAAGCTCGTTGGCCATTTCGACTGTGAACGCGTTCAACTGGTCAGGACGGTTCAGGGTGAGGGTGCAAACCCGATCGTCAACCTGGGTGGTGAGAGTCTGATACTGATACACAATTCGCTCCTAGAGAAATGGGCCGTCGACACAGCCGCGGCGGCCATCCGGCGCGGCGCAGGCTCCGCAGATACCTACCCCGCACTTGGTGAGGTAGTCGATGGCACTGAAGATCTGCCCGGGTTGGCAAAACTCGCGTTGTACCGCCTCAGCGGCGTGCACCATGGGCTCCGGGCCGCAGTTGTAGAACACCAGCGCCTCCCTGTCCTCCGCAGGCATGCCGCTCAGTCGCTCCCGCAGCAGCTCGGTGACCCGGCCGTGGTACCCGGCGCTGCCGTCGTCGGTGGCCACGTGCAGCTCTGCAATCTGCGCGCACTCATCGAGGAAGTACAGCCGGTCATTGCTGCGCGCGCCGACAAATATCTCGGCGTTGCCGAAATCCCGTGCAATCTGGTAGACGGCGGCCAGTCCGGTACCGCCCGCGATTGCCATGATGCGTGCGTCATCCGGAGGCTCCACCGGAACACCGTGCGGCCCGCGCACGTAGGCTTCCGTGCCGATGGGCAGATCCATCAGTGCGTGGGTAAACTCGCCGAGGTCGATGACAACCAGGGAGAAGGGGTCATCGGTCAGTGCCGAGAAAGGCTTCTCGCCCAGGCCGGGAATCCACAGGAAAATGAATTCCCCGGCCTGCACGTTGACCTTGCGGTCGAAGGTGAGGATGGCAATGTCGCTACACACCCGCTGGTTGCTGACCAATGAGACCGGGCGGAACTGCATGTCAATGTCGTAGCGCACCAGACTTTCGGCCCGGTCGCTGTTGTTGTCGAGGTCGCGCTGCAGGGTGCTGAAGTACGCCTGCATGTCGCCGGTGGTCATGCCCACCAGCGCAGAGCCCACGCCAACCACGCTGGCGCCCGCATCAAAGAACGCGCGCACGTCCTCTGCGCTGCTTGCGCCGCCACAGCCGATGACGGGGAGTCCGGTCGCGGCGATCACCTCGCGCACACATTTAAGGGCAATGGGCAGTACCCCCTTGCCCGACATGCCGCCGGCCCCGTTGCTCAACACCGGGTGGCCGTGTGATGAGGTGTAGCCGGGCCCGAGGGTGTTGATGGCGCAGAGTGCGTCGGCTCCGCCTTCTGCGGCGGCCTGTGCGATTTCAGCAATATTCGGGGTATTGGGGGTGAGTTTGGGGATGACGGGGATGTCGACCACGGCCTTTACCGCCGCGGTAATGGCGCGCACCATCTCCGGGTCCTGCCCCATGGCCATGCCGTAGCCCTTGGCGTGGGGGCATGACAGGTTCAGCTCAAGGCCGTCGGAAACCGGTGCGAGTAACTTCGCGACCTCGACGAATTCTTCCAGGCTGCCGCCAAAGATGGATGTGAGCAGAAAGCGATCTGCGGGCACGCGCAGCTGCCTGAGCAGTGCGACCGATTCATGGGCGCCGGGGTTGGTCAGCCCTACAGCATTCACGAAGCAGCCCGGTGCATACTGGCTCAGCACCGGCTCCCGGTTCCCGAGCCGGGGCGCGAGGCCGATACTCTTGGTGGTGACCACGCCTACCTCCGGCATGTGATCGAACACATATTGGATGATCGAGGTCGCGGTGGTCACGATGCCGGATGGGATCGTGAAGGGCCCGGATAGGGTCTTGCCGAAAAATTGCGTGTTCAAGGCGTCACTCGAGGCGTGGGCTGGGCGAAGCCGGCATTATACTGCCTTGCCCCACCCGAGTCGAAACGCGGTGCAGCGCGCTTCGGCGCCCGCCGGTGGCATGGCGCTCAGGTACCGCAGAAGGTCTGGTACACGCGCTGGTCTGTGTCGGGCGGCATGGCCAAGTTCCTGTCCCCGGGGTTCCACTGTCCGGGCCTTGCAAGTCGCTCGACCAGGGTGTGAAAGGGTGCGAAATCCCCACGCTCCGTGGCCGCGGTCAATGCAGCTTCCACCAGGTGATTGCGCGGGATGAATACCGGGTTGACCCGGTACATGCTCGCCTGGCGCACTCGCGGGTCGCCGGGTTCGCGTGCCAGCCGTGACTGCCACTGTGCCAGCCAGGGATCGAATGCCGGGGGCAGGGTAAACAGGTCGCCAATATCCTGCGGGTTGCCGGGCTCGGGGTGGGCCAGGTCGGCCAGCCGGCGAAAGGTGAGGGTGAAGTCGGTGGCTTCCTCCGCCATCAGCGTGTAGAGCTCTTCGATGAGCCGTGCGTCATCCGCCTGTTGACCTGTGAACCCCAGCTTGGCGTTCAGGCCTTCGGTGTGGGCCGTGAGGAAGTGGTCGCTGAAGGTGTCGACCGCGGCCTGTGCAAGTGCCACTGCCTGTTCTGCATCGCTGTGCAGCACAGGCACCAGGGCCTGCGCCAGAGAGGCCAGATTCCAGTGCGCGATGCCGGGCTGGTTGCGGTAGGCGTAGCGGCCTGCGTGGTCAATGGAGCTGAATACAGTGTCCGGGTTGAAGGCGTCCATGAACGCGCAGGGTCCGTAGTCGATGGTTTCCCCACAGAGCAACATGTTGTCGGTGTTCATGACCCCGTGAATAAAACCCAGTAGCTGCCACTGGGAGACCAGTTGCGCCTGTGCCTGTATCACAGCATTGAGCAGGGCCAGCGCGGGGTTGTCCGTGTCGGTCTGTGTGGGGAAATGGCGCTGCAGTGCGTAGTCGACGAGTAGTTGCAAGGCTTCTGAGTCCTTGCGCGCCGAAAAGTACTCCACGCTACCAATCCGCAGGTGGCTGCTGGCAACCCGCGCCAGAATGGCCCCGGGCAGCGGGCGGTCGCGCATGACCGTTTCGCCGCTGCTCACCGCGGCCAGCGCCCGGGTGGTGGGCACGCCCAGAGCGGCCATGGCTTCACTGACGAGATACTCGCGCAGGACCGGGCCCAGCGGCGAGCGCCCGTCCCCGCCGCGCGACCAGCGGGTAGGGCCGGCACCTTTCAACTGCAGGTCAAACAGCTTGCCCTGCGCATCCCGCAGTTCGCCCAGCAGTATGGCGCGTCCATCGCCTAGTTGCGGATTGAAACCACCGAACTGATGGCCCGCGTAGGCCGCTGCCAGGGGGCGTGATTTGGGTGTGACGCGGTTGCCGGCGAGCCATTCAGTGCCTGCGATAGAGGCAAGCCAGTCTGGATCCAGGCCCAGGCGCCGGGCGAGGCCGTCATTGACGCGTATTGCCTGCGGTGCCGCCACCGGCGTGGGAGCAAGTGCCTGGTAAAAGCGCTCGGGCAGGTCGGCAAAGGTATGTTCAAAAATGGGGGTGGTACCGGTGCGGTTCATCAGTACAGCTCTCTCTGCGCTCAGGCCTCCGTGGCCGCAGCGCTGGCCTTGTGCAAGTCTTTCGGAACGCGCAGCAGGAGTACCATTGGAATGGCTGCCAGGTTGACCCACATGAGCAGATGGAAATCGTTCACATAGGCGATCTCGGCGGCCTGCCGGCTGACCGTGGCTATCAGCTCGCCGGGTAGCGCAGCCAGCGCGGCCGGATCGCTCAGACCCTGCGGCAGGCCCGTCTCTGGCGTCAAACGCGAGGCCAGCTCCTGCTGGTTGATCCACATATTACGGCTCAATAATGCCATGATCATGGAGACACCGATACTGCTGCCCAGGTTGCGTGACAGGCTGAACAGGGCCGCGCCCTCATCACGCAGATGCGGGGCAAGGGTCGCGTAGGCCAGGGTGGTGGTCGGAATGAATACCAGCCCCAGTCCCAGCCCCTGTATGAAGCCGGTAATGGCCAGGGTGGTTTGCCCCACTTCCATGGTGAAGCGAGCCATTTCTGCCAGGGTGCCGCTGGCCGTGCACATGCCTATGATGATCAGGATTCGCGGGTCGATGTGCTGCATCAGTCGCGCCACCACCATCATGCCGAGCATGGTCCCTACGCCGCGGGGCATCAGCACCAGCCCGGTGGTGACCGCCGGGTAACCCTTCCAGATCTGCAGAAAGGGCGGCAGCAGCGCCATGGTGGCCAGCAGTACAATGCCCACCAGGAAAATGAACAGCACACCGGTGACGTAGTTGCGATCCCGGAACAGTGCCGGCGACACGAAACGCTGGTCACTGGTGAGGGTGTGCACAGTAAACAGATAAAGCCCGAGGCCGATCATTACCGCATACAACTGTATTTCCAGAGACTCGAACCACAGCACGTGCTCGCCGCGGTCCAGCAGCAATTGCAGCGCACCCACGGCCACTGCCAGCAGGCCGAAGCCGAGCAGGTCGAAGCGTTTCTCGACGGTCGGCGTTTTCGGCACGAAGCAGTAAATACCGATTAGCGAAGCGACGCCGAGCGGCACGTTGATGTAAAACACGTAGCGCCAGGAGTAGCTGTCAGTGAGCCAGCCGCCCAGTGTGGGGCCGAGGATCGGCCCGATCATGATGCCCATGCCCCAGATGCTCATCGCGGAGGCGTGTTTTTCTTTGGGGAACGTGTCCAGCAGGATCGACTGCGATAGCGGCGCCAGGGACGCCCCGAAGGCGCCCTGGGCAATGCGCCAGATGACCATCTCATTCAGGCTGGTGGCCTGGCCGCAGAGCATCGAGGTGAGTGTGAAGCCGGCAACCGACCAGAGCAGTACCGAGCGGCGGCCGAAGCGCTGGGCCATGTAGCCGACCGGAAGGGTCATGATTGCTGCAGTCACAATGTACGACGTCAGGATCCAGATGACCTGATCGCTGCTCGCGCCCAGACTGCCCTGCATGTGCGGCAAGGCCACGTTGGCGATCGTGGTATCCACCACCTGGATGATGGTGGCCGGCATGACGCTGGCGGCCACCAGCCAGGGCGCTGCGGTGCGCGGACTCACAGTGGGCTGGCAGCCACCTGGTTGGTGTCCGGAGCGGAGCTCGCACGGGCACTTGCCAGCGGTGCAGGGGCGTCCGTCGCAATGCGCACCTCGGCGCTCATTCCGGCGCGCAGTACGGCGTCCTCCGGTCTGCTCTCCAGTCGCAGGCGTACGGGAATCCGTTGCACTACCTTGACCCAGTTGCCGCTGGCATTCTGCGCCGGAATCATGGCGAATTCTGATCCGCTGGCCGGGCTGAGGGTATCAACCCGTGCCCGCAGTACCTGCCCTGGGTAGGCGTCGATGGTCACCTCGGCGGTCTGGCCGGGGCGTACGTGGGTCAGTTGCGTTTCCTTCAGATTGGCTTCAATCCAGATGTCGTCGGTCGCCATCAGGGTGACCACGGCAAAGCCTGCCATAGTCATTTCGCCCAGTTGGGGTACCTCGTTGGCTACGGTGCCCGCGGTGGGTGCGGTGATTCGGGTACGGGACAGCTGATAGCGCGCGCGGTCCAGCTGCGCCTGTGCTACCTGTATGTCGGCCTGGGCCTCAAGCGGGGTGTCGAGGTTGCCACCCAGCGCGGCACGCAGACCTGCGAGCTTCTGCCGGTTGATGGCGATCTGGGCCTGTGAGCGCGCCAGCTTTTGCCGTGACTCGTCGAGGTCGGCTTCGGAAATTGCCGAGGGCCCCATGCGCTGATTGCGGGCCAGCTGGCGCTGGTAAAACGCCGCGTCTTCCTCGGCCTGGCGAAGTTCGGCCTCGACTTCGGCGTAGTCGGCGCGTCGCACCATGATCTGGTTTTTCACCTGCGCGAGGTGCGCCTCGGCTTCTGCCACCGCCAGCTGGAACGGTTGGTCCTCCAGCTGCACCAGCAGCTGGCCCGCCTCGACCGGCTGATTGGGCTGCACCAGTACCGCCTTGACGATGGCATTGACCTCACTGGACAGCGCCAGCTTGTTGGCCTTGACGTAGGCGTTCTCGGTGCTGATGCTGCCCTGCCCGCCGAGCAGGAACCAGGCGACCACCAGCGCGCCGGCGACCAGCCCTGCGCCCATCAGCAGGCGTCTTTGCAATAGCAGTGACACAGTCGTTCTACTCCTCTCTGCCCAGGTTCAGGCGAATTCGCTCCAGCAGTGATTTCAACTGCACGATGTCCTCGTAGCTAAGCCCCGCCAGCGCCTCACCGCGGGTCAATTCCGCCAGCTCCCGCAGCGTGGTCAGGGCCGGCTGCGCCGCATCGGTCAGGTAGATGCGAAAACAGCGTCGATCCTGCTCGTCGCGGCGGCGCTCCAGCAGGCCTTCCTGCTCGAGTACGTCGAGCTGGCGGGTGAGACTGATGGGCGCCACATCCAGCCGTTCGGCAAGCTCGGCCTGTTTTACCCCCTGTTCCCGCGACAGCGACCACAGTACCTGCCACTTGGCGCGGGTCAGGCCATGGGCGCGGGCGCGACGGTCGTAATTGCGCCGCAGCAGGCGTGCCGTGGTGTGCAGCTCAAAGCTGAGCTGGTCGGTGGCGTCGTTGCGCGCGCGGCTCACGTAAGGCTCCCGCTGTTCATAGTGTTGTCTATTATAAGCAGGCTTATTAATTTCGCAAGTGGCGATTCTGCCCGATACGGTCCTGCCGGTGTCGTGCGGAAGCGCTTTACTGCTCCGCCTGCGGATGGCAGATTGACGCCTGACCCCATAACACCAGTACACAGCCATGGAGTACGAGCAGTATGAGCACAACCTGGGACACCCTGATCACTGACGCACTGGTTTTTGACGGCAGCGGAGAGGCGCCGCAGGTAGTTGATATCGCCATTCACGATGGCAGGATTGCGGCGCGCGGGGCTGGTCTGCCCCGGGCCGAGGCCGCTCGCCTGATCGACGGCAGCGGCCAGTGGTTGATGCCCGGCCTGCTCGACATCCACACGCACCTCGACCTGGAGGTGGATCTGGACCCGCGGCTGCCCGAGGTGGTCCGCCACGGCACCACCACCGTACTGGTGGGCAACTGCAGCCTGGGTACCTGCTTCGGTCAGCAGGTGGAGGGAGACCAGAATCCCATCGTCGACTGTTTTACCCGCGTCGAGAACATTCCCAAGAAAGTCCTCAGCAAGTGCGTTGAGGCGATCACCTGGGACAACACCGGGGATTACATGGATCACTTTGACAATCTCGCACTCGGCCCGAACATTGGCGCTTTCGTGCCGCATTCCATGCTGCGCGTCGAAGTGATGGGGTTGCAGGAGAGCATCAGTCGCAAGCCTACCGATGCCGAGCTGGCCCGTATGGAAACTCTGCTGGATACGGCGATGGAGCAGGGCTACCTCGGCCTGAGCACCGACGGCCTGCCGTTCCACTACCTGGCCAATGAACCGCACACGGACCAGCGGATTCCCACACAATTCGCGGGTTACAGTGAGCTAAAACGCCTGCTGGGTGTCGTGCGCCGGCGCGGCAGGGTATGGCAGACCACCCCGCTGATTGAGAACCGGCTCAAGGGCCTGCTGTATTTCCTGTTCAGCAGCGGGCGCCTGTTCGGCAAGCCACTGAAAACGTCGGCATTGTCGGTGATGGAGTTCGTGCTCGCGCCCAAGGCGTCCAATGCCTTCCTGGGCCTCTCCAGGCTGATCAACAGTTCATTGCTGAAGGGGCGCATCCATTTTCAGGCACTGGGCACCAATTTCCGCCTCTGGTCGGATGGTATTGTCAGCCCGGTGTTCGAGGAGCTGCCCTCCACCTGCAAACTGATCGCCAAGGAGTATGACGACGTCGCCGGACGCCGCGCACTGCTGGACGATCCGGCCTTCGTGGAGGAGTTTCGCCGCGACTGGGAGCACGGTCGCAAGGGGCGCAACCTGGCCCGACTGAAGGCGAAGCTGGGGCTCCCTGACAAGTTGGTGATTCGCGACCTCGAGCGCATGATCTTCGATGGTGCGCCGGTTGCGGATTGGGACGGCGAAAGCATGCAGCAGGTGTTTGACCGGTTACAGCGCGTGCAGCGCGGCCAGGCTGCCGAGGCCCGTTCCGAGGCAGAGCGTGAGGCCTTCGCCAGGTTTCCCTCACCCACTGCGGATGAGGTCGATTTCATGCTGCACCTGCTGCGCGAATACGACAAGTCGTTCCGCTGGTGGGTGGATGTGGGTAACAAGGATAACCGCGCAACGTTGGGTTACCTGCTGCATCCCAATGCCTTGCCCGGCTTTAACGATTCCGGCGCCCACCTGACCAATATGGCGTTCTTTGACGGCAACCTGATGTCGCTGAAGCTGGCTCAGGCGGAGGGGCTGGGTACCGTTGCCGCCATGGTGCGGCGTTTGACTCGCGAGCCCGCGGCGTTTTTCGGCCTGGACGTCGGCAGCCTCGAGATCGGTGCACAGGCCGACATCACCATGCTGGATCCGGCGGCCCTGCAGGGCTGGGATAGCAACGATCACCGCGCTTTTATCCACCGCGAGCTGTTTGATCACAAGCAGATGGTGAACCGCTCAGATGGCGTGGTGACGCGGGTGCTGATTCACGGCGAGCCTGTGTGGCAGGACGGCGAGTTCACCGATGTGCTGGGCAGCCGCCGCCTGGGACGGGCACTGCGCGCTGCCTGAAATCAGTCCTTGTCCTTGAACAGGCGCTGCAGGAGGCGCCCGCCTTCTTCCTTGGCTTTGCGCTCCAGCTCGTTGCGGGTCAGTGACGCGATGATCTCCTTGCTGTCGACGCGGCACCAGCTGGCGGGGCTGTCATCCAGTGAACCACTGCACAACACCGGCCAGCTGATGGCTGTGAGACGTTCGTTCACCCGGCAGGCGGGATCAAGCTCTCCCAGCGTCGGTGAGAGGCGCGCGCGGAACTCGGCGTTGAACGCGTTACTGTCCAGCTGCAGGTTCCCCGTGCCGCGCAGTGCCATGTGTGCCAGATCGGCCTGCAGGGGGTCCAGCCGCGCCTTGCCCTCGCCCAGCGTAACGCGGGCACTCAGGTTCTGGAAGGTGCTCTGCTGCGGCAGCTCCGCCGCCAGTGTTGCCTGATTGACCTGGGCAACCACTTCGCACAGCATCCGCTCAACCCCGAACTGCTCCAGCACGACGTTGCGCGTTGTCAGGTTGAGCGGTCCCTGGAGATTCTGGATCAGGGCCGTGCCGGTATTGCCCCGACTTTGCAGTTCCCAGCGCGCGTCCGCGAGGCCGGAGAGCAGCGGCTCTGACTCCAGCGCCGCGAGCAGCTGGACAGTGTCCAGCCCGGTCAGTTCACCGCGTGAGGTCAGCACGGCAGTTGCCCGGTGGGCGTCCAGGGTGGCGGAGGCGTTTAATGCGCCGCCGTGCAAGGTGCCCGTGATGGTGTCGATCTTGAGCACCCCCTCGGCTGCCCGCAGGCGCAGACGCAGGTTGTCAACGGCGTGTGGCCCCACGACGGCGCGCTCGACACGCAGGTCTGCCCGGGTGTCCGCCAGGCGGATGGCATCCAGCGGCAATGCGCTGTCACCGGTTTCCGTGCTGTCCGGCGTTGTGGTCGCGGCCTCCGGCCCGGCGAGCAGCAGCAATGCCGGGTCCAGCAGGTTGAGGCGCAGTTGGGCGTCAAGCTGCGGGCTCTCGAAGCTGCTGTAGACCAGCGTACCCGTGCCCTGAATCTCACCGCTGTTCAGCTCCAGCGCGAGTTCGGCGCGCTGGGTATTCAGGGTGATGGTGCCGCTCGTCTGCAGTACCACGGGTTCCGGGGTGGCGCCAGCGAGCGTGATGGTCAGCTCCTCGACATCGGCTGCGCTCTGGTCGGCGCTGAGCGTAAAGCGTGTGGCGAGCGCGACATCGACAGGACGCTCGCCGGTGAGCTGCAGGGCGAGGCTGAGTGACGCCGGGCGGCCGTCAAGGTTGATGTCGCTGGCGGTCATTGACGAAACCGTAATTTCCCGCGGTGCCGAGCCATCGGCCTGCAGCAGCTGCACACGCGCATCATTGAGCGACAGATTGGCAATGTTCAGGGCCAGCGGCAGACCCAGCGCAGTACCGGCACCCGCTTCAGCAGCGGCGCGCAGGGCTTGCCGACGCTGCGCGTAGAATGCTTCGAGCTCGGCATCGGTGAGGTTCAGCGTCGAGCTGGCGGGCGCGGACTCGGAGGCGGGCACGATGACCTTGAGTCCCGTCAGGCTGATGCCCTTGATCGCCACCTCCCGCGACAGCAGTGGCCACAGGAATACCTCTATCGACAGCTGCTGCACGCTGATTTCAGGCTGTTGCTCGTCTGGCAACCGCAGCGCCGTATCCTCCAGTTGCAGGGACAGCCGTGGCAACAGGGAGAGGCCGGCATCGCCCCTGACCTCCAGCCTGGCACCGCTGCGCTGCTCCAGGGTTTCGGTGGCGAGCCGTATCAGCCGCTCCTCATCCAGAAACACCGGTAGCAGCGCCGCTGCCGCCAGTACGAGGAGCACGGGAACAGCGATAATGTAGATCAGTAGTCTGGGCATGGGGGCAGCGACCGTGAAAATCCGTTGTCACGATGGTAGCAGAATTCGCCCGCGGGCTGCCCGCCCCTGGTCGCGGCTAGAAGTTGTAACCCAGTGCCAGGCCGAAGGTTCGCGGCTCGATGGAAAACACATTGGTGAACAGGCCCGAGGACGGATCGGTGACGTACATGGCCACCAGATGGTCGTCATCGGTGATGTTCTTGACGTAGGCCCTGGCATACCACTGGCCATCGGCTGCCGTGTAGGTCGCCTGTGCGTTCCAGACGTCCCAGGCGTCAATGCGGTCGATGGGACGGTTGAACAACCGTGCGTACATGGCGTCCTGCCAGTAGTAGTCGACGCGCAACGCCAGTGAGCTGCTGTCGGCGAAGGCCAGGTTGTACTGCGCGCCAACACTCAGTGACCACTCCGGCGCGTTCTGCAGCTTATTGCCGTCCAGATTCTGCGCAATGCCATCAGTGATCGGCACCCCGGCGGCGGCGAGCGCGCTGCAACGGGTGAACCGCGAGCCCAGCTGGGCCGTGTAGACGTCAGGCGGCAGCAACGCGACACAGTTGGAGGCGTTGGTCAGGTCCTTGAGCAGTGTGACATCACTGCGCCCCGCGGTGGGGTCGCGGGTATCGACGCTTTCGAAGTCCTTCACCTCGGTGTTGAGATAGGCGAGGTTGGCGTTCAGCACCCAGCTGGCGCTGGGTGCGAACACGAACTCTGCTTCACCCCCCCAGATCTGGGCGTCGGTATTCTCGTTAAAGGAGGTGCGGTTGACGATCTTGGACACCTGCATGTCGGTGTAATCATAGAGAAACGCGCTGAAGTTCGCCTGCAGGGTGTTGTCCAGCAGCGTGTTCTTGGTGCCGAATTCCAGTGCGTCGACAAACTCCGGTTCGAAGTTCGCTTCCTGGCTCGGGAACTGCACCGGGTCAAAGGGCGGATTGAAGCCGCCACCCTTGTAGCCGCGGGATAGAGAGACGTAGGCCAGTGTGTCAGCGGTGACCGACCAGTCGAGCACAATACGTCCGGTGGCCTCCTTCCAGTCATTGCTCTCGCGGCGTGTCGCGGTGGGGATGGGCAGGTCCGCTCCCAGTGGCTGTAGCACCGGCGCGCCGGTTATCGGGTCGTTGTTGAACAGGATCTGCCGATCCTCAATGGTTTTTTTGTCCTGTGTATAGCGCGCACCCAGTGTCAGTTTCAGCGTGTCGGTCAGTTGGTAGTAGATTTCGCCAAACAGCGCCTGTGAACGGATGCCGTAGTCGCCGGTTTCGTTGTTGAACTGTGGCCCGACCCATCCCAGACCGTCGAGGCCCAGCGCGGCTGCCGGAAATACGCTGGCAAAATAGTCGAAGCCGGAGGAGAACACCCAGTACTGGTTGTCCAGGTCGACGTCCATCCAGAAGCCGCCGATGAGGAAATTCAGCGGCCCGTCGAAGTCCGACTGCAGGCGCAGCTCTGCGGACAATTGCTCGGAGGACTGGTTTGACTGGTCGTAGGCTTCCAGGCCGGGGCTGAAGGAATCGATATGGCCGCCAACGCTGCCGGTGGCGTTGTGTGAGGGTGCGGAGATGGGCCACAGGCCATCGGCGTAGAGTGTGGCCGCCGCCGTGGGCGCCACAACAGGCAGCAGCGCCGGAATGGGGAAAGCGCCTGCCACCGTCCACTGGTAATCCATTTGTGACAGAACCGTGGTGTCCTGATAGCCGCCGACAAAGCTCGCGGTGTAGTCACCCAGTTCCTGTGTGATGTTCAGCGTGAGCAGCGTTTCGTCGGCCTTGTAGACAGGTGCCCGCTCACTGGCGACTTTGCGCAGGTCCCGTGGTACCTCACCGCGGACATTGGAACCCAGCGTGAACGCCCCCAGCGGCCCCAAAAGCGCGTTGGATGCCAGAATATTGGAGAGCTGTGACGAGGGGTTGGCTACATCGAAGTCCAGGTGATCAGGCAGGCAGCCCATAACGCCGCTGGGGTCATTGTGACAGAGCGTCTTCTGGCTGCGTGTGCGGGTGCTGTCCTCGTCGAACCAGGATAGCATCAGGTCGACCTGGGTGGTGTCTGTCGGCAGCCAGCGCAGGGATGCGCGCAGCGACACCTGGTCCCTGCCATCGACGTCGTTGCCATTGAAGACGTTGTCTGTGTAGCCCTCACGGTCCAGCCACAGCCCGGCGAAGCGCAGGGCCAGGCTGTCCGTCACGGGTATATTCACTGCGCCGCTGAGTTTCTTGTGGTCATAGTTGCCGTATTGCACCTCGAGGCTGCCGTCCGGGCCGTCAAGACTGGCGGGCCGGGTCATCATGTTGGCGGCGCCGCCAGTTGAGTTGCGGCCGTACAGCGTGCCCTGCGGACCGCGCAATACGGCGACCTGCTCGATATCGTAGTACTCAGTCTCAAATAGCCGCGGAGAAATCAGCGGCACTTCGTTGACGTGCACCCCCACGCCGGCGTCCGCCGAGGCAGCGACCAGGTTGGTGCCCACGCCGCGAATCTGGAAGTTGTTGCCGGTGAAGTTGCCCTTGTTGAAAGTGACGTTGGGGGCGGTGAAACGCATGTCGGCGAAGCCGTTGATCTGCTTGCTGCGCAGCGCGCTTTCGTCAAAGGCGGTGATGGCAATGGGGACATCCTGCACAGACTCCGCGCGCTTCTGGGCGGTGACGATCACCTCCTCGAGTTGTGCCTGCACCACAGTGGAAAAGGGCAGTGCGCAGGCGATCAGCGCCGCACGCCAGAGGGGGCGCCCCGAGGGACAGGCGGAAACGATCATTCCAGCTCCTGAGTCAGTGTTTGTTATTGTCGTGTTCTGCTTGCCCTGCGCGGGTTGGTTCAAGTTTATGCACAATCGGGTTAACGTAGCAACTTCGCCGCACCTCGGCAGGAGGGGGAATACCGTGAAAATCACGCTGCAGCAGTTGCAACACAGTGTGGGCCTGACCCGCGTTGTCATTCATTCGCTGGACTTCAGTATCTACCTCGCCTACGCCGAGTTCGGGGCAGAGCCTTTGCTGGTCACCGAAGCTGACGGCAAGCCGCTGCGCACGCGCAATGTGACGGAAATGAAGCAACGTCTTGCCGCCGTGCCCCTGCCGGCGCTGTTTTTGCGCCACCAGAGCGCCTACGATGAAATGGTTGGGCAGCCCCTGCGCAGCGGGGACAACAGCCTGGAAGTGCCGCTTGCCAGAGACTGGGGTGATTTCCCGGAAGGTCAATGAGGTGGGCAAACGCGCGCACACGATTGTTAACCCGATCCATTCGCTGAACCTGCTTTCGCAGGCGGAAATCGAGGCCTTCACGACAACCCGGGGCGAACTGTTCGAACTGTATCGGCGCTGTGCGCTGGCCATTCTCAATACCGACAGCGACAAGGACGACGCGGCACAGATCTACGCCGACTTCTCGGATTTTGACCTGCAGTTTGTACCCCAGCCTCGCGGCCTGCGCCTTGAGCTGTTCAACGCGCCTGCCCAGGCGTTTGTCGATGGACGCATGATCCGCGGCCTGCGGGAGCACCTCTTTGCGGCGCTGCGGGATATTGTCTATACCGCCATTTCCCGCGATGCGGGGCCCTTGGCGGGCGCTGCCGATCCCACTGACGAGGTGTTCCGCATTCTGCGCAATGCCGATGTCGTGCGCCCGAATGAACAGCCGCGACTGGTGGTCTGTTGGGGCGGTCATGCGATTCCACGTGAAGAGTATGACTATGCCAAGGCGGTAGGTTATGCCCTGGGATTGCGCGGCCTGGACATCGTCACAGGCTGTGGTATCGGTGCCATGAAGGGCCCGATGAAAGGGGCCGCAGTGGGCCACGCCAAGCAGCAGATCAAGTCAGGGCGCTACATCGGCATCAGTGAACCGGGGATCATCGCGTCCGAGTCGCCCAATGCCATCGTCAACGAACTGGTGATCATGCCCGACATCGAAAAGCGGCTGGAGGCCTTTGTTCGTCTGGCGCACGCTATTGTGGTGTTCCCGGGTGGCGTCGGTACAGTGGAGGAGGTTCTCTACCTGCTGTCTATTCTCATGCACCCGGAAAACGCACAGAGCCTGCCACTGGTCTTTGCCGGGCCCCGGGACTGTGCCGAGTATTTCCGCGAGTTGGAGCGTTTCCTGATCGCTTGTCTGGGTGAGCGCGTGCGCGACTATTACCGGATCATCCTGGGTGCTCCCGACGAGGTCGGTGCCGCCGTGCGCGCGGCGGTGCAGGCCCAGCATGTGCGCCGGCGCAAACTGCAGCAGGCCTATTATTTCAATTGGGAGCTGGTGATTGCGCCGGGCCTGCAGCGTCCCTTTGTGCCTACCCACGAGCACATGGCGGCACTGGATTTGCGCAGTGCCCTGCCTCCGCATGAACTGGCCAGCCAGCTGCGCTGCGCGTTCTCCGGTCTGGTCGCCGGTAATGTTAAGGCCTTTGGCATTGAGCAGGTTGCCCTGCACGGTCCGTATCAGTTAAACGGCGAAGCGGCGTTGATGCGGGCCATGGATCGACTGCTGCGTCTGCTGGTCAGGGAGAAGCGCATGAAGCTGGGTGAGGGCGAGTTCGACTACCGGCCCTGCTACCGTATCTGACCGTCGCTTTCCTCGATGCGCACACGGTCGCGTCCCGCGGCTTTGGCCGCATAGAGGGCCTGGTCGGCGCGCTGGATGAGCTCGTCCGGGGTGCCCTTTTCGGCGGGCCAGGCGGTGGCACCGCCGACGCTAACGGTCAGGTAGTCGGCAACCGGGCTGTTGGGGTGGGGAATTTTCAGCTCCCGGACCAGTGAGCGAATGCGCTGTGCCACCTGGGTGACGGCGGCTGAATCGGCGCCGGGCAGCAGGGCGAGAAATTCCTCGCCGCCATAGCGGGCCACGAGATCTTCGTCGCGCAACACATCGGACTGCAGTGCTTCTGCGACCTTGCGCAGGCACTCGTCGCCGGCGATGTGGCCGGCGGCGTCGTTGTACTGTTTGAAGCAGTCGATATCCAGCATGATAATGCTGACGGGCGCGTGCTGTGCCGCACACTGTGCCCAGGTGCTGTCGAGGTTCTCATCGAGGAAGCGGCGGTTGGCGAGGCCGGTCAGGCTGTCGATGCGCGAGATTTCCTGCACCTTGGACAAGGCGATCTGCAGTTCACGGGTGCGCCGGTTGACCAGCATTTCCAGTTGCCGCTCGCGCACCACTGCGCGGCGAATTGCCAGGCGGTACAGCCGGTGGATGAGCAGCAATGCCAGGATGGTGCCCAGTATCCAGAACCACCATGTCTGGTACCAGTAGGGCGCGCGGTAGATCGCCAGGCGCGTTTCCGCGCCACGCGGGGAGGCGTTCTGTGCTGCATCATGGTTGGACGCGGCTATTCGCAGTGTCATCGATCCGGGTGGCAGGCCGGTAAAGTAGGCGGTGCGACGTCCGCCCACCCTGTGCCAGTCGCGATCAAAACCTTCCAGCAGGTACTCGAAGCGCAGGGTATGTGGAGCACCCAGCCGAGGCACTGTGTAATCCACCTCCAGCGTGGCCGCTTCGGCTGGCAGCAACAGCGGGTCGGCGATGGGTACCGGTTCACCGTTGACGCGTATCTCCTCGATCTGTGGCGGCGCGGGAGCAGCCAGCGTGCTGAAGTCCCCGGGTACCACGGCGACCAGTCCAAGGTTGGAGGGAAACCACAGTCGACCGTCCTCGGCCTTCCAGCCGGCTGGCTGGAAACCGCCCAGGAACTGGGCCGAGCGCAGGCCGTCGGTTTCGTCGTAGAGACGGGCGCGCACCCGGCGTGACTCACCGCGAGCCACCGCATCCAGCGCGGCACGCTCGACGGCAACCAGCCCGTCTGCCCCGCTCATCCACAAGCGGCCGGCATCGTCCTCGAGTATGGCCAGTACCGAGAGCTGTGGCATTCCATGCTCCAGCGTGAACTGGAATAGCTGGTCGCCATCGAGCCGGGCAAGGCCGGATTCCCGGCTGCCGATCCAGACGACACCGTTGGCATCGGTGTAGGTGGTGCTGACCAGATTGCTGCCCAGGCCATCGGCCTCCGACCAGAGGTGATGGCTGTTCTCGGTGATCTGGAGCAGGCCGCTATTGCTGGTAAGCCAGAGGCGACCGCGTGAATCGGCGCGAATCTCCCGTAGCAGGGTGGCAGGCAGGTCGGTACGTTCGATGAAGCGCCCGCTGTCGGGGTCCAGCCAGACCAGGCCGCCATCGGTGACCACCCAGAGCCGGCCGCTGGCATCGCGTTGCATGCCCATCACATGCACATTGGGCAGGCCGTCTTCTTTGCCGTAGTGCGTTATCGAGCCATCGCGGTGCAGGCGATTCAGCCCGCCGCCGAAGGTGCCCACCCAGAGCGTGCCGTCGGAGTCGGCCAGCAGTGAAGACACGTTGTCGTTGGAGAGTCCCTGCGCGCTGGTGTACTGCGTTACGCTGTGATCGGCGCCCAGTCGAAACAGTCCGCTGCCCTCGGTGCCGGTCCAGATGCTGCCGTCCACGGGGCTCTGTGTCACCACAAAGGTGGCGGCGGCCAAGCCTTCGGCGGGGCCGAACTGCAGGAAATCGCTGTCGCGCAGACGATGTACGCCGTGCATGGTCGCCGCCCAGATATTGCCCTCGGCGTCTTCCGACAGTTCAAACACATAACCTGGTTGCTGTGTGGCCAGCGGAAAGGCTTCCAGCGTACCGTTTTTCCTCACGCGCCAGAGGCCGTCGCCATAGCTGCCCAGCCAGAGATTGCCGTGCCCGTCGCGCAGCGCCGAGTGGAGGATCATCCCGGTTTGCAGCGCCGCGCTGTCGTGGGGCACGGGGCCGGATTCGGTCAGGCGGTAGGTAGAGCCCGCCGCGGTCGAGGCAATCAGGCCCAGTTGTGGATCCCGGTGGAGCAAGTGGACCTGGGTGGAGTCGAGGCCGCTGCCTTCGGTGAAATTGGTGAAGACGGTGCCGTCGAAACGGCTCAGGCCGTTGGTCAGCGTGCTGACCCAGATGGCGCCCCCTGGCTCCTCCAGCAGTCGGAACGTGCGGTTGTCCACCAGACCGTCTTGCTGCGTCCAGCTGCGCATCTCGTTTCCGCGCAGGCGCGAGAGCCCCTGGCTGGTGGCAAACCAGAGCGCGCCGTCGGCGGCCGGCAGGATATCGTGCACGATATTGTCGGCGAGACCCTCGTCGGTGGTGTAGGTCGTGAATGTGCCGTCTGCATAATGCAGTACGCCGCCGCCATAGGTCGCCAGCCAGAGGCTGCCGTCGGCGAGAATTTCAATGTCGCGAATATCGTTGGAGCGGAAGGCTGGTTGATTGAGCTTGTTGAACAGCGTGAATCTGACGCCGTCGAAGCGTGCCAGACCGTTTTTGGTCCCCAGCCAGAGAAAGCCCTCGCGGTCGGACCGGGCTACCCACACGGTGTCCGAGGGCAGGCCCTCTTCGCGCCCGAAGCGGTCGAAGAGGTATTGGCTGGGCAGGCGATCGGGATTCAGCGCCAAGCCCGGTGGCGCCCACAGGCAGGCGAGCAGCAACGGCCCCGCCAGGGCCGGCCAACCAAATGGAAACCGGATTGTGATACGTGAAGATTTCAGGATGGGACCACCATCTCGCCGAGCGTGGGAGGATACGACAGTGGCGCGGCTGTAACAACGTGTAACCCCCCCGGGTGTGAACCAGATCTCTCTGCGCCGGGTGGTCAGTCTGTCGCCGCGTCCCTCCTGACCAGCCAGGCTGCCAGCTGTGCCGCGCTGTCGACCAGGTAATTGCGTGCGCGTGCCAGCCAGCCCTGATCGGTGCGCAAGGCGTGGTCCTCATGGGCCCGTGCTATGACGTAGGCGTGGATGTTCTCGACCTGGGCGGTATCGAGCACGTCATCGAAGCGCGGCATTCCGGCCTGCTCCATCAGGCCGTCCAGGACCACGCTGGAGAAGTTCTCATGCCAGACCGGCGCCAGGTAGCGCAGGTCAGGAATGGAGCCATCCCCCACCACATCGGCGCCGTGGCAGCGCGCGCAGAAGCGGTTGAACAGGTTGCGACCCTCGGCGATCTGCTCGTCGCTGGCGTCCGGCATGGGCGGAGGCAGGGGGCGCTCCGGGACGGGGGTCGCAGGCAGCGAGCCCGAGGCACCCAGCTTGAATGCCAGCAGACGGTTGTTGGGGTTGCCGGTCGGGTAGCTCCTGCCCATGTTCATCATCAGTGCACCGCCGCGACCTGCCGTGACGGCGATGTATTGCTCGCCGTTGACGCGGTAGCTGATGGGGCCTGCCATCACGCTGGTTTCCGTGGGGAAGGACCAGAGCAACTCACCAGTGTCCGCGCGGACGGCGATAAAGCGGCCGTCCGAGGTGCCCTGGAACACCAGGTTGCCGCCGGTGGCCAGCACCCCGCCGTTGTGGGTGTAGGGGTGGGGGAGCTTCCAGGCTGCTTGCTGGCGTACCGGATCCCAGGCCAGCAGGTGAGCCTTGGGCAAGTGGCTGAGCATGGCCTGGGTAAAGGCCTGTGAGTAGGCTTTGCCGCTCAATTCATAGCCGGTGTTGTAGTGTCGGCGCAGGTGCTGATAGTCAACGGCATCAATCTCGTTGAACTCCATGCCCATATCCAGCTCCGGGATGTACAGCAGCCCGGTATCCGGGCTGTAGGCCATGGGATGCCAGTTATGTCCGCCCATGGCGGAGGGGAACACCATGGCCGGCTCACCGTCATAGTCCTGCCCCGGATTTTCCTGTGGGCGGCCAGTATCCAGGTTGTAGCCGCTGGCCCAGGTAACCGTCGTATAAGGCTCTGCAGAGAGCAGTTTGCCCGTTGCACGATCGACGATGTAGACGAAGCCCGCCTTGGGCGCATGCAGGATGACCTTGCGCTGCTCGCCCTGCCAGGGGATTTCCGCCAGGGTCATTTGCTGGCTCGCGGTGTAGTCCCAGGTGTCGCCCGGTACCTGCTGGTAGTGCCACAGGTAGTCGCCGGTGTCAGGGTTCAGCGCCACGATGGAGGCGAGGTAGAGGTTGTCGCCGCCCCCGGGGCTGCGAATGCGTCGGTTGTGCGGCGCGCCATTGCCCACGCCCAGGTAGAGCTGATTGAACTCCGGGTCGTAGACGATACTGTCCCACACCGTGCCACCGCCCCCGTAGCGCCACCACTCGCCGCTCCAGGTGGCGGCGGCGCGCTCCATGGCGTCATTCTCGAAGCCGTCAGCGGGGTTCCCGGGTACCGTGTAGAAGCGCCAGGCCAGTTCACCGCTGGCGGCATCGTAGGCACTGACGAACCCGCGCGTACCGAATTCTGAGCCGCCGTTGCCGATAAACACCTTGCCCCGGGCGACGCGCGGTGCCCCGGTAATGGAGTAGGCCTGGTTGGGGTCGGTGGTCTGGGCCGACCAGCGCAGCGTGCCAGTGGCGCGTTCAATGGCAATCAGGCGCCCGTCGAGTGTGCCGATGTACAACAGATCTTCCCAGGCGGCGAGACCGCGGTTCAGTACGCCACAGCAGGCGGTGATACTTTTGCTGCGCGGCACCTCCGGATCGAAGGTCCAGAGCATCTGGCCGGTGGCTCCATCGACGGCGTATACCGTATTCCAGGCGCCACTGAAGTACAACACGCCGTCAATCGCCAGCGGGGTGGACTGCAGGCCGAGGTGCGTGTCGGTTTCGAAATACCAGGCCATGCCCAGCTCTGAGACGTTCCCCGCGTTGATCTGGTCCAGGGGTGTGAAGCGCTGTTCGCTGTAATCGCGGCCATAACTCAGCCAGTTGTCCACGTCGCTGCCGGCGGCGAGCAGGCGCTGTTCGCTGACAGGCCCGGCATTGGCGATGCCGCCCAGCAGGCAGGTGATAAGGCAGGTTATGGCGGGAAAACGCATGATTCGGGACACTCTGTCGATGGGTTGTCGTAGGCAATGGTGACCTATTGGGCCGCAAAAACCCGGTCGTGGCCATGCTTCCGGGCAGGCCCTCAGGGGTGGCGTAAATACTTGAACCTTCGGCGCGCCGTGACTCACGTCGCTGCGATGGGGCTGTCGGCGCTGTCCCCGGCCTCCGCAGCAAGGTGCGGATAGATCACCTCGGCGATATGCAGGATATGCTTGGCGGCGCCCTCGAACAGGGCCACCACGTGCAGGCGGCGGGTCGCCTCCGGAGCTGCCAGCAGCCCGTTGCCAATCTGCTCCAGCAGCTCCGCCCGGCGCTGCCGCCGCAGGCGTTTGACGGTTTGCAGCTGTTCCCTCCGTCCCTCCAGGGTCAACTGTTTGAGCTCGCCGCTGCGCATGAGTGCGAGCAGCGCCTCCTGCAGGGACGGCGTCAGTGCAGCATTGATGTCGGCCTGGGAGAATTCCGCAATCTCCAGAAAGAGATCGCGCAACTGCATGCATTCCTCGCGCGCCCAATTCAGGTTGAGAAACTGCTCTGAGAGCCCGTTGTTGAGGTGCTGGGCGCCGATGCGATTGCCGTAGTCAGCGATGGCCGCGAGCAGCACTCCGGTGTGGATGGTTTCTTCCGGTGCCGGCTCCCGGTCCGGGTCGATGATAATGCGCACCCGCGAAAGCAGCTGCTTGAACACGCGCTTGATTTCGGAGTGCATGGCATTCACGCCCATCGCGGGTAGTGCGAGTACTGTGTCGTCGAGGTAGCGCAAGCGCTCCGAGCTCAGTTCGGGTTGCTTCACCCAGCGCTCCACCAGGCGGAGCAGCCGGTCAGCCAGCAGCCACATCAGCGCCAGCCCCAGCAGGTTGAACAGGGTATGGAACAGGGCCAGCCCGGTGCTGATATTGGTGCGCCCGTCGGCACCGCCGGAAAGCTGTTCGGATATCCACCACAGGGGGCCGAGCAGGATCAGCGCAATCACCCCGGTGAACATTTTCTCGACCACATGCACCAGTGCCAGCCGGCGGGCGTTTGCTGTGGCGCCTATGCTGGCCAGCAGGCTGGTTGCCGTGGTGCCGATATTGGCGCCGATTACCAGGGAGGCGCCCAACAGGGGTGTAAGCACGCCGGTGACGGATGCGGTCAACACAATGGCGAGGGCAGCGGAGGATGACTGGATAAGCGCCGTCAGCAGGGCGCCGAATACGACCCCGAGCACGATGCCCAACACACCCGAAGTGCCGAGGCGTTCGATCGGAATCCAGTCGGCTACATCGATAAAGGCGTCGCGCAGCATTCCCAGGCCGAGGAACAGCAGGCCGAAGCCCGCCAGCGCGATGCCGATATGCGCCGCTCGCCGGTTATCGCCAAACAGCTTGAGCAGCATGCCCACCCCGATCAGCGGCAGCGCAACCACCTCCACCTTGATGCGCAGGCCGATCAGGGCCACGATCCACGCGGTCATGGTGGTGCCCACGTTGCTGCCGAAGACCACCCAGGCGGCCTGCTTCAGGCGCAGCATGCCGGCGTTGGTGAACCCCAGGGTGGCGACGATCACCGCGCTGGAGGACTGCACCAGCGCGGTAATGCCAAATCCGGCGAGCGCAGCGCGCAGCCGCGTGCGGGTGGAGCGTTCGAGAAAGCCCTGCAGTGAGTTGCCGGCGGCGGCTTTCAGGCCATCGGTCATCATCGCCATGCCCAGCAGGAGCAGCCCCAGGCCACCGAGTGACAGGGTCAGGGTCATCCACGCCATGGCGCTTCCTCCGGTACCCCGGTTACCCGGGCGCGGAAATCGTCAGGCACGGGTACGACGCGGCGGGACTGGTAGTCGAAAAAGAGCAGCGTGGTGGCTACCCTGGCCACTTCCGCGCCGCTGTCGTTCTTGCTGATGCGGTACACGAACTGGAAACTTTTTTGCTCAACCTCGCGCGCGCCCAGTTGCACTCGCAGCCGGTCGCCGTAATCCGCCTCAGCCAGATACGCGGTTTCCGCGTGGGCCATGATCAGCCCGGCCTCTTCAAAGGCGATGGCCTGGCCGTGCCCGAGCTGGCGAATGAAACGCAGTTGCGCCTCCATGGCAATGGACAGCAGGCGGTCCGCGCCGAGGTGATTGGCGGCATTGACGTCGGTATAGAGTACGTCGTAGTGCGTTTCGAAAAGAAAGTGCTCGGGCAGGTCGATGGTTTTGCGCGGCATGGCCGGGTCCGTCCGGTTGCTGGTTTACCCGCGCAGTCTAGCGCTGGCGGGTGCAATTTGCATGAGCGACCGGCTGCTGCGGTGTGGGCGCCGGATGCCCGGGCTGCGCCCCTCGAGGACATAATCCTGAAACCCGGTCTATTGGGCAGATTAGGCCGCAATATCATCCATGTTTATCGCAATTTTCTCCCTTTGACACATCGCCCGCGCGGCGTAGTCTGCTCGGCTACTATAAGAGTTCCGGTAGCAGGTCGTGGCTGGAACCCAATCATCACGTGTACGACAGGAGTACGCCCCATGGCGACAGCAGAACACAATCAGGATCCGAATCCGGTGCAGCAGGAAATTGCGGAGATGATGGCGCGTGCCCGCGCAGCGCAGGCGGCCATCGAACACTACACCCAGGAGCAGGTGGACGAGCTGATTACCGCCATGGTGTGGTCGGTGGCGCGTGAAGGCGTGTCGGAGAAAATTGCCCGCTTTACCGTCGAGGAAACACAACTCGGCAATTACGACGGCAAGTTTCTCAAGATCCACCGCAAAACGCGCGCGACCCTGATGGACATCATCAACGACAAGTCCGTGGGCGTGATCGAAGAGGACCCGGTTCGCAACATCATCAAGATCGCCAAGCCGGTCGGGGTCATCGGTGCCCTGTCACCCTCCACGAACCCGGAGGCCACGCCGGTGATCAAGGCCATTTCCGCGGTGAAGGGGCGCAATGCCATCATCATCGCGCCGCACCCGCGGGCCAAACTGACCAACAAGATGATCTGCGACTACATGCGCGAGGCGATTGTTGCCATGGGTGCGCCGGCGGACCTGGTGCAGAGCATCGATGTTCCCTCACTGGACAAGACCAACGAGTTGATGCGCCAGTGCGACCGCATTCTGGCCACCGGCGGTGAAGCGATGGTATCGGCGGCCTATTCCTCCGGCACCCCCGCGCTGGGCGTGGGGGTAGGCAATGCGGTGATTACAGTCGACGACAGTGCCGACCTGGACGAAGCGGCGGAAAAGATCCGTATCTCCAAGACGCTGGATCTGGCTGCCTCCTGCTCCTCGGACAACTCCGTGCTGGTGTTTGAATCCATCTACGACGAGTTTCTCGAGAAGCTCAAGCACGAGGGCGGTTACGTCATCGAAGGTGAGGACAAGGCCCGGCTGCAGAGCGTGATCTGGCAGGATGGGCACCTGAACGCTGCGATCGTCGCCCAGCATGCCACGACCATCGCCGGGCGCGCGGGTATCGACCTGCCCGAGGGCAAGCAGTTCCTCATTGTGCCCGAAGTGGGTGCCGGCCCCGACTACCCCTTCTCGGGCGAGAAGCTGACGGTGACCATGGCACTGTACAAGGTGCGCGACATCGACGAAGCCATCGAGCTGACCAACCGTATTCAGGCCTACCAGGGCCAGGGCCACAGCTGTGGCATCTACTCCAACAACGATGACAACATCCTGAAACTGGCGATGGCCACGCGCACCTCGCGGGTGATGGTGAACCAGCCCCAGGCAGCCTCCAATAGCGGCAACCTGTGGAACGGCATGCGCCAGACCTTTTCGCTGGGCTGTGGCTCCTGGGGCGGCAACAGCATCAACCACAACATCACCTGGCGCGACCTCATCAATGAGACCTGGGTATCCAAACCGCTGGCGCAAACCAAGGTCATCCCGCCCGACGAGGAGCTGTTCGGCAAAGTCATGAATCGCTTCTGAGGAGGGCTGGCCATGGATTTTTCCATCTCAGAGGAGCAGCAGGCGTTTATCGACAGTGCCCGTGCATTTTCCGACGGTGTGTTGGCACCCAATGCGGCGCAGTGGGACGAGGAGTCCTTCTTTCCGAAAGACGCCCTACGCCAGGCCGGTGAACTCGGCTTCATGGGCATGTACACGCCGGAAAGTGCCGGTGGGCTGGGCATGGGCCGGCTGGACGCGAGCCTGATCGTGGAGGAACTGGCGCGCGGTTGCACCACGACGGCGGCGTTCCTGACCATCCACAACATGGCGACCAGCATGATCGGCAACTTTTGCAACGATGCCGTCATCGAAGCATGGTGCCCCGCGCTGGTCAGTGGGGAGAAACTCGCCTCTTATTGCCTGACAGAGCCCGGTGCGGGCTCCGACGCCGCCTCGCTGCGCACCTCGGCGCGACGTGAGGGTGACGACTATGTGATCAACGGCAGCAAGGTGTTCATTTCCGGTGCCGGTGAGACCGATGTGCTGGTGGTCATGCTGCGTACCAGCGACGACGGCGCGCGCGGTATCACCGCGCTGCTGGTGCCGGCGGACGCCGAGGGTGTCAGCTACGGCAAGAAAGAAGCGAAGATGGGCTGGAACGCCCAGCCGACACGCATGGTGACCTTCGATAACGTGCGAGTGCCGGTGGCGAACCGGCTCGGTGCTGAGGGGCAGGGTTTCTCCATCGCCATGATGGGACTGGACGGTGGACGTATCAACATCGCCACCTGCAGTGTGGGCACAGCCCAACAGGCGCTGGAAGAGGCCACCGCCTACGTGCAGGAGCGGCGCCAGTTCGACACGGCTATCGCCGACTTTCAGCACACCCAGTTCAAACTCGCCGACATGCTCACGGAACTGGTGGCGGCGCGGCAGATGGTGCGGCTCGCCGCGAGCAAGCTGGACCACAAGGATCCACAGGCCACCACCTATTGCGCCATGGCCAAACGCTTTGCGACCGATGTGGGTTTCCAGGTCTGCAACGATGCCCTGCAACTGTTCGGCGGCTATGGCTATATCCGCGAATACCCGATGGAGCGCCATGTGCGTGACACCCGGGTACACCAGATACTCGAAGGTACCAACGAAATCATGCGCGTGATCGTGGCGCGCAAACTGTTAATGGAAGGCGCACTGGAGGTGATCAAATGAGCCTGAGCACATCGGACAAATTGAAGGTCGAGATTCGCGGCCACACCGCATTGGTAACGATCGACAACCCCGCAGCCAATACCTGGGACACCGAGAGCCTGCCCGCGCTGCGCGATCTGGTTGCTGCGCTGAACAGCAATCTGGATATCTACGCGCTGGTATTGACCGGCGCCGGCAGCAAGTTCTTCTCGGCCGGCGCGGACCTGAAATTGTTTGCCGACGGCGACCCGGAGACGGCGGAGCGCATGACACGCTTTTTCGGCGAGGCCTTCGAAGCGCTGGCGGACTTCCGCGGTGTTTCCATTGCCGCGGTCAACGGGTTTGCCATGGGTGGTGGTCTGGAAGTCGCGCTGGCCTGCGACCTGCGCGTTGTCGAAGAACAGGCGCAGCTTGCGCTGCCTGAGGCGCGGGTCGGTCTGCTGCCTTGTGCCGGCGGCACACAGCGGCTGGCCTGGCTGGCCGGGGAAGGCTGGGCCAAGCGGATGATTCTGTGCGGCGAGCGCATCAATGCGGCCACCGCGGAGCGCATTGGCCTGGCAGAGGAGGTGGTTGGCACTGGCGAGGCGCTGGAGCGTGCACTCGCCCTGGCAGAGCAGGTGGGCGAGCAAAGCCCCAGCTCGATAGGGCGCTGCAAGCAGCTGATCCACTCTGCCCGCGACAAGGCGATCGGCGATGGTCTGGCGGCAGAGCGCGCGTTGTTCGTCGAGCTGTTCTCCACCGAAGACCAGCGCGAGGGTGTGAATGCGTTTCTCGAGAAGCGCAAGCCCGAATGGAAAAACCGCTAAGGATTCAATCATGTCAGATGCCCCTGTCATTGTTGAGCTTGTCGCCTGTGCCGAGCGCCAGCTTGGCCGGCTCACGCTCAACGTGCCGAAAACCCTCAATTCACTGACCCTGCCGATGGTCGACACGCTGCAGCAACAGCTGGATGCGTGGCGCGATGACCCGGAGATCGGCGCCATCCTCATCGACGGTAGCGGTGAAAAGGCTTTCTGCGCCGGCGGTGATGTGCAGGCTCTGCACCGCTCTGCAACCGCCACGCCCGGTGGGCCCTGCGAGGAAGCGGAGGCCTTCTTCGCCCGCGAATATCGCATGAACTACACCCTGCACACCTACCCCAAGCCGATTATCTGCTGGGGCCACGGGATCGTGATGGGCGGCGGTCTCGGTGTGATGGCGGGCTGTTCGCACCGCGTGGTGACGGAAGCCACCCGCATCGCCATGCCGGAAATCACCATAGCGCTGTTCCCGGATGTGGGGGGAAGCTGGTTTCTCAATCACATGCCCGGCAAGTCGGGGCAATTCCTTGCCCTCACCGGCGCCTCCATCAACGCCGCCGACGCCGTCTTTACCGGTCTCGCGGACCGTTTTATCGCCAGCGAATACAAGGACACCGTGCTGGAGCAGTTGCGTCGCAGCGCCTGGCGTGAGGATTGCGGCGCCAATCACGCCCGCGTGCGCCACATCCTGCGTCCCCTCACCGAGCAGAGTATCGGCAGCATGCCCGGTGGCCAGGTAGAGCCGCACCTGAGCCGGATCAATTCCCTCTGCGACGGCGACGACGTCCACCAGGTGGTGGATAACATTGTCAACCAGCAAACCTCCGACCAGTGGCTGTCCCGCGCGCGCGATGGCCTGGCGCACGGCTCGCCACTGGCGGCGCTGTGGATCAGTCGCCAGCTGCAAGCCACGCGGCACTGCTCCCTGCGTGAGGTGTTTCAGGCGGAAGTGCAGCTGGCCACCAATGTGGTGCGCTATCCCGAGTTCGCTGAAGGCGTGCGCGCACTGCTGCTGGACAAGGATCGCAACCCGGCCTGGGCCTACAAAAGCACCCGCGAAGTACCGGAGGCGCTGCTCGATGGCTTCTTCACGGCGCCCTGGCCGAACAACCCGCTGGCCGACCTCTAAACCGCACAGGAGACCTCACAATGGCGCAAGTTGGATTTATCGGCCTTGGCAACATGGGTGGCCCGATGGCCGCCAACCTGATTCGAGCCGGCCATAGCGTAACCGTCTTTGACCTGTCGCAGGCCGCCTGTCAGCAGTTGGCGGACGCCGGGGCACAGGTCGCTGCCTCCGCCGGTGAGGCAGTGGCAGGTGCCGAGTATGTCATCTCCATGCTGCCCGCCGGCAAGCATGTGGCCAGTGTCTACCTGGGCGATGATGGCCTGCTGGCTCGCCTGGGGCCGGAGACGACCGTGCTGGATTGCAGCACAATCGACGCCGCGACATCACGGGAAGTGGGCAAGGCGGCAGCGGCCCTGGGTATCGGTTTTATGGATGCGCCGGTATCCGGCGGTGTTGCTGCCGCTGCTGCAGGCACCCTGGCCTTCATGTGTGGCGGCGAGGCGGCGACCTTCGAGAAGGCGCGGGTCATTCTGGCTGGCATGGGCAAGAACATTTTCCACGCCGGCCCTGCAGGCGCCGGGCAGGTGGCCAAAGGCTGCAACAACATGCTGCTTGCTATCCACATGATCGGTACCTGCGAGGCCCTGGAAATGGGTGTGCGCAACGGGCTGGATCCTGCGGTGCTATCGGAAATCATGCTCGCCAGCTCGGGCCGCAACTGGTCGCTGGAGGTGTACAACCCCTATCCCGGCGTCATGGAAAAAGCGCCGGCCAGCAACGGCTACAAGCCCGGCTTCATGGTCGACCTGATGGCCAAGGACCTTGGTCTGGCCATGGATATCGCCAGCCAGAGTGGCGTCGACAATCGCATGGGCCAGCTGGCGCGCGAGCTTTACACACGCCTGCAGGATGCGGGAATGGGGCAGCAGGATTTCTCCAGCGTGCTCACCTTGCTGGCCCCCAAAGACTGAAGTACCGCGCTCGGCCGGGCCTGACTCAGGCCTCGCCGTTCTGCCAGCGCATCAGGTTGAGGAACTCACGACGGTTTTTCGGCCCATAGGTGCGAAAGTGGGGGTCCGGTGCGCTGCGGCTGGCTTCCCGGCGCTGTGCGACGGTATCCAGGCTGAAGTGCGGCATGAGGTCGGTCACGTACTGCCCGTAGGGCTTCAGCGCATTGAGCCCGAACACCTTGGCTCGCAGCTCGGCGGTCATTTTCGGGTAGCCATACATGGCTTGCAGCTTCTCGGCAATCTGGAAGGTGCGAAACGCCTGGATCTGGTCCTGCGGCGACCCGTACCAGATGGAGTCGGTCCCCCAGAGGACGTTGTCCTCGCCGACGTAGGTGAGGAGCTTGCCCAGCGTGTGCGCCGCGCTGTCGGGGTCGCGCATCAGGTAGCGCCAGGTGCTGCCCATCTCTGCATACACATTGCTGTTGGGCGCAATGCCGTTGGCGCGCAGTGAGGTGACCAGTGCGTCAACGCCGTCTTCACGATTCGGGTCGTAGGGCCCCTCTGCGCTGCCCGCAACATAGCCGGAGTGATAGACCAGAAAACTCATATCGGGATAGCGCCTGGCGACCCTGCCGATATCCGCGCAGGTCGAATGCTCATAGGACTCTTTGCCGAAAGGCAGGCCCTTGTGGATGGCGACGATCTTCACGCCCAGTTTGCGCGCCTTCTCCAGAAACGGGATACCGGTGTCTTCGTCATCCAGCCAGAAGCCTCTGCCATCTGGTCCCCACTGTGTGTAGGTCTTCCAGGCCGCGACACCCCAGTGCTCGGCGAGTTCATCCATGGCATCGAGGTCGCCCTCCTGATTGGGGTTGACCCGGCCGTGCAGCAGCAGGCGGTGGGTGCCCTGCATCTGTTCCACGATTTCTGCGGTGGCGGCCGCTTCCTCTATGGTCAGCGGCTCAGCATCGGACCGTGAGGGTACGAAGGAGAGCACCATCAGGTCGGTATCCGAGTCGATGAAAACGTCCTGCACAAACTGTTCGGCATTGAAGCAGTCCAGGTAGGCGCGCCCCGGCCCTTCTGCTGCGGGGCAGCTGGCGTTGGGCAGGCCGCTCAGGGGGCGAGCTCCGGCAGGCAGTTTTGCGGTCCAGGCACCGGTGGGGTTAACGAAGTGGCCCTGCACGTCAAAGATGAACTCGTTGCCACCCACCTGGGCGGCGGCCAGTTGCTGGTCCCATTGCGCATCGGGTTCCAGTTCGAAATAGCCACCGCGTTCGCCGAGGCTGGCATAGGCCCGGTTGAAGGCGAGCAGGGTGGTGGCGGCGCCGCAGGCGCTGGTCAGGAAGGCGCGCCGGCGCAGGCCGGAATGCCGCGCGCTCTCATCAGCTGTGCTGAGCGCCAGGCGATTGGCATGGTGGTGTATCGCGTCCAGCGGGATGGGCATGAATTCGCCGTTGGATGTTGTGTCGAGTTTTACCGGCAGGCGGATACCATCCGGGTCCTGTGGGGTGCGCGGGGCCATGGGCTACTCCAGATCAACGATTCAGGTTCGTTCATGGTAGAACATCGGGTGAATGCCTGCTCAGGTGTTGAAGTCGCCGTGGCGGCCGGCCCCGCCAGCGAAGCGCGCGGCGCCGCCCAGCGCTT
>CEOG01030717.1_pt1 | contig 33734 bp, 34 predicted proteins | sample 530301 | NCBI WGS metagenome assembly CEOG01 (sample SAMEA2619903, study PRJEB7988) | marine metagenome | biome: marine biome (ENVO:00000447); feature: surface water layer (ENVO:00002042); material: "saline water (ENVO:00002010), including plankton (ENVO:xxxxxxxx)" | depth 5 m | reverse complement strand
AGTGTGATGCAACCTGCCCCGCGCCGGTACTGCGGGACGTTCCCGTCCCGAAACGGCCCTCGCCATGGGTGGCTGCCTGCCTTGCTGCTAGTGTGGTGGCTGGGCAGTGGTGGCGCGTTTGCTGCCTCGGTCACGGTGGAGGCTCTGCTGCCGAACACCGCTGTGCTGATGATCAACGGCCAGCGCAAGACCCTGCGCGCCGGCGACAGCGTCGAGGGGGTCAAGCTGCTCAGCGCCGACGCCAGCGGCGCGCTGCTGGAGATCAACGGCACACGCCAGCGTGTGGGCCTGAACCGCAATATCACCACCAACTACGTGGCACCCGAGCGACGCGAACTGCAGATCCCCCGGAACGATCGCATGCAGTACATCACCAGTGCCCTGATCAACGGTCGCAGCGTGCAGGTGATGGTGGATACCGGTGCCAACGTGGTGGCGCTCAACACCCGTCAGGCCGAAGCGCTGGGCCTTGACTATGCCGCCGGCATTCCCTCGACGCTGGAAACCGCCAGCGGCGTTGTCGATGCCTGGCTGCTGAACCTCGAACGGGTCGAAGTGGGCGGCATCCCGGTTGAAGGTGTGCGGGCCACCGTGGTGGTTGGCGAGTACCCCAGCACCATCCTGCTCGGCATGAGCTACCTGCAGCACGTGGAATTGCGCGAGCGCAACGGCGTGCTGTCGCTGTCCCGTGAATGGTAGTGGCCGGCCCCACACCCGGGGCGAATAAGTGCTAAACTACGTCCCTTTTTTCGCCACCGGATTCGCCCGTGCCAGTACGCTACGTAGAGACCTCCCGCCTGCCCACTGCCTGGGGCGTGTTCGATATTCACGGCTTCGAGGACCCTGATTCCAACAAGGAGCATATCGTGCTCACCATGGGTGATGTCAGCGACGGTGAACCGGTGCTGGCACGTATCCATTCTGAATGCCTTACCGGCGATGCCCTGTTCAGCCTGCGCTGCGACTGCGGTAACCAGCTGGAGGCGGCGATGAAGGCCGTGTCAGAGGCCGGCCGCGGAGCCATTTTCTACCTCCGCCAGGAGGGCCGCGGCATAGGCCTGCTCAACAAGATCAAGGCTTACAAATTGCAGGACGCTGGTGCCGATACCGTGGAGGCCAATGAACAGCTCGGTTTCGGCGCCGATATGCGCGACTACTCCATCCTCGGACCGATGCTGAGGCACCTGAAGATCACCCGGGTGCGGCTGATGACCAACAATCCCCGGAAAGTCGCGGCGATGGAGGAAAACGGGGTGAGCGTGGTAGAACGCGTGCCGCTGCACTGCGCGAGTAATCCGCACAACGAAAAATACCTGAAAACCAAGGGGGCGAAGCTCGGGCACCTGTTTACCGGGCGGACAAGCTAGGACGCGCTGCAGTCAGAGAATAAAGCCCAGCTCTGACTGATGGGCAATCTGCTGCAGGCAGTGCGAGGGCGCGGTGCTTTTAACCCCCTCGATGGGTACCACTTTTTCGTGCAGCAGTGCCGTCAGCTGCTCCACCTCCGTGACGTTCAGCGTGCAGATGAGGTCGTGTCGTCCCAGTGTGGTGGCGACGAAGCTGACTTCCGGAATGGTAGCCAGCGCGCGGCATACCGAGCGCCCGCTGCCTCCATGCACGTCAATGCCGACGAACGCCGCGCTCATCGGGCCATCCGGGTGCACCTGCAGGTACTCGAAGCTGATTTGCCGCGTGTTTTGCATACGCTTGATGCGGCTGCGCACGGCTGATTCCGAAGCACCGATTTCAGCGGCTACGGCGCGGTTGCTCTTGCGCGCGTTCTGTCGCAGGCTGGCGACGATTTTGCGGTCAGTGGTGTCCAGCGGCGGTTGTCGGCGCGGCACATCCTCTGTGGAGTGGGCCTGGCAGCCACGTCGAAATTTCCATACGTCCAGTGCCAGGGCCGGGGTTACCCGCGCGATGCCGGCGACACGGGGCAGTGTCTCGGTGAGAAAGGTGCTTACCTCCTCGCGGCTGGGCAAGGCAGCGACCAGTTCGATGTCGTGCCGTCCCAGAACCACATTGACCGTCAGGGCCGCGGGTAGTGAGGCGATGTCACCGGCCACGTCAAACGGCGAGATGTGCTCGACGTTGACCCCGATCAGCAGCAGGTTGGGGTATCCGGCTGCGTGCAGGTCTACCAGGGGCGCGAGACTGATGACTCCCTGCTCCAGCAGACGTTCGATACGCCGCCGCACCGTTATTGGAGTCGCACCTACGGTGTTGGAAAGCGACTGGGTGGAGCGCCGGATATCACCCTCGAGCGCCGCTATGATGGCGGCGTCGAGGGCGTCAGGCTGATAGGCGGAGGGTGTTGCCATTCAGTCAGATGCGCAAGGTCAGGCTCAGTTCAACGGTGCGAGGACGGTTGTAGCTGCCTTCGAAATACCCGAAGAAGCCGCTGCCATCGAAACCCGAGTTGAGCACCCGCTTGTCACCCAGGTTGGTACCGATCAGCCCTACTTCCCACAGCTCGCTGGGCGAGGTGTAGATCAGGCCTGCGCCGAACAGTGTATGGCCGGGCACCTGCAACACGGTGCTGTTTACCGCATTGAGGAAATAGCTGTCGGTATAGCGCATATCTGCACGGAACAGCAGGTCGCCCATATCGCCCAGGTCGTAGCGGTAGTCCGCCGCCATGTTGAAGGTCCATTCTGGCGTATGCTTGAGCTCGGTGTCGGTGAAGTCGCCGGTGACATCGATCCAGCCATCGGAATCGTCATTCAGGTAACCTACCCCTGCCTGCAGCTGGAACTCTTCGGCGGGCAGCCAGGTGGCTTCCAGTTCAACACCCTCAATGCTTGCGTTGGAAGCATTCTCCACCGCCACGGAGCCCGCCCGGGTGATCAGAACCTGGATGTCCTCGTAGTCGTTGTAGAACACGGCGCCATTCAAGCGCAGGCTGCGGCCAAGCAGGTCGGCCTTGATGCCCGCCTCGTAGCCGGTGAGGGTTTCCGGTTCGTACTCTTGCAGATCTGCCGCACTGCCGAAGGCACGGCCGTTATAGCCGCCGCTACGGAAGCCGCGGCTCACGTGGGCGTAAGCCATGACGTCATCGTTTACTTGCCAGGATGCGCCCACTTTCGGTGACGTATTCGACCAGTCCTGCGAGCAGTCAAAATACGCGATGGCTTCATCAAATGCGCAGCTGCTTACGGGTGCGCCGGGAATGGGGAAGACGTGGGGCACGCCGAAGTCGTAATTGCTGATTTGCTGGGTGAAGTCTTTTTCTTCTTCCGTGTAGCGAATGCCCGCAAATACATCCAGCTGGTCGTTCACCGCATAGCTGGCCTGTGCGTAGGCGGCGTAGCTGGTGGTCTCCTGACGGTTATCGAAGGATACCGACGTGCCAAGGCCCTGAATGATGATCAGGTCCGTAAGGTCACGGGTGTCTTCCGCAAAGTAGTAGAGCCCGCCGACCCACTCCAGGGCGCCACTCGTGCCTACCAGCTGCAGTTCCTGGCTGAACTGGTCGTGGTCCTGGTCGTGAATATCGCCCGAGTAGTTCAGTGCGCTGTTGTCGCCGTCGCGGCCGAACAGCGCTTCCGTTTCGCGGTAGCCGGTGATGGATTTGAACTCCAGTGCGTCACTGACCTGCCAGGTATTGGTCCAGGTGACGCCCGTGCCCTCCACGTCATCGCTCGGCAGTGGGCCTGCAATGCCCGACACATCGATGTCGGCGTTTGGGGTGCAGCAGGGGTTATCCGGGTTCAGTTGGTTCCACAGGTCGCCAAACAGAGTGCCGTCCTGCCAGGTGAGCATTACGTTGGGGTAGCCCGTCTGGTCCTGTTCGTGCCAGTCGACGGAAAGTGTTGACTCGAAACTGTCTACAGGGGCCCAGTTGAGGATGGCGCGGGCGGTGGAGAGGTCACTGTCACCGGCATCGTCGCCCGGACGACTCTGCCAGCCGTCCGCCTTGCGTCGCAGATAGGAGATACTGCCGGAAAGTGTGTCGCTAAGCGCGCTCTGGCCGTAGAACGAGACCTCGCCCAGATTGCGTGAGCCCGATGCCAGGCCAAATTCAGCACTGTTTTCCCCAGTGGGTTTGCGCGTGATCACGCTGATGGCACCGCCGATACTGTTCTTGCCGAACAGCGTGCCCTGGGGGCCGCGCAAGACCTCGATGCGCTCCACATCCGCCAACTCCATGTTGGCGCCAAAGGCGCGCGCCAGATAGATGCCGTCCAGGTAGAGGCCGACAGACGGGTCGGTGGTGAGAATGAAATCGGATTCACCCACGCCGCGCAGGAACGCATTGACCGTGGAACTGCCGCCGCCAGTGCCAACGGTAAAATTCAGGTTTGGGGTTTGGCGTTCGATGGCGGTGAGCTGATTGATGCCGGCACGAGCCAGATCCTCTCCTGAAAGCGCGGTAATCGAAATGGGTGTGCGCTGCAGGTTCTCAGAGCGTTTCTGGGCAGTCACCACCACTTCCTCGAGTGTGGCGGCGTGGCCGAGCGTAGGCAGTGCGGCGGCGGGCAGGCCAGCGCTAAGAGCGGTGATCGCAAGCATGAGGCGTTTGTTCATTGTGGTTCCCCCCCGTAGGGTGCGGTAAGCGTGTGTGGGCGAGCGTCTGTCGCGCTTTGATGGAGCGGCTTTTCGGCCATTTCCAGTCTTCAGGATGGTAGATATGTCGGTTTGCGTCAATAAGGGCAATGAAAAAACGCAAAACGCTAATATCTGGTTCAAAAAGGCAGGGCCGTGGGTCGACTGTGGCGGACTTTTTTGTGGTCAGGTCTGCCGTTGAACAATAAATTCGGCCAGCGCGCGCAGGGGATCGGCGCGCTGGTCAAAGCCCTCGACCGCACGCAGGCCGTCGGCCAGCAGCGCGTCTGCGGCGGTGCGGGCACCCTCCAGCCCGAGCAGGCTGACATAGGTGGTTTTGCCCGCGAGGGCGTCCTTGCCGCCAGTTTTGCCAAGAGTGGCAGCGCTGCCCTCCACATCAAGTATGTCGTCCACCACCTGGAAGGCCAGGCCGAGATGCTGGCCAAACATCTCCAGCGCTGCCCGTTCGGAGGCTGATGCGCCGGCTGCGACGGCGCCCAGGCTCAATGCGGCGCGAATCAGGACGCCGGTTTTCAGCGCATGCAAGCCCTGCAGTTCTTGCAGGGTCAGGGTACTGCCGGTGGCAGCGATGTCGACATACTGGCCGCCGACCATGCCGCCGAGGCCGCTGGCCTGTGCGAGCACCTTGACCATGGCTATCTGATCTTCCGCCGGCACGCCTTGTGCCTCGCTCAGCAACTCAAAGGCCAGCGCCTGCAGGCCATCACCAACCAGGATGGCCGTGGCCTCATCGAAGGCCTTGTGCAGGGTCGGCCGCCCGCGGCGCAGCGCGTCGTCGTCCATGGCTGGCAGGTCGTCGTGGATCAGGGAGTAGGTGTGCACCAACTCTATGGCGCAGGCGGCATTGTCCAGCGCCACTTCCGCGGGCCCGTTACTGTCAACGGCCTGCGCCGCGGCGTACACCAGACAGGGCCGGATGCGCTTGCCACCGGCCTGCAGCGCATAGCTCACCGCCGCCTCAAGGCCGCCGAGCGAGGCTGTGGCGCGAGGATCCTGAGCGGTTAAGCGGCTCACGGCCCGCAATCGAGCCTCACAGCGCGCGCGGCTGTGGGCCATGAAGGTACTCAGGGCCGGATTCACTCTGCTGCGCCTTCCTCGTCTTCGTCGTGGAATGGCGCCGCGACAGGTTTGCCCTCTTTCTCGAGCAGCAGCTGCACTTTTTGCTCGGCTTCCTGCAGGGACTGCTGTGCCTGGCGAATGAGTTGAACGCCCTGCTCAAAGTCCTTTAACGACTGCTCCAGAGAGGTCTCGCTGTCTTCGAGGCGGGCGGTAAGCGCTTCGAGCTGGCTCAGGGTCTCGGCGAAGGTGGGTGGCTGCTTCTTGGTCATGGGGTCCGGCTGTGTGGGTTGGGGTGGGGGTATGATAACAGTCGTTTGCCAGTTTTTGAGTGAATGACTGTTATTCCCCCCGAGCGTCCACGCAACGGTATACTCAGGCTGTGTTCAGGTGCCGATGTGGGCAGGCTCAATGCCTGTGGTGCTGACACACAAAGATTTCGACGTCGAGTAAACCAAGTCTGATGCAGTCTACTCAAAAAATCTGGGAGGGCTGGTGAACAGCAATATGACAAGCACAGCTGCGATGGGCTGTGAGATAAGACGCGATGTCGAGCAACACTGGAGACGGTCGTCTTTTCGAGAGCACCTGGCGATTTGAGCATAGTCCCCGACATTGTCAGGCGTCGTATCGCCCATCGCCCCAGCCTGTTGAAGATCATTGACAACATCGGTTGGCTATTTCTTGACAAGGTCCTGCGCATGGGCGTGGGGCTGTTGGTTGGGGTGTGGATTGCCCGCTACCTAGGCCCCGAGCAGTTTGGCCTGCTCAGCTACACCACTGCGTTTGTGGGGCTCTTCGGAGCCGTTGCAGGGCTCGGGCTGCAGGGTATTGTTGTGCGGGATATCGTGCGCGAACCGGCCGGCAGGGGGGTGACCATAGGTACCGCCGCTGCCCTGCAATTTGCGGGCGGAACGCTGGCCTACGGCCTGATTTTGCTGGTTATCTTCTGGCTGCGCCCCGAGGACAGGCTGGCGCAAACGCTGGTTGCGATACTCGGTTCAATGATGCTCTTCAAGGTCAGTGAGGCCGCGGCCTACTGGTTTGAGTCACAGGTGCTATCCAAATACACCGTGATGGTACAGAACGCCACCTTTCTAGCGTTTGCCGTGGTCAAAGTGGTACTCATTCTGCTGGATGCTCCCCTGGTGCTCTTCGCCTGGGCCGTTATGGGCGAAGCGCTTGTGGGCGCGGCATTGCTGCTTTGGGTGTTCGGGCTGTATGGATTTCCACTTGTCGAACTCAGAGCCTCTGCCAGCAGGGCAAAGGCTATGCTAGAAGCCAGTTGGCCTCTGCTGCTGTCCGGTGTGGCGATTACCGTTTATATGAAAGTTGACCAGATCATGCTTGGGCAAATGATTGGTGATACTGAGGTAGGGGTCTATAGCGCGGCGACACGCGTCAGTGAGGTCTGGTACTTTGTCCCCATGGCTGTCATGGCCTCGGTGCTGCCGGCTATTCTGGAGTCCCGGATGGCCAACGAAGCGCAATACTACAGGCGCCTGCAGTCGCTGTTCGATATTATGGTCTGGCTGTCAGTCTGTGTTGCCGTGCCTATGACGTTCCTGTCCACCGCTGTGGTGACATTGCTGTTTGGCAGTGACTATGCGGCTGCCGGCGAGGTGCTGGCGGTTCACATTTGGGCGGCGATATTTGTATTTTTGGGGGTTGCCAGCAGTAACTGGTATCTTGCCGAGAACCGTCAAGTGCTGAGCTTGCAGAGGGCGGTTTTGGGAATGCTGGTTAATGTTGCTTTAAACCTGTTCCTCATTCCGTCCTATGGTGCGTTGGGTGCGGCATGGGCTACGGTCCTGTCCTATGCGACAGCTGCGTTCTTTGCGGATCTGCTGCAGCGGGAGACGCGAAGAATCTTCGCGATGAAGGTGGCGTCGTTCAATATTGTCGGTGTGGCGGCAAGGATGACCCGGTCTCGGTGGTGAATGGCTAATGCGTGAATTTATACGGGAATACGTGCCCGATTTTATCAAGAGTCTCATCAGGCGTGTGCTCTACAACATTCGTTGGGATCAATGGCAACAATGCTCTTGGGCGCAGGAAGGCGAAGACCTCATCCTGAAGCGGATTTTCCCGGAAAAGAAAGACGGCTTTTATATCGATGTTGGGGCGCATCATCCACAGCGTTACTCGAATACCTGTCTGTTCTACAAGGCAGGCTGGCGCGGCATCAACATCGATGCAATGCCCAATAGCATGCGTGCCTTCCGCAAGCAGCGGAAGCGCGATATCAACCTTGAAATGGGCGTGGGGGCTGTGGCAACGGAGTTGGACTACTACATGTTCAACGAGCCTGCGTTGAACGGGTTTTCCGCTGTGCTATCAGAAGAGCGGGCGCAGGCCGATAACCGATTCAGAATCATCTCGACCCGAAAAATTCAGGTGTTGCCCCTGGCGGAGATACTGGAAGCGCACTTGCCTGCCGGCCAGCAGATCGACTTTATGACGGTCGATGTTGAGGGTCTGGATCTTGACGTGCTCAAATCCAATGACTGGAATCGGTACCGACCGGAGTATGTTCTTGTTGAAGTGCTGAAGAGCAGCCTTCACGAGGTTGAAGGCAGCGATGTTGGGCGTTTCATGCGGGATAGGGGGTATGAGGTGTATGCGAAATGTATGAATACGGTGTTTTTCAGGGAGGTGGCGCCATAACAGCTGTCTCATTCTCAAGGAACCATGTATAGGTTTCCTTTAATCCCTCTTCCAAGCCTATTGTTGAGTGCCAGCCCAGCACCGCTAGCTTCGATACATCCAGCAGCTTGCGTGGGGTGCCGTCCGGTTTACTGGCATCAAACTCCAGGCGCCCTCTGAAGCCCGTAACCTTGGCAATGGTCTCAGCCAACTCGCCAATAGAGCAGTCGGTCCCCGTCCCCACATTGATGTGGCTGAGCCTGGGTTGTGTATGCCTCTGGTACCGCTCAAGAGGAAGCTCCATGATGTGCAGGCAGGCACTGGCCATATCGTCGACGTGGAGGAACTCGCGCCTGGGCGTGCCGGTTCCCCAGACGCTGACGCTCTCCGCCTCTGTCTGTGCTGCTTCATGGAACCGTCGCATGAGGCCGGGAATGACATGACTGTTTTCCGGGTGGAAGTTGTCACCGGGCCCGTACAGATTGGTTGGCATCACGGAACGGTAGTCGCGGTTGTGCTGCCGGTTATAGCTTTCGCAGAGCTTGATACCTGCGATCTTGGCGATGGCGTAGGGCTCGTTGGTGGGTTCAAGGGCGCCGGTGAGCAATGCATCCTCACGGATGGGTTGGGCGACGTGCTTTGGGTAGATGCAGGAAGAGCCCAGGAACAGCAGCTTTTGCACGTTCGTCCGGTGGGCTGCCTGTATGACATGTGTTTGAATGAGCAGATTGTCACCCAGAAACTCGGCAGGAAAGCTGTTGTTCGCATGTATGCCTCCAACTCGGGCTGCTGCCAGGTAAACTTGATCAATTGCGTGTCGAGAGAAGAAAGCCTCTACCTCAGTCTGTCGCGACAGATCCAACTCGTCGTGGGATGCTGTGATCAGAGTGACGCCCTTACGTCTCTCAAGCAGTCGACAAATGGCGGAGCCAACCATTCCCTTGTGGCCGGCGACGTATATGGTCTGGTGAAGCATCAATTTTCTACCGTGACTGATACATCGTGACCATGTTGCCTGAGGAATACTTTTCGTTGCGCCACCTTGAGGTCTTCCTCGATCATCTCTGCACACATTTGCCGCGCTGTAATTTCAGGCTCCCAGCCCAGTTCCCGCTGTGCACGCGTCGCATCCCCCTTCAGGCTGTCGACCTCTGCGGGTCGGAAGTAGCGCGGATCGACTCGGACTACCACATCACCTGCCTGTACCGCAGGCGCCTTGTTCCCGAGGACCTCTGCCACGATACCCCGCTCATCGACGCCCTTGCCGTGGAATTCTAGTTTGATACCCAGTTCTTGGCGCTCCAACGCACGAAGTCGCGTACAGAATGTTGCTTGCCAGTGGCGATAACAAAGTCTTTCGCCTCACCGTGCTGAAGCATCAGTCATTGCATACGCACATAATCCTTCGCATGACCCCAGTCACGCAGGGAGTTCATGTTGCCCATGTACAGGCAGCTTCCGAGCCCCTGGGCGATGTTGGCGAGGCCGCGGGTGACTTTGCGGGTCACGAAGGTTTCACCGCGGCGGGGTGATTCGTGGTTGAACAGTATGCCGTTACAGGCGTACATGCCGTAGGCCTCACGGTAGTTCACCGTGATCCAGTAGGCGTAGAGCTAGGCTACTGCATAGGGTGAGCGCGGATGAAAAGGAGTTGACTCGCGTTGCGGTGTTTCCTGGACAAGCCCATACAGTTCCGAGGTTGACGCTTGGTAAAAAAGCGCGTTTTGTGCTCCAGCCCGAGCAACCGAATGGCCTCCAGAATGCGTAAAGTGCCCATCGCATCAACATCGGCGGTATACTCGGGTGACTCGAAGCTGACCGCTATATGGCTCTGGGCGCCAAGGTTGTAGACCTCGTCTGGCTGCACGTGCTGGATGATGCGGGTGAGGCTGGAGGAATCGGTGAGATCGCCGTAGTGCAGGATGAATCGTTGGCTGTCTAAATGAGGGTTCTGGTAGATATGATCGACACGACGGGTGTTGAAAGAGGAGGCGCGGCGCTTGATGCCGTGGACTTCGTAACCCTTATCCAGGAGCAACTCGGCTAGGTAGGAGCCGTCTTGGCCGGTGACGCCGGTGATGAGTGCTGTTTCGGGCAAACTAGTGGGGTTTTGGATTCAGGGTGGTGGGCTATGACTGATCTGTTTCCAAAAATTACCCGGTAACCAGAATGATCGCCGTGATATTATTCATTTCGAAGTATGCAGTTCCTCGCGCTCTTAGGAGTGAGAGGAATTTTCTCTTGGCATCACCTTTGGGCTCGCATGAGGGATCAGCATGAAGGCGGTAATACTTGCCGGTGGCCTTGGCACAAGAATTTCTGAAGAAACACAGTTAAAACCCAAACCGATGATCGAGATCGGCGGCCAGCCAATTTTGTGGCATATCATGAAGATGTATGCCTTTCACGGGGTGACTGATTTCATAATCTGTTGTGGATACAAGGGCTATCAAATAAAGGAGTATTTCGCTAACTATTTTCTCCATTTATCTGACGTAACTATCGATATGAAGTCGAATGAGATGGAGGTGCATCGTCGGCGAGCTGAACCTTGGTCCGTTACCCTAATCGACACAGGCGAAGACACTCAAACCGGCGGGCGACTAAAGCGGGTAGCGCCGTATCTCAAAGAGGAAAATGAATTCTTTATGACATATGGCGACGGTTTGGGCGACATAGACATAGCCGCCAGTCTGGATTTTCACCGGAATCACGGGCGTGCGGCGACCGTCACTGCTGTTTATCCTCCTGCTCGTTTTGGAGCGCTTGAGGTGTCTGATGGCCTCGTCATCGGCTTTCAAGAGAAGCCTCGCGGTGAGGGCGCGCGAGTGAACGGAGGCTTTTTTGTTTTATCGACATCAGTGCTCAATCTAATCACTGATGACAGCGTTGTTTGGGAGCGCGGGCCTATGGAGTCATTGGCAAAGAGTCGGCAGCTCGTCCCCTTTTTGCATGATGGCTTTTGGCAGCCGATGGACACGATGCGAGACCGCTGCTTATTAGAGAGGTTGTGGCAAGAGAGCGAAGCGCCGTGGCAGGTGTGGAAGTGATTAGTCCAGCTTTTTGGCGGGGGAAACGAGTTTTTCTTACCGGACATACGGGCTTTAAGGGCGCGTGGTTGGCGTCTTGGCTAGTCAAGCTGGGCGCTAAAGTTCATGGCTACTCCCTGTCTCCCTCCTATTCTCCAAACGTGTATGGTGCATCAGGTATCGCTGGGAGCATTGAAGAAACAATAGGAGATATCCGTAGTGTTGACGCTTTGCGCACTTCAATCACCTGCTTTCAACCCGAGGTTGTCTTTCATTTAGCGGCGCAACCTCTAGTACGTTATTCCTACGAACATCCGGTAGAGACCTTCGAAACTAACGTAATGGGAACAGTAAACTTGCTTCAGGCCGCGCGGTCCTGTCGCGAGCTATTGGCGGTAATTGTGGTCACGACCGATAAGTGTTATCTGAACCGGGAGCTGAAGGTAGGTTATACCGAGAGTGACCCTTTGGGGGGGCACGATCCCTACAGTGCAAGTAAGGCGTGTGCTGAGTTGGTTGCTCAATCTTGGTATCAGTCCTTCTTGAGCCAGATTAATTGTGAAAGCAAAGAGCTGTTCGGATTAGCCACAGCACGTGCAGGTAATGTGATTGGCGGAGGCGACATGGCGGTTGACCGTGTTGTACCGGATGTTCTTAGAAGCGTGACAGCTGATAGCGGTGTCCAAATCAGGAATCCCAATGCGATCCGTCCTTGGCAGTATGTATTAGATCCCTTGGGCGGGTATCTTTGTTTAGCGGAATCGTTGGCGAATAAGCCTCGCCTGTACTCTGGGCCTTGGAATTTTGGCCCAGGGGAAGATGATGTGCAGCCGGTAGGTCGGGTAGTCGAGCGCCTACTTGCGCTATTAGGTGCTGATACTAGGTGGTCGTGCAGGCCCGAACCGAGCCTACACGAAACCCGTAGTCTGCTACTCGATTGCAGCAAGGCAAAAGCGGAACTTGGTTGGTTCCCTCAGTACAGTCTTGAAGAGGCACTTGAATCAGTTGTGAGATGGAAGGATCTGCCGATGGAGGAAGCATCGCACCGAGGCTTCATTGAGATGGAGATCGACAAATACATGAATAGAGTCGGTAGTGAGACAGAATGTTAGGGAGTGATCTCAGAGAAGTAGTTCTGGCGGCTGTTGCTGAGTATGCTGCCGCAAGCGATTCCGCTCCGGTTTTCATTGGTGGCGAGACGACGATTCCACCATCGGGAAAGGTTATTGGCGGTCCAGAAATGGTTGCGATGGTGGACGCCGTTCTTGACGGATGGTTGACCACTGGGCGCTACAACGCTGAATTCCAGCGAGTCCTCAGCGAATTTTTCGGCGTTCGACACGCATTAACTACGGTATCTGGTTCGGCGGCTAATCTTTTGGCGGTCACGGCGCTGACCTCCGATAAATTTAAGGAGCGCGCTCTTCGTCCGGGGGACGAGGTTATTACTGTCGCTGCGGGATTCCCCACCACAGTAAACCCGATTTTGCAGAATAATTTGATACCCGTCTTCGTCGATGTCGAGTTGCCTACTTATAATGTGGATGCGTCGAAGTTAGAGGAGGCTCGCTCGGAGCGAACACGCGCAATTGTGTTGGCCCACACCCTAGGGAATCCATTCAATCTTGGGGCAGTCAAGGCCTTTGCTGATAAGTACGATCTCTGGCTGGTGGAGGATTGTTGCGATGCGCTCGGTGCCACCTATGGCGGACAACATGTAGGGACATTCGGAGATGTAGCCACTTTGAGCTTCTATCCTGCTCACCATATAACCATGGGGGAAGGAGGCGCAGTTCTAATGCGCTCATCAAGGCTGAAGAAGGTCGTCGAATCGTTTAGAGACTGGGGGCGAGATTGTTACTGCGAGCCGGGTGTAGAGAATACCTGCGGTAATAGATTTGATTGGAAGTTAGGTGATCTACCACTAGGCTATGATCACAAGTACATTTACTCGCATTGTGGCTACAATTTAAAGATCACTGATATGCAGGCCGCGTGTGGCGTCGCACAGATGGGGAGGATAGAGGATTTTATTGCAAAGAGGCGCCGGAATTTCTTTCTAGCCTCAGAGGTGTTTAAAGAGTTTTCACCTTGGCTTATCCTCCCCGAAGCAACGCCCAATTCTGATCCATCTTGGTTTGGTTTTCCAATTTCATTGCGCGAAAATCTGAACGTGGAACGCGTCGAGCTTCTCCGCTTCTTGGAGGAGCGAAGAATCGGCACACGGCTAGTATTTGCTGGAAATCTGACACGGCAACCTTACTTTGATAGGGTCGACTATCGGATAAGTGGCGACCTCACGACGACAGACTTTGTTATGAATCAAAGTTTTTGGATTGGCACATATCCCGCCCTTGGGTCGGAGCACTATGCATACATTGCGCAATCATTCAGGGATTTCTTCCGGAGCCGGTGATTGAGGTATGACTTCATTCAAGCCAGATGTGGTAGCCGAGGACATTGAAGAGATTATCGGATCTATTGATGATTGGGGGGCGCTTTCTGGCCAAACAGTCCTGCTAACGGGCGCTGGTGGGTTCATTGGGAACTACTTGGTGCGAACCTTGTTAGCATTAAACGCGCGAGACGTGCTCGACAAACCAGTTTCAGTTATAGCTGTAGTTCGATCTTTGGAAGCCGCGCGCAAACGCTTTCTGGATTTCGCTGCTGACCCTTACTTTCGTTTGGAATTTTGCGACCTTGCTGTCGCGGAGCTGCCTGATCTAAAGAGCATAGATTATATTATTCATGCCGCTAGCCAGGCGAGTCCACGGTACTACGGCGATGACCCAGTTGGGACTATTTTACCTAATATATTGGGAACTGCAGGTCTTTTGAAGCACGGAGGAGTGTCGCTGAAAGGTTTTTTGTTTATCAGCTCAAGCGAGGTGTATGGGTGTGCGGGAGAAGATGGTAGCCCATTGAAGGAGGAAAACCCTGGAGTAGTTGATGCCACGAATCCTCGTTCATGCTACGCGGAGAGTAAGCGAGCAGGAGAAGCACTATGTGTTGCATGGTACGGACAGTATGGTGTTCCCACTTACATTGTCCGGCCGTTTCACACATATGGCCCCGGGCTGGCAAGAGACGACGGGCGAGTATTCGCGGACTTTATTTATAATGCGGTAGACGGCGAGGAAATTGTGGTGCGTAGCGACGGCAAGGCTAGGCGTGCATTCTGCTATGTGAGTGACTTTGTGACCGGTGCTTTCACCGTATTACTCCGTGGTGAGCCCGCTCAGGCCTATAATGTTGGGAATCCGGACGGCGAGCTTTCGATTTATGATTTGGCGAAGTTGGTAGGAAATGTGGGTGGTAAGTCGCACTTGAGGGTCATATTTCAAGATAGGATGCCGGGAAGCGCTTATCTGAAAAGTAGTTATGATCGATTGGTACCAGATATTGAGCGCCTTAGTGCACTAGGGTGGCGGCCTTTGGTTAAACCTAGTGTAGGGTTTAGAAGAACAATAGATGCCATACGCAACAATTAAAGAGCTTAGGGAAAAATACCTTCTGGCTGAATTGGATAAGCGAGAATTTATCGAGCGCGCAGGTGAAGCTCATGCTGTACTTTTCTCCTATGCCGAACTGTTAAGCTGCTCCGACGTTCGTGAGATACGTATAGGGCCGGACGGTGTTCTCTTTGAGGTCGGCGGGGATGGACTGATGTTTTCTTGCCCTAAGAGTGAAACGAGAGTCGCACCTCTCGAGGCGCTTAACTTTGGCTTCTATGAGCCAGCCGAGACGAAGCTAATGCTCGATCTGATTAGTGACAAGAGTGTGGTCTTCGACGTTGGTGCGAATATTGGCTGGTTTGCGCTGATTTTTGCTAAACGAGTACCGGGCTGTGAGGTACACGCATTTGAGCCAGTCCCGGTGTTTCATGAGCACCTAAATTTGAATGTCGCGCGGAATGCGCTTCAGTCGAATGTTTTGGCTTATTCGACGGGTTTCTCGGATGCTCGTCAATCTGTAACGATGTATTTTGATCCCGGAAATGGTACCAACGCGTCTCTACTCAATGTTTCCCAATCGAGTACGGTAGACACGGTAGCCGCAGAGATGCACACAATGGATGACTGGTGTGCTGAGCGAGATGTTTGGCCAGACTTTATTAAGTGCGACGTGGAAGGTGCAGAGTTGCTTGTGCTTCGTGGCGCGGTCGAGGTGCTAGATAGGAGTAAGCCACTAATTTTTCTTGAAATGCTCAGGAAGTGGAGCAAGCCCTTTGGCTACCACCCCAACGACATAATTAGTTTTCTAGATGAAAGGGGTTACACGTGCTACTCGGTTACTGGAGAGGGTTTAAAGGTTTGTCAATTCGTAGACGATACTACGCTCGAAACCAACTATCTTTTTCTCAACCGGTCTAGCCACTCCCAGCTCTTCAAAAGTTTGGGTATATAGTGACTGACTCAAGAGAGCTGGCTAGGCAAGTCCGTCGATTGTCTCTAGAGATGGTGCATCGCGCTGGCGCATCACACATTGGGAGCGCCTTATCGATAGCAGATATTGTTGCTGTACTCTACGGGAAGGTAATGGCTTATGACTCGTCTGACCCTTCGTCTCCTCAGCGTGACCGATTTATCCTAAGCAAGGGTCACGCCTGTGTTGCCGTGTACGCTGTACTAGCGCTAAGAGGTTTTTTTCCAAAGAAGAGTCTAGAAGAGTATGGTGCTGATTTTTCGATGTTCATGAACCATATCTCACACCATGTCCCTGGGGTCGAATTTTCTACCGGTTCTTTAGGTCATGGATTACCGTTCGCAGTTGGTAAAGCTCTCGCGTGTCGCATGCGTGGGGAGAAGTGGCGGGTGTACGCAGTTTTGAGCGATGGCGAGCTTGACGAAGGGTCCAACTGGGAAGCGTTCATGTTCGCGGCACATCACCACCTAGATAGATTGACGGCCATTATTGACTACAACCGACTGCAGAGTTTGGGGAGCGTACAAGATACGCTGGAAATAGAACCATTGGCTAAGAAGCTTCACGCATTTGGTTGGTCCGTTATTGAGGTGGATGGTCACGATCATCAGGCCTTGATAGAAACCCTCTCACATTCTGATGAAAGTAAAAGACCGCGAGCAGTTATAGCCCACACGACGAAAGGGAAGGGTGTCGGATTCATGGAGAATGAAGTCCTTTGGCATTATCGTAATCCAAGCGATGAAGAATTGGCCGTGGCACTATCGGAATTAGGCTTCGATGCGTAATGCTTTCATTAAAGAATTGACGGCAAGGGCTGCACTGGACGATTCGATAGTCCTTGTCGTCGGTGACTTAGGGTTCGGTGTTGTTGAGGAGTTTGCGCGCCGGTTTCCATCCCGTTTCTACAATGCGGGTGTCGCGGAACAGAATATGATTGGGTTGTGCGCTGGCCTAGCGTCAGAGGGCTATCATGTATTTGCCTATTCAATTGCCAATTTCCCAACTTTTCGCTGCGCGGAGCAGCTTAGAAATGATGTGGATTATCACAATCTGCCGGTGACGATAGTTTCCGTGGGAGGGGGATTGGCTTACGGCAATCTAGGTTACTCTCACCATGCGATACAGGACTTTGCGTTGATGAGAGTGCTCCCGAATATGCTGATTGCGGCCCCGGGTGACCCCCAAGAAACAAGAGCATGTCTGAACTACTTGCTGGCCAATCCGCAGCCATCGTACCTTCGGTTGGGCAAAAGCGGCGAGCAAGAGTACCATTCAAGCTCGCCCGAGGTTTATCCTGGCACACTTGTCCCGATTCCTTCACTTTCTTCCGGTCCGAGTGACAAGCTTTTGGTCACTACAGGTGGAGGTTTGGGTGTGGCCGCGGCTTGGTTAAGAGATGGGTTGTTCGAGAATTATGCGGTGGCGTCTATGCCACTGTGGGGTATGTCGTGGAAGCTCACGCAGTCGAGCATCTTGTCAAACTTCTCACACATCACGACCGTGGAGGACCACATATCTGATGCTGGTTTCGGTAGTTGGCTACTCGAATGCTCTGTGGCTTGCTCTGCATCGGTATCGATTGAAGTTCGCGCTTTGGACAGGAGTGTCTTGGGGATGGTGGGGACTCAGCGCTCACTTATGACTCGCGGTGGGCTGGCATGATTGATCCCCCGTGACGGGAGGAGTGGGGCGATTTAGCCTATTCTCCGCGGCCTTTCGAAATACCGCGGCGAATCAGCTTTGGCGAATTCTGGCTGGTCCATTGGTTCTGTTGTTAATACCGATCTACCTTTCGGCAGAAGCACAGGGGTATTGGTATACCTTTGTAAGTCTCGGCGCATTGACGGTATTCGCGGACCTCGGATTCTCCGCAATCATAGTTCACTTCGTCGCGCACGAGTTTGCCCGCCTAGAGTTCGACCGGGCTGGCTTTGTCGTTGGGGATGTTCAAGCCCGCGCAAGGCTGGCGTCGCTTTTTATCTTCGCATCTAAATGGTCCTTTGGGATGCTAGCGTTGGTCGTCCCAATATCAATAGCACTTGGGTTGTGGCTGATGAGCGCCGGAGAGGCTGGTGTAGATTGGAAGTCTGCGTGGGTGATTTATAGTGTTGGTTGCGGGTTTAATTTTTTTCTGACTGTGCTATTGGCGTTTTTGGAAGGCAGTAATCGAGTCGCAGAGGCTCAACGGCAGCGTTTAGTAGTCTCTATCATAAACGCTCTGCTGCTGGTGGGGCTGTTATCTTCAGGGGCTCAGCTCTACGCGCTAGCGCTTCCGATGTTGGTTTCTGGGCTGCTCGGCGTCGTAGCGCTGTCATTTCGATTTCGTGCGACTGTCTTCGAATTGCTTTCTTCCGATTCATTTGCTCCCGCGAGTTGGACTCATGAACTATTTCCGCTTCTCAAGCGGTATGCAGTCAGCTGGACAAGTGGCTATTTTATATTGCAGTCTATCCCACCGTTGGTGTTTTACTTTTATGGCCCCATAGATGCTGGGCGTGTTGGTCTAAGTATGGCCATATGGATGGCAATTTTTTCGTTATCCAATGTGTGGATGGTGGTTGCAACACCGAAAGTGAGTATGCAAATTTCACTGGGAGACTCGACCCAGCTTTTGCACTTGTTCAGGACGCACTTTCGACTCTCTGTCGGTACATTTCTGGTGGGTTCCGCACTGTTTCTCTCGGCATTGCTGATATCACACCCTTATTCTCTTTTTGCTCAACGCTTGCTACCGATCGAAGCTCTGCTGATTCTAGGCCTGGGTTGGCTAGCTCAGTTGGTGGTTTCAGCTTTGGCAATGTTCATGCGTGCCCATAAGGAGGAGCCGCTGATGTGGGTCTCTGTAGCTATGGCGGCACAGATCGTAATCAGTACAGTTCTTCTTGCGGGTCAGTTTGATGTCCGCTTTATCGCGGTCAGTTTTACCGCTGGGTTCTTGATATGGTTGCCTCAGGTGGTAAAGCTCTATCGTGGTTATCTCTCTCGCTATGAATGATAGGCCTCTGCTCACTATAGCTATACCGAGTTTCAACCGGTGTCGCGAGCTTTCTTTGCTCCTAGGTCAAATAAGAAATCAATTTGATGCGTATCGTAAGGACCTAGAGGTGATTGTCTCCGACAATTGTTCATCAGATGAGACTTCAAGTGTAGTTAGTTCTTTTATTGAAGATGGTTTGCCAATTCGTTATTTTCGGAATGAAGTAAATGTTGGAAGTGGTGCGAATGTAGTGCGGTGCTTTGAGCTTGCCGTTGGTCGCTATGTTCTCATTGTTGGAGATGACGATTTGCTATTAGACGGAGCTTTATCACGGATAATTTCAGTATTAAAGGAGAGTGATATTGGGTTGTTGTACCTCAACGCATATCCATTTCTTCACGACTATAGAGATGAAAGGCCCGCAAGTTTTAGAAGCTATGACTTGGTTCGTTATCAAGATCCTTCCGCGTTCCTTGGTCGCGTTTCCATAAACCTCTCTTTCCTTTCGAGTGTAGTTGTAAACAAGAGTCTAGTTCCCATTGAGTTCGATTGCTCTAGGTTCAGCTCTAGTTATTTGCCTCAACTCAACTGGATATTCTACATCTTGTTTCGCTGCTCAAGTCATGCGGTATTGAATCAGTTTGTTATAGCCGGTAGAGCTAACAACTCCGGTGGGTATGGAGTTTGTCAGGTATTCGGGACGAATTTGAGAGGAATAATCGATAGCTTTGTTCAGGACGGGATCCCCGAGGAGATTTTTGAACCCCTTCACGCATCAATGATAAAATCTTTCTTTCCCAAACATTTGTTGGACCTTCGGACAAGTCGGCACGACTTTGCTGATGAACGCTTTCATAGAGAACTTTGTCCTCTATATGGTGATCGCCTAGATTACTGGGTTTTTCTTTACCCAATATTGCGTCTGCCTAGCGGGCTCGCAAAGATCTGGTTCTTCGGTCTTCGATGCTTCAATGGTATTAATAATGTAATACGACTTATGAGAGAGCGATTCACTGGCATTTTACGGCGCAGAGGGTAAGACAATATTGCGACAAGTAGGTGCTCTTCTTGATCGTTGTGTTTTTAGGGGAGCACTTACGGTTGAACGCTTTGTGTTAATTTCCCCATCCTCCCGTTGATTCCGTCGACTATTCCCTTGGTTGAGTACTCAATACTTTTTCGGCGCTGCGGGCCGAATACTGAATGTGTGTACACTAGCCCCATAAAGTACCAAGTACTGCGAATTTTCCAGCGCCAGTTGATTCTCGAATCCTTGAGAAGCGCGACAAAATTCCTTAATCGATAGTAGATTCTTAGAGGGCTATAGAGACTTTCATGTCGCCAACCAAAGTACCAAACTCGGATAGCACCTTGTCCCATACTTTGATGCATCTTCGCGGAGCCACAACCGATAAGCCGAAATCCTAGATGTCTTGCGCGCATTCCCCACTCGACGTCTACCTGGTCGATAAAGAAGTCTTCGCGCATCGGACCCACCCGCAATAGTGCAGCTACTGGAATAAGCGTGCCCGAAGTTATTAGGGATAGCGCGTCAATGTAAGGCGATTCTTCGCTGGCGATGGCGTGCGAGTAGAAGAATTGCCCCTTCTTCTGGCTCTGAAAGGGATAGGTAACGCCGGTGTGCGTATCAGTGTAAGTCGGGCCAACAGCCGCGATTCTTCCATTTTTCCCATTGCAGGCGCGGTAGCAATCCATAAGCTTAGCCACCATGTCCGAAGCGGGCAGGCTGTCTTGGTCGCTGAGTAGAACGAATGCCGACCCCATTAGTATTGCACGTTCACAGCCTTCATTAAGCGCTTTGGCTATACCAAGGTTTTTACCGAAGCGAATCACGACACAACGTTCAGGGTTGGATGAGTGAGTCCAAATAGATGCAAGCGTCGGGTTGTCGGCGCCGGGAGTGTTGTCCACAAGAATAACGGTTTCAGTTTGATGCAGGAGTCGGTCGAGTAGAGGAGCTAGTTCTGCGGGCTCAGGATGGTACGTGACTACAATACTCGTGATGTTTGTTATGGATGATTGCTCGGTAGGGTTCAACGGCTTGGTCTCCAATCTAGTGTGGGCAAACCGTAACGGCATAACATAGTGAATTTGTGTGGCAAGATGTTGAAAGGCTTGCCAAAGCTCGTAGGTGAAACTAGGCAGGCGCCTTGGAGTTTTCTACGTTCGTTGCCAAGGGTCACTCTTTGCTGGAATAATTCCCGTGGAACATTGAGATAGATTTGTGTACATGCTTTTAAATCCCATCGCAGCACGCTAAAAATTATCCCCTCTATCAATAGCAGAGTGAGGTGTATCAATAGGAGTGGCCACATGACAATAGTCGGTGTCATGACAAAAAGAGAAAATGTTTTGTTTCGTTCACTCAAGCGTCTCCTTCGGTAAGTGCTTAAGAGTTTGCCTCGAAATGGTTTGTTGCCGCCGAACGAACCTCCTTGTCGATGTAGATATCCGCTCTCCTTTAATGCCTGTACAGGGAGACCCGTTAAACGAGCGGCGCAACACAGGTATAAGTCTTCCCCGATTGATTCAAACCACTCCGGGAACCCGCCCAACTGCTCCCAGGTACTTCGCCGAATCCACAAGCACGCCCCAATCACCATCGCCACCTCACTACGCTCCGGGTCCAGATTGGGTACTGGGTTGTAGAAAGGATCCAGCATACAGCCGCGGTCCACGAGGTTCCCACTCTCCCAGTCATACTGCGGAAGGGTGAGGATTCCTGGCGATGTCTGCTGCGCAGCGGTCGATGCCAGCGCGGCCAAGGCGCCAGCAAGCAAGGCGGCATCGTTGTTCAATAGTAAAACGTACTCGCCACGTGCGTGCGCCACCATACGGTTATTGGCCACACAGAATCCGACGTTCTCACGGCTGGCGAGCAGTTCAACCTGAGGGTACTTTTCGCGGAGGAAGGCCACAGAGTCATCTGCTGAGGCATCATCGTGCACGATAATCTCGACAGTGAAGTCGCACTGTTGCTCAAGTACCGAATCCAGGCAGGCGGCAATGAGTTCTGGCCCCCGATAGTGGGCGATGCATACCGAAACCAGCGGCCTATCTGGCCGGTTCAGGGCCGGGTAGTGTGCAACCAGTGCCATGTTCTTTTCAGGCCCTCATCCAATGAAACTTCAGGCTGCCAGCCCAGTGCCTGTCGCGCATAATCTATGTTGATGATGACTTTGCTGGCATCGACCGTGCGGCCTTGTACATAGTCACGATGCAGCGTTTCACCGCTGGCTGTTTCGGCCCGGGTGAAAAGTTCGTTGAGGCTAATACTTTCACCGCTCGCTGCATTGATCGTGCGCACGTTCCCCTCTGGTGGCGCCGTGAGTGCCGCCAGAGTCAGACCAATCAGGTCATCAATATACAGGTAATCACGCAGAGCAGAGCCATCCCCCCATACGCGCAACCTTTCTCCGCGTCGGATACAGCCAAGCATGGTTGGCACAATTCCAAACCCCGCAACTTCTGCCTGGCCAGGCCCGTAAATGTTTGATGGCCTTATGATTGTTGCGCTGCCCGCAAATTGCCTCGTCCAGGCTCCGATGAACTGTTCTGCCGCAACCTTGGCTGCACCGTGGTACGAGCGAGGTTGAGGCAGGTCGGCTTCCCCCGAAGCCAACACGGCGTGTTCGTCGTAGATCGCGCCGGCTGAAGAAAAGTAGACCAGCGGTATCGAGGGGCGCGCTTGCAGTGCCTCGAGCGTCAACAGCAAGGGTGCGAGATTCGTATTCAGTTCCACCAGCGGCTTGCCGGCACTGCTGCCAGGTGTGCTGCTCGCAGCGAGGTAGACCAGGGCGTCGACGCCTTCCAGCAAAGTGGCCAGGGCGGCCGGGTTTCTGCATCCGCTGGTAACCTGTTCGGCGGCCGCAAGGCTCGGAACCTGTTCGCCACGCACAACAGCTTTCACGTGAGCACCCTGATCGCTGAGCGCGAGGCACAGGGACCTGCCAATGAAGCCCCCGGCACCAATGACCAACACGCAACTACGCATCAGGATGGCTCAGCAGCGCGTTGTATATTGTCAGGTAGCGATTGGCGCAGTCATCCCAAGTGCCAACGGCTTCCTGCACCCAGCTGCGAGCATTGGTGCCACATTGCATGTTAACGGCGCTATTTTCGAGTTTTTGCATTCCGGTAATGTAGCCGTCCCGGTCACGGCACAGTGCACCTGTGATGTTGTTTTGCACAAGGCTGGCGTGGGCTGGCATATCGGATGCGAGAATGGGCAAGCCTGCGGCCATGGCCTCCAGCATAACCTGCGGGCGCCCTTCTGCGTGCTCGCTAAGCGTAATCAGGCCATGCGCTCTGGGGAACCAGCGGGTTGCCAGCTGCTCAGGAGTGGCGGGCCCGTGGTAGTGCACCCAGCTTGGGATTTCTGTTTGCTCTTGCATGGGCCCCAGAAGGTGCAGCTGCCGAGATTTACCCTTGAACAGCGGTTTTGACCATTCGAACAGTGGACCCAGTTTGTCGCGAGTCAGGCGGGTGACAGCCAACCATACCGGTTGCTCTGGCTTCAATCTTCGTTCGATGTCATACCAGACAGGATCAATTCCAAAGACTACCGGCTGGATGCGGGCGACATCGCCGAAGGCAGCCTGCAAGGGCGCCTCCATCCACTCGGCATTGGGGCAGATGGTCACTGCACGTTGGCGCATCACACGCCGCAGCACCGATTTCATTAATGGGAGCTGCAGGATTTTCAAATCCGTCCCCAAAACCGTAACCAGCACCGGCTTTCCATCGGCAGGAAGCGGCAGAGCCGTTTGCAGCCAGTTCAGATGGTAAAGATCGGTTTTTGACTCTCTGCGAAACGTGGAGTGAAGGGAGCGCAATAGTTTCAGTGGTGCAGTGAAACCACTCAGGCTGCGGCTTCTCATCAGATGGGCGATGCCCCCGGCGGCCATCAGTCCGGAGAGCATGCGCTCTTCATCATGGTTGGGGAGGTAGCGCACGTTGTCGGGCAAGGGGCCTGGTGGGGCCCACAATGAAAGTTGGATATCCTCGCGGCGTGCCAGGGCATCGACCAGATGTCGGATGAACACCCCTCGCCAGTCCTCATTGTCGGCAGGGTAGGAGGTGGCAGCGCAGAGCACATTGATGGGGGCCACGTGTCAGGTGCCCTCGGTGTTCAAGCAATCACCCCACCACCGGCACAGCATTGGCCCTAACCTCGCCATGCGCCAGCCCCGCGTCAAGCAAGCGAGACTCCACCGCTGTCACAATACCTGCCGCGTCCAATCCGGCTGCTGCGTATTGTTCGGCCTGGCTGCCATGCTCCACAAATGTATCGGGAATTCCCACATGCAGGCATGGGGTATCGACGCGCCTTGCCGCGAGTAGTTCGTGCACGCCGCTGCCGGCACCGCCGGCAATGGCGTTGTCTTCCACCGTGACCAGCAGGTCGTGGCTGCCGGCGAGTGTAAGCACCAGGGCTTCATCCAGCGGTTTCACCCAGCGCATGTCGACCACCGTGGCATCCAACGCAGCGCCGGCTTCAAGCGCTGCGGGTAGCACGGTCCCGAAGGCAAGAATGGCCACGCGATGACCCTCGCGCACCGTAACGGCCTTGCCGATGGGGAGTTCGGTCATGGTTTCCGCAATCAGCGCACCGGTGCCGGTGCCGCGCGGATAGCGGACCGCTGCGGGCCCCGGGTGCTGGTATGCCGTATAGAGCATTTGCCGACATTCGTTTTCGTCGGAGGGCGCGCCAATCACCATGTTCGGGATGCAGCGCAGGTAGCTGAGGTCGAAGGCGCCATGATGGGTGGGGCCGTCCTGGCCCACCAGTCCAGCGCGGTCGATGGCGAAGGTGACGTCCAGGTTCTGGATGGCGACATCGTGAATGAGCTGATCGTAGGCCCGCTGTAAGAAAGTGGAGTAGATCGCCACGACGGGCTTCAGGCCATCGCAGGCCATGCCGGCTGCGAGTGTGACCGCGTGCTGCTCGGCGATGGCAACGTCGTGGTACCGCTGGGGGAAGCGCTCGGCGAACTCTACCATGCCTGAGCCTTCACACATGGCAGGCGTAATGCCCGCGAGTTTTGGGTCCTGCTCGGCCATATCGCACAGCCAGCGCCCGAATACGTCCTGAAACTTGGGTTTGCGCGGCGCGGCGGGCAGGTTGGCCTGTGGCCCCTTGGGCACGGCTTCGATCTTGTTGATGGCGTGGTAGCCCACCGGGTCTTTTTCCGCCGGTGCGAAGCCCTTGCCTTTCATGGTACGGATATGCAGGAACTGGGGCCCTTCCAGGTCCTTCATGTTCTCCAGGGTTTGCAGCAGCTGGGGCAGGTCGTGGCCGTCCAGCGGGCCAATGTAGTGCCAGCCCAGCTCTTCGAACAGAGTGCCTGGCGCGACCATGCCCTTCATGTGTTCTTCGGTGCGCTTGGCCAGGTCCCAGGCGGGTTTGATGCGCTTGAGGATCTTCTTGGACCCCTCTCGCAGGCTGATGTAGGTCTTGCTGGCCCATATCTTGGCAAAATAGGTGGCCAGGCCGCCGGTGTTGTGGCCGATGGACATCTGGTTGTCATTGAGCACGACCAGCATGTTGGGCCGCACATGGCCGGCGTGAGCCAGCGCTTCGATGGCCATGCCCCCGGTGATGGCGCCATCCCCGATTACCGCCACCACGTGTCGGTCGACGCCTTGCTGGCGTGCGGCGAGGGCCATGCCTATGGCGGCGGAAATGCTGGTCGAAGAGTGGCCAACCCCGAAGGTGTCGTACTCGCTCTCGCTGCGCTTGGGGAAGCCGGCGAGGCCGCCGGACTGGCGTATGCTGCGCATCTTTTGCATGCGTCCGGTGAGAATCTTGTGCGGGTAGGTTTGATGGCCAACGTCCCACACAACGCGGTCTTGCGGTGTGTCGTACACGGTGTGCAGTGCCACGGTCAGCTCTACCACGCCGAGGCCGGCGCCAAAGTGGCCGCCGCTTTGTCCCACGCTGTAAAGAAGATAGGCGCGCAGCTCTTCGCACAACTGGGCCAGCTCTGCCTCATTCAGCGTGCGCAGTGAGCGCCCCTGATCGACGGCGCTCAGCAGGGGCGTACTGGGAAGTGTGACAGGAATATCGCGTAACATGGTCAGATTTTAGCGTATTCGGAGAGGATTGCGATCATTTCCGTGTGGTAGCACTACCACTTACTCGCTGTCTGACAGGTCCTTGAAACGGTGGATCTGTCGCCGCTGCTTCTTGGTCGGCCGGTGCAGTGGTCGCTCGATCATGCCCCCGGCCGCCTTGCGGGCCTCGGCCTCACTCTCGCGGCGTGCGATACTGGCCTCGGTTTCGGTATAGAGCTGCCGGGCTTCCGGGGCGCCGCGGCGCTGGTCGGATAGCGCAGCGACGACCACTTCACGCAGGTCCCAGCCCTGGCGAATCAGCAGCCGGTCACCCACGGCGATTTCCTTGGACACCTTGATGCGCTGTCCATCCAGTTGCACCTTGCCGCCTTCGATGGCGGCTTTAGCCAGGCTGCGGGTTTTGAAGAAGCGCGCCGCCCACAGCCATTTATCGATGCGAAGTTTGTGCTCGCTCACTTGATAGCTTCCACAGCGTCGGCATCCGGCATGATCTCATCAAAGTGATGAATGCCCGGGAAGCGGGTGTCCAGACGCTTCTGTAGCTGACTGTCGGGCTGCAGCAGGGTGAGCAGGTGGGCGATACCATAGTCATGCGCAGACTGCAGCACGCTCTCGGTATCGTCAATCAGCAGGGTGCGGGCAGGATTGAATGGATGCAGTGCCTGCAGGGCGTGCCAGAAGGCCTGATCCTCCTTGGGAGCGGCGAGATCGTGGGACACCACCATGCGGTCGAACCACGGCGTGATGTCCACCTGAGCCATTTTGATGTCCAGTGTTTTGCGGTGGGCGTTGGTCACCAGTACCACTTCGCGGGGCCCGGCATGCAGCCGTTGCAGAAACTCGAGGGCGTGTGGCCGCAGCCTTATCATGTGCCGGAGCTCCTGTTTCAGCGACGGCACGTCCATGTCCAACTGTGCGCTCCAATAGTCCAGCGAATACCAGTCCAGCGTGCCCTGGCGGCCGTCGAAACGCCCGTGCAGGGCAGAGGTGGCATCTGCTTCCGGGATGCCGTGTTTCTCCGCATACAGGCGGGGCAGGTGGTCCAGCCAGAAGTAGTTGTCGAAGTGCAGGTCCAGCAGGGTGCCGTCCATATCCAGAAGAACTGTATCGATGCTGTCCCAGTTGATCATGCCAGCCGTTCACTGTTGTTTCGGGCAGCCTAGTATGCCGTTTTTCGGCCGGGGCCGCATGCCGGGGGCCGGACGCTGGCGGGCTTTACCCTGGGCGAGAGTTTGGCGCGCCAGCGCAAGTCACAACAGGGTGTTACAATTGTCGCTGGATTCTGCAGGCGCTCGCAGTGCACGATTTAACCGCTCTCATTCCCCCGCTACTCGAACTCTGCCGGACAGCGGGGGAGCTGATCTGTGAGCACTATCACGCCCCCGGCGACAGTGGCCTGCGCGCCAAAACGGATAATTCCCCGCTCACTCACGCCGACATGGATTCCCATACCTGCCTGCGCGATGGCCTGGCGGCGCTCACGCCGGACCTGCCGCTGCTTTCGGAGGAGTCATCGTCCGCGCACAAGGCCCGGCGTCACGCCTGGCGCCGCTTCTGGATGGTGGATCCGCTGGATGGAACCAAGGAGTTCATCGCCGGTACCGGCGAGTTCACCATCAATATCGCGTTGATCGATGCGCACCGGCCGGTGTTGGGGGTGCTCTACATACCGCTGCAGAAGGTAGCCTGTGTCGGTGTGCCGGGGGAGCTGTCGGCGCGCTTCACGGCGGATAACCAGGGCGGTTGGCATCAGCAGCCGCTGGCGACCCGGGCGCTGCGTGATGCCCCGGATGGCGTGACGGTACTGGCCAGCCGGCGCCATCGCAATGCACAGCTGGATGCCTGTCTGGCGTGGCTGGAGTCGCGCTGTGGCGCGCTACAGCGCGAGAACAGCGGCAGTGCCCTGAAGTTCTGCCAGTTGGCGGAGGGGCGGGGGGACGTCTATCCGCGGTTTTCGCCCTGCTGCGAATGGGATGTTGCGGCCGGCCAGGCGGTGGTGGAGGCAGCAGGCGGTAGTGTACTCGGTATGGACGGCCTGCCCCTGCGTTACAACTGTCGGGATTCGCTGCTGAGTCCGCATTTCCTTGCGGTGGGGGAGGCGCATAACGCGCTCTGGCCGGCACTGCTGGAACATCAGCGGCAGGTCGCCAGCGATGCCTCTCGCTGAGCCATGACTGAAGGGGTGCTTGTGCCGACAATCCCGGAAGGTATAGAGTTGAACACGATCAGGACACGGCGAGTGCAGGAGCCAGCCCCAGAATGAACGAGCCACCGCGCATCCCATTTGGACGCGGCCACGTTGAAACCGACGCCGCCAACGAGGAGCCGACGCCCGCCATGCGGCTGATGGAGCTGATGGCGCGGCACCGTGCGCTGGATGAGAAGATAGAAGAGCTCTATGAGTTTCCCTATAAAAACCAGATTCTGTTGCAGCGCCTGAAAAAGGAAAAGCTGCGTCTGAAGGACGCCATTGAACACCTCAAGGATGATCTTATTCCCGACCTCAATGCCTAGGGGTCATCGTCGTATCTCGCAAAGAAGGACGCCCCATGCCCTTGAAAACAAAACAGATTCTGCCCACATCGCCTGCAGGCCGCGGCGTATCGCTGGCGGCGATGCTGCTGGGCGCAGCCCTGTCATTGGCCACTTCTGTACCGGCCCATGCAGACAACCACGAACCCATGCCAGAGGTGACCTCCACTCCGCTGACCGGCACTCTGCACCTGTTGCAGGGTCGTGGCGGCAATGTTGTCGCCTCGGTGGGTGAGGACGGGCTGCTGATCATCGACGACGATTACGCGAATATGGTGCCCGCCTATGAAGCGGCACTGATCGACCTCGCCGGTGCCGATGCCAACCCGCGTTTTGTCTTGAACACCCATTGGCACTCGGACCACACGGGTGGCAACCTGTTCTGGGCAGATCGCGGCGCCGTTGTGGTCGCTCACACCCGGGTGCGTGAGCGCATGGCGACACGGCAGGAAATGCCGGCAATGGGCCGCGTGGTGGAGCCTAGCCCGAAGGGTGCTTTGCCGGTGGTTACCTACGGTGATTCCCTGGCCGTGCATTTCAACGGTGACGACCTGGAAGTACAGCACTACGCCGCAGGCCACACCGATGGCGACAGTGTGGTCTACTTCACGGCGGAGAATGTGGTGCATATGGGGGACCTGTTCTTCAAGGATCGCTTCCCCTTCGTGGATATCGGTTCCGGTGGTACGGTGCCCGGCTACATTGCGGCGGTACAGGCGGTGCTCGAGCGTGTTGACGGCAGTACCGTGATCGTTCCCGGTCACGGCAGTTTGGCCACGAAGGCGGATCTTGAACGCTACCTCGACATGCTGCAGCTGACCTCCACCTACGTTGCCGACAAGCTCGCGGCGGGTGAGTCGGTGGAGGCGATCACCGCAGCCGGCCTCGGTGAGGTGTGGGCCAGTTGGGGTGAGGGGTTCATCAACGAAGCCACCTGGATCAGCTTTATCGCAAATAGTCCCTGAGCCGCGTTAACGGCCACTCGTTGGCAGACTGCCCTCCAGTTCCAGCAACAGCTTTTTTGCCTCCAGCCCACCGGCAAACCCGGTGAGGCTGCCATTGGCGCCTATCACCCGGTGGCAAGGCACCACGATCGGCAGCGGGTTGCGGCCGTTGGCAGCGCCGACAGCGCGCACCGCGCGAGGGTTCTGTAGCGCGCAGGCGATGTCCCGGTAGCTGCGCAGCTCGCCCCAGGGAATCTCGCGCAACGCCTGCCAGACGGCCTGCTGGAAAGCCGTGCCGCCGGCCGCGAGCGGCAGGTCGAATGCGCGGCGCTGACCGGCGAAGTACTCCGCCAACTGCAGGCTGGCCCTTGCCAAGACGGGGCTGGCGGCGGTGTCCTGTGTGTACGCCCTGTGTCGGTCGGGAAAATGAATCGCGCTCAGCTGTGGCCCGGTTGCGACCAGCTGCAGTGGTCCGAGGGGGCTGTCGATCACGCGTGTTGTGGTAGCGGGCATGGTGGGGGCGTCCTGGTTTGATTGCTCGGGGGCGTGTGTGTCGCCGGGCGGGCTTCGTGTGGCGTCGGCCGGCTAGGCACCGAGGCTGCGCCATAACAGGTTGGCGGCATAGGCGCGCCACGGGCGCCAACGCTCGCAGGCTTGTTCCAACGGGGCCTTTGCGTCGGGCAGCGCCGCCCAGGCGCGCAGCAGGCCCAGATCCCGCGGTGGAAAGGCATCCGGCCGGCCCTCGCCACGCATCTCGATCATGGCGACGGTCCAGGGGCCGATACCCGGCTCTGCCAGCAGCGCCTGTGTGCTCGGCACCTCGCCGCTGGCCAGACGCCTGCACACGGCTCGCAACGTGGCGCGACGCCGTGTGGGCATGGGAAAGTGGTTGTCGTCCAGCCCCGCAATGGCTTCTGCTGCTGGAAAGCCGGCCGCCTGCCCCGGCTCCCGCGTGGCCTCAGCCAGGCGGGAGCATACGCCGCGCGCCGCGCCAACGCTGACCTGCTGGCCCACGATTGCCCGCACCGTGGCCTCTTCGCGACTCCAGCACAGGGGAGATCGCACCCCGGGAAAGCGCTCGAGCAGCGCTGCCAGTGCGGGATCCTGGGCGAGACCGTCGGCAATGACCCCGGGATTGGCGTCAAGGTCGAACATGCGCCGCACACGCTGTACCACGGCCATCAAGTCCGCGAGGTGGTCAAGCTGCAGTTCAAGTCCAATGGCGTGGTCTGCGGATTGGTGCCGCACGGCGAGCGTACCGCTGTTCCCCGGCCAGTGCAGTTGACGGTGATACACGCCGGCCTGTACTGCTTCCACACCACTCACAGCATGCCGCTGGAAAAAGTCCAGCACGCCATCCCAGTCGTAGGGCGGGCGGTAGCGCAGCAGCAGGTTGATGGAGCGACCCGATGTCGCTGCGCCCCGTCCCCGGCGCATGGCGCCGGGGGGCTTGCCGAAACTGGCGCGGAACGCGCTGTTGCAGCGCCGTACGCTGCCGAAACCTGCGGCAAAGGCGATATCGGTGACGGGCAGGGCGGTTTCCTGCAACAGCTGGCGGGCGAAGAGCAGCCGCTGGTTTTGCGCGACTGCATTCGGCGAAACGCCGAGTTCGCGCTGGAACAGTTTGCGCAGGTAACGTTCGCCAACACCCAGGCGCGCACACAGCGCAGCCAGCGTGGCGGTGTTCAGGGCGCCCTCACGGATCAGGCGCAGCGCCCGCTGTACGGTCACGGAGCTGCCCTGCCAGGCGGCGCTGCCGGGTGCCGCCTCCGGGCGGCAGCGCAGGCAGGGGCGGAAGCCCGCCGCGGCAGCCTGACTGGCCTCCCGGAAGTACGCCACGTTGTGCTCGGCCGCCGCGCGCGCGGGGCAAATGGGCCGGCAGTATATGCCGGTGCTGCGCACACCGAGGAAGAACTCGCCGTCAAAGCGCGGATCCCGCGACAGTCGCGCACGGCGGCAGGTCTCGGGGTCGAGTCCTTGGCTGGGGAATGGTGTGGAGAGTGTGTCCATCGCGGCACTCTAGCGCCTGCCAGCGTTGCTGACTAGCCAGAATCGGCCCTGGACCTGTGCGAGGCACTGCGGGTTGCCTTGCCGTACCCGCCGGCGGTCTAGATGCTGGGCAAGTGTCGCACTGACCAGAGCACGTTCAGGCACACTGCGGCGACGATGGCATCGCCTGCGATGCGCAGCTGCTGCAGAGGCGACCAGCTCGCGAGCGGCAGGTCGGGCGCGAGAAGCAGTGCGCTGCTGCCGCACGTGGCAACCGCGACAACCAGCGCAAAGCGCGAGCGGCCAAACAGACCCAGCGCGACCAGCAGGTAGATGCTGCCAATGAGTGCGGTAACCAGAACGCCTTCACTCAACCGGTGGTGCCACAGGGCAGCGATCTGCAGCACGCCGCTGACCGCCACGGTGGTGGCGGCAAGCTGTCGCTGCAGGGTGACGGACGAGACGGGCATGGAGCGTTCCGCGGCAGTTTGCGCCGCACTGTATCACGCCCGGAAGGGCCCCGTGTATATCAGTCCGCTGACGCCAGCAGGGCGTTTGCCGCCCGTGAGCTGTTGCGGCGTCCCAGTGCCTTCGAGATGCGTGCGCCGGCGCTGACCAGCGCGTCCAGGTCGATGCCGGTATCGATACCCATGCCGTTTAGCATGTACACCACATCTTCCGTCGCCACGTTGCCGGTGGCGCCGCGTGCATAGGGGCAGCCGCCCAGACCGGCCACTGAGGCATCGATGGTTGCGATGCCGTGTTGCAGCCCCACCAGGATGTTCGCCAGGGCCTGGCCGTAGGTGTCGTGGCAGTGCAGGGCAAGTTGCCGCGCCGGTATGTGTGCCAGCAGGGTTTCAAGGAGGCGTTGGGTACTGCCTGCGGTGCCGGTGCCGATGGTGTCGCCCAGCGACACCTCGTAGCAGCCCATCGCAAGCAGCGCGCGTGCTACCTCGAGTACCGCCTGCGGCGCGATGGCGCCTTCGTAGGGGCAGCCAAGCACACAGGAAATATAGCCGCGTACGGCAACATTGGCGGCCTGCGCCCGCGCCATCACCGGCTCGAAGCGCTGCAGGCTCTCGGCGATACCACAGTTGATGTTTTTGCGTGAGAATGCCTCCGAGGCGGCGCCAAAGACGGCCACTTCATCGACGCCTGCGTCCAGCGCCCGTTCCAGGCCCTGCAGGTTGGGCGTGAGCGCGGTGTAACGAACGCCCGGGCGCCGTTGCAGGCCCTGGAAAACCTCGGCACTGTCCGCCATCTGCGGGATCCACTTGGGGTTCACGAAGCTGCCGGCTTCGATCACGGTGATGCCCGCGGCTGCGAGGTCATCGATCAGTTGCAGCTTGGTCGCCAGGGAAATGCGGGCAGATTCGTTTTGCAGGCCGTCCCGGGGGCCCATCTCGACCAGGGTGACAGAGGTGGGCAGGGTCATGCGCTGGCGTCCTCGAGTGCGGTGAAGGCCAGCAATGGCGCGCCGCCATCGACGAGGTCGCCCGGGGCGAAGTAGAACTGGCTCACGGTGCCGTCGCCGGGCGCGCGAATGGTGTGCTCCATTTTCATGGCTTCCATGATCATGAGGGGGGTCCCGGCCCGCACCTCGCTGCCGGGCTCAACCAACAGGCTGACTACCGTCCCGTTCATGGGCGCGTTCAGGCCACCCGCCGCCGCGCGCTGCGCGGTTTCCCCAGTGTCCGGCCGCAGTTCACGGAAATGGCAGGCGCCGTCGGCCAGGTAGAGGGTGAAACCTTCTGTCGTGCATGCCAGCGTGGCGCGCCGGCGGTGGCCATCCCGCTCGAATACCAGCGCGTCACCGCGCAGCTCGCCGCGCAGTTCGGTCTGCTGACCGTCGATACAGATAGCGAAACTGCCGCCGGGCAGTTGTTCCAGTGTGGCGTGCACGTCGTGCTGGTGGCAGTGGAGCATGACGTGGTGCAGGTGGGGTTCATTGAGGCGCCAGCCTGTGCCGCTGCCCCAGGGCGACCACGGGTCCACGCCGCTGCGCGGCGCCGCCTGCTGCTGGCGGTGCAGGAACAGGGCGAGGGCAGCCATCGGCAGGTCCCGCTGCAGGTCCTCCTGCCGTTGCCGGAAAATCAGTGCCTGATGGCGTTCAATAAACCCGGTGTCCAACTCGGCGCGCTGGAAAGGATCGGCGGTGGCCAGGTTGTAGAGAAAATCGAGGTTGGTGACGGTCCCGCCGATACGGTAGTCGCGCAGGGCTGTCGACAGGCGCTGCAGCGCACGCTCGCGCGATTCATCCCAGACAATCAGCTTGGCGATCATCGGGTCGTAGTGCACGCTGATTTCGTCACCCTGCTGCACGCCGGTATCCACGCGTACATGGGGGGATTCCTCCGGCGCGCGCAGATAGGCAAGGGTGCCGGTAACGGGAAGAAAGTCGTTGTCCGGGTCCTCGGCGTAGACGCGCGCCTCGAAGGCGTGGCCGCGCAGCGTCAGGGCCTGCTGTTG
>CEOG01037653.1_pt1 | contig 34796 bp, 34 predicted proteins | sample 530301 | NCBI WGS metagenome assembly CEOG01 (sample SAMEA2619903, study PRJEB7988) | marine metagenome | biome: marine biome (ENVO:00000447); feature: surface water layer (ENVO:00002042); material: "saline water (ENVO:00002010), including plankton (ENVO:xxxxxxxx)" | depth 5 m | reverse complement strand
AAAAAGAAGCGCTGATCAGGCCGGATAAATGAAAAGGGGAAAGCATCGCTTTCCCCTCAAACCGGTCACTATCTCACAGAATATGGCCTTCAGAGCTGGCCGAGCAGCGTATCCGCATCCGATACTTCAAAGCCACCCGTCTCTTCAAGGTTAAGCTGTTTGACAACCCCATCATCGACCAGCATCGAATAACGGCGGGACCGCACGCCAAGGCCCGCACCGGAGGCGTCAAACTCTACGCCCATTGCCTTGGTAAAGGCGGCGTTGGGATCAGCGACCATCTTGATGCTGCCCGCATTGTGATCCTTGCCCCAGGCGGCCATGACGAAGGGATCGTTGACCGAAAGGCAGACAATTTCATTGACGCCCTTTGCCGACAAATTCGCCGAATTATTAACGAAACCCGGCAAATGTTTCGCCGAACAGGTCGGGGTATAGGCCCCGGGAACCGCAAATAACGCGACTTTCTTGCCACCGAACAGATCCGCCGTTGACATTTTCGTCGGTCCCTTCTCGGTCATCATCATCAAATCTGCATTCGGAAGTTTGTCACCAACTTTTATCGTCATCATCATTTCCCATTTCATAGTTGCGGCATATCGCCCCGGATAACCTTAACATATATTGGCAGATGAAAATGAAAAGCTTTTGATATTTAGGGCAGCGCTTTTTACTCGACAGCGACCCTTTTTTGCGCGGCGCGCGCCCCGTCAATAACCGTCACCATAATGTCCTGATCCGCCAGCCGATCGGTTTTTGACGGCAAATCCGCCTTTATGACAAAGCGGACCTCCTGCCCCGCTGCAGTATATTCCCGGGAAACTTCCTCGAAATAGCTGCCTGCCTTGCCTTCCACAATAACCTGCGGATCGGAAAGCGCGTGCGCCGTCTCGAAAGTAAGGGTGAAGTTCTGTTCATCCGTTGTCCGCGCGACAATATTTGTCGCGATGGCGCCGACTGCGCCTGCCTCAGCCGGAACGCGGCGGGCGAAGGTTTCTATCAGGTCCGCCTCGTGGGAGCGTACAGCCGCGCCTGCAGCCAGTGACAGCTCCAATTCCTGTTCATAGGGAATGCAGATCTTTTCGCAAAGTCCGAGTTTAAGGCGCAACTTCAGATCGAGCGGCGCGCCTTTTTCTTCAAGAATCACATCTATGGGAAAAACAACCTCGCCCGTATATCCCCAGCTTCCGATGCCGTAGGATTCGAAATATTCCGGGACCGGCCAGTGAATATGCGCCGCATCCAGATTGCGTGATCCGCTCCAGTCGAATGTTGGCGGGATGCCAGCCTCTCCCGGGCTGCGCCAATAGGTTTTCCAGCCCGGCGCCAGGCGAATTTGCACGCCGATCCGCACCGTCTCCTGCTCCTCTGTTCCTTCCACGGCGGAAACCAGTCGAAGCTGTGCCTGCTCAAGAACCGGTGAGTCATCGGCTGTTGCAACCGGTGGATTACCAGGCAAAGACACAAGCAATGCGGAGAGAAACAGACAGATTGTGGCGATTTGAGGATTTTTCATTGCCGATGTGCTTCCATCTTACAATGGGATTTCAACCGCTTATATAAAAGATTATTAAGGGTTGGTGTGTCACAATTGCGTCATGAATATCATCACCCTCTGGGCTGCTTTATAACAGATACATATATTCATACTATGACGATACATAAAATCGATAGCGGATATCTCGACGGTAAGTTGCTGGTTGCCATGCCAAACATGAGCGATCCGCGATTTCAGAAAGCCGTTATTTTGCTCTGCGCCCATTCCGATACCGGCGCTATGGGAATTCTGCTCAACCGGTCGCTCGACGCCCTCAGCTTTGATGACCTGCTGGAACAGCTCGATATTCCCAAAACGGACAAGGATAGCCATATCAATATCCATTTTGGCGGTCCGGTTGATACCGAACGCGGCTTCGTTGTCCATTCCACGGACATCCTGTATGAAACAACCCTCAAAATCGGGCAGGATATGGCCCTTACCGCCACCGTTGACATGCTGAAAACAATTGCGGGCGGCAGCGGCCCGGAAAGCAGCTTTCTCGCTCTCGGATATTCCGGCTGGGGTCCGGGCCAGCTTGAACAGGAAATTCAGGAAAATGGCTGGCTTGTTGTCGATCCGGACCTTGATATCGTCTTCGGACCGGAACTCGATATGAAATGGGAAGTCGCCATTCACAAACTCGGGGTCGACCCTAGCCTGCTTTCAGGTGACATAGGGCACGCGTAGACAGCCCTCCTAACGCGGGGCAACGGGGTCTTTGTCCAGCAGCGCATAAAGCAAATGGTCATGCCAGATGCCGTTGATACACAAATACTCCCGCGCCAGCCCTTCCCGGTAAAAACCCACTTTTTCAAGCAGCTTCGAACTTGGAATATTGGACGGCAGGCAGGCCGCCTCGATCCGCCGCAAACTGAATTCGTGAAACAGGAAGGGCATCAGGCCGCACAGCGCCTCAAACATATATCCCTTGCGGGAATGCGGTTCCCCCGTCCAGTAACCTATGGTGCCGGTCTGAGCGACGCCGCGGCGGATATTGCCAAGCGTGATGCCGCCGACTAGATCACCGCTATCGCGACGAAATAGGAAAAACGCCTGCCCGTGATCGTCTCTCACATCCCTTGCGATACGCCGGAGCCGGGCGCGATAACTTGCTTTCGACAGAGAATCCGGACCCCATAACGGCTCCCATGGGACAAGGAAAGAACGGCTTTCTCGTCGCAATTCCGCCCATTGCTCCCAGTCTGACATTTTCGGGGGCCGCAGGATGAGACGCTCGGTTATCACCTGCGGCGCGCGTCCCATCAATGACAGCTTTTCAAGCATCCCCCCGCCCCCGTCATTCGGATCTAGCTGAATCTGGCGGCGATCCGCTCATAGGGATCAAGGTTTTTGAGCGGTCCCAAAGCGGCAATCGTCGGCGTTACACCATAAAACAACCTGCCCGCCAGATTTTTCACATCCTCCAGTCTGACCGCATCAATGCTTTCAGTAATTTCCGCGGCAGGCAACACCCGGCCATAGATTTGCAACTGACGGGCATGCACTTCGGCCCGCGCCGCCGGCCCTTCCATGCCCATCAGCAGGGACGCTTTCAATTGGGCTTTCGCACGTTCGACCTCCGACATCGATAGATCATCGCTGACCCGTCGCAATTCATCCGTCAGGACATGGCTGAGCTCACTGATGTGCTCTTCGCCTGTTCCGGCATAGACCGTGAACGTGCCCGAATCCATGAAGGAGGAGGCAAAGCTGAAAACCGAATAGCACAGCCCGCGCCGCTCCCTGATTTCCTGGAAAAGTCGCGAGGACATTCCCCCGCCCAGAAGACCGGACAGGATTTGCAGCGCGTAATAGTCATCGTCCATGTAGGACGCGCCCGGTACGGAAAGCGCATAATGCACCTGTTCCAGTTTCCTCGCTTCCCGATAGTCGCCGCCCCGGTAAACGGCTGGCTCCATTTCATAGCCACCGCTCGCGGAAAGCTCCCCAAAGGCCTCCTCCGCCAGCCGGACGAGGGCGTCATGATCAATCGCACCTGATGCGCTCAGCACCATGCCGGGGCCCAGATAATGCCGGTTCATGTAATCGGCGATCATCCCTCTCTCAAAACCGCGCACCTGCGAAACCGTCCCCAGAATGGAACGGCCGATCGGTTGATCGGGATAGGAAGTTTCCTGGAGATAGTCGAAAATGATATCATCCGGTGTGTCAAACGTTTGACCGATTTCCTGAACAATCACTTCTTTTTCGCGGGCGATTTCCCGCTCATCAAACACGGAATGTTGCAGGATATCACTGAGGATATCGACGGCGAGGGGCACGTCATCTTTAAGCACCCGCGCGTAATAGGCGGTCTGATCCCGACTGGTATAGGCATTGAGATGCCCGCCAACCGACTCAATTACCTCGGCAATCTGCAGGGCCGAACGTTTCGACGTGCCCTTGAACGCCATATGTTCCAGTACATGGGAAATACCGTTTTCCGCCGCTGTTTCATGTCGCGCACCGGTATCAACCCAGACGCCAACTGCTGAGGTTTCAAGGCCCGGCATCGGATCCGAGATCACCCGCAAACCATTCTTCAACGTGGTGACTTTAACATCCATCAATTCATTCACCTCAATGCTGCGTCAAAATACGCGCCCGTTCCCTTATATAGGATTTTACCGTTTCAATATCATTAGGCAATTGCGCAAAACGTTCCTCGCGCGCGAAAAGGTCGGACATATGTTTGGGCAGGGCCGGGCGTTCACCCGTCGCCTTTTCCACAACATCCGGAAATTTCGCCGGATGCGCCGTTGACAGGGTAACCAGCGGGATATGACTGTCTTTACGGCAGTTTTGGCCCGCGAACAGACCAACCGCGGTATGCGGATCGACCAATGTCCCCGTCTCCTCGAAAGTTCGGCGAATGGTTTCAATCGTCTCCGCTTCCCCGCACTTTCCGGCAGCGAAGAGACTATCATTCAGACGCAGCCGATCAATGACGAACCCGCCATCGCTGTCCAGTCGGGCCATCAACTCCGAGACTGCCGCCCCGTCACGACCATATAGATCGGCAAGGTAACGCTCAAAATTGCTGGAGACCTGAATATCCATGCTGGGGCTGATGGTGGGGTCTACACCCGCCTTGCGATATTCGCCGCTATTGAAGAAACGGGACAGGATATCGTTGCGATTTGTGGCGACGATAAGCTGCGCGACCGGGAGCCCCATTCGGCTGGCCGCATAGCCCGCATAGATATCCCCGAAATTGCCACTCGGCACCGAGAAGGAGACAGGCCGGGCCGGACCGCCAAGACTGACCGCCGTCGTGAAGTAATAAACGATCTGCGCCATCACCCGCGCCCAGTTGATGGAGTTGACGGCAGAGACGGCAAGACTGTCACGAAAATCATGATCGTTGAACATGGCCTTGACCATGGCCTGGCAATCATCAAAATCTCCCTCCACGGCGACATTATGGACATTCGCATCCAGCACGGTGGTCATCTGCCGCCGCTGCACTTCGGACACGCGCCCCTTCGGATGCAGAATGAAGATATCCACCGCTTCGCGGCCGCGGCAGGCTTCAATCGCGGCAGACCCTGTATCGCCAGAGGTCGCGCCAATAATGGTCACGCGCTTTCCCTGCCGGGCCAGCAGATGGTCATAAAGCAGGCCGAGAAGCTGAAGCGCCACATCCTTGAAGGCGAGCGTCGGTCCGTGATACAGCTCCATCAGGAAGTCATTTGCGCCCATCTGCCGGATCGGCACCACCGCCTCGTGGGAGAAGGCGGTATAGGCCTTCTCGGTCATGGCGCGGAAGTCCGCCGCCTCTATGCTGTCCCCGAGGAACGGTTGCAACAGAAACGCCGCCGCTTCTGCATAGCGCATTCCGGCAAGGGATTGGATATCCTCATGCGAGAACTGCGGCCAGCTTTCCGGCAGGTAAAGACCGCCGTCGCGCGCCAGGCCCGTCAGGACCACTTCTTCAAAATTCAGTACCGGCGCTTTGCCGCGTGTGCTGATATAACGCACTGTCTAACTCCTTACACGGAACAAAAGGCGGCTGAGAGTAACCATATGCCGCCGCATCACACAAGGGGGTATATGTCCAAAAGGTGTGTAACCCCCCGGCTATTAACGTCCTAAAGATACCGTTCTTGCAAATGCGCCTTGAAAGCGGCAGCCGTGAGCGGTGCGCCCGTCGCCGACTTCAGGATATCATCCGTCGAGCGAGAACTGCCAAGCGCATGGACATTGTCACGCAGCCATTGCAGCAGAGGGGCGAAATCTCCTCCTTGCACCTGCGCTTTCAGAGCCGGGATATTCTCCTTCGCCGCCTGGAAGATCTGCGCCGCCGCCATAGCGCCGAGGGTATAGGTCGGGAAATAGCCGATAGCCCCGCCGGGCCAGTGAATATCCTGCAAACAGCCGAGCCGGTCATTCGGCGGTGTAATGCCAAGGGCGTTACGCATCCCGCAGTTCCAGGCCGCCGGAAGATCGGCAACCGGCAGATCACCGGACAGCAGCGCCGTTTCCAGTTGATAACGCAGGATGACATGCAACGGATAGGTGACCTCATCCGCATCCACCCGGATAAAGCCCGGCACCACCTGCTGATAGAGGCGCAGGATATTGTCCATCTCCCACGCCGGCCCCGATCCGTTAAATGCCGCCCTGATCCGCGGCAGGGCATAGATCATGAAGTCCGCACTGCGGGACAGCTGCATCTCAATCAGCAACGACTGGCTTTCATGCAACGCCATACCGCGCGCCTGCCCGACCGGCTGGGACCGCCAGTCTTTCGGCAATCCCTGCTCGTAAAGGGCATGGCCGGTTTCATGCAGGGTCCCCATCAGGCTCTGGGTGAAATCATCCGCTTCATAGCGGGTGGTCAGCCGCACGTCATCAGGAACACCCCCCGTAAAAGGATGATGGCTGATATCAAGGCGTCCGTGATTGAAATCGAATCCCAGGGCCGTCATGAATTCAAGACCGAGGCTTCGCTGCCCGGCTTCATCAAACGGGCCATCGGGCCGAAGACCCATGCCATAGCTTTTCTGCCTGTCCAGCACCGCCGTCAGAAAATCCGGGAGAAATCCTTCCAGATCGGCAAACAGCGGGTCAATCATGGCCTGACGGCAACCGGGTTCATACTCATCCAGCAAGGCATCATAGGGCGACAGGCCAAAGGCCGCTGACTTGGCGGCGGCAATCCGCTGCGTCAGGGACACCACTTCCTCCAGATGCGGGCGAAGAGTGGCAAAATCATTATCCAGCCGGGCCGTGCGCCAAACCATTTCGCATCGCGACGTCGCCCGCGAATGGGCTTCCACCAGATCCGGATCTACCGCCGTTGCATGACGCCAGCGATGGCGCATCTCCCCAAGGTTGGCGCGCTGCCACTCGTCAAGGCTTGCGGCTGTGCCCTCCGCTTCGTCGAAGAGCTCAGCCATCTCTGGGCGGGTCAATGTTTCATGTGAAACAAGGCTGAGGGCAGCAAGCTGTTCGGCGCGCGCATCGGCGCCGCCTGTCGGCATCATCGCCGCACTGTCCCAGTGCAGCATGGCCGCCGCCCCCGAAAGGGCCGAGAGCCGCGCAAATTTCTGCTCAAGCTGTTGATAGGCCGTAATTGGCTCAGGCATTTTTCTCATTCATTGCCCGGCCGCGCTTCAGACCGTAGAGCAGATAGATAATCACCATCGCCCCCGCCAGCCCCAGCCATGTGAAGGCATATTGAATATGGTTATTGGGCAGCGTGATGCGTGTCTGTCCGCCAATCGGCAGGCCGCCCGGCACATTTGCTTTATCATGCTCGACAAACACCGGCTCGACTGGAAGACCGAGATGTTCCGCCATCTCGTCAAGCTCCCCATACAGCCAGACATTATCTTCCCAGTTGTTATCCGGCATGAAAGACCAGGCCTTGCTCCAGGGTTTACGGACAATGCCGGTGACGGTGACCAGACCTTCAATCTGTCCTTCGGGGCGCGTGGCGGGCTCTTTGTTTGCCTCCGGCACCCAGCCGCGATTGACGAGAACTAGATCCCCTTCAACAGTGCGGCGGAAGGGCGTGATAATCTGAAATCCCGCCCGTCCCTTGTCCGCATGGGCGAACAGGTGAATTTCCTTGTCATGCTCAAATTCACCGGTCAGGCGGACCCGTCGATATTGCCATTCTTTCGGATCAATATTTCCGGGGGGAAGCGTAACCGGAGCCTCTGCCAGTTGACTGTTGATCGTGGCGACCAGATCGGTTTTCCAGTCATACCGGTTAATCTGCCACACCGTCAGCGCCAGCAGGATAAGAACGCATGGAATTGTCACCAGCGTCGGCACAAGCCCGGGGGAAAAATTTTTCATATCAATAACGCTCAATCTCTGAGCTGGCCTTATGCTTGATTTGCAGGGCGATCAGATAGGCCTTCGCGGGCCGCAACAGACCAACACTCAGAATAAATATGACCGGCAGCCAGATCGCGAGCTGCACCCAGTAAGGCGGGTGATAGATCAATTCCGCCATGACGGCAAGCCCGCAGACCAGAAAACCAACGATAAGTATAATGAAAACAGCAGGGCCATCCCCACTGTTGACGGCACCGAAATCCTGACCGCAGACATCACAGTGATCGGTAACATCCAGGAAACCGGAAAAAAGTTTCCCCTTTCCGCAGGACGGGCATTTGCAGGTAAGCCCGGCGCGCAAAGGGGAAACTGGCATGCCATAAGAATATGCCATTTTCTATAAGGTCAACTCCATGCAGGCCCCGCGCCCCACCAGTAAACGGCAAAGAACAGGAACAGCCAGACCACATCAACGAAATGCCAATACCATGCCGCCGCTTCGAAGCCAAAGTGATGGGTCGGGGTGAAATGCCCCTTCATCGCCCGGATCAGGCAGACCAGCAGGAATACCGTTCCAATGAACACATGCGCACCATGGAAACCGGTGGCCATATAGAAGGTGGACGGATAGATACCATCGGAGAAGGCAAACTGCGCGTGTGAATATTCATAAATCTGCACACAGGTGAACGCGACACCCAGAATGACCGTCAGCGTCAAGCCCTGCACAAGGCCCTTGCGATCCCCATGCTGAAGCGCATGATGCGCCCAGGTGACGGTTGTTCCGGAGAGCAGCAGGATAATCGTATTCAGAAGCGGAATATGCCACGGATCAAAAGTCTGAATCCCTTCCGGCGGCCAGACGCCGCCAGTGACTTCTGTCGGGAACAGACCCGCATTGAAATAGGCCCAGAACCAGGCGACGAAAAACATCACCTCGGACGCGATGAACATGATCATGCCATAGCGCAAACCGAGCTGGACAACCGGCGTATGATGACCTTCATGCTCCCCTTCCCGGACAACATCGCGCCACCAAACGAATGCCGTATACAGCAGGACAACCATGCCGACGGCAAAGACGGCATACCCCTTGTCATGCATCCACATAACGGCACCGATTGCCGTGACAAATGCCGCAAGCGACGATAAAGCGGGCCAGGGGCTCGGATCCACCAGATGGTAGTCATGCTGCTTGGCGTGAGAATCTGCCATTCTAAACTCCTGCAATTCGTCCGGATTTCATCCGGTCCTACTGATTATCAATATTTTCCGTTGGTCAATTCACATCAACCGATTTTTTTTCGACTGTTGCCGACACATCCGTTTCTTCCTCTTCATCACTGACAAAGAAGGTGTAAGAAAGCGTAATAACCTTGACATCCTTTGCATTCGGATCCTGATCAATGGCCGGATCGACAAAGAAAGTTACCGGCATTTCCGCCCGTTCACCGGGCTTCAGCACCTGTTCTGTAAAGCAGAAGCATTCGATCTTGGTAAAATACTGACCGACCTTTTGCGGCGTGACGTTGAACGCAGCCGTCCCCGTTACCGTCTTGTCAGACGGGTTATAGGCTTCATAAAAGGCAAGGGCGGATTCCCCGACTTTCAACGTCATCTTGTGCTGAACCGGTTTGAACACCCAGGGCATGTCCCGCGCTGTATTGGCGTCAAATTCGACAACAACTTCACGTTCCAGCACCGTATCCGGGGCAAGGCTGGCCTGCTGTGTCGTTCCGCCATATCCAGTCACCCGGCAGAAAAGATCATAGAGCGGAACCGATGCATAGGCGAGACCGACCATACCAGCCGCAACGGAAGCCAGAACAATCGCAAGTCGTTTGGATTTTCCTTGTGTCTTTTTCATCAGCCTGTCGCTCCACCCGTCATCTTGACAATCGTGATAAGATAGAACAGAACCACCAGCGCCGCGAGAACGCCGCCAACGACAATGTTGCGAATGCGCCGCCGCCGGATAAAATCATCGTCCTGTGCCATATCAGATCACCGTGCGAGCCAGGCTTTCGCCGAGCAGTATGGCGAAGAGCAGAAACAGATAGAGCAGAGAAAAGGCAAAAAGCTGCTTTGCGCTTTTCTCATCCTTGCCCTGCCATACCTTCAATGCCAGCACAAGAAACAGGCCGCTCAAAATCGCGGAACCCGCCCCGTAAACCACGCCTGCATAGCCAAGAAAATATGGCATTACGGCAATCGGGAACAACAACACACTGTATAGGACAACATAGCGGCGAGTCACGTCACGCCCGGCAACAACGGGCAGCATCGGCACCCCGGCCTTGGCGTAATCAATATCGCGCCACAGGGACAAAGCCCAGAAATGCGGGGGCGTCCACATGAAAATAATGGCGAAAAGCACCAGCGATTCAACGCTGACATCCCCGGTCACCGCCGCCCAGCCGATCATCGGCGGAAAGGCCCCTGCGGCGCCGCCGATCACGATATTCTGCGGCGTCCGGCGTTTCAGCCACATCGTATAGACAAAAACATAAAAAGCGATGGTGAGGGCGAGCAGCGCCGCCGCCACATAATTGATCGCAAGCCCCATCAAAACGACCGACGCAACAGAGAGCACCGTCCCGAAGGCGAGGGCTTCATTCGCACTCACCCGACCGGCCGGAATGGGACGCTCTTTCGTGCGTTCCATCACCCTGTCGATATCCGCATCATACCACATATTGATGGCGCCGGACGCGCCTGCGCCGACCGCAATACAGAGAAGCGCCGTAAACGCCAGCACCGGGTGCAGACTCCCCGGCGCAACCACCAGACCAACAAGGCCGGTAAAAACGACGAGTGACATGACCCGCGGCTTCAGCAGGGCGAAATAGTCGCTGACCCGCGTCAAATCCGTATTGACGCGGGCCTCGATCGTTTCTTTTACAACGCTTGTGTCAGACACAAGAAACTCCTCAGGCCTTATTTGATGACCGGCAGTTCATTGAACTGGTGGAAGGGAGGCGGAGAGGACAGCGTCCACTCCAATGTCGTCGCGCCCTCACCCCACGGATTATCAACCGTCCTTTCCTTACGGACGAAGGCATTGATAACCGTGAACAGGAAGATTAGTACGCCGACCCCGGAAATATAGGATCCGATGGACGAAATCTCGTTATAGCCGGCAAAGGCGTCCGGATAATCCGGGATACGGCGCGGCATACCCGCCAGCCCGAGGAAATGCATCGGGAAGAAGATCATGTTGACGCCGATGAAGGTGACCCAGAAATGCAGATGCGCAAGCTTTTCCGAATAGGTGTATCCGGTCATTTTGCCGAACCAGTAATAGAAGCCCGCGAAAATCGCAAACACCGCACCGAGGCTCAGAACATAATGGAAATGGGCTACCACATAGTAGGTGTCATGCAGCGCGACATCAAGACCGGCATTCGCCAGCACAACGCCCGTCACACCCCCGACCGTAAACAGGAAGATAAAGCCAAGCGCCCAGACCATCGGCGGCTTGAATTCGATGGAGCCGCCCCACATCGTCGCAATCCAGGAGAAGATCTTGACGCCCGTCGGAACCGCAATCACCAGCGTAGCGACCAGGAAGTACGCACGTGTATCGACATTCATGCCGACGGTATACATGTGATGCGCCCAGACGATGAAGCCAACGGCGCCAATCGCGACCATGGCGTAGGCCATACCGAGATAGCCGAAAACAGGCTTGCGCGAGAAGGTCGACACAATCTGGCTGATGATGCCGAAGCCCGGCAGGATCAGAATATACACTTCCGGATGGCCAAAGAACCAGAACAGATGCTGGAACAGGATCGGATCCCCGCCGCCCTGCGGCACGAAGAAGCTGGAGCCGAAGTTGCGATCCGTCAGCAGCATGGTGATGGCGCCCGCCAGAACCGGCAGCGACAGCAACAGCAGAAACGCCGTGACCAGCACCGACCAGACAAACAGCGGCATCTTGTGCATGGTCATGCCCGGCGCGCGCATGTTGAAAATGGTCGTAATGAAGTTGATCGCGCCCAGAATGGAAGACGCGCCCGCGATATGCAGGCTGAGAATGGCAAAATCGACAGCCATTCCGGGATGCCCGAGCGCAGACGAGAGCGGCGGATACATTGTCCAGCCCCCGCCGACACCATCGGCACCGGCCGGACCTTCCACAAAAATGGAGATCAGCAACAGCCCAAAAGCGGGCGGAAGCAGCCAGAAGGAAATATTATTCATGCGCGGAAACGCCATATCCGGCGCCCCGATCATGAGCGGCACGATCCAGTTGCCAAAACCACCAATCATCGCTGGCATGACCATGAAGAAGATCATGATAAGGCCATGGCCGGTTACAAGAACGTTAAAGAAATGATAGTTGCCGTTCAGAAGCTGATCGCCCGGAAACTGCAACTCGGCCCGAATGAAAACCGACATGCCGCCGCCAATGATACCCGCAATAATCGCGAAAATCAGATACATCGTTCCGATGTCTTTGTGGTTGGTCGAATAGACCCACCGCTTCCAACCCTTCGGAGTATGATCGTCGTGTCCGGCTGCTGATGCGTAAGCCATTTTGTCTTGCCTCTTTCCTAGCCTGTTTATTCTGCGCTTGTCGCGGCAACCTTAGCGAATTTCATCGCCGGAGCGCTGTTACTTGCAAACTGTTCTTTCGCTGTCACGAGCCAGCTTGCATATTCTTCCTTGCTGACGGCCTTGACCATGATCGGCATGAAACCATGCAGGGCACCGCAAAGCTCCGAGCACTGTCCGTAATACATGCCCTCTTTCTCGATCCTGATCCATGTCTCGTTCAAACGACCGGGCACCGCATCCATTTTCACGCCAAGAGACGGCATCGCCCAGGCATGGATCACGTCTTCAGACGTTACAAGAACCCGGATATTGGTGTCGATGGGCAGGACAATCGCGTTGTCGGTCGTCAGCAGGCGCGGCTGGCCTTCTTTCAGGTCTTCCTCCTGGATCATCACGGCTTCGAAGGCGAGCCCTTCTTCATCCATATATTCATAGCCCCAGTACCACTGGTATCCGATCGCCTTGAGAGTCATGTCAGGCTCTTCAATCCGGTCACCGAAATACAGCAGCTTCAGCGACGGGATCATGATGACGATCAGGATCATGATGGGAACCACGGTCCAGATAATCTCAATCAATGTGTTATGGGAAGTCTTCGACGGGGTGGGATTTGCCCGCTTGTTAAAACGCAGGATTACGTAAATCAACAGCGCCAGAACAAGCAAGGATATCGCACTGATAATCCAGAGCAGCAACTCATGGAATACATGCTGTTCAGTCGCGACAGGAGAAAGCGCCTCCTGAAATGTCAGCTGCCAGGGCGAGGGCTGCCCTGCCCCTGCTGTCGCATTTCCCATTGTCAGGATCATGCCTGAAACTGCGGTCATAAATGCGACAAGATTTCTCACCATACTCATCTTTGCTTCCCGTCTGTGGTAACGTGACTATTTCTTATGGCTTCGCCTGCGAACCAGTATACCCCGGCCCGGCCTTATTTTGGACAGTTTTTTGATCCGGGCCGACCCCTTGGCGGCAAATCAAAAAAAGCGATCCACTCGATTGCGCCGGAAACTACACCACCGATATGCTCCATAACAAGCCTGAGGTTGCATTTAATCGATTAAGCGGATGAATTTTTTTTCAACGCGCTTTCGGAGAAAATGCAGTATCATGTTATTTTTCAATATGTTAAAGCATATCTTCCCAACCTCCATTCGACAGCCTACACCCCCTTGATTCCAAAGGAATTGTGACATTTTGTCACACTATATTGGCGCAAAATACCTGTCTCCTTTTAGAATCTTTCAAATCACTCTCAGCCGTACCTCGACAATCCTCCTCAAAAGTCACATATTCCCTTAAACAGAATGATTTATGAAACGGCCGGAGCCATTTGATGACTGATATAACAACCGCCAACAACCTGTTTTTCACGCCAATGGGTATGGACCGGGAAAAGGTGGAAAAGCAGGTCACGCAAGCCTTGGAAAATGCTGATGATGGCGAATTATACCTTGAATACCGCCAGTCGGAGGGATTTTCCTTCGATGATGGACGGCTGCAAAGCGCAAGTTTCGATACGACACAGGGCTTTGGTCTGCGCGCCGTCATTGGAGAGGCAACTGGCTTCGCCCATGCCTCAGAACTCAGTGAACAGGCGATCCGCAACGCCGCCAGTACCGTACAGGCCGTTCAGTCTGGCAAAAGCGGCGTGATGTCCCTGCCCGCCGCCGGATCAAACCGTTCACTTTATCGCGATGATAATCCGCTCAGCGAAATTCCCTTTGACGCCAAAGTCAAAGCCCTTGCGGAAATCGACGCCTACGCCCGGTCAAAGGACAGCCGCGTCGTACAGGTCTCCGCCTCTCTGGCTGGATCCTGGCAGGCCATCGAGATTATCCGCGCGGGCGGCGAACGGGCGGGCGATATCCGGCCTCTTGTCCGTCTCAATGTGACCGTGATCGTCGAGCAGAACGGACGGCGCGAAGCAGGTTCCTTCGGCACCGGTGGCCGTACCGGCTACGGCTTCTACCTGGAGGAAGGAACATGGAAAGGCGCTGTCGATGAAGCCTACCGCCAGGCCGTCGTCAATCTTGACTCCGTGGACGCCCCGGCAGGCGAGATGGATGTGGTGGTCGGTCCCGGCTGGCCGGGCATCATCCTGCATGAAGCCGTCGGGCACGGGCTGGAAGGGGACTTCAACCGCAAGAAAACATCGGTTTTCTCCAACCTGATGGGCGAGCGGGTGGCGGCGCCCGGCGTGACTGTTGTGGATGACGGAACCATTCCGGATCGCCGCGGATCCCTCAGCATTGACGATGAAGGCACGGCGACGAGCTGCACCCCCCTGATTGAGGATGGCATTCTCGTCGGCTATATGCAGGATCGGCAGAATGCCCGTCTGATGGGCGTCGAACCCACCGGCAACGGCCGCCGGGAAAGCTATGCCCATCTGCCGATGCCACGCATGACCAATACCTATATGCTGGCCGGTGACCGCGATCCCGAAGAAATTGTCAAATCGGTCAAAAAGGGCCTTTATACCGTCAATTTCGGCGGGGGACAGGTGGACATTACCTCTGGCAAATTTGTCTTTACCTGTACCGAAGCCTATCTGATCGAGGACGGCAAGCTGACCGCGCCCGTCAAAGGGGCGACCCTTATCGGAACGGGAAGTGAGGCTCTCAAGAAAGTCCGCGCGATCGGCAACGATATGGCCCTTGACAGTGGTATCGGCACCTGCGGCAAGGCCGGACAGAGTGTGCCGGTCGGAGTCGGGCAACCCACGATGCTGATTGAGGGGCTGACCGTTGGTGGCACCGCATAAAGTAGCGGGCAAACCCACTGTGTGGCAGCATCTTTGCCTGTTACCACTTCTCCTGATGCTTGGCGTCAGCGCACCGCTTCGGGCGGACGAACAAAACTGGCTTCCCCCCGGCAGTACGACGGAAATGACCCGGGACCCACCCGCCGAAGTGATACGATACGATACCACTCACGACCGGCAATGGCTTTATGGTCGGCTGCTGTTTCATAGCCCCGCCCTTCTTGGAGAAAAGGCGGTGCGGATTGGCCTCTCCTGCAATAGCTGCCACACGAACGGCGACATCAATGCCGATTTTTATATAGAGGGACTGTCCGACCGGCCGGGCCGCATCGACGTAAGCCACAGCTTCTGGCAGGCGGGGTTTGATGACGGAAAGGACAACCCCCTCGATATTCCCACTTTGCGCGGCATTCGGGACAGCGCCCCCTATGGAACCGTCGTCCGCCTTCCTGATCTTCCATCCTTTACCCGGCATGTGATCGTCACCGAATTCGCAGGCCCCGAACCGGATGGTGCCGACCTTGAAGCACTCATCCGCTACCTCTCCTCACTCACGGACTCCCTTCCCGCTCAAGCGGATGACGCTCTGCCATTCGTACCGGAAACATCCTATCTGACGCTTCTTGCGGGTCCGGTCGAGACAGAAAATTTTCACGAAATTGACCGGCTTTACGAGCTGATCCGCAGTGATTACGGCCGCCGTATTACACAAATGGACACTGTCCCCGATGATCTAAGGCGTGAGGTTAGCTTGCTCAAAACCCTGCATGAAAAAGCCGCCACAGGTGATTTTGCGGCGGCGCGGTTTTCCTATCAGGCACTTATAGCCCGTCAGTAGGCATATTCCCTGAAAACCGGATCGATATTCTCTTTCCATTCGCCATGAAAGCGCCCCAGCATTTCTTCCGCAGGCGTGCGGCCCTGCTTGACGATGGTCTTGAGAGCATTCAGAAAATGGCTTTCATCTTCACCGAAGCTGTCCAGCCGTTTACGCGCCTTGAGACCCGCCGCAGCGATATCCAACACTTCAACCGCCAGCTCCTGCATGCGACGTCCATCCGGCATGGGAGTTTTAAGGGCCATCGTATAGACATCATTGCGGATACGTTGGCGGTCTTCCGCCGTCCAGCCTTTGACCAGATCCCAGGCGGCATCCAGCGCATCATCATCGTAAAGCAATCCGACCCACAGTGCGGGAAGCGCACAGAGCCGCCGCCAAGGCCCCCCGTCCGCCCCGCGCATTTCGAGGAACCGCTTCATCCGCACTTCAGGGAAAAGCGTCGTCAGGTGATTGTCCCAGTCGACAAGGGTCGGTTTCTCTCCCGGGAGTGCGGGCAGCTTCCCGGCGAGAAAATCCCGGAAGGACTGACCGGACGCGTCCAGATAATTCCCGTCCCGGTAAACGAAATACATCGGTACATCCAGCGCATAATCGACATATTGTTCAAATGAAAAACCGTCTTCAAAAACAAACGGGATCATGCCGGTGCGATCAGGATCTGTATCGGTCCAGATAAAACTGCGATGACTGAGGTGGCCGTTCGGGCGGCCTTCGGTAAAGGGTGAATTGGCGAACAGTGCAGTCGCCAGCGGCTGCAGCGCAAGGCTGGTGCGAAACTTTTTCACCATGTCGGCTTCCGACCCGTAGTCAAGATTGACCTGTACGGTGCAGGAGCGGAACATCATGTCCAGCCCATGCTGTCCGCGCGTCGGCATGTATCTTTTCATGATCTGGTAACGCCCCTTCGGCATGATTGGCGTTTCCTTAAGAGTCCATTTGGGACTGAAGCCAAGCCCCAGAAACCCCACCCCCATCTCATCGCCAACTTCCCGCACCTGGGCAAGATGGGTATGCACTTCAGCGCAGGTTTCATGCAGGGTTTCTACGGCGGCGCCGGAAAGCTCAAGCTGGCCACCCGGTTCCAGGCTGACCGAGCAGCCTTCCTTGGACAGAGCGATGATACTGTCGCCTTCATATTCCGGGTGCCAGCCAAACCGCTGCAACCCCTCCAGCATGGCGCGAATGCCTTTCGGCCCCTCATAGGTCAGAGGTTCGTGCGTATCGAGAGTGAAACCGAATTTTTCATGCTCAGTGCCAATACGCCATTTATCGCGCGGTTTACACCCGCTCGCCGCAAATTCGACGAGTTGCGCCTTGTCATTGATTTCAACGGCATCGCCTTTGGAAGGTCCGGACATGTGATCCCCTTATTTATTCTCATGGCCGGGCAATGCGCCCTTAAGTCCGGCCTTGCATCCGAATTAAAGAATTGCGATGGCCGCATCAAGACAAAATTACATATTTTGTCTAACGGTCACATTTTCACCGGTCTTCAACATCAGGCGATCCAGTCGCCATGAAAGGCCTGAAGCAGGGCAAGGGCCGCAATCACTGCCGTTTCCGCCCGCAAAATTCTGGGGCCGAGCGAGATGGCATAAGTATTCGGCCGGGCCGCTATCATCGCAATTTCCTCATCCGTAAATCCCCCTTCCGGCCCCGTGACGATGGCCCATTTTTGCGCCGCCGCGAGGGCTGGGATAACTTCACCCGCGCTGTTGCCGGTCAGTCGCTCGTTACAGAACAACAGCACCCGCTCAGGCTCAAGCACGTCAAGGGCCTGTTGCAGGGGAAGCAGCGCGCCAACCACGGGAATATTGAGCCGCTCGCATTGCTCCGCCGCTTCCAGCGTCTGCAATTCCATCTTGTCCTCCCGCAGTCTTTCCGCGTTGGTGCGCGCTGTCTGCAGCGGTTGCAGCGCGGCGACACCAAGCTCTGTCGCCTTTTGTACGATCAGTGCCGTCTGGATCTTTTTCACCGGCGCGAACAGGAGGGTGATATCCGGCTCATCAAGCTGCGGCCGCAATTGCTCCGTCACATGGACAAGACAATGGTTCTTATGCACCTCTTGCAGGGTGCCAATCCACTCCCCGTCCTGCCCGTTGAAAAGCGCGATCCGCTCTCCCACTGTCTTACGCATGACATTGGCCACATAATGCGACTGGTTTTTATCCAGCACCACGCCGGTATCCCGGCCAAGGTCACTCGGAACAAACAGACGAAGCGAATATGGTTTTGGAAACATGTATCTGAAAACCCGCGGCTGGATTGATCTGCAATATTGCGATACATAGCAATGAATGTCATCTGCGTCATCAGTTGAGGGATCAAGAAACCAGTGAATATGCGACGACCGGACCGGATTATTGCCGACGCCAGCAAGCAAAACTGGGTGGATTTATACGCACCCGAAGGCGTGCAGCCCTATATGAAGCTTTCGCGGCTGGACCGCCCCATCGGCACCTGGCTGCTATTGCTGCCCTGCCTCTGGTCCATCGCCCTTGCCGCCCCCGCAGGGGAATTTCCTGATTTGTGGCTGTTCATCCTGTTCGGGATCGGCGCGCTTGTCATGCGCGGCGCGGGCTGCACCCTCAATGATATTGCCGACCGTGACTTCGATGGCAAGGTGGAACGCACCAAAAAGCGTCCCATCCCGAGTGGCCAGGTCACTCTGACACAGGCTTTCATCTGGCTGGGCCTGCAATGTCTGATCGGCCTGCTGATCCTTTCGCAGTTCAACCTGTTCGCCATCCTGCTGGGCGCCGCCAGCCTGATTCATGTCGCCATCTATCCGTTTGCCAAACGCTTTACCTACTGGCCGCAATTCTTCCTCGGTCTCGCCTTCAACTACGGCGCACTGCTGGGTTGGGCGGCAGTCAAGGGAGAACTCTCCCTCGCCCCTGTGATCATGTATGTTGGCGGCATCGCCTGGACACTCGGCTATGACACCATCTACGCCCATCAGGACAAGGAGGATGATATCCTCATTGGTGTCAAATCAACGGCGCTGAAACTGGGCGAGCAGACAAGACCCTGGCTCGCCGGATTTTATGCTGTGATTTTTGCCTGCCTGCTGCTGAGCGGGTATCTTGTCGGCCTCACCCTACCCTTTTATATCCTCATGGCGGGCGCGGGCGCCCATCTTTTCTGGCAGATAAAGGCATTGGATATCGGCAATTCAGATTTGTGCCTGCTGCTGTTCAAATCCAACAAGACTTTCGGTTTTATCGTACTTGCCGCCATCATCGCCGGGAAATTCGCGCTGCCCCTTTAGGCCATGCTTTTGCTTTACCAAAGCGGTCTTCCTCGGGCATAGTCACGGCGAATGCGAGTTTGAGGAATAAAGAATGGCGTATGGATCACTGCGGGACTTCATGGCCCAGTTGGAACGGGACGGAAAACTCGTTCGGGTGAGCGAGCCGGTCTCGACCGATCTGGAAATGACGGAAATCCAGACCCGGCTGCTCGCCGAAGGCGGCCCGGCTGTCCTGTTCGAAAATCCGGTGAATGAGAAGGGTGAGAAGAGCGACATGCCTGTTCTCGTCAATCTGTTTGGTACTGTGGATCGTGTCGCCATGGGCATGAACCGCCAACCGGAAGAGCTTCGCGAGGTGGGCCAAACCCTGGCCTTCCTGCGCCAGCCGGAACCCCCGGAGGGCATCCGCGAAGCCATGGGAATGCTGCCGGTTCTTAAAACCGTCATGAGCATGCGGCCAAAAACCGTAAAATCCGCGCCCTGTCAGGAAGTGGTGCTGACCGGTGACGATATTGATCTCGACCGGTTGCCGATCCAGACCTGCTGGCCGGGAGAACCTGCCCCGCTGATCACCTGGCCGCTGGTGGTGACAAAGGGCCCCGGCAAAGACAAGACGGATGATTACAATCTCGGCATCTACCGGATGCAGAAGCTGGGGAAGAACCGAACCCTGATGCGCTGGCTGAAACATCGCGGCGGGGCACAACATCATGCGCGATGGGGCAAGGAAAAGCGGGAGCCGCTGCCCGTTGCCGTTGTCATCGGCGCCGATCCCGGCACCATCCTTGCCGCCGTCACGCCCATCCCCGATAATCTGTCGGAATATCAGTTTGCCGGGTTGCTGCGCGGGCAGAAGCTGGAGCTGGTGGATTGCAAAACGATCCCGCTGAAAGTGCCCGCCAGCGCCGAAATCATCCTGGAGGGGTATGTTTCTCTCGATGATTATGGCGACGAAGGGCCCTATGGCGACCATACGGGTTACTATAATTCGGTGGAAAGCTTCCCCGTCTTTACTATTTCGGCCATCACCATGCGGAAAAAGCCGATCTATCTGTCCACCTTTACCGGCCGGCCACCGGATGAGCCGAGCGTCCTTGGCGAAGCCCTCAACGAGCTGTTCATCCCGCTGATCCAGCAGCAGTTCCCTGAAATCACTGATTTCTGGCTGCCGCCGGAGGGGTGCAGCTACCGCATTGCCGTCATCTCCATGAAAAAGGCCTACCCCGGTCATGCCAAGCGGGTGATGATGGGCGCCTGGTCCTATCTCCGGCAGTTCATGTACACGAAATTCCTGATCATTGTGGATGACGACATCAACGCCCGCGACTGGAAAGATGTCATGTGGGCCGTCTCGACGCGGATGGACCCGGTGCGCGATATTACAACTGTCGAGAACACACCGATCGACTACCTTGATTTCGCCTCCCCGGAATCCGGGCTCGGCGGCAAGCTTTGCCTTGATGCCACCAACAAGCTGCCGCCTGAAACCCATCGGGAATGGGGCCGCCAGATCCGTATGGATCAGGAGATTATCGAAAAGGTTGACGATCTCTGGGACAGGCTCGGGCTACCAGGAAGCGGAAAAGCCATCTGGAAGTAGAACCGTCGCAGATCAGATAATAATTCTGACATCGCCGTCAGAGATAATAATGGAAGCGTCATATGACAATCATCCCGGATCCAGCCTTCTATCTGCTCGCCATACCCGTCGTCCTGATGATCGGCATCTCCAAAGGGGGTTTTTCCGGCGCGCTCGGTATTCTCGCCGTCCCGCTTCTCACCCTGATCATGTCCCCGATGCAGGCCGCGGCGATCATTCTGCCTATCCTCTGTGTCATGGATATTTTCGGGCTGCTCGCCTATCGACAAACGGCGCACTGGCAAAATCTGTTTTACATGCTGCCGGGGGCAATAATCGGCATTACGGTCGGATATCTCCTGTTCAATTACTTGAGCGCGGACATCATCAAAATCCTGCTCGGCGTGATGTGCGTGGTGTTCACGCTCAATCACTATCTCCGCCGCGATCCGGCGGGCAGAGTGATGCAGGCAAGTCTGTGGCGCGGGTCATTTTGGGGATCTATCGCCGGTTTTACCAGCTTTGTTGCCCATGCGGGCGGACCTCCGGTGCAGTTCTACATGCTGCCGCAGAAACTTAACAAGACGCTGTATGTCGGCACCTCAGTCTGGTTCTTTTTCGCCATCAATTATGTGAAGCTGATCCCATATGCCATGCTGGATCAGTTTTCGACGGAAAATCTCGGCACGTCCCTGGTTCTACTGCCCCTCGCCCCCATCGGCATATGGCTTGGCGTCAAGGCGCATAAAATGATCCCGGAAGCCATTTTCTACCGTATCGCCTACATCCTTGTGCTTGTGACGGGGGCGAAGCTGCTGTGGGACGGACTTCGGGGAATGGGAGTATTTTTCTGATTCCCATTTGCCGGAAGACTGCCTATGTATGAAGGGTTGTTACGTCAAGATCAGGAAATCCATGTCCGACCAAACCGCAGAAATGCAAAACTCGCTCGATATTCTCGCAGATCTGATCAAGATCGCCCGGCGCAAGGGAGCCGAGGCCGCCGACGCCGTGCGCCTGCAAGGCTCCTCCATTCAGGTATCGGTGAGACAGGGGGAAACCGAGGAAGTCGAACGTTCGGAAGCCCATGATCTCGGGCTGCGCGTATTGATTGGCAAGAAACAGGCTTTCGTTTCTTCCAACGATGCGCGCCCCGTTGTCCTTGAAGAACTTGCAGATCGCGCCATCGCCATGGCCCGCAACATGCCGGAAGACAAATACTGCGGACTTGCCGATCCGGCGAAACTCGCGCGCGATATTCCGGATCTTGACCTCTTTGACAAGGCCAGCCTCATGGCCGATGATCTCATCATCTCCGCCAACGAGGCTGAGGCGGCCGCCCTGGCTGTCAAAGGCGTCACAAACTCGGAAGGGGCCAGCGCCTCCAGTGGTCGCGTCTCCATCGCCCTCGCCACCTCCGAAGGTTTCAGTGGCGCCTATTCGTCCAGCAACTTTTCGGTGGTTGCTTCCGTCATCGCGGGAGAAGGGCTTGGCATGGAGCGGGATTACGATTTCGACAGCCGTCATTATCACGCCGACATGATGCCTGCCGCAGATATCGGCAGAAGCGCCGGGGAGCGGGCCGTGAAACGGCTTTCCCCTCGCAAGATGCCAAGCGGCAAAGTGCCTGTTGTTTTCAGCAAGCGGGTTTCCGCCTCCCTGCTCGGGCATCTGGCCAGCGCCATATCCGGCGGCGCCATTGCTCGCGGCAGCAGCTTTTTGCAAGACAGCCTGGACAAGAGAATTTTTGCCAAGGGCATCCGCGTCATTGATGATCCGCACCGCAAACGCGGGGCAGCGTCCAAGCCCTTTGACGGCGAAGGCGTCGCCAATGGCCGCCTTGATCTGGTGGAGGACGGCATTCTTCGTTCCTGGATCCTGAATACGGCCACGGCCAAGCAGCTCGGCCTTGAAACCAATGGGCGTGCAACGCGCGGCACGGCGTCCCCGCCCGGCGCCAGCACGACCAATCTTTATATGGAGGTCGGGACAGCTACTCTGAAAGAGCTGATCAGCGATATCAAATCAGGCTTTTACGTCACCGACCTGATCGGCTTCGGCGTCAACGAGATAACCGGGGATTACAGCCGCGGGGCGTCCGGTTTCTGGATTGAAAATGGTGAGATTGTCCACCCGGTTTCGGAACTTACCATTGCCGGGAACCTCAGAGGCATGTTCGAAAACCTGACACCGGCCGATGATCTGGAATTCCGCCGCGGCACAAACGCACCCAGCCTGCGCATCGAAGGGATGACGGTAGCCGGTACATGACAGAAAATCTTGATACAGATTTTGCCCTGCTCGATCACGCCATGCAGGAAGCAGGGGATATCGCCCGGCGATATTTTAACGGCACCGTCAAAAGCTGGGAAAAGAAACCCGGCGATCCGGTGAGCGAGGCAGATCTGGCTCTTGATGCCCATTTTCGCGACAGCTTGCTCGCCGCGCGACCCGATTATGGTTGGCTGTCAGAAGAAACCGCCGACAACCATGCCCGTCTCGGTAAATCCAGGGTGTGGATCATTGACCCTATCGACGGCACACGCTCCTTCATTGCGGGCAAGCCGGAATTTACGATTGCCGCCGCCCTGGTGGAAGACGGGCGGCCGATCATCGGCATCGTCTATAACCCGGTTCTGGAAGAATATTATGAAGCGATCAAGGGGCGCGGCGCAAAGCTGAACGGCCGTCTGATCACCTGCAGCCCGAAGAGCGACCTTGCCAATACGCGCCTTATCGCCAGCCGCAATTCCTTCGATTGGCATGGCTGGCTGGACGATGTGAAAGGGGCCAGTTTCAGCCATGTCAACTCCATCGCCTATCGTATGGTCAAGGTTGCCTCCCGCCATGCGGACGCCTCCCTTTCCCTCACCGAGAAAAGCGACTGGGACATTGCCGCGGCGGACATCATCCTTTCCGAAGCGGGTGGCATTACCACAACTACCGGCGGCGACACCCTTATATATAACAGAAAATCTATTCATCAGAAGAACGTCATTTCCTCAGGCGAGGCACTGCATCCGCGGTTGATGAAAATGCTGGAAAGCTTCGGACGCGCTAAATCCCGCTGATGAAATGCCGGCTTGCCTCACGGCGCAAACAGTTGTAAATGCCGAATTCTTCACCTAAATTGTTTGCAGTGTCATAATGAGGCGGAGGGCGCCAGAATGAAATCCATTGCCAAAGCAGTCTTAACCGTATCTTTTCTGTCCGTTGCCTTGCTGACTGCCGGATGCAGCAATACCTGGCAAGGCGTAAAATCGGACACCAGCAAGAATATGGACAAGGCGGGCGATACCGTCATCAAGGCGGGAGAGAAAATGAAATCCGAATAATCGCCACCGGACGAAGGGGGGCTTCTCTTTCGATCCCGCGATCATGTCGCAGGCCTTTTTGGAAGGCCATGTCTCAAAGCGCCGGAAATCCCGTTTTCCGGCGCAAATTTTTCGGCTTTTCTTCCCTGCTTGATGGTTTAAACGACATCGCCTGACAGGTGAATGGCAAGTTGTTGTGAATAAAGCGATTCGCCCTGCAATCAGGCCAGTATGGTGATTATCGCAATAAGGTATATTTTTCACATAAATTAACCATTTCTATTAACCATATAGCATTCCGAATCCGTCAGTATTTTTGACATTTCCGTGATAGAAGCAAAGCTTCCATCCGCAGCCTAAAAATACAACTATATGAAATTATTACATTTTTAGGTGTATTTTATACATATGAAAAGCTTTCCTATCCAGGATCTGCGTCCGCAGACCGATTGACGGCGGCCCTGACGCTCCCGTAAAATTCCTTTTATGCCAGAGCTGTAACAGCCTGATCGCACATTAGCTTCAAAAGTAACTGTATTGATCTTCCGGAAAGAAGCTTCCCGGAACGGGGGCCACATGAGATCTTGGTCATACGCAATATGCTGCTTGTTATTATCAGCCTTCTGGACGGCAGCCAAAGCTGCGCCGGTTCATGAAACTGAACGTCTTGCGCAAAGCTTTGTGAATCAGGGCTGGATCGCCGAGTTGTACCAGACCACAACAGAAGCATCCGTTGCCTATCTTGCGCATGAACAATTCAGAAGCTTCCCGCGAGGCAAAACCATCTCGCTTGAGTTCGGCAACGCCGGTAACAACCGCCTTGACTTGTTGTTCCGTGATCAGGAAACCGGCGTCGCCTGGTTCCAATATGGGTGGATCAATCAGCTGTTTGGGCAGCACTCATGGATTTTTGGGAATGACAGCAATGATATGCCCATTTCGGTGCATTCCACCTCTGCCATACCGCTGCCCGCCGCCCTACCCCTGTTCATGAGCGCCTTTGCCTTATTCTGCGCAGGACTTGCCTTTGCGCGGCGGCGCAAAAGCTGTTAATCGCCCGGGCTTCCCTCAAGCAGAAGCTGTGGATCAAGGCGCGTATCGAACCAGTTGAGGCGCCAGTCAAGATGCGCGCCCGTTGATCGTCCGGTTGATCCGACTTCGCCAATTTTCTCGCCCTTCTGCACAAACTGTCCCTCCTTGACCGCCAGCGCGCTGAGGTGCGAATAGACAGATATAAGGCCGTAGCCATGGTCGATCATTACGGTACCGCCAGTATAGTAGAGATCCGCCTCGGCCATTCGGACAGTTCCATCGGTGGAAGCCAGAACTTCCGTTCCCTCCGATGCGGCAATATCCAGACCGAAATGCGGCCGCTTCGGAATGCCGTTCAGAACCCGCTGGCTCCCGTATACACCGCTGACACGACCTTTCGCGGGCCATTGCCAGCCGGAAAGATACCACTCCTCTCCAGTCTCTATAGATCGGATGCGGGCGATCTCGGCATTTTCCGCATTGATCCGGGCAAGAGCTTCAGGACTCGGCGTCACCTTGTCCGTCGCCAAACCATCAACTCGTTCGATCGGATACTCCCTCTGTGATACTTCAAGCAGCCTGTCCTCGCTCTCCCCATTTTTATAAAGAATTTTCAAAATAGCGGTCGGCTTGGAATCCCGGCCAAAACCGAACACAAAGCGGCCTGACGGTGCCACTGTCAAAAGCTTGCCATCCAGATACAATGTCGCTCCGGGATCGGTTGTGCCCATAACAAGCCCGCCTTGCGTCATATCACCGGATAGGATGGTCGTCTCCGCGAATGCGGGCGTCGAGATGAATAGAAAAATGAATAGAAGGCAAAATCGCATTAAAAAAGAGTTTCCTGTTTTGGTTTTAAAGGCGATTTTCGTGATTTTTTTGCTGCCGGAGACGCCTTTGTTTCCTCCGGAAGACTGCCTTTGAATATAGCAGAGGCCCGGCCATCGGTAAATTCCACGGCCACCTGACGTCCGGCAGTCGCTCCGCTCACAGAGGAGATCGGACGGCCGTCTTCATCCCAGACAATGCTGTATCCGCGCTTCAGAACGCGCCGGAACGACAGGCTTTCCAGAAGGCGTGCCGTCGCCGCCAGACGATCTGTTGCCCGTTCGCGTCGACTTTCCACGCCACGCGTCATCTGCCTGTCATATTGCTGCAGGCGTTCACTGTACTGCGCGAGTGTCCGTTCCAGAAGTTGTGGTCTGAGACTTGAAGCAGTAGCCGTAAATTGCTGGCCTTTGATATTCAGGTTGCCGACAACCGATTGCCGGAGCCTGCTCTCAAGATGATCGAGATGTTGAACCTTTTCCGCAATCATTGAGGCCGGATCACGAAGGCCGCGCGCCAACCCGGCAAGGCGGTCCCGCCTGTCAGCAATGGCGCGGGTCAGGCTACGCCGGATCCGGCGATCCTGGTCTTCCACATAGGCAAGCAGTTCACTACGGACGGGCACAGCGATTTCCGCCGCCGCCGTCGGCGTTGGCGCCCGCTGGTCCGACGCGAAGTCAATCAGGGTCGTATCCGTTTCATGACCAACGGCAGAGATCAGCGGGATCACACTTTCCGCAGCGGCACGGACCACTTCTTCTTCATTGAACGCCCAGAGATCCTCAAGGCTGCCGCCACCCCGTGCAACAATCAGAAGATCAGGCCGCGGGATATCCCCATCGGCGGGCAGGGTGTTAAAGCCGCGAATTGCCTCCGCAATCTGCCCCGCGGCCGTTTCCCCTTGCACCAGAACGGGCCAGAGAAGCACATGCACCGGAAACCGATCACGCAGACGATGCAGGATATCCCGGATCACCGCCCCGGTCGGTGACGTCACGACGCCAATGACGGACGGCAGATAGGGTAATGGCCGCTTGCGCGCGGGCTCAAACAGCCCCTCAGCGGCGAGTTTCTTTTTACGTTCCTCCAGCAGCGCCATAAGGGCGCCGACGCCCGCCGGCTCCATCGCCTCGATCACAATCTGATATTTGGACCGGCCGGGATAGGTCGTCAGTTTACCGGTGCAAACCACTTCCAGCCCATCCTCGGGACGAAAGCCAAGCCGATCGGCCGTGCCGCGCCACATGACACCGTCAATCACCGCCCGGTCGTCTTTCAGCGTAAGATAGACATGACCCGACGCCGCCCGTTTGAGCCCGGAAATTTCTGCCCGGACCCGGACGTGACCGAAAACATCCTCCACCGTTCTTTTGAGGGCGCCGCTCAGTTCGGATACAGTATATTCATGAATATTTGAAGAGCCGGAATGATGATTATCTGACACGTTTTTCCTTCAACCTGTTTGGCCTGTCGCCACAGTATGCTACAAAACCTGCACTGTCCTTCAAGGGAAAATAAAGATTAAAAATATGAATATACTTGTGATTGGCTCTGGCGGCCGCGAACATGCTCTGTGCTGGGCGCTGAAAAAATCCCCCCTCGTCACACAGCTTTTCTGTGCGCCCGGAAATGGCGGCATTGCCGAAGTTGCGGAATGTGTCGCCATCAGCGCCGAAGATATTGAAGCAATTATCAAATTCTGCAAGGCCCAAGCCATTGACTTTGTGGTCGTCGGCCCGGAAGTTCCTCTCGTTATCGGGCTGGTGGATGATCTTGAAGCTGCCGGAATCCGAAGCTTTGGCCCCCGCGCGGCCGCAGCCGCCCTCGAAGGTTCGAAAGGTTTTATGAAGGACCTCTGCCGCGGGCATGGGATTCCAACCGCCGCCTATCGCCGCTTTGCCGATGCGGCAGCGGCAAAAGCCTATGTCGCGACGCAGGATTTGCCAATCGTTGTGAAGGCGGACGGGCTTGCTGCCGGAAAGGGCGTGATCATCGTCCAGACACGCGATGAAGCCAACGAAACGATTGATGAGATTTTCGATGGCATGTTCGGCGGCGCGGGCGCTGAAATCGTCATCGAACAGTTCCTGGCGGGAGAGGAGGCAAGCTTCTTTGTGCTGACGGACGGTGAAACCATTCTGCCGCTGGCCACCGCGCAAGACCATAAAGCCGTCGGAGATGGTGACACAGGCCCCAATACGGGCGGGATGGGCGCCTATTCTCCCGCACCCGTCATGACGGATGAGATGATCAATGCCACGATTGAGCGGATTATCAAACCGACCGTCAAAGCTATGAAGGAGCGCGGAACACCCTTCACCGGCGTTCTTTACGCCGGTCTCATGATCACCGATGAGGGACCGCAACTGATTGAGTATAATGTACGGTTCGGCGATCCGGAATGTCAGGTGCTGTGCGCCCGAATGGCGAGCGACCTGCTGCCCGCCCTGATGGCGACAGCCGATGGCAGCCTTGCCGACATCCGTCTAGAATGGCGGGAGGAAACCGCTCTTGTCGTCGTGATGGCGGCCAATGGCTATCCCGGCAATTACGAGAAAAACACGGTCATCGAGGGACTTGATGAGGCCGCTAAAATCAAGGATGTCATCATTTTTCACGCCGGGACAAAACGGCAAGAGGGAAAGATACTGGCGACAGGCGGGCGAGTGCTTGGCGTCACCGCAATAGGAAAAACCGTTAAACAAGCGCAGAAAAATGCGTATAGTGGTATCCACGCGATTCGCTGGCCGGATGGATTTTGCCGATCCGATATTGGCTGGCGGGCTATCAATCGCGGCGGGGAAGAGTAGAGGTAGACATATAACAAGAAAGGGCATCAATGTCCGACGAATCAACACAGTTTTCCGGAACGATGGAAGTGCGCGAGCGCCATCGCTTCGATGTTGCCGCACTGGAAGAATATCTTAAGAAAAACATAGTCGGCTTCAAAGGCCCGCTTGACGTAGCCCAGTTCAAGGGCGGACAGTCAAACCCGAGCTATATGCTGAAAACGCCCGAGAAACAATATGTCCTGCGGCGCAAACCTCCGGGGAAACTCCTGCCCTCCGCCCATGCGGTGGACCGCGAATACCGGGTTCTGACGGCGCTCGCAAGAACGGATGTACCCGTTCCTAAAACCTACTGCCTGTGCGAGGATGAAAATGTCATCGGGACGATTTTTTATGTCATGGAGTTCCTGAACGGCGATATCGAATGGGATCCGTCGCTGCCCGGATATTCGAAAGCCGGTCGCGTTGCCGCCTTTGACAGCATGAATGCCTCTCTCGCCGCGCTGCATATGGTGGATTACAAGGCCGCCGGGCTGGAAGATTTTGGCAAACCGACAGATTATATCGCCCGGCAGGTGAACCGTTGGACGAAACAGTACCGGGCTTCCGAAACCGAGAAAATCGAAGCAATGGAAAATCTGATGGCATGGCTGCCCGACAATATTCCGGCAGCCGATGAGACTTCCATTGTGCATGGCGACTACCGCCTGGACAATACGGTTCTCGACAAGGAAAGCCATCGGGTGATCGGCATTCTCGACTGGGAGCTGGCAACGCTCGGCCATCCGCTCGCCGATTTTTCCTATCATTGCATGACCTGGCGTCTGGAGCCGGAACTGTTCCGTGGGCTCAAGGGGCTGGATTTGCCCGCGCTCGGCATCCCGACTGAAGAGCAATATGTAAAAATGTATTGCGAGCGCACCGGCCGGGACGGCATCGAGAATTGGGACTTCTATTTTGCCTATAACATGTTCCGTCTGGCGGCCATCCTGCAAGGAATTGTCGGCCGCGTGAAAGAAGGAACGGCTTCCAACAAGAATGCCGCGGATGTTGCCGTGCGGGTCAAACCGCTGGCCGTGCGCGGATGGGAACAGGCGGAAAAAGTCATCAGGGGAGACTGATCTCCCCTCACTTCCCTATAAAATCAAAAGTTTATAAAGGAGGGAGCCCATGTCTGATGGGACCATTATCATCCCGGTTCGGGAAGCGCACCAGTTCGACGAGGGGGCTTTATACGAGTATCTCACGGCCAATATCGATGGATTCAAAGGGCCCCTGACCGTCAAACAGTTTCAGGGCGGGCAATCCAATCCAACTTTTCTGCTGGAAACGCCGGAGCGTGACTATGTCATGCGGAAAAAACCTCCCGGGGTTCTGCTGCCTTCCGCCCATGCCGTAGATCGGGAATATCGGGTCATCTCTGCCCTTCAGGACACCGATGTCCCCGTCCCCCGGACTTATTGCCTGTGCGAGGATCCGGATATTATCGGCACCGCTTTCTATGTGATGGAAAGAATTAACGGGCGCGTGATCACGATCCCCTCAATTCCGAAAATGGCGCCGGCGCAGCGTTCTGCCATTTACGATTCCATGAATGATGCATTGGCCAAAATGCACAATGTCGATGTGGATGCGGTTGGCCTCTCGGATTTTGGCAAAAAAGGCGGCTATCTAGCCCGCCAAGTCAACCGCTGGAGCAAACAGTATCGCGCCTCTCAGACCCATGAGCTGGAAGGAATGGAGAATCTGATCAAATGGCTGCCGGACAACATTCCGGCGGATGATGAAAGCACAATTGTGCATGGTGATTTCCGGCTCGGCAATCTGATCCTACATCCGACGGAGCCGAGGGTTCTCGCCATTCTCGACTGGGAATTGGCGACAATCGGGCACCCGCTTTCCGATCTCGCCTATAACTGCATGGCCTATCATTTCGTGCATCCGATCAATGGCGGGCTCGTTGGCTTTGATCTCAAGGAAATGGGCATTCCGTCACAACAGGATTATGTTGACGCCTATTGCAAACGGACCGGACGTGACGGCATTGACAACTGGGAATTCTATATTGCCTTTTCCCTGTTCCGTGTTACGGCAATTGTACAAGGTGTGTACAAGCGCGGCCTTGATGGTAACTCCAGCTCCGATGTGGGCGAAGAATATACAAAATATGCAAAGATGGTTGCCGATCTCGGCTGGCAATATATCGAAAAGCGGGCATAAGCCCTGCCCTGCCTGCAGGGTAATACATGATCCAGGGCGGCTTACAGTTTCAGGCCGCCCTGCTGCCGATCAGTGATTTTCGGCGTCCTCAATGCGCAAATCGGCCCAGCGGCGCACGCATTCCATCGGTTCCATGACAATGCCCGCCGCCTCTCCCAAACCCTGTACAGGCTGCAAACCGGCATGGGCCGCCAGATCCTGTGTCAGCCATTCACAGGGATCCAGGCTTTCATACCGGTAAAGAAAGCCCGCGACGATGACAATCACGCCAAGCATTATCCAGCCCAGAAGTTTGATCATTTCTTCATTCCGTGAAAAGGCCGCGAAAAACGGGAACACGCGCCTGTATATAGGAAACATGGATCATCATGCTAACAAAAAATCGGGAGCCAAAAAGAAAAGCCCTTCCGAAGAAGGGCTTTTCGCCATGTCGTCAATCAATAACCGTTCAGTCGTACTTCTTGAGTTCCATGCGGCCAATCTGATTACGATGCACCTCATCCGGACCGTCGGCAAGACGCAGCGTCCGTGACCGCGCATAGGCATAGGCGAGACCGAAATCTTCACTGACACCACCGGCACCATGCGCCTGGATTGCCCAGTCGATGATTTTCCCGCACATGTTGGGGGCGACAACCTTGATCATGGCAATTTCCGCCTTGGCGGCCTTGTTGCCGACGGTATCCATCATATAGGCGGCTTTGAGCGTCAGCAGGCGGGCCTGTTCGATCATGGCACGGGATTCGGCGATCCGCTCCAGTGTGACCGTCTGTTCCCCGATGGTCTTACCAAAGGCGACACGATGTTTGACGCGCTTGCACAGCTTTTCAAGCGCCCGTTCGGCAACGCCGATCTGGCGCATGCAATGGTGAATACGGCCCGGACCAAGGCGTCCTTGAGCAATTTCGAAACCGCGCCCTTCACCCAGCAGGATATGATCGGCCGGAACACGCACATTCTTGAATTCAACTTCCGCATGGCCATGCGGCGCATCATCATAACCGAACACAGGCAGGAACCGCTTGACGTTAATGCCGGGCGTATCCATCGGTACCACGATCATTGATTGCTGCGTATAAAGGGATGCAGTTTTGTCGGTCTTGCCCATGAAGATCAATACTTTACACCGCGGATCATTGGCACCGGACGTCCACCATTTGGTGCCGTTGATGACATATTCATCTCCGTCCCGGGTGATTTCGGATTCGATATTCGTCGCGTCAGAGGAGGCAACGGCCGGTTCCGTCATAGCGAAGGCGGACCGAATTTCTCCTTCCAGAAGCGGTTTCAACCAGCGCTCTTTCAGCTCCGGGCTGGCATAACGCTCGAACACCTCCATATTGCCTGTATCCGGGGCAGAACAGTTGAAAACTTCGGGCGCGAAGCTGACCCGACCCATGATTTCACAAAGCGGAGCATATTCAAGGTTGGTCAATCCAGCACCGAGATCGCTTTCCGGTAGGAACAGATTCCACAAGCCTTCTGCCTTTGCTTTCGCCTTGAGTTCATCAAGGATGGCTGTTGGCTGCCAACGGTCCCCCTCGGCAATCTGGTCGTAATAGAGCTGCTCATTTGGATAGACATGCTCATCCATGAAGGCCTGCAATCTTCCCTGCAGTTCCTTCACCTTGTCAGAATATTCGAAAATCATCCGCTGTTCCCTTTTTTCACTTTGTTCTTCTGGATTGAATATGCATCTTTCTATATTTAGCGCCGGGTTTCAAAGAAATTTTTTAAAAGCGCCGCCGATTTACATTCTTGTAAGCCGCCATAAATCTCGGGACGATGATGACAGCTCGACTGATCAAAAATACGGGCGCCATATTCTACCCCGCCCCCTTTGGGATCATAAGCACCAAAATAGAGACGGCGTATACGCGCCAGTGAGATGGCCGCCGCACACATGGGGCAGGGTTCCAATGTCACATAAAGATCGCAATCCACCAGCCGCGCACTGCCAAGCATATTGCCCGCGGCGCGGATCGCCAGCATTTCCGCATGCGCTGTCGGATCATGACGTCCGATCATCTGATTTCCACAATTTGCGACAACACGCCCCGTCCGCGTATCGACGATAACGGCGCCCACCGGCACTTCGCCGCGACGCCCGGCAATTTCGGCTGTGGCCAGCGCCATATGCATATAATCAACGATTTCACGATCCATGCTGCACAGTCGCAATTAGAGCTACGGCCGTCAAGAGACAGAAAAACACGTAAATATATCCGCCCGTCAAAGAGGCCGGTTGAGTTACGATCAAGACAGGATTAAAAGGAGCTATGAAAACTCCTGTTATTGGCATCACCCTCGATTCAGAGGAAGCTGGCGGTTATTCCAAAATGCCGTGGTACGCGCTCCGGCAGAATTATGCCGATGTGGTGACGGCGAGCGGTGGCCTCCCCTTCGCCTTGCCTCACGAGCCGGACTTCGCGGCGGAATATGCACGCCTGCTGGATGGTCTTGTCGTCACCGGCGGGGCATTTGATGTGGACCCGGGGATGTTCGGCGCAACAACGCGTCACGATACCGTGATCACCAAGGATCGCCGTACATTGTTCGAGAGACGCATCACCGAAGCGATGCTGGCCGCAGACAAGCCCGTTCTTGGCATTTGCGGCGGGCAGCAACTTCTTCATGTCATTCTGGGCGGCACATTGATCCAGCATATTCCGGATGAAGTGGAAAACCCTCTCGCCCATGAGCAACCCAATCCGCGGACCGAAGCGGGCCATGACGTAAAAATTGTTCCGGGCACACTCCTGCATCGGATTGTCGGGAGCGACCGCCTGCCCGTCAACAGCGCCCATCATCAGGCCGCAAAAGATATCAGCGACAATATAACGATCAATGCCATCGCCGAAGATGGTGTCATTGAAGGGATCGAAGACAGCCGCTATCGCTTCTGCCTCGGGGTGCAGTGGCACCCTGAATATATGATCTCAACGGGCGATCGCCTTATCCTTGATGCCTTTATCAATGCCGCTGCGGCGTAAAATCATGACAACAGAAACAGAACAGACAGAACGGATTGCCAAGCGGATGGCACGCGCGGGGCTTTGTTCCCGGCGGGAGGCGGAGCGCTGGATCGACGCCGGACGGGTCACTGTAAATGGCAGAACCCTGGAAAGCGCGGCCGTCAATGTGACGCCCAATGATCAGATCACGGTGGATGGCAAGGAACTTCCAGCCATCGAGCGTCCCCGCCTCTGGCGGTATCACAAGCCCGCCGGTCTTGTCACAAGCCACCGCGATGAGAAGGGCCGGGAAACCGTTTTTGAAAAGCTGCCGGAAGATTTGCCGCGCGTCATTTCTGTCGGCCGGCTCGATCTCAATTCGGAAGGGCTTCTGCTGCTCACCAACGACGGGGAGCTGGCGCGCAAGCTGGAACTGCCTGCCACCGGATGGAAACGGAAGTACCGTGTCCGCGTTCATGGTCACCCTAAAGAGGCGGACATGCAGAAGCTGGCCAAGGGGCTGACAATCGATGGCATTAAATATGGCTCTATCGACGGCACGATTGACAGCACGAAAGGCGCCAACAGCTGGCTGACCCTGTCCTTCCGGGAAGGTAAAAACCGCGAAGTCAGAAAGGTAATGGAACATCTCGGCTATCAGGTCACGCGGCTGATCCGCGTTTCCTACGGCCCGCTCCAGCTTGGCGATCTACCGGCGGGCGCCGTGGATGAAGTAAAATCCAAGATCCTCCGCGATCAGATGGGTGTCGCCAAATTCGAGGACGATGAGGCCGAACCGCCGGTGAAAGGCCAGCGGCCGCCCCG
>CEOG01008469.1_pt1 | contig 35490 bp, 33 predicted proteins | sample 530301 | NCBI WGS metagenome assembly CEOG01 (sample SAMEA2619903, study PRJEB7988) | marine metagenome | biome: marine biome (ENVO:00000447); feature: surface water layer (ENVO:00002042); material: "saline water (ENVO:00002010), including plankton (ENVO:xxxxxxxx)" | depth 5 m | reverse complement strand
ACCGCAAATACCGCGATGGCGGTATATATGCGGATAGTCCGGCGATTGATGATGATATCTGGCGGCTGGAATACAGTCAGCGCCTGCGCATGGTCATTTTCGATATGCACAAGCCCGTGATCGCCCAGATTCATGGCCATTGCCTTGCGGGCGGTGCGGATATCGCCCTGCTATGCGATATGATCATCGCGGCCGATGATGCCGTGATCGGCTTTCCCCCGGCGCGGGATCTGGGATCGCTGCCCAATCAGATGTGGGTCTATCACTGCGGCCCGCAATGGGCGAAGCGGCTCGTTCTCACCGGCGATACCATCACCGGCAAGGAGGCGTCGCAGATCGGTCTTGTCATGAAGTCGGTGCCGCCGGAATATCTGGAGCGGGAGGTGGAAACGCTTGCGGACCGGCTCGCTAAAATCGATGCGGATCTTCTGTCCGCCAACAAGCGGATTGTCAATCTCGGGCTTGAGTTGATGGGCGCGCGCACGCTGCAACGGCTGGCGGCGGAAAATGACGGCCGGGCGCACCTGGCGCGCGGGACACGGTTTTTCCGTAAAACGGCGAAAGAGCAGGGGCTGAAGGCGGCCCTCGCCGATCGGGATGTCGGCTTCGGCGAGGGCAGCGTCCGGGTTAATGGTCCGGAATTACGTGACGAAAACGGCTTTCTGATCGACCCTTGAATTGACCGGTTTCTCCGGGGTGCGCAGGTTATTTGCCGGTTGGCAAAATTCCCATTTCCTTGCAGATGACCTGCAGCATCACCTCATTAGCGCCGCCGCCGACGGCGGTCTGGCGCGCTTCGCGATAAATGCGGGTGATATAGCTTTCATTCATGAAGCCTTGACCGCCCCAGAACTGGGTCAGTTCCACCGGAATTTCCATGGATAACCGGCCGATCAGATATTTCGCCATACTGGCGAGTTTCGTCACATTCTCCCCGGCGACATATTTCTCCGTCGCCTGATAGAGCAGGGCGCGAACGGATTCGATCTTGGCCTGAAACTCGGCAATCTTGAAATGGATGATCTGGTTATCGAGCAACGGTTTACCGAACGCAACGCGCTGCGACAGATAGGCGATGGTTTCCTCAATCGCCTGCTCCAGAAAACGGATTGAGCGGGCGACAACGAACAGCCGTTCTTCCTGAAACTGCTGCATCTGATAGATAAAGCCTCGGCCTTCTTCGCCAATCAGGTTGCGCTGTGGCACGCGCACATCATCAAAGAAGAGGAGGGCGGTATCCGATGATTTATATCCCACCTTGTCGAGCTTCTGGCCGACCGAAACTCCCTTGGCTTTCAGGGGAACGATGATCAGGGATTTGTTCCTGTGCGGACCATTTTCGGTGGAGGTGTTGACGAGCAGACAGATCCAGTCACCCTGCACGCCGTTGGTGATCCACATCTTGGAGCCGTTGATGATGTAATCATCGCCGTCCTTTCGGGCATTGGTCTTGAGGCTGGCAACGTCCGATCCTGCGCCCGCCTCGCTCACCCCGATACAGCCGACCAGATCACCGGCGATGGTGGGGGCGAGATATTCACGCTTCAACTCGTCAGAACCAAAGCTTGTGAGCGCGGGCGTGCACATATTTGTCTGCACACCAATGGCGGAGCAGATACCCATGGTGCGAAGATTGCCAAGTTCTTCGGCAAAGGCGACTTCATAGGAGAAATCGAGCGCCGATCCGCCATATTCGACCGGCTTGCCGATCCCGAGAAGTCCGGCATCGCCGAGTTTTTTCATCACCTGATGGGCGGGGAAAATGCCTTCTTCCTCCCACTGGTCGATATAGGGGTTGATATGTTCGTCGACAATCCGCCGGGTGACGCGGCGGATTTCATCATGTTCATGTGTCCAGATCATTGTTGGTGCCTTTATATTGGACAGGTCAAATGAGACAGCGGAAGTTTAGACCTCCAGCCAGCCTTTGATGACCACATCGTCATTCTGGGTTTTGACATAGACGTCATAACGGTTCGGGTTATCCGCAGACTGCTCTCCGCCTGCCGTGACCGTATCGCCATTGCGGACCGGTTTTGAAAAGCGGACATTCATCTTTGCCCCGGCAACGGCGTCTTTCCCGAGGGTGCGGGTCGCGGATTGCCAGATCAGCGACAGCGACATGGTGCCATGGGCGATGACATCGCCGAAGGGCGTATTTTTCGCAAATTCCGGGTCCATATGGATGGGGTTGAAGTCATTCGTGATGGCCGCATATTTGGCGATGGCGGCCGGATCGACCGCGAGACTGCTTTCAATGAGTTTTCGCATATTCTCAACCTCCCCAGATGACGCCCATAAGACCTGTGAACAGCAGAGTGCCGTTCTGGTCGCAGGACCGTGTTTCGAAATGGATCCATCTGTTATTCTTGCGCATTTCCTTCTCCTGACAGATCGTCGTGGTGATGATCTTGTCGCCAAGCTTCGGGAGTTTATGCACCGTAAATTCCTGTGTGCCGTGAATATTGCCCTTTGGTCGTGGTTCTACAGTGGCAAGAAAAGCGCGCATGGTGATGGCGGAAATCATGCCGGGGGGCAAATCCGGCAATTGATCCCTGTCATCGGGAAAGAGGTCAAGAAACTGTGCCATCACCTCGTCATTGAAATGCTGGATATTTTCGCCGATCACCTGGCCCGGCTGTAACGTGTCGAATGTGTACATCCTGATTATTACCTCGCCGCTTTTGCCTGCGGGATTTTCTGATCACCACGGGTCTCAAAGGTAAGCTCGATATCCATGCCGATATGAACATCCTGTACATCGCAGCCGATGACATTCATCATCGTACGAACGCCTTCTTCAAGGTCGATGAGGGCGAGGACATAGGGCAGGTCTTCCTTGAACGCCGGGCTCGGGGCGTGATTGACCACGGTAAAGGTCGCAACTTTCCCACGGCCGCTGGCCTGTCGCCATTTCAAGTCGGAGCCATTGCAGTGTTTGCACAATGCGCGCGGATAGAATTGCGTCTTGCCGCAGGAATTGCATTCCTGAAGAAGAAACTTCTCTTCATTACAAGCCTCCCAGAAGGGAACCGTGTCGGGATTGGGGGTTGGGATCGGTTTCATGGTCATTGTTACTGCCTCCCGAGGATGATGGAACAGTGAGCGGATAGAATGCCACCATCACCATGGACAAAAGCGATTTCGCTATCTTCGACCTGGCGGCCCGTGGCTTCGCGGCGCAATTGGCGCACCGCTTCCACCACATGGAACATGCCGCCCGCCGCCCCGGAATGGGCATAGCTCATCAGGCCGCCATGGGTATTGCAGGGCAGTTTTCCGCCGAGTTTGAGAGCGCCGTTCAGGCAGGCCGGTCCGGCTTCGCCTTTTTCGAAGAAGCCGATGGATTCCAGCTCGACCAGCAGGGTGATGGTGAAGCTGTCATATATTTCCGCAACATCGACATCTTTTGCCGTAATTCCGGCACGCTCAAAGGCGTTGCGTGCCGCGCTTTTGCATCCAAAATCGACGAGGGAGGGAGCCGCCATGATATGCTCATGGGTATGGCCCTGACCGGTGCCCATGATCTCGATTGCCTTTTTGGGGCGATCGGCGGCGGTATCGGCGGCACTTACCACAATGGCCGCGCCACCATCGGAAATCAGGCAGCAATCCATGACATGCAGGGGAGAGGCGATGATCCGGCTGTTGACCACATCATTGATCGTGATCGGCTCTCTGCGCTGTGCTTTGCCGTTCATGATGGCGTATTCGCGCGCTGTCACGGCGATGGAGGCAAGATGCTCAGATGTTACGCCATACTCATGCATGTAATTCTGGGCGACCAGCGCATAGGCGGCCGGCACAGACATGCCATAAGGATGTTCGAACTGGGCATGACCGACTTTGGCAAGGGTGGCAACCGCGCCGCCCTTTGGCATCCCGGTCATGCGGTTGTCACCGGTAACCACGAGCACATGTTTGCACATGCCGCTTTCGACAAGAGCTGCCGCCTGCATGACCATGACGCAGGCGGTCGCTCCGCCGACTTCGATGGCCGCATTGAACTTCGGCTGGATATTCATGTATTCGCAGAAGACCGAGCTCAGCATCAGATGGGGCTCGGTAAAGGAATAGGCGCAGAGAACGCCGTCAATATCCGCCTTGCTCAGGCCCGCATCGGCAAGGGCGCCGAGCGCGGCCTCGGCATGTAGGGCCATGCAGCTACTGCCCGGAAGTGCGCCGACATCTGTATCGTACACACCGGTAATCATTGCTTTTTTCATATATGGAGACCTCTTACTTTATTTGTTCTTTGTCCCAATTGAAGGTGAGGGGTTTCTTGTTGAGGAAGCGGGCGACAGCGTCGTGATGATACTGCGATTCCATGCACATCGCCTGCGCATAGCTTTCCATTTCGGAAAGCGCCCGCTGATCCAGCTCAAAGGATTTGTTGAGAATGGTCTTGGACATGCCGATTGCCTCACGCGATGCATTCCTGAACTGTCCGGCGAAGGCGAGGGCATGATCAAGCAGGTTATTTTCGGAAATAATATCCCGGATCATGCCGAGGGATTTGGCTTCCTCCGGTTCAATGGTGCGTGCCGTGAAGATAATATCTTTTGCCGCCTGTAACCCGACAAGGCGGGGCAGGGTGAAGAAACCGCCAAGATCGGGGACGAGACCAATGCGTCCGAACACCGCGCAAAAGCTGGCCCGAGGTGAGGCGAAAATGAAATCCGCCGCGAGGGCAAGATTGAAACCGGCCCCAAAGGCCGGGCCATCAACTGCCGCGATGACGGGAAGTTCCAGATCGACCAACTCGCGGAACCACAGATGTAAATCCTGAATGCGGGTGCGATTGTCGGTTATCGGGCGGCGGTTTTCGCTGAGTGATTTCAGATCGCCGCCCGCACAGAAAGCGCCGTTCGCTCCGGTGAGAACGAGAGCGCAGAGCTCCTTGTCCTGGCGGATTTCCAGAATAATTTCCGTCAAATCCGCCCGCATCTGCAAACTCAAGGCATTTCGGGCGTCCGGACGGTTGAGGGTGATCAGACCCACTTTATCCCTGATTTCATAGGTCAGTGTTTCCAGTTTTTTCGGGTTGCCACTCATTTTATTTTCTCCCGGGTTTTGTAGGTTGTTATTATAATTCGAGACTGCGGGCGATGATATTTCGCTGGATTTCACTGGTTCCTTCGCCAATGACGTAGACAAAAGCATCTCTATGAAAGCGGCCGACAGGATATTCCCGCATGATACCGGCGCCGCCATGAATGCGGATGGCGTGCTCCGATGCCTTTAGTGCAACTTCGGAGGATATCAGCTTTGCCTTGGAGGCGATTGCGTTGGTCAGTGTTTCCTGATCGACGCACCAGGCGGCATGATAGACGATCCATTTCGCGGCTTCAATATTGGCGGCCATATCGGCCAGCTTGTGGGCGATGGCCTGAAAATCACTGACTTTCCGGCTCCCAATCTTGCGATCGCGGGCATAGCTGATGGAGGCATCCAGCGCGGCGCGAGCAATTCCAAGCGAGTTTGCGGCAACCCCGACGCGATTTTCAGTCAATGATTCGAGGATAACCGGATAGGTGCCGGTTTCCCCGCCCAGTAAGCAGTCATCGGGAACAAAGGCATCATTGATGAATATGAGACCGGTTTCAGAACTGCGGATCCCTTCCTTTTTCAGCTTGTGAATCTCGAAACCCTTGTTGGGCATTTCAACTATAAATAGACTGATGGATTCAGGGCGCTGCTCCGGTGCGGTGCGGGCTGCCACCAGAATAAAATCGGCGATCGGGGCATTGGTGATATACATTTTGGAACCGTTCAGCTTCCATCCGCCATCGACTTTTTCCGCACGCGTTTTGAGGGCGCGAATATTCGAGCCAACGTCCGGCTCACTTAGCCCGAAAGCGGCAATCTTGTCACCGTGGATCGCCGGTTTGAAGAAGCGTTCCTTTTGATCTTCAGTGCCTATCTTCCAGATTGGCCAGATGCCGAGATGGGAATGGGCGGACATGCTGGAAGCAAATGCCTGGCTGATATAGCTGAGCTCCTCCCGGATGATACAATCGCTGATTTTGTCCATGCCGGTACCGCCGTTTTCTACCGGATATCGGGTTCCGAGGATGCCGAGCTCACCCCATTTTTTGAACATTTCCTTGGGGAATGTTTCCGTTTCTTCTGCTTCAAAAACGAGAGGTTTCATTTCTGTTTCGCAAAAACGCTTGATCGTTTCACGAATTTGTTGTTGTTCCTCTGTGAAGGTGAAGTCCATCAGCGGCTCCCTTTGTTGCCGGAGTTATCAAAAAGTATCAGAAATCGTTCCGGATTGGTGCAATCCAAAAATCTATTGCATTCTTTATAAAAAACGATATTCTGTAAAGAGAATTTTTGAGGCGCTGCGGCACTTGATGAATTAGTGTCCTGATAATTAATAAAGTTCTATTCGGGAGGGTAGATGATAAAGCGGTTTCTCGATCGTATCACCTCGAGTTTTACAATACTGTCCGGCCTGGCGCTGATCTTTATGTTGTTGCAGATCAGTGTGGATGTGTTTTGTAAATATGTTTTCAATACTCCACTGCTGTGGACGATGGACGTGGTTGCTTCCTATATGATGGTGGCAATTGTGTTCCTTCCATTGGCGGAAGTGGAGCGTAAAAACAGTCATATTCGAGTTGAGTTGCTGATCCAGGGTATGAGTTATCCGGTTCGGCGTGTAATGGTGGCTTTCTCCACAATTGTTTCAATTGTTTACTTTGCTGCGCTGACCTGGCGCACCTGGGGCGACGCCGTCGATAAATTTCATATTGGCGAATATGTGATGGGTGAGGCGCAGGTAACTGTGTGGCCAAGTCGTTTCTTCTTGCCCATTGGCTGTGCCGTACTGGTGCTTTTGCTGCTGTACAAGCTGTGGCGCTACATCACGGACAAAGAGTTTCTAGAAGAAGAAGAAAAGCTTGCAGCCTCGGGAGAACTTTTCGATGAGTGATATTCAGATTGGTTTTCTTGGGCTGGCCATCATGGTCGTGCTCATGCTGCTCTATGTTCCGGTTGGTGTGGCATTGGGGCTTGTCGGGGCTGTCGGTATCTTTTTCGTGCTTGGCAGTGGCGCCATGTGGGGGATTATTACGGCAATTCCCTATGACTTTGCTGCTCACTGGACGTTGAGCTCGGTGCCGATGTTCCTGTTGATGGGATATGTGGCTTATCATGCGAACCTGACGGACGGTTTGTTCCGGATGGCACGCCTCTGGTTGTCGGCCTTGCCGGGCGGACTTGCGATTGCCTCTATCGGCGGCGCTGCAGGTTTCTCCGCAGTGACGGGATCAAGCCTGGCTTGCGCGGCGGCAATGGGGCGGATTGCTGTTCCGGAAATGCTGCGCTACAACTATGATAAAGGGCTCGCTTCCGGTGTTGTTGCGGCGGCCGGTACGATCGGTTCGATGATCCCGCCCAGCATCATGCTGCTTATCTATGGCGTTTTTGCGGAAGTCCCCATCGGCAAGCTGTTTGTGGCCGGTGTTATTCCGGGTCTTCTGACGGCCCTCATGTTCGCCCTGATGGTTGTTGCGCGCGTCAAGATAAACCCGTCGCTTGCGCCCTCACTTGATGCGCGGCCGACCTGGAGTGAACGGTTTATGTCGCTCAGCGAAACCTGGCCGATCATGGTGATTATCATTTCGGTGATCGGCGGGTTGTTCCTGGGTGTCTTTACGCCGACGGAAGCGGGTGCCGCAGGTGCCTTCATGGCCTTTGTTGTTGCCGGGCTGCGGCGCAAACTGAATTTCGATCTGATCAAGAAATCCGTATCGGAAACACTGGTCAGTACGGCGTCGATCTTTGTAATTGCAATCGGCGCGGCCATTCTGACGCGCTTCCTGGCGCTGACTGGGGTTCCTGACTTCCTGTCAGATTTTGTTCTGGATGCGGCGGTTAGTCCGTTCACCATTCTGATGGGAATGGCCGTCGTCTACCTGATCCTGGGGATGTTCCTGGATCCGATCGGCATCATGCTGCTGACGCTGCCGATTTTTCTGCCGGTTGTCGAGGCGGCGGATATCAACCTGATCTGGTTCGGTATCCTGATTGCCAAATTCCTGGAAATCGCGCTGATCACGCCACCGGTTGGACTTAATGTTTTCGTTATCAAGGGGATTGTGGGTGACGCAATATCCACGGTAACGATCTTTAAGGGGATCGTGTGGTTCCTGGTTGCGGATCTGGTCACCATGACTTTGCTGATCGTGTTCCCGCAATTAAGCCTTTGGTTGCCGGCCCTGATGGATTAGATCCGGCGGTAGTATAAGAAGAAAAACGGCGGCCTGCAGGGTGTGTATTGCGACTGTGTCACAAGTTGATCCTGCGGGTCCAAAATAAAGAATGAAAAAGGAGAGGATGAATATCATGAAAATTGAATTTTCTAAAATTTCACTGGTTGCGGGACTGGCGCTGGCTGCGTCGGTATCCTTTACCAGTGTGTCGTCGGCGGACGAAGGGCGCTTTGCGTCATTCGTTTCTCCGAAAAACCCGGTCGTTGAATATGGCGCGGTTCCGTTTATTGAGCGGGTTTCCAAGGAAACCAATGGTGAGCTGACCTACAAGATGTTCTCGGGCGGCTCCCTGCTGGGCGGCAAGAACATGGTTAGCGGGCTTGCTGACGGTGTGGCCGATATCGGCCAGATCGTATTCGGTTACTATCCGGCAGAGTTTCCCTATGCCAGCCTGATCGCCGATATGGCCATCTATGGTAAATATGCTCCCGCTGTGGCCGCCGCAGTCACGGAATTCAACTTCCTTAACTGCGCCGGATGCCTGGAAGACTACAAGCGTAACAGCCTTGTTATCCTCGGCTCCACCAGCACCTCGGCTTACCAGCTGCTGGCCAAGGAAGATGTGAGCTCGGTTGAGTCTCTGAAGGGCAAGAAGATCCGCACGGCTGGCGCCCTGTGGTCGCGCTGGGCAACCTCTGTGGGTGCCGTTCCGGTTTCGGCTCCGTCCAGCGAAATGTATGAGCAGATGTCCCGCGGCATGGTGGAAATTGCTATTCAGCCGACGGGTGCCCTGAAAAGCCATAGCATCTGGGATATTGGCAAAGATGTTGTCATGCTGAATCTCGGCACCTATCCGTCATGGGGTGTCTTCTCGGTCAGCGCGAAACATTGGGCCTCGCTCTCAAATGAGTATCGTTCAATTCTGATGAAGAATGCGGCGATCGGCGTGATTGATTCCGCTCTCGGTTACATGGCCCTCGATGAGGAAGTGGAAGCCGTAGCGGCAGAGAAGGGTGTGAACCTCATCGAACCGTCTGAAGGTCTCAAGAACTCCGTTACTGAGTTCCTGAAGAATGACCGGGCAACCGTGATTGAAATGGCGAAGACCAAGTACAAAATCGCTGATCCCGAGCCGTTGATGGACAAATATGTCGAGCTCATCAACAAGTGGGAAGCGAAGTTCGAGCCGATCCGCGGCGACCGCGATGCCATGGCACAGATGCTTTGGGACGAAGTGATGTCCAAGGTTGATGTGGCAACCCTCGGCAAGTAAAGCAAAATGAAGAGCCGGGCAATTGCCCGGCTCTTTTCATTCTTCTCCTGAATTTCCGGAAAATGCTCACATGAGCCGGGATTGATCCGTACAGGAATGAATGACGATAAAAAGCGTCGGTTCCAACCGTCGAAATAGATACGGATAAAAAAATAATAGACCGCTGTCACGCGGCGACCGGATGAAACCGGCCACACTGTTTTTTCACATTAGAATAACCGACCCAAATGGCGGGATTACAACGCCATGAGAAATCCGCTGTGCGGAGAACACAAGGAAAAAGACGTTCCTTGTTGCAGCTTTGAAGCTGTTTTTACTTACTAGGAAAAGGGAAGAAAATGCGAAAATTACGAACAATAGCACCAGTTGTTGCGGCATTTACGCTATTTGCATCGGTGACTATCACAGGCAATGCAACGGCGGAGGAGGCGCGCTACGCCACTTTTCTGCCGCCGAAAAATCCGGCTGTCGAATATGGCGCGGTTCCGTTCATGGAGCGGGTTGAAAAGGATTCGAACGGTGAAATGAGCTACAAGCTCTTTGCCGGAGCTTCTTTGCTTGGCGGCAAGAATATGCTGCATGGATTGCGGGATGGCGTTGCGGATATCGGCCAGATCATCTTTGGCTATTTCCCCTCTGAACTTCCCTATGCGGCCCTTGTTGCCGATATGGCCATTTATGGCAGCTTCCCTCCGGCCGTGACGGCGGCTGTGACAGAGTTTAATTTTCTCCACTGTCAGGGCTGTCTGGATGGATATAAGGAAAATGGCATTGTCGTTCTCGGCTCGGTCAGCACATCTCCTTATCAGCTTCTTGGCAAGGAAGACCTGAGCACCGTTGAAAGCCTGAAGGGCAAGAAAATCAGGACAGCGGGCGCCTTGTGGTCACGCTGGGCCAGCTATGTGGGCGCCGTTCCGGTCTCCATTGCCGGTGACGGGATGTATGAAGCCCTTTCACGTGGCCAGGTGGATGTGATCATGCAGCCGGTTGGCGCGCTGCGCAGCTATAGCTTTTGGGATATAGCCCGCAAGGCAACGCTGTTGAATCTTGGTACCTATCGGTCCTGGGGTATTTATTCCATCAGTTTGAAATACTGGAACAGTCTGACAGTCCCGCAACGTGAAATCCTGATGCGGAATGCCGCCATCGGCCTGATCCAGACATCCAAGGGCTATATGAAGGCAGATGAAGAGGTTACGGCGCTGGCCGATGAAAAGAAGCTTGAGTTCTTTGAGCCGTCAGACGAGTTGAAAAAGTCGGTTGAAGAGTTTCTCAAGGCGGACCGGGCAACCGTTGTCGAAACTGCAAAAACCAAATACCAGATCGCGGACCCCGAGCCGCTCATGGACAAGCTGGTCGAGCTGATCGGAAAGTGGGAAAAGCAGTTTGAACCGATCAAGAATGACGATGCGGCCATGGCCGACATGCTGTGGGATCAGGTTCTCTCGAAGGTTGATGTCCGGACACTCGGGCAGTAAGGCGTAAGGGGTGGGCGGCGCGGCGCGTCGTCCACCTTTTTAAGCCGCCGTGCCGTCCGCGCGTGTGCCCTGTATGGCGGCGGTCACCGTTGCCGCAGCCTTGATGACAGAATTGATGACCCTCTCACGTTTGAGGGGATCGAGCTGGGCTGAAACCGCAACCGCGCTGATGGTCATCAGCGGCATCCCGTCCGCTCCGAATACCGGGGATGAGATGGTCGTAAATCCTCGCGAAAAATTTCCTTCATCAACCGCGCACTTGCTCTTGCGGACTTCATCTAGGCTTTCATACCATTCGTCGAATGGGGCGGGATTTTCAATGCGTATCCTTGAATAGGCGGATTTGAGCTGTTGCTTCGACATGCCCGAAAAGGCCGCAAAGCAGCGTCCGAGAGCACCCACAAAATAGGGCAGGCGCTGGCCGATGCTCATATGAATGCTGATGACACCGCCAGATCCGGCATTGGCAATCAGCATGACGCGTTCCCCGGGAATCTTGTGCCACAGCGTCATCGTGACCTGGTTTTCCTTGGAAATATCGTCGAGAAGCGGCTGGATCATACGCACAAGGCTGGCGCTGTTGAGGGCAGAATGGGCAATTTCCACGAGGCCAAGCCCGATCTGGTAGGTTTTTGTTTCGGGCGTAAAGACAACCAGCCCTTCATGAACGAGGGTACGCAGCAAGTTGAAACAGGTGCTGGGGTTGATGTTGAGGTCCCGGGCAACCTGGGTAACCCCGAGAGGGGCCTTGTTGGCGCTCAAATATCTGAGGACACTGATGCCGCTGACCAGGGCGCCCACGAGTTTGGGCTGAGTGTTGGAATCGCTCTCCATATGATGTCGCTGACTATCCATTCATCAATAATACGGTCTGCCCGGAACAGCTGTCCGCCGGGCGGAGAAACAGACATTTAAACCCTTTATTTCTCGTGAACGGCGCATTATAGCATAACCCTCAAGCGGTGAAACACCAAAGGTCCTATTCCTTGAAATGTTTTATCAGAACAAAATATTCCCATGTTCTGTTGCTCCTTCGAGAATTTACGCTTAACGTTCAACAGATGCTTTAAAAGTATCAGAATGCGCGACAAGCGTAGACGATCTTCGAGGTTGCTCACCTCTCATGAAATGGTTCGTAATTCTCTTGACAGAAAAGTATTCTCATATAGAAATATATGCAAGATAATTATCGCAATCCCCTTCATTCAGGATGGCATGATGAAATCAAGAAAAGCGGGAAATACCGCGGCCAAATCACAGCTGCTGGAATTTTATGAGCGAATGCTCCTGGTGCGGGAGGCGGAGAACAGGCTGTCGGCCCTTTTTGCCGATGGTGAGGTGCCGGGATTCATTCATCTGAGTGTCGGACAGGAGGCCGTTTGCGTCGGTATTACCTCGGCGCTGGAGGCGCGGGATACGCTGGCCTCAAACCACCGGGGGCACGGCCATGCTCTATCCAAAGGGGTTGATCTGGAAAGCTTCTTTCTCGAAATAATGGGAAAGGAAGAAGGGATTTGTGGCGGGCGCGGCGGCTCCATGCATGTGGCGGACATGTCTGTTGGCATGCTGGGGGCGAATGGGATCGTCGGGGCGGGCATTCCGCTCGCCATTGGCAGTGCGCTGGCTCATCAGGTGCGGCAGAATGATGCTGTTGCCGTTGTTTTTTTCGGGGATGGTGCGCTGGCCGAAGGCGTTCTGCATGAAAGCCTCAATCTCGCCGCCCTCTGGAAATTGCCGGTGCTGTTCGTTTGTGAAAACAATGGATGGTCGGAATTCTCCCCGGCGAGCAAGCAATTCATCGCCAATGTCCAGGATCTGGCGGCGGCCTTCTCCATTCCCTCGAAACGGGTGGATGGCAACGCGGTTCTCGATGTTCATGATGCCGCGGTCGGGCTTGTGAAAGCAGCCCGGGGCGGGGAGGGGCCGCAGCTTCTTGAATGTATCACGCATCGCTGGCGGGGTCATTTTGAAGGCGATCCCCAGAAATATCGCAGCGAGGACGAGATGTCCGGCTTGACCGATCATGATCCGATCGCCGCTTTCGAGGCGCTGCTGGAAAAGAAAAAAGTCAGCAAGGCCGATATGCAGGAAGTGCGTGACAGGATTGAGGAACAGATTACCCGCGCGGTCGAAGCGGGCAGGGCAGGTAGCGCCCCTGATTTCGAGCGGGCAAAGGCTGATGTATACACCGTGCGGGAGGCTGTCTGAACATGGCTGAAGTAAGATTTGCCAAGGCCATTAACATGGCGCTGGACGAGAGCCTGACGAAGGATCCGTCCGTTGTCGTATTCGGTGAGGATGTCGCCCATGCAGGCGGGCCGTTTGGCGTGACGCGCGGACTTCTAGGTACCCACGGCGAAAGCCGCGTTCGCGATACGCCGATTTCGGAGGCAACCATCGTCAGTGCCGCCGTTGGCGCCGCGATGAGCGGCCTCAAACCGGTTGTCGAGATCATGTTCATGGACTTTGTGGCCATTGCGATGGATGGTCTTGTCAATCAGGCGGCGAAGGCGCGTTTCATGTTCGGCGGGCAATGCTCCGTGCCGATGGTCCTGCGCACACCCCATGGCGGCGGCGTCAACGCCGGGCCGCAGCATTCACAATGCCTGGAAGCCTGGTTCGCTCATATTCCGGGTCTGAAAGTTGTTGTCCCCAGCAATCCGTCCGATGCCTATCAGCTGTTAAAAGCCGCGATCAACGATCCGGATCCCGTGATTTTCATCGAAAACAAGGCTATGTATTCGATGAAGGGCGATCTGGATGAAGCAGCCCCTGCAATCGAAATCGGCAAGGCCCATATCGCGCGTGCCGGGGATGATGTGACCATCGTTTCCTATGGCGCGGCGGTCAATACGGCGCTTGCGGCGGCCGCCACCCTGGCGGAGCGGGATATCGAGGCGGAAGTCGTTGATCTCAGGTCCGTTCAGCCGTGGGATGAGGAAACGGTTCTCGCCTCATTGTCCCGGACCCATCGTCTGGTTGTCCTGCATGAGGCCGTGACGAATTTCGGCGTCGGGGCGGAGATCGCGGCCCGCATGGCGGATATCGGCTTTGACGAGCTGGATGCGCCGATTGTCCGCGTTGGCGCGCCCTTTATGCCGGTGCCCTTCGCCAAATCCCTTGAAAGCCGTTATCTGCCGGACGCCGATGATGTCATCGCCGCCGTAGAGAAGGTTCTAGCCTGATAATTGGAGAAATAAAATGGCCGAAAAATCTATCCTGATTGATAAGGACGGACCCGTTGCAACGCTTACGATCAATCGTCCCGAAACGCTGAACGCGCTGGATGTTCCAACCCTTCTGGAAATGGAAAAGGCGCTGGGCGAGCTGGAGCGGGATGATGATGTCCGGGTGATTGTCTTTACCGGCGCGGGCGAGCGGGCCTTTGTCGCCGGCGGGGATATCAGCGATCTCAACTCCCGTCAGGGGCTTGCCCATTATCAGGAATTCGCGGAAATCATCCACCGGGTATTCCGGCGGATTGAATCCTGTGACAAGCCGACCATTGCGGCGGTCAATGGCTGGGCGCTGGGCGGCGGAACGGAACTGATCCTTGCTCTCGATATCCGCATCCTGTCTGAAAAAGCCCGCCTCGGCCTGCCGGAAATCACTTTGGGTCTGTTCCCGGGCGCAGGCGGCACGCAGCGCATCATCCGGCAGATCCCGCTTTGCCGGGCGAAGGAAATCATGTTCACGGGCGACCAGATCACTGCCCAGGAAGCCGTCGATTACGGCCTTGCCAACAAGGTGGTTCCGGCGGATGAACTAAAGAGTCACGTCAAGGAACTGGCCGATAAAATCGCCCACAAGTCGCCGCTTGTCCTGAAGCTGCTGAAGCGCGGGCTGCTGCATGGCGCGGATATGCCGCTTTCAGCGGCGCTCCCCTATGAACAGAGCCTCATCGGGCTGGTGCTGGATGCCGAGGATTCCCATGAAGGCTGCACCGCCTTTCTGGAAAAACGCCCTGCCAGTTTCAAAGGGAAATAAGCATGTCAAACGGCACCGAGCTGATCATGCCGAAGCTGGGCTTGACCATGACGGAGGGAACCATCTCCGAATGGGTCGTCGCGCCCGGTGACAGCTTCAGCAAAGGCGATGTCATTCTGGTGGTTGAAACGGAAAAGATCGCCAACGAGATAGAGGCGCCTGCCGATGGTGTCTTTAAGGACATCCTTGTTCCCGCGGGCGAGACGGTCCCCGTAGGAGCCGCAATCGCCCGCTGGAATATTGGCGCGGCGATCGCAATGGATAAAATGCCGAAGGATGGCTCCCCGGTGACGTCGGAAACACCGGAGAAACAGCAGGCTTCCGCTCCGGCGGCATCTGCTTCCGCACCTATTGCCCGGGCGGCGCGGGATGCGGGAACACGCATTGTCGCAACACCGCTTGCGCGGCGTATCGCCCGGCAGAATAACATTGATCTTGGGCAGGTGAGTGGCTCCGGTCCGCGCGGGCGGATCAAGGCGGACGATGTCCGCGCCGCCATTCCGGCCCTTGCCGCAAAGCCGCGAGAGGGTGCAAGACAGGTTGCCGCACCGTCGCGGCGCGCGCCGACCTCATATGAGGCCACAGTTGCCCGCCGTCTGAGCGAAGCAAAGCGGGAGACACCGCATTTTTATCTGGCAACAGAAGTGGACGCAGGCCGTCTGCTGGACCTCAAGGACCAGCTTAATGATGAGATTTCGGGCGTAAAAATCAGCGTTAATCACCTGATTATCGCCGCTGTTGCCAAGGCGCTTGCCGAAGATGAAAAGGCAAATTCCGTCTGGCAGGAGGGCGAGATTGTCACATATGACAGCGTCGATATCGGCGTTGCGGTTAATACGGACAACGGTCTTTTTGCGCCGGTCCTGAAAAATCTGGGCGACCAGGATATTGTCTCGATCGCGGCAGCCGCAAAAGCGATGGTGGAAAAAGCGCGCAGCGGCAAGCTTGCCGGTGATGACCTGGCGGGCGGGGCCACGACCATTTCCAATGCGGGGATGTTCGATGTCACCTATATGAGTTCGATCATCAACCCGGGGCAGTCTTCCATCCTTGGGGTTGGAAGCATCCGCGAGACATTCCGGCCCAGTAAAAAGGGTAAACCCGTTTTGAAACAGGAAATGGGGCTGGTTCTCTCCTGCGATCACCGCATTTTCGATGGTGTCAGCGGCCTCACCTTCCTGAACGCCATCAAATCATATCTTGAAAAACCGCTTAAGCTGCTGGTCAAATAGAAAAGGGAAAGAAAATGGATTTCCGGCTAACTGAAGAGCAAAGGATGATTGCCGAAACCGCCTTTAAGATTGGCGATGAATTCGGACTAGACTACTGGCGGGAGCTGGACGCCAAGAAGGAATTTCCGAAGGAACTGTGGAAAGCCGTCTGTAATGCCGGGCTTGCGGGCGTTGCGCTTCCCGAAGAATATGGCGGGGCCGGGTCGGGCATGCTGGAAATGGCGCTGATTGTCGAAAATCTGGCGGCCAGCGGCGGCGGGTCAACTCTCGGCCAGCTTTTCATGATCAACCCGATTTTCGGCGGCGTGACCATTTCAAAATATGGCACGGACAAGATGAAGAAAGAACTGCTGCCGCGCCTGATCAGTGGGGAAATCAATTTCTGCATGGCCCTGACCGAGGCGCGGGCAGGCAGCAACAGCCTTGAACTCAAGACATTCGCCGCGGAAGATGGCGATGGCTGGCGGCTGAACGGCGAGAAAATCTGGATCACCGCCGTCGATCAGGCCGAAAAGATGCTGGTCATTGCCCGCACCAAGAAGGTTGAGGATGTGCAGAAGCGCACGGATGGCCTGTCTATGTTCATGATTGATGTGAAGCGTGAAGGCCTCACCTATCACTCTATTGAGAAGGTGGGGACGAAGACGCTGTCGTCCTGCACTGTCTTTTTCGATGATGTCCGGATCGAGCCGGAAGAGCTGGTAGGCACGCTGCATGGCGGCTGGAAGGAACTTCTGGATACGCTGAATACCGAACGGATCGTAACGACGGCGGGGCTGGTCGGGGCGGGGGATCTGGCCCTTCGTCTTGCCGTAAATTACGCCAATGACCGCAAAGTTTTCGGGGATCGTCCGGTGGGTTCCTATCAGGGCATCCAGTTTCCGCTGGCCCAGGCCAAGGCGGAAATCGAATGTGCCCGGCTTATGAATTACAAGGCGGCGGCGCAGTTCGATGCAGGGGAATCGTTCGGCAGTGAATCCAATGCCGCCAAGCTGATCGCGGCGCAAGCCGTTGCCGATGCGACGGAACGCTCCATGCAGGCTATGGGCGGAATGGGCTACGCGACCGAATCCCATCTGGAACGGTTGTGGCGGGATGCACGGCTGTTCCGTTTCGCGCCGGTTTCCGAAGAAATGATCCTCAATTTCATTGCGATCCATGATCTCGGGATGCCCCGTTCTTACTAGGCCGCTCAGGGATAACAAGGGAGGACGGGAATGGTCAATCTGGGCAGTTTCCTGAAATATCACGCAACGCGCTGGCCGGAGAATACCGCCATCGTCTATGAAGATGTCCGCATCAGCTATGGCGAGCTGTGGGAACGTGTGCGTCAGCTTGCCCGGTTTCTCAAGGAACAGGGCATCGGCAAGGGTGATGTGGTTGCCGTCTTCATGAAGAATAGCCCGGCCTTTATCGAGATCGCCATCGCGACAAGCTATCTCGGGGGTGTGTTTTTGCCCATCAACTATCGGCTGGCAACGGATGAGGTTGCCTATATCACCGGTAATGCCAAGGCGAAGCTGCTGATTGGAGATGAGGAATTCGCGCATATCCTGAAACTGGATATGCCGATCATTCTGCTCAATGAAGCGATGCAGAAAAATCCGCTTTTCCTGACGGGCGAGAATAAAGCCGTTCCCGCGCCTGAATTTATGCGCCCCGATGATCTTTTCCGCCTGATGTATACCTCCGGCACGACCGACCGGCCGAAAGGCGTCATGCACAGCTATGATAATTTCTACTGGAAAAGCATGGAGCATGTGGTGGTCCTCGGGCTGTCGCAGCAGACCCGCCTGCTGGTAACAGGCCCGCTGTATCATGTAGGCGCCTTTGATTTGCCGGGGGTCGCCGTCCTGTGGCTTGGCGGGATGCTGAAAATCCACCGGGAATTTGATCCGGCAGAAGTGCTACAGGCGATCGAGGCGGAAAAGCTCACCGGTGCCTGGCTTGCCCCGATCATGATGGCGGGCGTGCTGAGCTATCCGGAGCGGGAGAAATATGATGTCAGCAGCCTTGAATGGTGCATCGGCGGCGGCGAGAAAACGCCAGAGGGGCGGATCGTCGAATTTCAGGAATATTTCACCAACGGTCGCTATATCGATGCCTACGGGCTGACCGAATCCTGTAGCGGGGATACCTTTATGGAGCCGGGCTGGGAAATTGAGAAGATCGGCTCCACGGGGCGCGCCACGCCCCATGTTTCCATCGCCATCGCCAATGACGAAGGCGCCTTCCTTGAGCCAGGGGAAGAGGGGGAGATATGCCTGCGCGGTCCGAAGGTCACGGAAGGCTACTGGAATGATCCGCAAAAGACGGCGGATACCCGGTTCGGAGACTGGTTCCGTACAGGTGACGTGGGGTATCTGGATGACGATGGCTTTCTCTATCTCACGGATCGCAAGAAGGATATGATCATCTCCGGCGGGGAGAATATCGCTTCGTCCGAGATCGAGCGTGTGATCTATCAGATGCCGGGAGTTATGGAGGCCGCGGTCATTGGCATGCCGGATAACCGCTGGGGCGAGGTTCCTGTTGCGATTGTCGTGCCGAAGGAGGGGGCGACAATTGATGAGGCCGCGTTTGAGGCCCATTGCCGCACGCATCTGGCGGGTTTCAAGGTCCCGAAACGCCTGATTTTACGGGACAGCCTGCCAAGAAATCCATCCGGAAAAATTCTGAAGCGGGTGCTGCGCGAAGAGATCGTCTGACCCCTCCCGGGGTGGAATCAAAGGAGGCTTGGAAAATGGATTGTTTCTGTTTCCGGACGGGCTGCGCTGTAAAAGTCACAGAGACAATAAGCTGTATTGCCTTCAATCTGACATAGTTTGCAATGACATTATATTTATGAAAACCATATATTGTTTGGTGTTTACTTTTGAGGAGGACTTATCATGGGCGAAGCAGGAATGGGCTGGTTAGCAGCCATTATCATCGGGGGCGTGGCCGGCTGGATTGCCTCAATTCTGATGAAAGCGAATACCGGGATATTCTTCAATATAATTCTGGGCGTCATCGGGGCCGCAGTGGCGAGCTTTCTGTTCGGATTGCTCGGGATCTCCTTTGGCGGCTGGCTTGGGTATCTGGTTGCGGGCATCATTGGCGCCTGTATTCTTGTCGGGATCGTCAGGGCCGTTAAAAATTAGCAGTCGGATAATACAATAGCCAAAACGGGAGGGATATCCCTCCCGTTTTGCATTTGCAGATGACCATAGAAAAACCCGCCGGTGACATCCACCGGCGGGTTTTCTGTTGCAGATAACAGGGTATCTTTATCCTGTTTTTTATTACTGCTTGGCGAGCGCATCCCGGAACTGTTTCAGGACTTCGCTGCCGGGCTTGCCGCGGCCATCGAGGTCTTTCGCCCATTCATCCGCGACTTCATCAGAATGTTTCGCGAAGGTTGCGAGGTCTGACTCGCTGAGCGTATAATATTCAACGCCTTCCGCTGTCATTTCCGCAACGGCCTTGTCAACGCCTTCATCGATGTTGTTGCACATGGTCGTGACCATTTCCTCGCTGGTTTTGGTCATCACGTCCTTGACGTCATCCGGCAGTTTCGCCCAGGAAGCTTCATTGATCACGAAGCTGACAATGAAGCTGCCGAAGTTGCCGCCACGCGTGCCGTACTTCAGCAGGGAAACAAGGTCATAGGAGATCACGCTCTGGTTCGGGAAGATCAGCCCATCCAGAGTGCCGCGGGAGAGGGATTCACGGACTTCCGTTGCCGTCATGCGAACCGGAACCACGCCGATTTTGCGGGAAAAGATATCCATGGCGCCGCCGGTGCTGCGCAGCTTGAGACCGCTTGCATCCGCCGCCGTCTGGACTTTCTTGTTGGCCGTATAGATCTGATAGGGCTCAAGAACAAAGGCAAACAGTAGATGAACGTTGTTGGCTGTAAATTCCTGGCTCTTGATCGGATCCTGATTGGCGACTTCCCAAAAGGCTTTGGTGCCGATACAGGAGGTCGGGAAGCTGCCCGGAAGCTGGGCCACACCGGCCAGTGGCATTTTGTCAGAGACATAGGAAACGCCGACATAACCGATATCCGTCACGCCATTCTGGGTGAGGGTCAGCATGTCTTTTGCCTTGCCGAGCTGTTCTGCCGGAAAATGCTCAAAAGTGACGCGACCGTCAGTGCGTTCGGTCACCTGCGCCATCCAGGGTTCAACGGCCTGAACCTGAATGAAATGGGCCGTAGGGAAGGAATGGGCAAGCCGGAGCTTGATCGCTTCCTGCGCTACCGATGTTGTTACCGGCAAACTGGCGACAAGCGCGGCCACAGCCGTAAGTACTAATTTTGAAATGCTTTTTTTCATTTATCTCCCTTTCTGTTGCGCCCGGGTCCTTATTGAATGTGTTTGAAACACAGAGATATACTGGCGCGACGTATCCTGTTACTTTTTACTTGTTCCGTTATAAGTATGATATACCATATTAAGAACAGATCAAGTCAAAGGGAGGGGCTATGACAAAAAATAATCCGAAAGGCCCGCGTTCTCCTGCGCGGGTGATGCAATTGCTGGAAGTACTTGCGTCTAATACGGAAGGATTGACGCTGGCCAAGCTGAGCGCGACGCTGGAAACGCCTAAAACCAGCCTGCTTAGCCTGTTGCGATCACTGGAAGCCGACGATTATATCGAGGTTCAGAACAAGACCTATCAGCTCGGCGCCAGGGCGTATCGTCTTGGCAATATGATCAATGCTCGAATGAAAGCGCAATCCTCCTTTCCATCGGCGGTCCGTCCGTTCCTGCTGGCCCTGTCGAAGGAAAGCGGGGAAACCATTTTTTCCGGCGTCCTGGCGGAGGAGGGGACGCATGGCGTTTTCATTGATATGGTTGAAGGAAACGGCGTGCTTTATCTTTCATCGGTGATCGGGGCGCAGCGGCCGTTATTCTGTTCCTCATTCGGCAAGTGCCTGTTGGCATTTCAAAGCGTCAACTTCATCCAGAGTTATCTTGAAAAAGTCGATCCCGTTTCGCCACTCACGGGGGAAAGATATGAGAAAAGCGCCATCCTGCATGATCTGGAACATATCCGCAGAACGGGCGTCAGCGTCACTATGGGAGATACGGTGGAAGAGGCTGGTGGAGTGAGCGTCCCTGTGTTCGGGGCGGAAGGGGGGCTGACGGGCAGCATTACCCTTGCGGCGCCGCTGGGGCGTCTTAAGCTTCATTTGTCAAGATATTGCGAACTCGCCCATGCCGTGGGGGAGCGGGCGTCCCAGTTTATGGGATACTCCTTACCATATCCCGGATCGAAGAAATAGGAAGCCTCAACCTGCGCGCCGTTTTGTGGCTGTTTGCTATCGGATAGACTTTTCCAAGTCCTTCTTGTGCATGGTCGTCATTGTGATCTCTGCCGGTTGCGCGTGGCCTTATTTTACACATCGGCCTGAGGCATACCATGTTTGTCCGGCCAGGTCCGACATCTAACCATCTTGTGATCGGGCGGGATACTTTCTTCTGGAAATTGCGGCTTGACACATAAATAGCGGGCCGATATTTTGGTCTTAAATAAGAACGATATTCAAATATCGGAACAAAAAGGTATCAAGACGCAAAATCTAACCCGAACTTATCAAACGATCTGCCTTTAAGGGGGTGGGGTCGGTTTTGCCTATGGTGCCTGCTTTTCCGCCAGGACTTAAGAACTGGGAGGTTCAATCATGTTGTTTAGAAGTCTCTTTTTTGCTCCCGCCAACCGGCCCGACCTGCTCTCCAAATTTCCGCGCTTCTCCGCCGATTGCTATGTGATTGATCTGGAGGATGGCACGCCGCCCGGTGACAAGATTGCCGCGCGTGCGGCGCTCGCTGGGAATATGGACATGTTGCGCAAGGCGGAGGTGAAGGGGCTCCTTTATGTCCGGGTTAATGAACCGGGATCGGAATTCTATCTGGATGACATCGCCGCGGCTGTTGCCTGCGATATTGATGGCATTGTGATCCCGAAGCTGGAAACGCCGGATCAGTGTGAAGCGATCATTTCCGCCGTGAAGGAAGCAAACCGCAAAAATCCGGGCAAGCGCCCGGTGCGCATTCTGGGCGGGATCGAATCCATGCTGGGTGTCGTGAATGTGAATGAACTGTGCCGGGCAAACGATCTGATGAGCGCGGTGTTCTTCGGGGCGGAGGATCTTGCCTCCGACATGGGCGCACGCCGCACCAGGGAGGGGGACGAGGTGCTTTATGCCCGCTCCCGCGTTGTTCTCGGGGCGAAACTTGCCGGGATTGTTGCCATTGATCAGGCGGTGATCGACGTGCGTGATGACGAACAGTGCCGCCGGGATGCGAGCAAGGGACGGGATCTTGGCTATGAGGGCAAGATTTGCGTCATCCCGCGGCAGATTGATATCTGCAACAGTGTCTATGCGCCGACAGACGATGAAATCACCGAGGCTGCGGAGGTTGTGGCCGTTTACAATGAGGCGATGTCAAAAGGCATCGGCACCATCGACTTCAAAGGCAAGATGATTGACGGTCCGCTGCTCAAACGGGCCGAGCAAACCCTTGCCGTCGCCGAAGTGATCCGTCAGAGGGAGAAGGGTTGATGAAAGAACTGGATATTACTGAGCTGGATCTTGCCGGCCTGATTAAAAAATCGGAAACGGTGACCTGGGGCAATGCCTGTGCGGAGCCGCTGACCCTGACGGAAGCCCTCGTCGCGCAGCGAAAAAAACTGGACGATGTTCATGTTTTCTTTGGTTCGGCTTTCTCCAAGACATTCTCGCCGGAACATGCGGAAGATCTGACCTTCATGTCCACAGGGGGGGTCGGTACGGCGGGCGTCCTCACCAAGGCAGGGGTGTGCGATGTCATCCCCTGCCATGTGTCTCAGGTGGCTGGATATATTGCTGCGGGCCGGATTCCCTGCGATGTCGTGTTTGTGCAGGTCAGCCCGCCGAATGAGCGGGGCGAATACAGCCTTGGTGTGACCAGCGACTTTATCTATACCGCCGTCAAGAAGGCGCGGCTTGTGATCGCGGAAATCAACAGCCAGACGCCGCGCAGCTTCTGTTCGCAGCCGTTGACGGCGGCGGATATCGACTATTGCATTTATTCCGACCGGCCGGTCGTTGAATTGCAGGCTGCGCCGATCACGGATATCGACCGCACGATCTCGTCTTTCGCGGAAGGCTTCATTCCCGACCGGGCGACCTTGCAGGTCGGGATTGGCGGTGTGCCGGAGGCTCTGATGGCGGAACTCAAATCCCGCAAGGGGCTTGGTATCCATTCGGGAATGATCGGGGATAGTGTGGTTGATCTTGCTGAATCCGGCGCGTTGACCAACGAATTCAAGGAAACCGATCCTGGCATCACCGTCACCGGCGCGTTGATCGGCACCAAAAGGCTCTATGATTTTGCCCATGACAATCCGGCGCTGCGTATGGATCCCGCATCGGTGACCCATGACATCCGGGTGCTGGCGGAACTGTCCAATTTCATTTCCCTCAACTCGGCATTGGAAGTCGATATTACCGGTCAGGTGAATGCGGAAGGCATCGGCCCGAATTATTTCGGCAGCGTTGGCGGGCAGGTCGATTATGTCCGGGCGGCCGGTCTTTCAAAGGGCGGTTGCTCGTTGATCGCGCTGCGCAGTTCCGCCAAGGGCGGGGAGGTCAGCAAGATTGTCTCCAAACTTTCCGGCCCCGTCACGACCGCCCGCAGTGATGTGGGGGTTGTGGTGACCGAATTCGGCGCTGCCGATCTGCGCGGTCTGCCCCTCACCAAAAGGGTGAAGGCCATGATTGATATCGCCCCGCCGGAACATCGCGAGCGGTTGGAGCGCGAAGCCCATGACGTCGTGAGAATGGTTTCCTAGTAAACTATCTGTTAGTGAGATGATGGACCCGTCGCAAAGTAAAAAGTCAGGCCCGCTTTCGGGGATGCGGATCATTGATCTGACATCCGTCGTGATGGGACCTTACTGCACGCAGATCCTCTGCGACCTTGGTGCGGAAGTCATCAAAATCGAGAACGCCGATGGCGACCCGACGCGCCATCTCGGCCCGACGCGGCGCCCGCTGCAAAGCGGCATGTTCATCAATATCAATCGCGGCAAGAAAAGCGTTGTCATTGATCTGAAGCAGGAAGAGGGGCGGGCGCTCTGCCTCAAGCTGATGACAACGGCGGATGCGGTCGTGCATTCCATGCGCCCCGCGGCCATAAAGCGTCTTGGCCTCACCTATGAGGATGTCCGCGAACATAATCCCGAGATTATCTACGCCAATCTCTATGGCTTTGGCCGGAAGGGACGCTATGCCAACCTCCCCGCCTATGACGATACCATTCAGGCGGTCAGCGGCATGTCGATGCTGCAATCCCATATGGTGGGGGAGCCGCAATATACGGCGACGGTGATCGGCGACAAGCTGTGCGGCGTGGCGGGCGCCTATGCGATCATGGCGGCGATGATCTTCAGGCTGCAAAGCGGCAAGGGGCAGGAAGTCGAAATCCCGATGTTTGAGACGATGGCATCCTTCCTGCTGGTCGAGCATATGTCAGGAGCGGTGTTCAATCCGCCCCTGGGCCCGCCGATGTATGAGCGGGTGATCCTGCCGGATCGCAAACCGTTCAAGACGCAGACAGGATATCTTGCGGTGATTATCCATAACGACAAGCAGTGGCGGAATTTCACCAGAACCCTGAACCGGGACGATCTTGCGAATGACAAACGGTTCAGGACGCAGTCGGGGCGGAGCAAAAATACCCGCGCCTTTTACGAAATTACCTCGGCTCTCTTCCTTGAGAAGACCGCGGAGGAATGGAAAGACATTCTGGAAAAGGCGGAAGTGCCGGTCGCCGAGCTTAACAGCCTCGAAGATCTGTTCAGCGATCCGCACATGGAAGATGTCGGCTTTTTCCGGGAGGTTGATGATCATCCCGACGGACCGGTGCGCCTGCCTGTATTTCCGATTACTTTCTCTGAGAGCCCTGCTACATTCAACGCCATCGCGCCGGAGCTGGGTCAGCATACCCGCGAGCTGCTGGACGAGCTTAAAATAAACAATGAAGAAATAGCGGCCCTGAGCCGGAAGAAAATAATTCAGCTTCAGCCATCGGAATGTTGCTGAAAATAACGGAAGGGAGTTCATTTATGACAGATGCCATTTTGTTTGATGCCAAGGACGATATCGTCATCATCACCATCAATCGGCCTGACAAGCTCAATTCAATCAACAAGGATGTGCGGGAAGGCCTGCGCGCGGCGTTGGAACGGTTTGAGGCAACGCCGGAGCTGAAAGTCGCCATTCTGACGGGCGCCGGGGAGAAGGCATTTTGCGCCGGAATGGACCTGAAAGAGGCGGCGGACAGCATGCTCGGCGTTCCGGCGCGTGATTTTATTCCCGTCGTCGGCGACAGCGTGACGCTTACCAAGCCCATCATTGCGGCGGTCAACGGGTTCGCTTTCGCGGGCGGCTGGCTGTTTGCCCAGATGTGCGACATCTGTCTTGCTTCCGATAATGCGGTTTTTGGCATTACCGAGGCCAAGGTCGGGCGCGGCATGCCCTGGGCGGCGCCGCTCGGCAACATGATCCCGCCGCGGGTGATGATGGAACTGCTGCTGACGGGCGATTCACTGTCGGCGCAGCGGGCGCTGGAAATCGGCTTTGTCAACAAGGTGCTGCCGCAGGCGGAACTGCTTCCCGAAGCGATCAGCATGGCGAAGAAAATTGCGGGCAACGCGCCCTTGACGGTCAAGGCAGCCAAGGAGCTTGTCTATCTGTCATCAGAAATGGGCCGGTCTGCGGCATTGCGGGCGGCCTATCACCTGTTTGAACCGGTTTATAAAAGCGAAGATGCGCTGGAGGGGCCATTGTCCTTCCGGGAAAAGCGGCCGCCGAAATGGCAAGGTAAGTAATCCGTATAAGAATTCATTGGGAGGGACTGAACATAATGCAGAAGATAGACAAGGTCATAACCCTTGTTGAGAAAGCGGTGATATCGCTTTCCGGGGTTTGTCTGACGGCCATCATGCTGATTGTCACGGTAGACGTGGTGATGCGGTATCTTTTTGCATCGCCGCTGAGCTGGTCTTTCGATTTGATATCGATGTATCTGGCGACATTACTGTTCTTCGCCGCCGTTTCGGACACTTTCCGGCGCGGCAGTCACGTGAAGATTGACCTGTTCGATAAGCTTGGGTCCGTCCGGGTGCGGGCTGTCATGGAGAGCATCGGCTTTATTGGTGCGCTTGTACTTTTCTTCATCATGTTCCGGGTGAGTTGGGAAGATGGCGTTAAAAGCCTCATGGCCGGCGACGTGATCGCCGGGGCCATCCCCTGGCCGACCTGGATTCCCTATATCATCGCGGCGGTCGGCTATGGCCTTCTCGCCGTCAGGATCCTGTTCACGGTTTACGAACGGATCAAGATTGTTGTTACGGGCGTTGCGGGCGAGCGCGTCGTCGAGCATTTGGAATAGGGAGAGCAGATTATGATGTTTCTTGGTGTAGTTGTTCTGCTGCTGATGCTCGTATTCGGAATGCCGGTGGCCTTTGCGCTGGGTATTTCCGGGATGGTCGGTCTTTATACGATTGGCGGGCTGCCGATGGTGGAGGGGATTCTGAGGACGGTCTCGCTCTCGACTACGGCGTCCTATGAGCTGTTGACCATTCCCATGTTCATTTTGATGGCGGAATTCATTATCGTCAGCCGCATTGCCAATGAACTGTTCGACAGTGCGAAAACCTGGGTGGGGCGCACTCCGGCGGGGCTTGCCATTTCAACGGCGCTGGCCGGTGCCGGGTTCGGCGCCATTTCCGGCTCCAGCACCGCCTCTGCCGCGACACTTTCGGCAACGACCATTCCGGCGATGCTGGAAAATAACTATAATCCGCGTTTTGCCTCCGGCGTTGTCGCGATTTCCGGACCGCTCGCCATGCTGATCCCGCCCAGTATCGCGCTGATCCTGTATGGCCTGATTGCCGATATCAGCATCGGCAAGCTGCTGATTGCCGGTATTGTCCCCGGCATTCTGGTGACCTGCGTCATCATTCTGACGTCGGTCGCTCTGGTGACGGTATTCCCTAATCTGGCGCCGCCTGGCCGGGCCTACAGCATGGGGGAGAAAATCCGCTCGCTGAAGGTGATCGGGCCGATGCTCATTCTGATCACCCTGGTGACCGGCTGTATCTATCTCGGTATTGCGACGCCAACAGAATCCGCCAGCCTCGGCGCGTTCGGGGCGTTCTGTATTGCCGTTTTCCGTCGGCGTATGACGCTGGAGACATTCTATACCGCCCTGCGCAAGGCCGCCGCGACAAGCTGCATGATTGTGCTGATCATCATCTGCGCCCATATCTTCAGCTATTACTTTACCCTGACAGGCGTGACGCAGGCGCTGGTTGCCATGGTTGGTGACCTTGAGGTTGATCGCTGGGTCATCCTGATGCTGATTATCATCATGTATCTGATTCTGGGCTGCTTCATGGATCAGATTGCCATCCTGTTCCTGACGGTTCCCATCACCCTGCCGATCATTCTGCATCTTGGATACGATCCGTTCTGGTTTGGTGTCGTTGTTATCATTACGGCGGAAATCGGTCTTGTAACGCCGCCCATCGGGCTGAATGTGTTCGTTGTTTCCGCCTATTCCAATGTCAAGGTGCAGGACATTTTCATCGGCGTGTCGCCGCATGTGGTGGCGCATATTCTGGTGATCATCCTGCTTGCCATTTTCCCGGCAATCGTCACCTGGCTGCCGGAAACCGTCCGATGACGGTCATCACTGGAACCCGGCGGATGAAGTGAAAAATTCTTAAAGTTAGGAAGGAAGGTCTAAAATGAAAAACAAACTTTGCGAAATGTTCGGTATTGATGTGCCCATTTTCGCATTTTCGCATTGTCGGGATGTTGTGGTTGAAGTCTCCAAGGCGGGCGGTATGGGCGTGCTCGGCATGGCGCGCATGGATCCGGATCGTCTGGAGGAAGAACTCAATTGGATTGATGAGCATATCGAGGGTAAGCCCTACGGTATTGACGTTCTGATGTCCGGTAATGTCACGGATTCCGGCGATCTGAAATACGAGCCGGAAAAGCTTCTGCCGAAGGAGCATGTTGATTTTGTCCGCCGGATGCTCGATGAGGCAGGCGTTCCCCCGCTTCCCGAAGGGGAGGAGGAGAGCATCCGCCGCGAGATTGTGAAAGGCATGAACTTCACACCCCGCGAGAGCCTTGACATGATCAATCGCGCCATGAAGCATCCGATCAAGCTGATCGTCAATGCGCTCGGCACACCCCCTGCGGCTCTGATTGAGGAAGCGCACAGCAAGGGGATCAAGGTGGCGGCGCTGGCCGGTAAGCCCCGTCATGCCATCAAGCACAAGGAAGCGGGCTGTGACTTCGTGATTGCGGTCGGCACGGAAGCGGGCGGTCATACGGGCGACATATCCTCCCTTGTTCTGTGGCCGAGCATTGTCGATGCGGTCGATCCGATGCCGGTTCTGGGCGGCGGCGGCGTCGGCCGGGGCCGTCAGCTCGCCGCGGCGCTGGCGCTCGGCTGTGAAGGGGTGTGGTGCGGCTCCATCTGGCTCAAAACCGTTCAGAGCGAAGTGCCGCCGGAAATCAAACAGAAGATGTTTGAGGCCGAAGCAGGCGATGCGATCCTCACGCGCAGCGTAACCGGAAAGCCCTGCCGGACGCTGAACAACAAATTCTCCCAGGCCTGGAACGCGCCAGGCGCGCCGGACTGCCTGCCCGCGCCGCTGCAGAATTATCTGTGGTGGCAGGAAGGGCGCTCCCGCGTTGAACGGGTGCGGGCCAAGGACTTCCTGACCTATCCGGTCGGCCAGATCGTTGGCCAGATGCAGGAGGAAACCAGCGTCAAGGAAGTGGTTTATGATTTTATCAACGAACTTCTTGAATCGAAAGAGCGCATGGACAGCATGCTCAACGAATAGCATTGGCGCTTTATGGCTCCAATGCCAGTCCCCTGCAGTTCGTCAATCTCCCTCCCACTGATTGCGGATTGCAGGGGACAACTTTTCAAAAAGAAAAGGCCCGGACAACTCCGGGCCTTTTTTGGTATAGCGAATAGCGCCCTGATCAGCGGTTCAGGTTTTCGACGATAATCGCCGGGGCCATGCCACCGGCCGCGCACATGGTGACGAGACCGTAGCGTTTTCCCTGCCGTTCCAGCTCATCGACAATGGTGCCGATCAGGACGGAGCCCGTGGCGCCGATCGGATGGCCGAGGGCCATGGCGCCGCCGTTCACATTGACCTTGTCACGATCGAGTTTCAAATCGCGGATGAATTTTTCGGTGACAATGGCAAAGGCCTCGTTGATTTCCCACAGATCAATGTCATCGGTTGTCAGCCCGGCGCGGGCCAGAACCTTCTTCGCGGCCGGAACCGGGGCATTCAACATCAGTGTCGGGCAATCGCCGATATTCGCGGTCGCGACGATGCGGGCGCGCGGCTTCAGATTATGCTTCTTCACATAATCGGCGGAGGCAAGCAGCACCGCTGCCGAACCATCGACGACGCCGGAGGAGTTGCCGGCATGATGCACATGGTTGAATTCCTTGATCTGGGGGTATTTGTTCTTGATCAGGCTGCCATATGTATCTCCCGTCTCCGTATCCACGACAATATCGCTGAACATGTTGAAAACGGTCTTGAGACCGGCGAGGCTTTCCATGGTCGTGCCAGGACGGGGGAATTCCTCCTTGTCGAGAGCGATGGAGCCATCCGGATTTTTAACCGCAATGAGGGAGCGGTCGAAACGCCCTTCGCGGATGGCCTTGTCCGCCCGCTTCTGGCTTTCGACGGCGAGGGCATCAACGGCCTGCCGGTCAATCCCCTCAAGGGTGGCGATGGCGTCGGCGCAGACGCCCTGATGCGCCTGCGGGTGTTTTTCGCGAAGTTCGAGGTTGCCCTGATCGAACAGGTTGGGCACCGGCGGCGTCGGCAGAGAGCCGGTAAAGCTCATCATTTCCGTGCCGCCTGCGATGACCAGATCTTCCATGCCGGACATGATCTGCGCCGCGCCAAGGCTGACAGAGCTGATGCCGGAACCGCAGAAGCGGTCAATGGTGATGCCCGATGCCCGGATGTCGTAGCCCGCTGTCAGGGCGGACATGCGGCCAAGGTCGGAGGATTGCTTGCCGACCTGTGTCGAGGTGCCCCAGATGATATCATCCACTTCCGAGGTATCTAAGCTGTTACGCTCGGCAAGGGCTTTGAGCACGGTGGCCCCGAGCTGCTGCGGATGAATATGGGCAAGCGATCCCTTGCCCACCTTGCCAACGCCGCGCGGGGTGCGGCAGGCATCAATAATAAATGCGTCAGACATGTTGTTTCCTTTGTTTTCTGTTAGCGGGGCGCCATGCGGATGGCGCCGTCGAGGCGGACATCCTCACCGTTGAAATAGCCGTTGCGGATCATTTCAAGGGCGAGGGAGGCATATTCTTCGGGCTGGCCGAGGCGGGACGGGTTGGGCACTTGCGCGGCGAGGGCGGCTTTCACCTTTTCCGGCGCGCGTTGCAGCAGCGGGGTGTCAAAAATGCCGGGGAGGATGGTGTTCACGCGGATCAGTTCCTGCGCGAGGTCGCGGGCGACGGGAAGCGTCATGCCGACCACGCCGCCCTTGGACGAGGCATAGGCCGCCTGACCGACCTGGCCATCTTCTGCCGCGACCGACGCCGTATTGATGATGGCGCCGCGTTCCCCGTCGATGGGGTCAAGGGTCAGCATGCCGGCGGCCGATTTGGCAATACAGCGGAAGGTGCCGATCAGGTTGATCTGGATGATCATTTCATAGTCGGCAAGCGGATAATGCTTGATTTCGCCCGTTTCGCGGTCGCGGCTGACCGTCTTGCCGGCCTTGCCGGTTCCCGCGCAATTAACGAGGATACGTTCCTGCCCCAGTTTCTCGCGGATCGCGGCGAAGCCCGCGTCGACCTCTGCTTCGGAGGTAACATTAACCTTCGCGAAGGCGCCGCCGATTTCTTTGGCAACCGCATTGCCCAAATCTTCATTCAGGTCAAAAATGCCGACTTTGACGCCATTTTCCGCCAGTTTGCGCGCTGTCGCGGCGCCAAGGCCCGATGCGCCGCCCGTGATGATGGCGGTTACTCCGTCCAGTTTCATTGTCTGTGTCTCCTTCTCAATCCCGTGGTTGGTTTTATTATTTCCCGGTCTGGTTATTCAGGGAGCGGGATGTGTTTTTAACCTGCCTGTCATCATTGAGTTGCCAGTCGCGCCTTTTTAAGGCTGGGATGCCGCAATGACAGGCCGTTTTTTCAAATAATATGGCGTGTAATGGGGCTGTTGGCAAAGGCTAATATGAGTCGCAGTTAAACCCCTGTTCGTATTTGATTTTCTATTGAGTTCTGCGTCGATCAGTTTAGTCTGATATACAATCAATAAGATAAAAATGAAGGGGAGGGCATGGTGGGAACAACCAACTTCAATTTGCCGCAGGATCTGCTGGATTATCTGAAAGAGCTGGATGATTTTATTGAGACAGAGATCCGCCCGCTGGAGCGTCAGGACGACAATATGCGGTTTTTCGATCATCGGCGGGAAGATGCGCGGACGGATTGGGATCGGGACGGCCTGCCGAACGAGGAGTGGGAGGAGTTGCTGTTCGAAGCCAAGCGCCGTGCCGACCGGGCCGGGCATTTCCGCTATCCGCTGCCGAAGGAATTTGGCGGGCAGAATGGCTCCAATCTCGGCATGGCCATCATCCGGGAGCATTTCGCGACAAAGGGACTCGGCCTGCATAATGATCTGCAGAATGAGCATTCCATCGTCGGCAACAATGTCGGCGTTCTGCTGATGCTGGCCTATGGCACGGAAGCGCAGAAGGCCGACTGGGTGGAAGATCTGCTGCAGGGGCGGAAACGTTTCTCCTTCGGAATTACGGAACCCGATCATGGCTCCGACGCCACCCATATGGAGACAACCGCCGTCCGGGAGGGGGATGACTGGATCATCAATGGCGAAAAGACATGGAATACGGGCATTCACAAGGCAAGCCATGATCTGATTTTCGCCCGCACATCAGGCACGGCAGGTGATGGCTTTGGCATCACCTGTTTTCTGGTGCCGACCGATACGGCGGGCTTCAAGGTGGAGGAATATCTCTGGACCTTTAACATGCCGACGGATCACGCGCATATCTCCCTTAAAAATGTCCGGGTACCGCATGAGACCATCCTCGGGGAAGAGGGGCGGGGGCTTCAGGTGGTGCAGCATTTCTTCAACGAAAACCGGATCCGGCAGGCCGCCTCCAGCCTCGGCGCGGCGCAATATTGCATCAATGAGGCGGTTCAATATGCGAAGGAGCGCAAACCCTTCGGCAAGCCACTCGCCAGTAATCAGGGAATCCAGTTCCCGTTGGTGGAATTGCAGACGCAGTGTGAAATGCTGCGAGCGCTGATCCACAAAACCGCGTGGATGATGGACGAATATGGCGCTTTCAGCGTGTCCGACAAGGTGTCCATGTGTAACTACTGGGCGAACCGGCTGTGCTGCAACGCTGCCGATCAGGCGATGCAGGTTCATGGCGGGATCGGCTATTCCCGCTACAAGGCGTTCGAGCATATCTACCGCCATCATCGCCGCTACCGTATCACCGAAGGGGCGGAGGAAATCCAGATGCGGCGGATCGCGGGCTATATGTTCGGCTTCATGTCGCAGAAAGCGCCAAAGGGTGTCCGCGAAGACTGATCCGGTGGATGGCAGGAGGCACAGATGACGGCAACTGCATCCGGGGCGTTTCAGGCGGACCTTGAGACAGTTCTGAAACGACAAATCGGTGGTTTCAAACGTCTCAAAGCGGCCGAACGGCTGTCCGGTGGCGCCAGTCAGGAAACCTATCGCCTGACCCTTGAAACAGAGTCGGGTGTGGAAACCCTCGCCCTGCGCCGGGCGCCTCCCGGTGTTGGTGAAAATGACACCGGCCCCGGTCTTGCGATGGAAGCGGAGCTGTTTCGGGTCGCGCGCTCCGTTGGCGTGCCGGGCCCGGAAATCCATTATGTTCTGGAGGTCGAAGATGGCCTTGGCGCAGGTTTCCTCATGGAATGGATTGACGGTGAGACATTGGGGGCGAAAATCGCCCGCAGTGAAGACTTTGCCGAGATCCGCCCCCGGCTTGCCTATCAGTGCGGCCAGATTCTCGCCCGTATCCATGGCATGGATGTTTCTGCCTGTGGCCTTGACCGGCATTTGACGCGCCTGACGCCGGAGGCCTATATCCATCAGACATGGGATAATTACAAAAAGCTGGACGCGGCGGAGCCGATGATCGATTACACGGCGCGGTGGCTGCTTGAAAATCTGCCGCCGGAACTGGCGCCGCAGCTAGTCCATAATGATTTCCGCAATGGCAATCTGATCGTTTCGAAAACGCAAGGGGTGGTTGCTGTGCTGGACTGGGAGATTGCCCATATCGGTGATCCGATGCGGGATTTGGGCTGGATTTGTACCGGCTCCTGGCAGTTTGGGCAGAATGACCTTCCCGCCGGCGGTTTTGGTCGGCGGGAGGATCTCTTTGCCGGTTATGAAGCGGAAAGTGGCCGGAAAATTGACCCCGATCATGTGCGATTCTGGGAGGTATTCGGATCTTTCTGGTGGGCGGTCGGCTGTCTCCGGATGGGGGAACGTTACCGACAGAATCCATCTGTGGGCGTCGAATATCCGGCCATCGGGAGGCGCAGTTCGGAATGTCAGGTCGATTGTGTCAATCTGCTTATCCCGGGCCCGGTCAGCGTTCCTGAAGCGGATGTTCGCAGCCTGACCGCCGATCTGCCGGGAACGGATGAAATTCTCACGAGTGTGCGCGACTTTCTGCGCCAGGATGTCATGGCCGTTACGGAAGGCCGCAACCGATTCCTCGCCCGTGTCGGGGCGAACGCGCTTGATATTGTTCTGAGGGAAGTGGCGCTGGGGGAGCGGCACCGGCTGGAAATGCAGCAGGGGCTTGCTTCACTGCTCGGGTGTGAAGGCGCTCTCGGGGAGCTCAAAAAACGTCTGGTTGACGCGTTGAGAGAGGGGAAAATGCCTCTCGATATGCCGGGTCTCGCCGAATACCTGCGCAATAGCGTTGTCCGGCAGGTGGCCATTGACCAGCCCTCCTATCCGGGATATCGGCAGGCAATCGCCTTTCGCGGTTGAACCGCCGTAGTCTCCGCGACGGCTTGCCCGGGTGTATCCCGGGGGCCACTTATTTTCTTTCAATGATAATCATTCGCAAAATGCTGGTTGACAGTATACGGCGCTATTGATAATCACTACCAAAAGGTAGCCAATTTATTGTAAATACTCATCTAAAGAATGGTCCGAGAATGTTGGATAATCAGCCCGGCGGCAAAAGCAGCAAACGGATGATTATGCTGGAAGATGAAACCTTGCAGAGTAGCGATCTGTTCACGCAGGGCAAGGAACTGACGATCATTCACAATAGTGAGGCCTACAAGTTACGGCTGACCGGTAATGGAAAACTGATTCTTACAAAATAAGCTATTAGCCCGCCACCCAGCCAACAGGTCATCCTGAGAGCCAGGCAGCAAGCAAACGCGTTCACTAAAAGAAAGTGTTGAAATGCGTCGAATTCTGCCGCTCGCCTGTACGAGCCTGCTTCTGTCAAGCACGTTCCTGACCCCTGCGTTTGCACAAGAGGCAAATGAGCAGCCGAGTGTTTCCCTGGATGCCATCACCGTTTATGCGACGCGGACGCCACAGTCATCGTTTGAGGTTCCGGCCTCGACCTCCAGCATTGATACGGAGGCGCCAGGCAATGCGCTGGCAGGAGATACGAGCGATTTGCTGAAATACACGCCGGGCGTTGAAGTGGCCAACGGGCCGCGCCGCAACGGCCAGACGGTGTCGATCCGTGGGTTTGACAATGACGCCATCATCACCCTGATGGATGGCCGTCGGCAGAATTTTGAAGCGGCGCATGACGGGCGCTTCTATATTGATCCGTCCCTATTGAAGCGTGTTGAAGTCGTGCGCGGCGCGTCCTCTGCTGTTTATGGCGGTGGCGGCATTGGCGGCGTTCTGGCGTTCGATACGAAAGATGCGGCGGATATGCTGGCGCCGGGCGATAACTTCGGCGTTTACAGCGCGATGGGGTATCGCTCTGGCAACGAAGAATATGCGCCGGTGGTTTCCGCCTTTGGCCGGACCGGGGCGTTCGATGTTATCGGGATTGCCTCCTATCGCGATGCCGGAAATATCCGTCAGGGCGGCGGATCGGAATTGCAGACAGACGACGAGTTGCTCTCGGGCCTTTTCAAGGTCGGTTATAATTTCAACGACTTCAATAACCTGAAATTCATCTATCA
>CEOG01036922.1_pt1 | contig 35872 bp, 27 predicted proteins | sample 530301 | NCBI WGS metagenome assembly CEOG01 (sample SAMEA2619903, study PRJEB7988) | marine metagenome | biome: marine biome (ENVO:00000447); feature: surface water layer (ENVO:00002042); material: "saline water (ENVO:00002010), including plankton (ENVO:xxxxxxxx)" | depth 5 m | reverse complement strand
TACTTCGCGCGCAGGGCGTCCGGATCAAAATCCAGGTCTGGGTACTTTTCAGATGCCGTTGCCAAGTGAGTTCCTCCTCATTCGGATAGATCACTTGCGTTATTATTTAAATAATAATATACGCGTATTGAATTAATCAAATTTTTTATCCTGATTATGCGTATTCTTTTACGCACCATGCATGACTCTTGATGCTCAGGATGACAGCTGCGCGCCGGAACCTTGCGCTGCTTCCGACAGCTCAAGGCTCTGGCTCTCTGCACGGGACCGGCCTATGAGAGCTCGAGCCCCTTGAGATCGCCATCCTCGCGCCACTCCGCCATCAGTCGGTGGAAGGCGTTGATGCCCGGTCCGTACTGATTCTCGACCGGTCCGTTGCCGGCCCGCGGCTTGCCCTCGTTATTGAAGAAGCCCGGGGTGCAGGCCTCCAAGAATTCCAGACTGTCGAGCGACAGGTTCTTGATGGTGTCTACCCACTCCTGTTCGGCCTGCGCGCTGGGCTCCACGCGCTGGTATCCGCGCTCCCGAACTTGCTGAATAATGTAGGCGTAGTGCTGCGTCTGATCGTCCGCAACGGTCGTGAAATTGGGCGAGAAGCCACTCTGCAGAAGCCCCACGTGAAAGAGGTTAGGGAAGCCGCGGCTTGCGTATCCGTGAAATGTGCGCGGACCGTCCTGCCAGTAGTCTGTCAGCGCCAGCCCGTCGCGACCCCATATCTCGAAGCCCTGGCGCCGCGTGTAGGCGGTGCCGAACTCGAAGCCGGTGGCGAAAATAATGCAGTCCACCTCGTATTCCGTTCCGTTAGCGAAGATGCCACGCGGTGTGACGCGCTCCACGCCGCGTCCCTGCGTGTCAACCAGCTGAACATTGGGTCTGTTGAAGGTGGGCAGGTAGTCGTCACTGAAGGTCGGGCGCTTGCAGAACTGGCGATACCAGGGCTTTAGCGCTTCGGCAGTCTCGCGGTCCTTGACCGTGGCTTCCACGCGCTTCCGCACCTGATTCATCTTCTCGAAGTCCGCCAGCTCCACGGCGCGCGCGATCTCCTCCGGGTCCAACGATTCGTCTTTCTCGCCCGGCGCCAGCAGGTTGGGCATTTTGCGGAAGATGTCGGTCCAGCCATCGTTCACAAGGTCCACGTCCGTCACGCCCGCAAGCACGTCACTGAAGTTCTCGCGGCGCTGGCGCTGCCAGCCAGGCTCAAGTGTCTTGACCCACTCAGGATCGGTGGGCTTGTTACCGCGCTCATCTACTGAAGACGGCGTTCGCTGGAACACGTAGAGCTGCTGCGCCGCGCGACCCAGGTGCGGAATGCACTGGATAGCCGTGGCGCCGGTGCCGATCACGGCCACTCGTTTGTCGCCGAGCTTGTGCAGGTTACCGGTCTCGTCGCCGCCCGTGTAAGCGTAGTCCCAGCGACTGGTGTGGAAGGTGTGCCCCTGGAAGTCCTCGATGCCCGGCACTCCCGGCAGCTTCGGCCGGTTAAATGGACCGCCCGATATGATCACGAAGCGCGCGCGCATGGCGTCATCACGATCAGTTCTTATCGTCCAGAGCCCTGCCTCCTGGTCCCAGCGCATCTCCTTCACCTCGGTCTGGAAGCAAGCGCAGGAGTACAGGTCATAGGCCTTGCCGATCCGCTCCGCGTGCGCCTTGATCTCCGATGCGAAAGAGTATTTCTCGCGCGGGATGTAACCGACCTCCTCGAGCAGCGGCAAGTACATGTACGACTCGATGTCGCACTGTGCACCCGGGTAGCGATTCCAGTACCAGGTCCCGCCAAAGTCGCCGCCCTTCTCGATGATGCGCAGGTTATGAACCCCCGCCTCGCGCAGGCGCGCGGCGGCGAGCTGCCCACCGAAACCGCCGCCGATGATGATGACATCGACCTCATCCGTTAGCGGCTCGCGCGTGAAACCCGGTTCCACGTAGGGGTCGTCTACGAAGTGTGCGAACTTACCTTCGACCTCCTGATACTGATCGTTGCCCTCCGTCCGCAGGCGCTTGTCGCGCTCCTCGCGGTATTTCTCGCGCAGGGCGTCAGGATCGAAATCCAGGTTTGGGTGCTTTTCAGGTGCCGTTGACAAGTCAATTCCTCCATTATTCGGAAGTTATATCGCGTGTACATTTTTATATTAATATACGCGTATACAATTAATCAACAGACTTTTTCTTATTTTGCGTACGATATACCCTGGAGCCTCAATCGAGCCTCGACGACACCATTGATTCCTGCCATTTCACTACATGACCTCAAGAGCGGCGCTGAGCGATTATTTCAAGCCGTGCACAGGACGAAACGTCACGTGCGAGTTTTTCCGCGCTTGAGCTAGGTATGCGACCTCGCATGAGAATCAAAGAAACCGTTGGCCGGACGTGATCTTGATTGTTTGATCAGGGACTGAAGACGTCCCTTGCGCGCGAACTCACCCGCCTGCGATTTGCGGCATGAAGTACACCTCGCTGTCCGGCCCCAGGGTTTCCAGAAAGGCGTCGTGGCAGATCAACCCGTCGATCGCAATCGCGCTCCTCCTGAGCTCCTCACCCGCATCAGGAAAACGCTGCTCCAGCGCGGCGAGCAGTTCCCGAACGTTGCGGGCGGGCACGTCGAGCTCCGCCTCGCCGTCGGTGACGGCGAGCAGGTGGCTTAGAAACACTACATGCGCCATAGCAGCTCCGACGATCTCAGTCGGCGGCGGCATCCAGGGCGGCCAGCACCCGCGGTGGTGACAGCGGCAGATCGTGGATACGGATGCCGATGGCATCACGCACCGCGTTGGCAGCCGCAGCGAGCGGAGCGACAATGGGTGTCTCGCCGACGCCGCGGACGCCGTAAGGGTGCCTGGGATTTGGCACCTCGACGATCTGCGTGTCGATCATCGGCAGATCCGAAGCCACCGGCATTCGATAGTCGAGAAACCCAGCGTTCTCCATGATTCCGTCAGCATTGTAGATGTACTCTTCGTTCAGCGCCCAGCCCAGCCCCTGGGCAGCGCCGCCCTGCAACTGACCCTCTACATACGCCTTGTGGATGGCACGACCGGCATCCTGAATAGCGGTGAAAGCCAGCACGTCGATCTTGCCGGTATCACGGTCCACCTGCAGATCGGCAATGTTCACCGAGAACGAGGGGCCAGCCCCCTTTGCCGTCAGTGAAGCGCGGCTGAGCAGCGGCCCGCCCGTCTTGGCGGCGTTTTCAGCGATATCCGCCAGACTGAGCGGCTTGAGTTCGTCATTGACGCCTGATGCGGGAATCGCCTGGCCGTCCACCCAAAGCACCTGATCTTCGTCGATGCCCCAAGTGACCGCCGCACGGGCACGACACTGGGCAATGATGTCCTCGCAGGCGCGCACCACGGCCATGCCTGTGGCGAACGTCGTGCGGCTGCCGCCGGTGGAGTTCGAGAAGCCCGTGCTTTCGGTGTCGCCTATCAGCGTGCGCACGCTCTCGTATGGCACGCCCAAGGTCTCGGCGGCCATGATGCACATGCTGGCGCGTGAGCCACCGATATCCGGGTTGCCCTCGACCACGGTCACCGTACCGTTTTCATTAACGTGCACTTCGGCGCTGGACTGCAGGCCGAAATTGAACCAGAAACCGACGGCGACGCCACGGCCGGCGCCCTCGGGCAGCGCACGAGTGTAGTTCGGGTGCGCCTTGGCTGCACGCAGGCACTCCTTCAGGCCAATCACCGGAAACTTGGGGCCGTAGCTTGCGCGGGTGCCCTCTTCGGCTGCGTTCTTCAGGCGCAGGTCCAGGGGGTCCATATTCAATTCACGCGCCAGATCGTCTATCGCCGACTCCATGGCGTGCATCGACTGAGGGGCACCGGGTGCACGGTAAGCGCCCACCTTGGGCTTGTTCACCAGAACCTCGTAGCCCTCGACCTTGAAATTCTCGAGGTGATACGGCACAAAGACCGTCAAGGCGCCGGGCCCCATCGGCGCGCCGGCGTAGGCGCCCGCCTCGTAGGCCATCCACGCCGTCGCGGCGGTCAGGGTGCCGTCCTTTTTGGCCCCGACCTTAATCTTGCAGTGAGTTCCGGACGTCGGCCCAGTGGCGCGGAACACCTCTTCCCGAGTCATCTTCATCTTCACGGGTCGACGTGCCTTGCGTGACAGCAGCACCGCCAGCGGCTCGAGATAGACCACCGTCTTGCCACCGAAGCCACCGCCGATCTCCGAAGCGATGAACTTCAGATCTGCCACGTTCATGTTCAGCACCTTGGCGGTTATGGCGCGGAAGTCGAAGTGAGCCTGGGTGCAGCACCATACAGTAGACTGGCCCGCTTCATTGGTGTTGGCGATGCAGGCATGGGGCTCGATGTAGCCCTGGTGGGCCATCGGAATCCGGTATTCGCCTTCGACGATAACGTCCGCCTCCTCGAAGCCCTTATCCACATCGCCCCGGGAGAGCAACATGACTTCCGCGATGTTGCTCGGTTTGTCGCTCTTCTCGGGAAGGTTCTTGGTGAAGCAGTTCTCGTCGAGCAGGGGAGCACCTGGCGCCATCGCCGCATCGAGGTCAAGCACCGGCTCGAGTACCTCGTATTCCACTTCGATGGCTGCCAGCGCCTCGTCGGCAATGCGCAGTGACCGGGCCGCCACCGCGGCTACCGCGTGGCCGTGATAGAGCGCCTTGTCCCGGGCCATGATGTTCCTGGCGTGATCCCCGATGGAGCCGCCAGCCTCGCCGCCCACGTCTCCATGCTCCGGTGGCGGAGGGAAATCTTCGCCTGTAATAACTGCGTAAACGCCGGGCATAGCCGTGGCACGGCTGGTGTCGATCCGCTTGATCCGGGCATGGGCATGCGGACTGCGGAGCACCTTGCCATGGATCTGGTTGGGCAGGTTAAGGTCGGCACCGTACTGCGCCCGTCCGGTGACCTTGTCGACTCCGTCAGGGCGAACAGGCGAGGTACCTACTAGCTTGTAATCAATTGATTCCGACACTTTCTTGAAGCCTCCAATAAGTCGTGAGATTAGGCCGGTCCAGCCAGATCACGGGCCACGTCCTGAACGGCGCGAACGATTTTGTCGTAACCGGTGCAGCGGCATAGATTGCCGGCCAGCCAGTAGCGTATGGTGGTTTCGTCCGGGTCCGGATGACGGTCCAGCAGCGATTTGGTGGCTATGATCAACCCAGGTGTGCAGACGCCGCACTGCAGGGCGGCATGATCAAGAAACTTCTGCTGGATGGGATGCAGGCCCTCCTCGGTGGCGATGCCTTCGATGGTCGTGATCTCACGTCCCCCTGTCTCCGCGGCCAGCACCAGGCAGGAGCACACCAATCGGTCGTCCACCAGCACGCTGCAGGCACCACAGTCGCCGGTGGCGCAACCTTCCTTGGTGCCGGTCCGGCCCAGCGTATCGCGCAGCACGTCGAGCAGCGTTTCCTGTGGCTCGCACAGGAACTCCACTTCTTCGTGGTTGATTGAAGTGATGACCTGGATCTTGTTCATTTCATACTCCTAAAACTTTGCGGGCGAGCGCCCGATCTCGGGCAATGGCAGTGGCTCGGCGACAGAGCACGCCAACTACCTTGCGCCGGAAGTCGATGGTGCCGCGCTTGTCAGTAATGGGTGATGCTGCATCCGAACACGCCGCAGCGGCAGCGGCAAGCGCCGCGTCATCCAGGGTGGTGCCAATCAGGGCGTTGGCTGCCGCGGGCACCAGAATCGCGGTGGGGGCTACCGCGCCAATCGCGACTCTCGCCTCCTTGCAAAGTCCTTTGGCGTCCAGGGTGACGCTGACACCACAGCCGGCCACGGCGATGTCCATCTCGGTGCGGGGAGTGAACCGCAGATAAGCGTCCGCGGCGCGGCTCTTAGGACGTGGTATCTTCAGACCGACCAGAAACTCACCCGCTTCGAGGGCATTTCGACCGACACCGACGACAAATTTCTCCACCGGCATTTCGCGCTGCCCCTTGCCCCCGGCAATGACACAACTCACGCCCACGGCGATCATTGCGGGGATCGTGTCCCCAGCCGGAGACGCGTTGCAGAGGTTGCCACCCAGCGTGGCGCGCCCCTGGATCTGGGTGGAGCCGATCAGGTCGGCAGCCTCGAGCAGCCCTGGGAGCAACTCGACCAACTCCGCATTTTCGTTCAATACCGCGCTGGGTATGGCAGCGCCGATGAAGATCTCGTTATTGCCAAGGTGCAGCCGGTTGGTCTCGGCCACGTTCTTGATGTCGACCAAGATCCGGGGCTCGATATCGGCCCCTCGCATCTGTACCAGCAGATCGGTACCGCCGGCGAGCACCTGTGTCCGGTGGCCCTTCTTGGCATGCCTGGCCAGCTCTGCGACGGCCTCGTCAATGCTGGAGGGGGCGACATAAGCGAACGCTTCCATAAACTCTCCCTTGTGTGGTTTGCGAGGTGGCCAGGTCGCCGACTAAACGATTCTGCCTGCACGATTTTCGGTGTAGCCGTTTTGATCGTAGGCCAGCTCGCCGTTGACAAACACACTGTGGTATCCCGTTGATCTTCTTACATAGCGACGCGCTTCACCTGGAAAATCATCGACAAACTCTTCCTCGCCGACCGACACCGTCGCCGGATCAAACACGACAACATCCGCCGCCTTGCCGACTTCAAGCGTGCCTCGGTCTTTCAAACCCCAGTCGGCGGCAAGCTCGCCGGTCAGGCGATGGACCGCCCGCTCGAGCGTCATGCGCCCGGTTTCCCTGACGTAGTGTTCCAGCAGGTGAGTCGTGTCGCCGGTACCACAGAACTGGGTGACATGAGCACCGGCATCGGATGCGCCGACGTGACACAGCGGGTGATCCATCAGCTCTGCAACCGCCGGCTTGTTGGCATTGATCACGCTCCTCAACTGGAATTCTGTTTCCAGATTATCGGCGAGCGCAATATCGAGCAGGACTTCTCCGATCTCCTTGCCTTCCGCTTTTGCGATATCTTTAAGCGTTCGACCTTTATACGCTGCATTGGCCTCGCTGGTGGTTTGACCGACGATGAGAAACGGCATCACAACAGTCATTAAACCCTTGTCTGTTTTCACCTCCGAGACAAGCCTGTCTCGTGCCCCCGGGTCGCCAAAAGCCGCGGCGCGCTCGCTGGCTGGCAGATCCATGATCGCCTTCCAGCTCGGTAACGAATAGAACATCATGGTGGTTTCAGTCAAGCGCAGGTTCATATCAAAGCAGCGCGGCATCACTTGCCCGAACACACGCGCACCCCGGGCCTGTTGTGCTTCGAAACCAGCGATAATTGCTTCGGCATGAGGGTATTGGGGTGAACTCAGGACCGGCTGCAGGCTGCAGGGTACACCGGCGGCCAGGCTGATCTCGCCCAGCTCACGGATGTTGTCGAGCTGGCGGTTCAGATCGGGAAGGAACGGCGCGATCTGCCAGATGCCGCGACCACTCTTCGCCATGGCCTTCGCCAACGCAATTTTTTCATCAATGTCCGCGTACTGGCTGGGCACCGGCTTTCCTGTTTCATCCAAATCAACATAGGAGCTGGATATCCCCAACGCACCGGCTGCCATGGCTTCCTCGACCAACGCACACATCTGTTCAATCTCTTCTGGCGTTGCAGCGCGTTCCTGACTGGCCGCCCCCATAACGTACAGCCGAATCATTGAGTGCCCGATCAGAGCGCCAACATTGATCCCGAGCTTCGGTCGGATGTGATCGAGGTAATCGCCAAAACTGTGCCATGTGAAGGGTACGGCTGCGTCAAACGTGCGCTTCTTGATATCTTCAATCACGCCAAACATGCTGACGATTCTGTCTGCCGCCTGCCGGTCCCGGATCGGCGCGAGGCTCAGCGAGCAGTTGCCGGTCACGATCGTGGTTATGCCATGCTCGATTGACGGCGTCGCATGCCCATCCCAGCAGAGCTGCGGATCGAAGTGCGTGTGGATGTCGATAAAGCCAGGGGCGACGCTCAATCCTTTCGCATCAAGTTCTCGCCGGCCCTTACCTTCGAATGAGCCGATGGCGGCGATTATGCCGTCCGTGAAGGCAATATCGCCCGCTTGCGGCTTCGCACCAGTACCATCAATCAGGCTGGCATTTCTGATGACTACATCAAATTCGATCATGGGGTATCTCCTCGAGTTCAAGCATGGTGTATCTCCTCGAGTTCAGGATTGTAATGTTCGCTACGCAGTTTGCAACATTTTTATATATTATGCTTTATTTGCGTACCTACATATTCTATCTTGTGCGCATAAGTTAGCTAAAGCTGCGGTCAGATAGCACGATGGTAACGGCCAACGTCCCACAATATGGATGCGCTTATTGCAATACGCTTCCAAATTTATCGACAATTGCGCGCCAACCCTTTCATGTTTTGACCAGTTCCCCCCCTTTTTAAGGGCGGTTGCCCGACCCGAACAAGGAGAACCCATGCCCGCTACAAAGCCGCGTCCGGAGCAGATCCAGAAACTCGCCACGCAGGTGCCGGAGGACGGGCCCGTATACCTGTTGAACCTGCTCAGGTTCAAGCCGCACGCGGAGTACGCGGACGGCCGCATGACCGATCTGACTGGAGAGCAGGCCTACGCGATCTACGTCGAAGGCGTCTCGAAGCTGATTGCCAGTGTCGGGGGACGCCTAGTCTGGAACGGGCGCTGCAATACGCTCGTGATTGGCGACGACGACGAGCCGCCCTGGGACAGCGTCGCGATCGTCGAGTACCCACGCCTCGAGGCATACCAGAAGGTGAGGGGGAGCGCGGACTACGGAGATGTGCACGTCCACCGCGAGGCGGGCCTCGCCCACCAGCTGTTAATCCACTGCCTGTCGCCAGAGCAGGCACAGGCCGCGCTCTCGCGCTAGGTCTCGCCCGCCTGGCAGGCCGCCGACTTCGTTCAGCCAACCCGGGAAACGCTCTTGCCCTGGGTGGCAGACATCCGCGCATACACAGAGCGGGTCCAGGTTGCAGGGGGCCGGGTCTTTACTGCCGGTCGCGGCGGGTTGTCGGACCCCACAGCCACGTTGCACAAGCGCTCCGATTACGGTGTTACCCGCAACGGCAGTTACCTGGGCATTGATACCGGGAAGTACGCCACTGCGCCTTGGGCGGCGCGCAACCTCGTGCAGGCACTCCTCGACGGGTAGCTACGATAAGCCATCGGGTCATGGCAGCGGCACTATAGGCGGCGGCGTGTAATCGCCGGAAAGTACCTCGGCCTCTGGCTGAAAAAAACGCAGCGTTACAAACAAGGGACCGGCGTGAACCGGCAACCAGTTCACATCCGGGTCGTCAGGCGGCTGTTGTTGCAGCCGCACGACCACGGCGCCATCCGCCCGGCGCTTCAGGTCGGGCATCACATCGGTTATCGCGTAGCGACCTGCGGTATTGGGAATCAAATCCACCGTGCGGGCATCATAAACGTTGAGCGCCCAGAACGCTGCAACGGGCGGCAAGGCATCCGGCTCGAACACGACTTCGTAACGATGCCTGCCATCCAGCGGTACACCCGCAGCGTCTGTCAGGGCAGACAGATACACCGTCTCCTCCGGTTGATTGCCAAGAAAACCATGATATTCCACCGTCGCCCTGCGCAGGTAATCGAACCCATAGGCCCCGTAGGTCTCCTTCGAGAGCACACTCCAGCCCGTGTAAGCCGGCGCAGCCAGCGCCGAGTCTGCGAGGATACGATACCCGTCTGCGACAGCTCGTTGCAGCCCGCGGCGCAGCCCATCCGGCAGCGTGTCAGCATCGAACTGCGCTGCGGGCCCTATACCCACCTGATTCAGTTGCGCCATGAGCTGCGCCTCCTGCGGCAGGCGCGGATTCTCGCGCAAGAAACGGTTCAGGTGGGCGAAAAATGCCAGCGACTGGAGATCTTCCGCAGTGGGCAGCTCATCGGCATCCAGTGTCTGGCTGCCGCCTGCGAGACGTATCTGTTGCATGAGCGCACTGGCCTCGGCGAGATCTGCATCACTCTCTACAAGCATACGCCCCAGCAGGTATCCATGATGCGTGCGCAGACGGACCAGATGCACTCCTTCAGGCGCTGTCCCCTGCCAGTCGGGCCCCACAACCAACAGCTGCTGAGCCGACGTACCTGTGGTGCGCCGCCCCGTGTGCTGCACCTCGGAATACATGTCTGCCCAGGTCAGCACATAGTACCTGCCCGCCGTATCCGGCACTGAAACCTGCAGTGGCTCACTGGATACGTCCAGCCAGGCCGTAAAGTAGAGTGTGCTGCTATTGGGCCCGCGGCCTGCATAGAGTCCGCCCGGAGTGGCCAGACCGCGCTGAAAAACGATCTCGTTCAACGGTGCATAGACCCCCTTGGGATCACGCCCCGGCGTGGTCTGGTCGCGCATGACCCGGTAGTAATCCACCACGGGGAAGCCATACAGGTAAGCTTGTAAACCCGCAGCGTAGGCAAGCGATTCCTGACGATGCGCAACAACGGCCGCCGGGTCCGGTCGTGACTCGGCCAGTACCTGCGCGGACAAGACCGCACACAACACCATGCACAGCAAACCGTACACTCGCTGCATGTTTGAAAATGACTTCACGCTGTACCTCACCACTACTATTCAAAACCTAGCGCCCTGCATTGCCTGCAAGCATACCGTGCTTTGCGGGAACAGATGCCAGAACCAGAGCATTGCTGGATTAAAAATTCGACATCAATCCGACGCCTGCAAGGCTGGTACACTGCATGCCAAGACAATCACTATGAGGGACGACCCGGTGACAGCACAGGCAGATCTGGTTATTCGCAACGGACGCATCATCGATGGCAGCGGGCAACCCGACTATCAGGCTGACATCGCGGTGCGTGATGGACGCATTATTGCGATTGGGGAGAAACTCGCCGTTGCGGGCCATGAAGAAATCGATGCTGCGGGGCAACTGGTCACACCGGGTTTCGTGGATATCCACACCCACTATGACGGACAGGTCACCTGGAGCAACAGTATTACGCCGTCCTCCCGGCACGGCGTCACTACCGTACTCATGGGAAACTGTGGTGTAGGCTTCGCTCCCTGCAAACCGCGAGACCGCAAGCGCCTGGTCGCGCTGATGGAGGGGGTCGAGGATTTACCCGAGATTGTTCTGACAACAGGCCTGCCCTGGGCCTGGGAGAGCTTCCCCGAGTATCTGGACTACCTCGAGCAGCGGTCCTTCGACGCCGATATCGCGACCCAGATCCCACACGCCGCCCTGCGCGTGTTCGCCATGGGCGAGCGTGCCGTCTCACGGGAGGCAGCCACGGCGGAGGATCGCGAGCGTATGGCACAGCTGGCGGCACAGGCCATCGAGGCAGGTGCACTTGGCTTTGCCACATCTCGCACCATCAATCACCGTGCCAGCGACGGCACGCCGATTTTCACCCTGGACGCTGCCGAAGAGGAGCTGGTCTCGATCGGGCAGGCGTTACGTGACAGTGGACGCGGCGTACTGCAACTGGTCTCGGACTTCACCGACATCGATGCCGAACTCGCCATGCTGCGTCGTGTTGCGGAGCAGACAGCGCGCCCGCTTTCGCTCACTGTGATGCAGTGGCACAACGCGCCCGAGAAGTGGCGTACCGTACTGGACTGGATTGAGGACTGTCAGCGCGACGGCCTGCAGATAAAAGCACAGGTCAGCGGCAGGCCCGTGGGCCTTCTGATGGGTTTTGAAACCAGCTTCAATCCTTTCAGCTACACCCCGACCTTCAAGACACTGCTGGGGTTGTCGCCAGATGAGCGCCGTGCGCGACTGCTTGAGGCCGCCACACGCGAAAAGATCATCGCGGAAACGCCAGAGCCCTCGGATTTCCCTGGCGAAATGTTGCTGCGCAGCTGGGATCTCATGTATCCGCTGGGCGAACAGCCCAACTACGAACCCGACCCCATGCAGAAAGTCAGCGCCATTGCAGAGCGCCGTGGAATCAGCCCGGCCGCCTGCGCCTATGACCTGATGCTTGAGCAGAATTGCCAGGCCGTGCTGATGCTACCTGTGGTGAACTTTGCCGATGGCACGCTGAACGCGGCGCTCTCCATGCTGCGCCACCCGCACAGCCTCTACGGCCTGGGCGATGGCGGGGCGCACCTGGGCTTCCTCTGTGACGCCAGCCTGCCGACTCACCTGCTGACGTACTGGGCGAGAGACCGCCAGAAAGGCCAGCGCCTGCCGATTCCGGAAATCATCCGCGGCCTCACCCACGATACCGCAGCCGCGGTCGGCCTCGAAGACCGGGGTTTGTTGCGCGTCGGCTATCGTGCGGATATCAATATCATTGATTTTGATGCGCTTACCCTGCTCCCGCCACGCGTCGAATATGACGTGCCAGCCAATGGTCGCAGAGTGGACCAGAGTGCCGCCGGGTACACAGCCACCCTGGTGAACGGTCAGGTGGTACAGCGCAATGGCCACCCGACAGGTGCCCTGCCGGGCCGCCTGGTGCGCGGACCTCAGACCGTCGCGTAGACACCCGTTACCGCATCAATGCGCCGCCATTGATGTTGTACACCTGGCCGTTGATCCAACGCCCCTGATCCGACAGCAGGTGTGCAACCAGCCCGGCGATATCCTCGGCCTTGCCCAGTCGCATTGTCGGTGTGTGTGCGAGGATCGCGTCGAGCATGGCCTGCGGCACGTTGCCGCTGGCCTCCATCTCGGGAGTGAAAACAAAGCCCGGGGCGACACAGTTGGCCGTAATGCCCTCTCGTCCCCAGCGAGACGCAACATGCCGCATCAGCGCATTGAGACCGCTCTTGGCCATGGCATACGCTGGCCGCTCGCTGTCGCCGGCATCCGCCGCACCGGAACTGGTGTAGACGATGGCACCGCCACCGCCACGCAACAGATGCGGCAGCACGGCTCGCGTGCACAATACATGTCCACGCAGGTTGACCTGCAAGGTGCGGTCAAACACAGCGAGATCTTCTGCCAGCACGTCGCTGTCCTCAAAGATCACCCGTAGATCCGCCGCGTTGATGTGGGCGCCGTCCAGACGGCCCAGCCTGCCGCAGGCTGTCGCGACCGCCGCATCGACCGCCGTTTCGTCTGCAATATCAATATGAACCGCGAAAGCCTCTCCGCCCGATGCAGTGACCGCAGCGGCTACCGACTCTGCGGCATCGAGATTGATATCCGCGACACACACACGCGCACCTTCACCCGCCAGCTGGCGCACGGTCGCGGCACCGATCCCGGTGCCCGCGCCGACGACGATGATGCCCTTACCGGCAAGCCTGTCCAGAACAACCGACACCGCTGCACTCCTGCAACCTAGAAGGTGATATTGAAGTCGATGCCATAGGTACGCGGCACACTGTACTGAGCCGTCATGTTGATGACCTCGTTACCGAAGACGTTGATTTCATCCTCATCCAGCAGGTTTTTGACCCATAGCGACACACTGCTGACCGCTGAACCCATGGGAATTTCCATCACCCCGGCACGCGCGTTGATCAACCAGTACGCCTCACGCTGGGACAGACGATCAGCTTCCGGGAAGCCACTGGCGAAGGCTGTGTTCTCGCCCTCTGCCAGGTAGCGGCTGTCCAGACGCATAAAGGGTGCGCCGCCGAGCATTTTCTGGCCAAAGTCGTACTGCAGCGAAATACGGGTGTTGAAGTCCGGTGCCCGAATCGGGCGCACCTCATCGGCCACATTCACGCCGTTGCGAATGTATTCCTTGTACTCGTAGTCGTAGGTGCCGAGGGTTGTACTGAGCGTCAGACCCTCGCCAAGAATGGCGTCCATTTCAATCTCGAGGCCGGTGACCTCCACGTTGCCGGCGTTCTCAAAGCTCTGTTTGCCATCTTCAAACAGCTGCACCTGCAGATCTTCGTAATCCATGAAAAACGCCGCTGCGTTCAGGCGCAGGCGGTTATCAAGAAACTGCGACTTCAAGCCCAGTTCGTAGTTGGTGATGGATTCGGGATCGTAGGAAATGCCATTGAGAATACCGCCGGCGACGAAGCCGGTGCTCACCTTGGCGTAAGACATCACGTCATCAGCCCAGTTGTAGCTGAGCACTACGTTGTAGTTGGTCTCGCCGTAGCTGAGTTTATACAGGCCCTCATCCAGGCTGCCGCCGCCGGAGGTTGCACTGATATCGATCAGCTCGATCTCACGATCATCTTCTGTGCGACGAATGCCCACGGTGACATCAAGTTTTTCCGTGGCATGAAAGGTACCCTCGGCGAACACGGCCCAGGAGCTGTTGTCAGTATCGGTGGAGTTGACGCCGCTACCAAATATCGCGTCGAAGGGAGTGGGGATCACCACACCATTGGCCACCGGCTGCAGAACACCCAGCACGTTACGCGCCTCTGCTTCCTCCTGGAAATAGAACACGCCGCCTACCAGGGTGTAGCTGTCCGTAGCCCAGGTAAGCTGCAGTTCCTCACTGAACTGCTCCTGCTCCAGTGCACGTGCGGTAAGCAGGGTAAACAGCGAATCGTTGGGACCGGGGGGGTTTGCCAGGATGCCGCCCACGTCGCCCTGCAGCAAGGCGCCGAGCTGCGCGGCAGAGAACTTCCAGCCACCCGTTGCACCCAGGTCATAAATCGCCGGGCGCTGGTCCATTTGCCGGAAAGCAGTGATGCTCTTCAGGCTCAGGTTGTCGTTGATTTCCCAGCTCACGGTGACATTGTGGCCCTGAATGAGCAGGGGCTCTTCACTGGTAGCAGCCGCGACGTCCTTCAGCGGCGTGGTGCTGAGGTTGGTGATGCCCCCATACAGTGGCTGGAACTGGTTGATGGCGCCAACCAGCGGCGCGGTCGCGCCAATGATCCCGACCTGCTGGACCGGCGCACCAACCGTCAGACTGTCCGTGTAATCAAAGCGGTAGTCCACGTTGATTGTGTCGAAATCCAGATTGGCGGCCAGCATGAAGGCCTCAACATTCTTGCTGCCGAGGTCCTTCGCGTAAGTCAGTACACCCATCTCCGGGTTGCGCAAACGCAGATCCAGTGTGCGGCCGGCGATCAGGTTGTCCGAGTAGCCATCGTTCGTGTCGTACAGATAGCTGAGCTTCACGCTCAGGGGGCCGACTGAAGGCAGATTGAGGATGGTACGGAAGCGCTGCGAATTGAGGTTACCCACGGACACATCCTGGGACAGCCCGAATTCCCCTGTCGGCGCTGATGTGGTGATGCTGATGGCGCCCCCTGTGGCGTTCCGACCGAACAGGGTGCCCTGCGGGCCACGCAGCACCTCCACGCGTTCGATATCAGCCATATCGAATATCGAGCCGATGGTGCGCCCGATGTATACGCCATCGAGGTAGGTCGCAATTTTCGGATCCACTTCAGCCGCCGAAACGCCCGAGGACACGCCGCGAATATTGATCTGGGGAATGGTGCCGCGCCCCTGGTTCTGGATATTCAGGTTAGGTGCCAGATTGCTGAGATCTTCCGTATTGGTGACGCGGAACATGTTCAACGTCTGCGCGTTGAGCGCGGTGACCGCGATGGGCACGCTCTGCAGGTTCTGCTCGCGCTTTTGCGCCGTGACGATGATCTCCTCAAGTGCAACGTTGCGCTGGTTTTCTTGCGCGATCGCATTGCCGCTGACAATCAGCGCGATCGATGAAGCGAGCAGGGACAGGGACGAAAAATGACGCATGGGCCGAACCTCCGGGGAATTAAAATTATGCTTATTAATAATACGACTGTACTCCCGTGCGAGGCACCAGCGCCACCACTAATTTTCACCTACACCGCCGGCACAGCTGCGGAGTACAAATAACTGGTACCCGAGCGACGATGAACGCGGTCCGGTGCGCGGTAATCACGGTGGCGATTGCCTAATGGAGTATGCTGTTACCGGGTTACTACGCGCGCCAGAGGTAGATAGACAGCATGAGGGACGCACAGGCACTTGTCGGTTGCTGGGAGTTGGTGTCCTACACCCTGACCACCGCGGATGGGTCCGTTCTCTACCCGATGGGTCAAGCCCCCCGTGGGCTACTGGTCTATGGCAGCGCTGGCGAGCTGTCAGTACACCTCATGCAACCCGGCGCAGAACCCCCGCCAGCAGACAGCCTGCCCGCCGGCATCACGCCGGACCTGGCGCTATCCTATGGCTGCTATTCCAGCTACTTCGGTCGCTATGAGGTCGATGCGCAACGCAGTGAGGTGACGCACTTCGTGCAAGGCGCATCCGTGCTCAGCTGGGCCGGGGCCGTATTTCCACGAGCCTACAGGCTCGACAATCACCAGTTGACGCTGACTGCCGAGGCCAACGCCCAGGGCTATGCTGCGGCGCTGTGCTGGCAACGAACTGGCTGACTGTCAGCAACGCACGGAGACACGCCGATGAGCGCATCGCAATACCGCACACTCCTGTCACCTGGACGGATTGGCGGCCTTGAGCTGAAAAATCGCATGATCGTCACCGCCATGGGGGTCAACTTTGCAGAGAGTGATGGCAGCGCCGGCGACCGGCTGATCGCCTACCACGAGGAACAGGCTCGGGGCGGCGTCGGCATGGTCATAACCGGCGCGACAGGCGTTGCCCTGCCAGTGGGCCGTGTGCAGCGCTGGCAGGTGGGCATATCCGAGGATCGCTTCCTGCCCGGCCTTGAAAGACTCGCCAGGGCGGTGCAACGCCACGGCGCGAGAGCTGCCGTGCAACTTCACCACGGCGGCCTGGTGGCCGGAGACAGCGCACGGGACGGCCACCCACTGTGGGCGCCCGCGGTGCCAAGCCCGGTCAAGGATGCCGACTTCATGAGTTACTTCCTGCCCGAGGAACTGGCAAAAATGTCCGCCGGGATGAAGGGACCCCCGCAGGTCAAGGTGCTGGACGTGGCCGATATTCAACAGGTTGTGCAGCAGTTCGCTGAGGGAGCGAGGCGCGCGAAACAGGCGGGGTTCGACGGCATTGAGATACACGGCGGACATGGCTACATCCTGTCTTCCTTTATCTCACCGAAAACCAATACGCGCACTGATGCCTACGGCGGCAGCGTGGAGAACCGCGCCCGCCTGTTACTGGAAGTGATTCACGCCATTCGCGCCGAAGTCGGCCAAGACTTTGCGCTGTGGGTAAAGCTCGATTCGCGGGAAGTGGGCAAACAAGGCGGCATCACCCTGGAGGATGCCAAGCGCACCGCGCAGTTGGTGGAGGACGCCGGCGTCGACGCCATCACGGTCAGTGCCTACCACGAGACGGCGTACGGCAAGATGCACTCCGAGTCCAACATTCCCCAGGTCCCCGGTGCCAATCTGCCGGCCACCGCCGCCATCCGTCAGGTGGTGAAAATACCCCTGATAACCTCGGGGCGTATCGAGCTGGACGTCGGCGAAACAGAGCTGCACAAAGGCACCTTCGATTTTCTTGGCCTGGGCCGTAAACTCCTGGCCGACCCTCAACTGCCGAATAAACTCGCCGCCGGCGATACGGCATCGATTCGGCCGTGTGTCTACTGCATTACCTGCGCCAGCGCCATCTACACTGGCGATGCCACCCGTTGCGCAGTCAACGCCGAGGTCGGCGTCGAACATCTGCGCATCGCGCGCCCGCGGTCCAGTACGCCGCGCCACATTGTTATCGTTGGCGGCGGGCCCGCCGGGATGGAGGCGGCGCGCCTGCTCGCTGCTGACCAGCACAGAGTCACGCTGCTGGAACGCGGGCCGCGGTTGGGCGGTACGCTGCAGTTCGCATCCCTGGCCTATGAGCCGAATCAGCGCTTCCTGACCTGGCTGCGCAAAGAGGTCGGCAAGGCGGATATCGACCTGCGTCTGAACACCGAGGCCACGCCGGAGCTGCTGCAGTCGCTGGGTGCTGACGCCGTTATCGTGGCAACGGGTGCCAAGCGTGATCTTCCGGATATTCCCGGCAACGACCAGCACCACGTATTCAGCGGCGACGACATGCGCAAACTGATCCTGGGCGAAAGCTCTGCGCGACTCACGGCACGCACCAGCCCGCTGACCCGGCTGGCAACGCGCATCGGTGCGACTACGGGCCTCAGTGCCAATCTCAACCTGGTGCGCAAACTGACCCATGCCTGGATGCCGCTGGGCAAGCACATCGTGATCATCGGTGGCGAACTGGTAGGTGTCGAGCTGGCCGAGTTCCTTGCCGAGCGCGGGCGCGTGGTCACCGTGGTCGATGAGGCGCCGCGCTTCGGCGCCGGGCTGCCCATTGTGCGCCGCATGCGCCTGCTGGCAGAGCTGCGTGAGCACGGCGTCGCACTGCAGCCGTCTGCAGTCGACATCCGCATAGAAGCAGATGCGGTCACCTTCCAGGACGCGTCCGGCAGTGCACAGCGGGTAATGGCGCAGCAGGTGATCGTTGCCAAGGGCGCCACCGGGGACACAAGCGTTGCACACCAACTGCGCGGCGCAGGTTTTGAGGTCCATGAAGCCGGCGACTGCACGGGTGTGGGTTACATCGAGGGCGCCATCCGCAACGCCCAACAGGTCGTCGATGCCATCAATGCCAACATCGCGCCGGCCACAGCCCACGACCGGGAAACCGCAACGGCGTGACGGTGTCCACCGATTGCCAGACAGGTGTTGAATGAAAGCAGTACGCTGCCACAACCACGAAATACACGTTCACGACGTGCCGGCACCGAGTGGTCAAGGCGTGCGGGTGAAGGTGGCCGCTGCCGGCATCTGCGGTAGCGACCTGCACTTCTGGCAGGGCGGGTTTCCCGTGCCGTTCACCCTCGGCCATGAGATATCGGGGGTTACGCCCGACGGGCGCTGGGTAGCCATCGAGCCGACGGTCTACTGCGGTCACTGCGAGCGCTGTGTGCGGGGAGATTACAACCTCTGCGTGCGCGGCAGTGATGCGGTATTAGGGGTGGGCCGGGACGGCGGCATGAGCGAAGAGATCATCGTGCCCGAGCACTGCCTGGTGCCCCTGCCAGGCGGCATCGCCGTGGAGGATGCCTGTCTCGTCGAACCGCTGTCGGTGGCGGTGAGGGGTATCGCCATGGCGGGCATCAGTCACAGGCACAAGGTCGCGGTGATCGGCGGCGGCACCATCGGCCAGTGTGCCGTGGTGGTCGCGCGCCAGGTCAGCCCCCGGGTGCACCTGTTCGCACGCCATCCCGCGCAACAGCGCGCCGGAGAAATTCTCGGCGCGACCCTGGACGGCGCCACAGACGACTATGACCTGGTGATTGACTGCGCGGGAACGGACTCGGCGATGGCGCAGGCCGCCGACCTCTGCCGCCCCGGTGCGACCATACTCATGCTGGCCTCCTACTGGGGTGGGTTAACCCTTCCGGCAATGCAGATGATGATGAAGGAACTGCGTACCGTGACCTCCATGGCGCAGGCGCGACAGGGGCTTGTGCGTGACGTGGATGTCGCGGCCGCGACCCTCGCGGGAAACCCGCTGATCGCGCCTACTCTGATTACCCACAGGCTGCCTCTGGAGGCAGCCGCCGAGGCATTTGCGATTGCCGCCGACCGCAAGCGGGGTGCGATCAAAGTGGCCTTCAGCCCTTGACGGTCGCTCCTTCGACGGGGCGCAAACCCGGGCCGCTGCGTTCAATCAACGGAATCATCACCACGGCCAGCAGTAGCAGCAGAACAAACGCCATGAAAGCCATGTCGTAGGACCCGGTGACATCACGAATCCAGCCCGCGAGCGGCGGTGTCAGCAAATTGAAAGGGAGCAGTACCGGCGACATCAGGCCCATGACCCTGCCATAGTTCAGCACGCCGTAGATCTGGGCGAGCAATGAGCTCCACACTGGCAACATACCGCCGCCACCGAGCCCCAGAATCAGGCTGCCCGCGAACAGCCTTGGCATATCCGGTGTCCCCCAGAAGAGCGCGAGACCCAGCATCATCAGCAGCATGATAGCGGCGAGAGCAAGCCGCACATCAAAGCGGTCGGCACACCACCCGAACAACAGGGTCCCGGGCACCGCAGCCAACGCCAGATTGGCGATCAACATGGCCCCCTGTTCGCGCGTGGCGCCGGTATCCAGGACAAACGGTGTAAGGCTGCCCACCGTGGCGGTGAAGGCGGCGAACATGAAACCCACTGATATGGCGATCACCCAGAATGCACGGTGCCGAATAATCGTGTCTGTGGAGTTGAAGCGCGCGCCGGTGTGGGCCTCGTGGTCAGCATCGCCCTCCGGCAGCGGCGGCGTATAGCCTTTCAACGCCGGCCGATCGGCCGCCATAAGGGCCACAGGAATGGCAATCAACGCAATTACAGCGGCAAATACCTGTAGCGCAACGCGCCAGCCCAGCAGATCAGTCAGCCAGCTGATCAGTGGCGGAAAGAGGAACCCCCCGAAGGACGTCCCCGCCCCCGCAATACCCAGGGCCAGGCCCCGTTTGCGGGTAAACCAGCGCGCCAACAGGGTGGAGGCGGACAGTGGCCCCAACAGCACGTAGCCGAAGCAGAAGACCAGACCGTAAATCGCCGGCACCTGCCACATGGCGGTGGTAACAGAGAGCGCGACGAAACCCAGCGAGGTCATCAGAATGGCGAAGATCATGATGAGACGCAGCGACAGCCGATCGATGGCAATCCCCGCCATGGGAGACACCACGCCGGCTCCCAGCGTCATGCAGGTGAGACCCAGCATCAGCGTCATCCGGCTGGCGTCGAAGGTCTCGGCCAGCGGCACCGCAATCACACTGTAGGAATAGCTGAGCGCACCGGCACCGGTGGCCTGAATCAGAAAGGCAACCACCAGCTGCAGCCAGGGCCAGTGCTGTGTGCGTATCATGTACGAAACACCTCGAACGGGTTGCTCATGGTTTTCATGCCTATGCAAAACATGATTTTTATACTACGGTTAATTTTAATGAGTGGATCGAGCGGGGGTCAAGGTAAACCGGGCCCGCGCGATGCGGTTGTCGCGAAGGGAGAGAGAATTGATGTACAAGTCCATGGCGCTTTTGAAGTGCAAGCCCGGGCTGACCCGGGAACAGTTCATCGACTACTATGAAACGCAGCATGCGCCGCTGATCTGCCAGTTGCTGCCGGAAGTGTGCGGCTACCGCCGAAACTTCATTCGCAGCGAGGGCGCGTTCCTGAACCCGGGAGCCGCAGCACGCGACTACGACGTGATCACCGAATTATGGTTTGCTGACCGGGCTGCATACGACGCGGCCATGGAACGCTGCGCCGACCCTGAAATTGCCCGCAGGATCGCCGAGGACGAGGAGCACTTTCTGGACCGCTCATGCACGCGCATGTTCGTGGTCGACGAACACATCTCGGCCATCGCACACTAGGCCTGTCCTGTCGCGACCGACTGGGGGCGGTCGGATTCCCGGAAGCGGGCGAGCGTATCCAGGTACCTCTGGGGCACCGGCATGCCCAACCGGGCCCTCACCTCCGGCAGGGGATCCGCCAAAAAATCCTCGAGCCGCAGCGCTGGCAACCACCGGGATGCCCGACCCAGCGCGGCGCCCTCCTCCACACAGGCGTCCAGGTCCACACCGGGAAAGCGCTTGCGTCCGCTGTGCCGGGCCATGTAGACGATGAAGGCGATCCCCCGATTGTAGGTCTGCGTCGTCATGAAGGATAACAGGCAGAGCTCACCCAGCGGATCGGGGCCGTATCCCGTGAGCACATGCTGGAGGTCGTGGATGTCGCGAAGGCGGTCGGCGAGCCACTGTTCATCCTCGGTAAGCCCGGCATGCCGCTGTGCGGAAGCGCTGGCTGCGACCAGACCCTCCGCGGTGATGCCCTGTCGCTCCATCAGCTCGACGTAGGTGCGACCCACCGTGCCCTCAGGCAGGGCACGCAACCTTGCACGATCGCAGAGCAGGGGCAGAATCTGTGCCCTGGATTCAAGCAGGTCACGGCCTTCGGGTATCTGCCTGAGGCGCGCCACCGCCCGGGCAATGCTATCTCCCTTGAGTGCCTCTATGACCCGAAACACCTCCTCCGTCGCATCCGGGTTGGCGATAAGGCGGCGCACAGACAACAGCGCCCGCACCGGGCGGACCCGATTCGCCAGGCTCCTTGAAACCGTTTTCAGCATCATCGCCGCTCCTGCCGCAAAACCACGCGCGCCACGCAATTCACGGCACTGACTATAGCAATTGGCCTGGCCCTTATCACCGCGCCGCCAGCCGCAATGTGACACATTTCCATCAAACATGAGCGGTCGCTGTCGCCGGCCCGAGCTGGCATCTACACTGCAGGCAACACGACCACCAGGGAGGGTTCAGCCGTGCCAACATCCTGTCATCTACTTGCAGAAGCAACAGGCCCACGGGCACTGATATGCGCCATCACCTTGCTGTTGCCGCCCACGATTGCCAACGCCCAGGAACCGGAGGCCAGCCTGCAAACCTGCCGCAAACTGCAACAGCAGATCGAGCGCCTCGATGACCGGCGCCAGCACGGGGCATCTGCGGCCCAGATGGACCGCTGGAAACGGCAGCGCAGCGACCTCAAGGACCGGTTCAACGCGCTGCGCTGTCGGCACTGGGGCAATCAACTGCGCTGAGAAATACGAACTGTGAAGGGCTGTTTTTGTACTTTTTTGCCATTTGGCGTCCACAAGCGGCGATAGCGGCGCTAATCTGGAGCCACAAGCGTGTAGTCGCCACCAACCCAGGCCTCATCGATTCATGTTCGGGACCGCCAGGCAAAGATCGGGACAGACTGTGACACTCCGCGAGAGCGGGGGTGGCTGGCCGCGCGTTATCTGGTGTATACACGATACCCGCGCCGGGCACCGGCAGCAGTTGAAAGGGCTGGCACAGGCACTGCAGATACAGCAAAAGGCCGAGGTGTACTGGTTGCCCTACACGGCTTCGCCACGCGGCCTGCCCCCGCCGGAGCTGATACTGGTGTGCGGCAGGCGCACCCACTGGGCGGGCCTGCGCGCGCGCTGGTGCCATGGCGGCAAGCTGGTCGCCCTGATGAACCCCGGGCCGCTGCGCCCACTGTTTGATGCCAGCATCGTGCCGGAACACGATGGCCTGCAGGTCTCGGCTCGCACCATCGTTACCCGAGGCCCGCTCAACCCCCTGCAGCCCGCCGGGCAGGGCGATCCGCAACGCGGGCTGATACTGGTCGGGGGCCCGTCGCGCCACTTTCACTGGGATAGCCAGGGGGTCCTGCAACAGATCCGGCGCCTGCGCAACGCGCTGCCCGGGGTGGAGTGGCTGCTGGCCACATCGCGCCGCACCCCGGAGGACTTCGTCCGCGCCTTGCCTGCTATGGAGGACAAGCACTGTCGCGTGCTCACCGCCACAGAGACCGAGCACGGTGGACTTGAGGCGCACTATCGGGAACGCGGCATAGCCTGGGTGACGGCGGACAGCGCGGCAATGCTCTATGAGGCACTCAGCAGCGGCGCCGCCGCGGGCGTGCTCAACCTGCAACCGCGCAGGGCGGACAGATTACAGGCGGGGCTTGAAAAGCTCGTTGCGGAAGGATACCTGACGGATCTGGACACGGTGGAGCGCACAGGGGCCATGCCAGCTGCGCGCCCGCCCTTGCTTGAAGCCCAGCGCGCAGCCGCTGCGCTGCGTGCCCGCCATATTGCCTGGAGCCACAAAGGCCATTGCTCCGCACCGGGCAAATAACGTACCTTTAACCCTGCACAGCAAAAGGGCACTGCATGGAAACCCTGAAACACTTCACCGCTGGTTTTCTGGACGCCTTCACTTTTCTTTTCGCGCTGGCGGTGCTGTGCCTGATTGTGGCGGTGTGCTGGATGTACGTCGTGGACGTGCGCCAGACCACACACAGTATCCGTCGCAATTACCCGGTGCTCGGCCGGTTCCGCTACTTCTTCGAATTCATCGGTGGATTTTTTCGCCAGTACTTTTTCTCCCAGGACCGGGAAGAGCTGCCGTTCAATCGGGCACAGCGCTCCTGGGTGTATCGCGCGGCCAAGAACCTCGACTCCACCGTCGCATTCGGCTCCACGCTGCCGCTGAATCAACCCGGGGACGTCATTTTCCTCAACGCACTGATTCCCCCGCTGGATGAAGAGATTCCCGCGCGAACGGCCATCGGTTTTGGCGAGGGCTATGCGCGCACCCCCTACAGCACCCTGTCCTTTTTCAACATATCGGCGATGAGTTTCGGAGCCATTTCAGAGCCCGCGGTGCGCGCCCTGTCCCGTGGCGCGGCCAGGGCCGGTATCTGGTTGAACACCGGGGAAGGCGGCATCTCGCCCTTCCACTATGATGGTGGCTGCGACATTGTCTTCCAGATAGGTACCGCCAAGTACGGCGTGCGTGACGCGGAGGGCCGGCTGAGTGATGACCGGCTCCGGGAGATCGCCAGCCACGCGCAGGTGCGCATGTTTGAAATCAAGCTTTCCCAGGGTGCCAAACCCGGCAAAGGTGGCATCCTCCCCGGGGCAAAGGTGACGCAGCTCATTGCCACCACGCGCGGTATTCCCGAGGGCCAGGATTCCATCAGCCCCAACCGGCACCCCGAGGTGCGCACGATCGACGACCTGCTGGGCATGATCCGGCACGTGCGCGAGGTCACCGGCAAACCCACCGGCATCAAATTCGCATTGGGAGCAAGCGACTGGCTGGACGAGTTTTGCCAGCGCATCAATGAACTGGGGCTGGACCACGCGCCGGATTTTGTGACTATCGACAGTGCCGATGGCGGCACCGGAGCGGCACCGCAATCCCTGATCGACCTGATGGGGCTGCCACTGCGCAGCAGCCTGCCGCTGGTGGTGGACAAGCTCCTGGCGTACGGACTGCGCGAACGTATCCGGGTGATCTGTTCCGGCAAGATGATCAACCCTTCCGGCGTCGCCGCGGCCCTGTGCATGGGTGCCGACTGCGTCAACTCTGCGCGCGGCTTCATGTTCGCGCTGGGTTGCATACAGGCATTACAGTGCAACAAGAACACCTGCCCTACCGGCGTCACCACCCACGACCCAGACCTGCAGCGCGGCCTCGACCCCACAGACAAGGCAGTGCGGGTGGCAAGTTATGCCACCAACCTGATGCATGAGGTGGAAATCATCGCCCACTCCTGCGGCGTGCCCGAGCCGCGCCTGCTCGACCGACGCCATGCCCGGATCATCAATCCCCAAGGACTGCCTGTGCCCCTGTCCGAGGTCTACATCTCGCCACAGGCCGGCAACGGCAACAACACGAGGGCAATCCATTGACTGTCGCGGGCAGGATCAACCTCATGGTGGTCAGCACCGCCAGTGTCATGGCGCTGCTCATCCTCGTCAGCAGCGGCATCCGGGAATACTTCGTGCTGCGCGATGGGCTTGTCAGCGAGCTGACCACTGAAGTTACCCGGGAAACAGCGCTGGCCGCCGACCTGCAGCTGCGCGAACGGGGTACACTGCATGACTTCCTGGAAAGACTGCAAACCTTATCGCCTGCAATCAGCTATGTGCGCATCGACACCGTTGACGGCATAGAAGTGGTGGAGCAGTCGCGCATTGAAGAGATCGAGGGCAAGCTGCCACCGCTGAACGTACTGCGCGGTGGGGCGACCCATGCCGAAACCGGCCTGGCACCGCAGCAGGGCCTGCCGCCTCCGGAGGCGGCGCGCCTGATGGCCAGCCTGACGGGGGGGGAACTGGTGTTGAACGCTTCCATCCCCATTCTGTCCGGGCTGAATCCCCTGCGTGAGGACCTGACACGCCGCGACTTCGGGGAGTCACTGGCACAACCCACCGGCAGCCAGTTCGTCGCCGGTTTTGTCCATGTCGGCGTCAGCCGCAGCATGCTCCTGGTTTTGCTACTGCCCATCCTTGGCACACTGGCAGGCATCGCCCTGGGGCTGCTGCTGGTCGGCAGTTTCATCGTCACCCGCTACACCCGCAAGCTGACCGGGCCGCTGGCGCGACTGGCGCGGATGGCTGACGACATTACGGCAGGCAACGTCGGCGAGCCCCTCACCATCGACGGAGAAGGCGAGGTCAAGGAAATCGCCAATGTCCTGAACGCCATCATAGGCGGCCTGCACAACTACAAAACCCAGATCGGCGTTGACCATCAGCTGCTCAGCATGAAGGTTGAGGAGCGCACGGCCCAGCTCTCGCAGCGCAACCAGGAATTGAACCAGGCTGTGCGGCAGGTCACCGAGACGAAGGACAGGTTGCGTCAGATGGCCTATTTCGACAGCCTGACCTCACTGCCCAACCGACGGCTCTTCACCGAACAGCTGGACCTGTTACTGCGCCTCAGCAAGCGCAACAACGAGAAGCTCGCGCTGCTGTTTCTCGATCTGGACAACTTCAAACGCGTTAACGATTCCCTCGGGCACAGCGCCGGTGATGCGCTGCTGAAAGAGGTTGCAAGGCGTCTCGCCACCTGCGTGCGCGAAAGTGATGTCGTGGCCCACTTCGTCGATTCGGATTCGCGGATTGACGTGTCGCGACTGGGCGGTGATGAATTCACCGTGGTACTGAACCAGGTGGAAGACGAACAGGCGGTGCGCACCGTGGCGCAGCGGCTGCTGGATACGCTGCTGCAGCCGGTATCGATCGGTGACCACGAGCTGGTGATCACCCCCTCCATCGGTATCGCCATGGCGCCGGATCATGCCAGCGACCTCGAGGGACTGTTGAAGGCCGCCGACACTGCGATGTTCCATGCCAAATCCCAGGGCAAGAACACCTACATGTTCTACACCCGTGACATGGATGCTGCCGGCGTGGAGCGCCTGCGTCTGGAGACCGACCTGCGCAAGGCACTGGAGCGCAACGAACTGCTGTTCCACTACCAGCCGCAGGTGGACACACGCACCGGAACGGTGATCGGCGTGGAGGCGCTGATTCGCTGGCAGCATCCCGAGCAGGGCATGATTCCCCCTTTCCGCTTTGTGCCTGTGGCCGAGGAAATCGGACTGATTGGCGAGCTGGGCAGCTGGGGCATCCGCCAGGCCTGTCGCGAGCTGGTCGATCTGCGACAGCAGGGCTACGCGCTGCCCAAGATCGCCGTCAACGTATCGGCACTGCAGTTCACCCGGAATTTCTGCCCCATGGTACGCGAAGCACTGCAGACCAGTGGCCTGCCCGCGTCCTCACTGGAATTGGAGTTGACCGAAAGCATTCTGGTGGAGGATAGCGAAACCACGGTGCGCGCGCTGCGCGAACTGAAAGCCATGGGCCTGCGCCTGTCAATCGACGACTTCGGCACGGGCTACTCTTCGCTGAGCTACCTGAGCCGATTCCCGCTGGACGAGTTGAAAATAGACCGCAGTTTCGTTATCGATTTCGACAAGAGCGAGAACGATGCGAGCCTGGTACGCGCGATCATCGCCATGGGCCAGTCAATGAACCTGGACCTGGTTGCCGAGGGCGTGGAGACCAGCGAGCAGTTCAACTTCCTCACCACCCAGGGTGCGAACGTCATTCAGGGCTACCTGTTCAGCCGCCCGGTCACAGCGGAGGAACTGAAACCGATGCTGGCACCGGGCTACTTCATGGAACAGATTCGCGAGATCCGCGCCGACCTGTGACGCGCCCGCAAGGGGCTCAGGCGTCGCCCTGCCCCTCGCCGGACTCCGCGCGCTTCAGGCGCTGGATGTTTTCCAGATTCTGCTTGTAGGCAGCAGCAACTTTCTCCACACCTGATGCATGCAAGCCGCCTGAATTGCCCGCCACAGAATAGGTGGCATAAACCCCGGACGCGGTCATCAATGCTGCGGAAACCACCCGCGTAGGCACGCCCTCGTTTTTCATGGTATTGGCCAGTGCAATGAATCGTTCCATGCACTGTTGGTGGTTTTCTGCGTCAGCTGCACTCATGGGTAGGCGTTCTCCTGAAAGTTATGCGCGCCAGTTTAGCACCAGAAAGCCCGGTATTCACCGGCAGGGGGGGCACAAACGCCTGCTAGCAGAGTTCAGGCAGGAGAAATTCCGCACTGGCCTGGGTCCAGTCTCCAAACAGGCCACCGCTGAATCCTCCCAGATGCTCGCGGTAACGACTCATCGCCGCCTCCAGTCGCGCGGGATCGCAGGCCAGTGCATCAACCTGCAGCCAGTCGCGCCAGGGCCTTGCCAGCGACCAGTTGGGATCATCGATCTCACAGTTCGGCAGCCGGTAATGCAGCGTCGGGCGTGAGCTGACACGGTCGTCCGGAATCGCTTCGCGGACACGCTCCTTATCAAGGTGAGAAAACAGTGGCAACATGTCCAGCGCCCGGTTGCGGGTGGGGTTGGCCGCCAGATAGTCCGTCACAAGCTGCTGCTCATCCGGGGCGTAATCCGGAGCGAGCAGCCGGCTGACATAGGCTTTATCGTACGGATCAATGTACGGGGTGATACGCCGGCTCAGATTGACCTTGCTGCGCATCCGGAGCCAGTCCGACAGGCAAGAGAAGGCGCGCAGGTAGGCGAGAATGGTGGAGGCATCCAGGCCGGGTAATTCAGGGTTGAGGTGCAGGCCGAAGGCATAATGCGGCGCATCGGCGGTACCACGTGCACCGCTGCGTTGCAGCACCTGCAGCAGGGAACCCAAGCGCCAAAGTTCCGACATGACGATAGGCGGGCTGACCACCTCAAACGGAACCAGCTGTTCCGCAGCCAGTTTGAGCATGTTCTCGCCCAGCATGGCCAGCTCATCCGGCGCAACATCAGCCTGTTCGCGACCACGCCGCTTGAGCCACGCCGAATCGAGCTCGACCTTGAAGTCACCCAGCTCAGTGCCCCTGACCAGGCTTTCGTAGGGAGAAACGGTGTCCAGTTCGCCGCCGAGTTGCTCGCGAATCAGGTTCGCGATCTGCTCCAGGCGAATGCCGGAGAACTCAAGCTCAACACCTACCCGGCGCGCAGCACCCTCTGCGGTGTATAGCCTGGGTGGCAGAGGCCACAGCGAGGAGCGGTAATCGTTGTCCAGTGCGGATTTCATTTCATTCGACACCTGCTGGCAGAGCACGACGACGCTGCTGCCACTGCAGCACAACCACTGTCAGGGCCGGCAGCAGTGTCAGGGTAACAGCTGCGGAGCCCAGGATGCCAAACATGACGATGACGCCCACGCCGCGATACAGCTCTGTACCAGCTCCCGGTAGCAAGACCAGCGGCGCGAGACCACTCAAGGTGGTGATCGTGGACATGGCAATAGGCCGCAGGCGCGCCTCAACCGCCTCCTGCACGGCCGCTACCACCTCCATACCGGCGGCGCTGACATTGGCCACCGCCCGATCCACGATGAGAATGGGGTTGTTCACTACGGTGCCCATGAGGATCAGGAAACCCAGCATGGATATCATGTCAAAAGGCTGCACAATCTCTGCCAGCCCGAACAGTGGCAGCCAGCCCCCCACGGCATTCAGCAACCACAAGCCAACCATACCGCCCGCGATGCCCAGTGGAATGGAGGTCATGATCAACAGCGGGTACCCCCAGTGACTGAAGATCGCCACCAGCAACAGGTAAACAATCAGCAGCGCCACAAGATAGTTGCCCAGCAGCGAGGCACGAGTGGCGTCCAACTGGTCCGCAGCACCGGAAATTGCCAAGGTGACCCCAGCGGGCACTTCCCCTGCCGCCATCAGGCCGCCCACCACATCCTGACGAACAATCGCCACACCGGTCTCCAGGGGCACCGACCTTGGAGGGATAATATTCAGCGTTACCGTGCGGCGCCCGTTGACTCGCCTTACCTGGGCGGTGTCCACCGTCTCGGTAATGCTGGCCAGCGAGCCCAGCGGCACGACAGTCCCGACCGGCGTGTATACGGGGAGATGTGGCAAGGCATCCAGCGACCCGGACTGACCCGCATCGCTGTACAGGTAGATGTCTACCTTGTCGTCGGCGAGGAAGAATTCATCGATATAACTACCGTCTGTCAACGCGGCTACGGTGAATCCTATCGCCTCGGCATCCAGCCCAAGTTCCGCCGCACGCTCCCAATCGGGTCGCACCTCGACCAGCGGCTGGGCAAGCGTCAGTGAAGATGGCCGGCTCTGGATCCGCGGGTTCTCGAAAGCCGCGTCCGCGCGGCGGTAGGCGGCCAGCGCCACGGCGTAAATATCCGACAACTCGGTACCCGACACATCAAGGTTCACACTGCGCGTGCCGCCATCGTTACTGGTGATGATCGAACCGCGAGCGGCAAACGCACGCATTCCGGGATAGCGTTCAAACACCGTGGCCAGGCCATCCATCAGGGCGTCCACATCCGCGGCATTGATCGGCTCGGCGATGATGCGCACCTGGTCGGGGGCGACGCGCATGTTCATGTAGGCCAGGGCCGGCACGCTCGCCTCGCCACGCCTGAATGCAGCAGGGTCAGCGTCTACGTAGGGCAGCAGCTCCCTGCGCACCTCTTCAGCGATATCCGCCATCGCAGCAAGGTTGTATCCGGGGGGTGCACTCATCAGGGCGAACACCTTGGGCTCCTCCCCCTCAGGCAGATACTCTGCGGCCGGCGTGAGGAACATCACCGCCAGCAGGCTGGCGGCTGCCACGGAGGCTATGCAGGCTACGCGTCGACTGCCTCTGGCAAGGAGCCAGGCGACGCCGGCCAGCGTGCGCTCGCGCAGGCGCAGTCCTGCACCGCCCTCGCTGCTCGAGCTGCGCCCGAGGTTCAAGCGCGCTGCGGCGGCCGGCAACACGGTAATTGCCACCAGCATGGAGGCCATTATCGCGGCCGAAATTGCTATCGCAACATCGGAATACAGCTGCCCCGCTTCTTCCTCCACGAAGATGACGGGGATGAAGACCAGAATCGTCGTTGCGGTGGAGGCAAATACGGCAGGCCAGACCTGCCGCACGCCATCCACCGCAGCGCGCAGACGGTTTGCACCCCGGCGGCGCTCCAGCGCGATGCTCTCCAGTACCACGATACTGTTGTCCAGCGTCATGCCGATGGCAAATGCGATGCCGGCTAGCGAGATCACGTTCACGGTGCGCCCGGCCAGAAGAAGGCCCAGAAACGCCACGATAATACACAGCGGCACGCCCATCACCCCGACCAGTGTGGCGCGGGCAGAGCGCAGGAACAGGTACATCACCAGGGTGGCAAACAGGGCGCCCAGCACCAGGTTCTGCCAGACGTTGCGCACCGAATCCTGCACGTAGCGCACATCGTCCGACACCGGCAACATCTGCAATCCGGCCGGGGCAAGCACTTCTTCATTGATGGCATCCAGCTCGGCCATCATCGCCTGCTTGATAGCGATTACGTTGGAGCCGGATTCCCGGCGCACGGAGAGAAAAATGTTGGTCTGGTCGTTAAAGAAAGACAGGCTGCGCTGCTCAAAGCTGCCCAGCTTTACTTCTGCCACGTCGCTCAGGCGGGTGATCGCGTCGCCGCGGCGCAGCAGAATCAGCTGTTCCAGCGCTGCCGCATCCTCGAAGCGCCCGATAGTACGTAACAGGTACTCACGCTTTCCCGATTCCACGTCGCCCGCCGAGCGATCGCGGTTGCGCGAGCGTACGGCTTCGCGGACATCGCCGAGCGTGAGACCACGTTGGGCCAGGCGAGCGGGGTCAATGAGAATCTGGATCTGCCGTTCCGCACCGCCTCCCACGCCAACTTCCGAGACCCCCGGCACCCGCGCCATACGCGGTTTTACCGTGTCTTCGATAAAATCCAGTGCCAGGTCCACGTCCACCTGCCGCGGATTACCGGGCAGGGGCGTAATGCTGAAGAACATAAAGGCATTCGCCGAAAACGAATTGGCGAAAATACGCGGTTCGTCGACATTCTCGGGGTAATCCGGCACCTGGCTCAAGGCATTGCTGACCCGAATCAGCATTTCGGTGATATCGGTGCCAAAGGGAAATTCCAGCTCAATTTCGGCACTGCCCGCGCGCGCAGTCGCCACAATGCGCGACAGACTGGGGAGATTGCGCAGATACTCCTCCTGCTCGATGAGGATCTCTTTTTCGACATCCTGTGGCGTCGCACCCGGCCAGGTGGTACGGATACTGATCACCCGAACATCGAGATCCGGAATCATCTGCACGGGAATACGCAGGGCGGCGATGATACCCACCACCGTCACAATCAGTGCGATAACGGTGACCAGAATGCCGCGCCCGACGATGCGGTCAAAGAAGCCCGCGGGGCCCTGGGTCATCGCGCATCTCCCGTGGGCAGCAGCTGCAGCCCCGGTTGCAGGGCTTCATTGCCTCGCACGACCACCTGCTCGTTCGCCGCGAGGCCCTGCAGAATCTCAATCTGCCCGGCAAAGGCCAACCCGGTGGTAACGGTGTTCTCACGGGCGACGAGCGCATCGCCATCGGCCTGTGCGGTCCAGACAACAACCCGCCCGTCCGGGTAGCGCACCAGCGCATCGCGCGGCACCGCGATACCTCGACGCCCGGTGGCGAGGGCCAGCCGCGCGCTGACCGACATCCCCGGCAACAGGCCGCGGCGCGCGTTATCAGCCGGGTCAATACGCAGCAGGAAGGTGCGTGCCGCGGTATCGGCAACCGGCACCAGGCTGGCCACGCGGCCGATCAGTTCGCGCGTGGGATCGGCGGCAGTGGTAAAGGTCAGGGGGGCGCCGACCTGCAACGATGACAGGTAGTCCTCGGGCACTGCGAAATCCAGTCGCAGGTCTTCCAGCCCCACCAGATCGAACACCGCCTGCCCGGGATTCAGCCATTCTCCACGCTCGGTACGGCGCAGGCTGATCACCCCGGAAAATGGCGCACGCAGCGTATGTCGGTCAAGCAACGCCTGCGCCAACGCCGCCTCTGCGGTCACCTGTTGCAGCTGCGCCTGTGTGGCATCGCGCTCAGCAGCCAGTTCGCGCACAGTGGTCTCGGCAATGCCCCGCTGCGGGAGTAACGACTCTGCCTCCTGCAGGCGTCGCTCGGCATCCCGGGCGCGTACCCGGGCCTGCGCCACCGCGGCCCTGGCGGCTGCATGGCGCAGTTCCGCCAGCTCTGCATCCATTCGCAACAGGACATCGTCCCGGGCCACTTTCGCGCCGGTATCCACGAGGATATCCTGCACCAGGCCCGCGGCGGCAACCGAGAGACTCGCATTGTGCTGTGCCGTGACCGTGCCGCTCAGACGCAGCTCGCGCAGGATGTCTGTCGTCTCAACCGTCGTCAGGCTGACGCGAACACCCGCGTCCGCCATGCACACACCCGCCGCAAGCCAGAGCAGCAGCGCGCTCCAGCCCCCGCGCCCGATTCTGGCGCGTCCCGATTGTCCTGTCCCGTGCTGCACTCCGATCTCCCTTGTTCCGCATGCATTTGCCAGCGCCGCGGCTTCACCCGCGAGAGACTAGGTACGCGCTCCGCTGTAAATCGTCTCAATCTGCCAGACACGCCGACCTGTGCTAGGGTAACTGAACGGGACACAAGGTTCCCGCTTGTTCATCCGAATGAGAGGCATTGCCATGAGCACAAAATACCGCAAGGAAGCGTCCCTGGATGTGGACGGCACACAGTATACGATCTTCCCTCTTGACGCCGCCGGCGGTGACACACAGACCCTGCCCTACTCGCTGAAGCTGCTACTGGAGAACCTGTTGCGACATGGCAACGAGCCGTTCGTCACTGACGCCGACATCGAGGCCCTGACTCGCTGGGACCCAAACGCGCCGCCCAGCCAGGAAATTGCCTTCGTTCCAGCGCGCGTGCTGCTGCAGGACTTCACCGGTGTACCCGCCATCGTCGACCTCGCGGTCATGCGCGATGCCATGGTGGACCTCGGTGGCGAGCCTGGGAAAATCAACCCGCTGTCCCCCGTGGAACTGGTCATCGATCACTCCGTGATGGTCGACCATTTTGGCGGCGAAGACTCCCTGGAGCGCAACACGGCGATTGAAATAGAGCGCAATCGCGAGCGTTACCAGTTTCTCCGCTGGGGGCAGGAGGCCTTCGCGAATTTCAAGGTCGTGCCGCCCGGCACAGGCATTGTGCACCAGGTCAACCTCGAGTTCCTTGCGCGGGGCGTGTTCAGTGCGGAGCAGGACGGTCGCAGGCTGGCCTACCCGGACACCTTGGTAGGCACCGACTCGCACACAACCATGATCAATGGCCTCGGCGTGCTGGGCTGGGGCGTGGGCGGCATCGAAGCCGAAGCCGCCATGCTGGGGCAACCTGTGACCATGCTGATCCCCGAAGTGGTCGGCTTCCGCCTGCAGGGTCAACTGCCTGAGGGCGCAACTGCGACAGACCTGGTGCTCACCGTGACAGAGCAACTGCGCAAGCACGGTGTGGTGGGCAAGTTCGTCGAGTTCTTTGGCCCCGGCCTCGCTCACCTGAGCCTGGCTGATCGCGCCACCATCGCCAATATGGCGCCCGAGTACGGTGCTACCTGTGGCATTTTCCCGGTCGACGAGGAGACGGTACGGTATCTGCGCCTCACCGGTCGCAGCGAAGAACAGCTGAAACTGGTTGAACGCTACATGCAGGCGATGGGGCTCTGGCACGACGCAAACAGTGTGGAGGCCCGCTACAGCGCCACGCTGACACTGGACCTGGGCGATGTCGAGCCCTGCATCGCAGGCCCGAAGAGGCCCCAGGATCGCGTTCCCCTGCGCAAAGCCAAGCAAGCATTCACGCAGGTGCTGCAGGAATTCCAGGAGCTCACGGTAGTCTCGGAAGACGAAGGCGGCTGGGAACAGGAGGGCGGCACCGTCAGCGACGAGGAAGCGACCGCCCTCAACGGGATTACCGTACAACGCGGCGACGACTCGTTCCAACTGCAACACGGGGCCGTGGTGATCGCAGCCATTACCAGCTGCACCAACACGTCCAACCCCGCCGTGCTGGTGGCGGCGGGGCTGATTGCGCGCAAGGCCCGTGCGCTGGGCCTCCGTTCGCGCCCCTGGGTCAAGACAAGCCTCGCTCCAGGCTCCAAAGTGGTCACCGAGTACCTGGAGAAAACCGGGCTGATGGATGACCTTGAGGCGTTGGGCTTCTATCTCGTCGGCTACGGCTGTACCACCTGTATCGGCAACTCGGGGCCGCTGCCCGACGACATCAGTGCGGCGATTGCCAAAGGCAACCTGCTGGTCACCTCCGTGCTCTCGGGAAACCGTAACTTTGAAGGACGTATTCACCAGGACGTTCGCGCCAACTATCTTGCGTCTCCGCCGCTGGTCGTGGCCTATGCGCTTGCCGGCAACATGGATGTAGACCTGCTAAACGATCCGCTGGGCCACGACGCCGACGGCAACCCGGTTACGCTGGCCGATCTCTGGCCGAGCAATGCGGAGATTCGCGACATCGTCAGCGATGCTGTCGATGCGACCATGTTCCGGGAAAAATATGCCGATGTGTACAGCGGCAACCCGATCTGGAACGACCTGCCGGTTGCCGACAGCGAGCGCTATCCGTGGCCGGAATCCAGCTATGTGCGCAAACCCACCTTCTTCGATGACATGCCGCCACAGGCTGCCGCGGTACGCGGCATTGAGGCAGCACGCTGTCTGGTCATGGTGGGCGACAGCGTCACCACCGATCACATCTCCCCCGCCGGCGCCATTGCGCCTGACAGTCCGGCCGGGCAATACCTGCAGGAACGGGGCATCGAGGTGGATGATTTCAACTCCTACGGTTCGCGCCGCGGCAACCACGAGGTAATGATGCGCGGGACCTTCGCCAACATCCGACTGCGCAACCAGCTGGCGCCCGGCACCGAGGGCAGTTGGACCACCTGCTTCATCAACGATAAGCAGATGTCCATCTACGACGCCGCGGAGCACTACCGTGAACAGCGCGTTCCGCTACTGGTGATCGCGGGCAAAGAATACGGCACCGGCTCATCGCGCGACTGGGCAGCGAAAGGCCCCTCACTGCTCGGGGTGCGCGCGGTCATCGCGGAGAGCTTCGAGCGCATTCACCGGTCCAATCTGGTCGGCATGGGTATCCTGCCGCTGCAGTTTGCCGAGGGGGAGACTGCCCAGACCCTGGGCCTCACAGGGGCGGAGGAGTTCAGTATCGGCGCAGTGGAGCCCGGGCAGAAACACGTGGCGGTGCAGGTGCTGAATGCGGCGGGCAAGAATCGCGAATTCCAGGTCCTGATCCGCATTGATACGCCCAACGAATTCAGCTACTACCGCCACGG